>Ga0207657_10004204_pt1 | contig 15251 bp, 10 predicted proteins | sample KBSC33metaG_FD_184316 | JGI IMG/M metagenome (GOLD analysis project Ga0207657, IMG submission 184316) | Corn rhizosphere microbial communities from Kellogg Biological Station, Michigan, USA - KBS C3-3 metaG (SPAdes) (version 2) | ecosystem: Host-associated > Plants > Roots > Rhizosphere > Soil ... | reverse complement strand
AACTTCGAGCGTTTTCGCATGCGACACGCCGTGTGCCCACAGGCCGTCCTCGCCCCAGCAGTCGCCATGGTCGGCACAGACGATCACCGTGCCGTCGGCGAAACGCTCGAGCAGCGGCACCAGGGCCGTATCGCAGTATTCGATGCATGCGATCTGCCGCCGCCGCGCCTCGGTGGCGTCGTTGTTGTCCCCGAACGGCACCGCCGGGTTGTAGGCGCGATCCCAGCTAGCGCCATCGTGCCAGTACGGAACGTGCGTTTCGGCGAGGTTGAGAAAGACGAATGATGGCGCGTCCGGCTTGACCTTCAACAGCGCGCCGTCGATCCATTTGATCTGTTTTTTCAAGTGGGCTCCGCCGGCGAAGCCGAAGGCGTCGAAGTCCGCGCTCAGCACGCGGCCGGTCGGGAACTCGGGATTGAACCAGTTCACCGCGCCGCTGCCGATCGTCCGGTAACCGCGATTCTTAAGACCATCGATGACGTTGCGTCCGCTCAATGTCATCCAGGGCGCGACGACGCCCGGATCGCCGCCGCCGTCCATGCGAAAGATCTTGCCGTACTTCGGATTCACGTAGGGCTCGCGGCGCAGCGGGTCACCGGGCGTGAAGCCCATGAAAAAAGCGGCGTGCGAGGCGAAGGTGAAATGCGAGGGCGCCTGGGCGCGCACCAGCGGGCCGATCGCGCTCAGGTTCGGCGTCTTCGCCTCGACAAAGGCGTCGTAGCGGCACGAGTCGAGCGTGACGAACAGGATCGGTGGCAGCATGATGTTCGGGGCCGGCAGCGCGCCGTGGACGCGACCCGGCCGCGCATTTTACCGCAGCGGCCAGGCGAGCCGGCCTTGCGCCGGCTCGCGACTAGTCGATCAGCGGTTCGGGCAGCGAGCGGTGCCGGCGCACCGGCGACCAGAGCACGGCGGCCGCCGACAGCAACAGCCCGAGCATGCCGACGGCGAGCAGCGTCGACCGCAGGCCGATCTGGCTCGCCAGCGCGCCGCCGACCAGCGAGCCGATCGGCGCGGAGGCCACGGTGACAAAGCGCATCGTCGCCGTCATGCGGCCGAGCAGCCGGTCGGGCGTGATCGCCTGCCGCAGCGACAGATAATTGATCGCGTACAGGATCGCGCCGAAATCGAACACCAGCATCGCCGTCCCGAGCAGCAAGGTCGCGAGCCACGGCGGCCCGCTGATCAGGCCGTACGCCTGCCAGCCGAAAGCGGACAGGATCAGCCCGTGCACGATCACCGGGCCGATACCGAACCGCGCCGACAGCCGCTCGGCCGACGCCGACGCGAGCACGCAGCCGGCGCCGCCGAACACAAAACAGATGCCGATTGCACCGGCCGACAAGCCGAGATCGCGCGTCGCGAACAGGATCAGCACGGCGACCTGCATGTGATGCAGGAACTGCCAGGTTCCGGCCAGCCAGGCCAGACCCCAGAGCGTGCGGTTGCCCCAGACGAGCTTCAGGCCTTCGCCGATCTCGTGCCAGACGCCGCCGTTGCCGCCATCGCGCGCGACGTCGCTCGGCGCCTTGATCCGCCGCAGCATCAGGGCCGAGACGAAAAACGTCATCGCATCGAGCGCAATCGCGAACGGCGCAGTCAGCAACTGGATCAGGCCGCCGGCGATGCCGGGGCCGACCAGCGCCGCCGAGGTCTCGCCCAGCGTCACCTTGGCGTTGGCCTCGACCAGACGCTTGCGGCCCGCCATCTGCGCCAGCAGCACCTGATACGCGGCGCCGCCGACGACGTTCTGCATGCCGCACAGGAAGCCGACGGCGAACAGGATCTCCATCGACAGCACGCCGAACCAGGCGGTAACGGGGATCGCGAGCAGCGCGATGCCCCGTCCGACGTCCGCGGCAATGATCACGGGGAGCTTGCGCACCCGGTCGAGCAGCACGCCGGCGTGCAGGCTGAACAGCGCGAACGGCAAGGTCTCGAGCGCGACCAGGATGCCCATTTGCATCGGCGTCGCGTGGAGCAGCAGCGCCGCGGTCAACGGCAGCGCGAGATTGGTGATCTGCGCGCCGAACGAGGTCACCGTCAGCGACAGCCAAAGCCTCCGAAAGCTCGCGGAAAGCCAGAGGCCGCCGAAATTGCGGCGAAACCAGTGCTGTAATTTGTCGGTATCGTTCATCGATCGTTTCCTCCGGCCGCAGCTTGTTCAAAGCGCGGCCGCCGGTCATTCGCCACCGGCGAGAAGCGAAACGCGGGAAAACCCCGGATCCCGATTCCCGCCGAGCCCGGCGGGAACGCCCGGGCTAAGGTCGCGGCAGCGGCGTCCCCGGCCCGAAGCCGGAGAAAGGCGCGCCGGAAGGAAGCTTCCCTGCGAACGCGCGCGCCGCGATCGCAATCGCGGTGACAAAAGTCGTCGGCGTTCTGGTCATGGCAGGAGCATCCCTGAAGAGTGGTTGAAATCGACGCCAGTGTACGCGAGGTCGGCGGAGCCGCGCAATCGCAGCGCGTGAGTTGGCGCGATTCGAACGCCCAGGTGTCGTATTTGCGTAACGACACCGACTCGTCGCCCCGGCGCAGGCGTCGCCCCGGCGCAGGCGTCGCCCCGGTGCAGGCGTCGCCCCGGCGCAGGCCGGGGCCTAATCAGCGATGCCTGTCGGAGTAGACACCGCACTTGGATCCCGGCCTTCGCCGGGATGACGAGCCTCAGCCGCCCGCCGCCTTGCGCCGCTTCAGATCGATGTCGTAGTACTGCCAGGGATGCACGTAGAACGTGTTGTATTTGTACCCTTGCAGCCACGGTTGCACGAGGATGGTTTCGCGCCGATAGACGCTCAGCTGCCACGGCGCGTACGCGGTGACGAGCTCGGACAGGCGGTGAAACAGTTTCAGCCGCTCGGGCCCCTCGGGCATCAAGCGGGCGCGGGCGAACACGGCGTCGAACTCGGGCAGGCGGAAGCGCGACAGATTCTGATCGCCGGCGTTGGGCCCGTACAAGAGATCGAAGAACCCGACGCCATCGGGCGTCGAGCTCGTATTGGCCAGCGTCCACATCTGCAGCTTGCCGGCGCGGCCCATCTTCAACAGGTCCGGCCACTTCTGCTTGACGAATTCGATCCGCAGGCCGACGGCGGCGAGACTCTTCTGCCAGAGCTCGTCGTAGAGCCGGTCGCTGCTCGACGGCGGCGAGGCCAGCGACAGCACCAGCGGCCTGCCGTCGGGCAGGTCGCGCCAGCCGTCGCCGTCGCGATCGACGTAACCGAACTTGTCGAGCAGCGCCTTCGCGCCGGCGACGTCGTAGCGCACGTAGCCGCGGAAATTCGGATCGTGTCCTTCGACATTCGGCGGCAAGGGCTGCGTCGACGCCTCGGCCTGGCCCTGGCGCGCGATGCGGATGTCCTCGTCGACGTTGTAGGCCATGCTGATCGCGCGGCGCAGCGCGATCCTGTCGGTCGTGAGCCCGCCGACCACCGGGTCCTCCATGTTGAAGTACGTATAGACGACCGCAGGCTGGATGCCGGTGCCGACGCGGATGCCGCGCTTGGCGAGCTCGGGCTTGAGCTTGCCGTTTGGATCCAGCACGTTCCAGATCAGCTCGTTGGGGATCTGCAGGTAGTCGAGGTTGCCGCCCTGGAACGCGAGCAGGCGCGGATTCGATTCCTCCATGATGCTGATTTCGATGCGGCCGATCATCGGGATTTTTTTGCCGCGCATCGTCGCGAGCAGCGCCTTGTCCGCCGGATCGGTGCTGTCGGGATAGCTCTGGTCGCGAAAGCCGGGGTTCGCTTCGAGAATGATGCGCTGCCCGCGACGCCATTCCTTCAGCCGGTACGGGCCGGACCCGACCGGGTTGGCCATCGCCCAGCCGCTGGCGTCGCCGTAGGCCTCGACGACTTCGCGCGCCATCGCGGCGGTATTGATCGTCGTCAGGTCGGACAGCAACGAATACTCGGGCTGATCGAATTTGAGCCGGATCGTGTAGCGGTCGATCGCCTGCAGGCCTTCGATCGGCGCATCGTAGTCGAACCGGCCTCCCGGCTTTTTGGCGGCCGCGATCGGTGCGGCGATGCCGGAAAGCTTCCCATCGAAAACCGCGATTGCCGGGGAGCGCGTCTTGGGGTCGAGGATGCGTTTCCACGCGTAGACGAAATCGCCGGCCGTGAGCTCGCGCCTTTTTCCCTTGAACACCGGGTCGTCGGCGAAGTAGATGCCCGGGCGGACCTTGATCGTCCACGTCTTGCCGTCGGCGGAGACTTCGGGCAGCGCCACCGCGACGCTCGGCACCAGCTTGTACGGACGGGCCAGCAGATCGTAGACGTAGAGCGTGTCGAAGATCGCGCGGTTGACGTACTGCGAATAAAGGTCGTTCACCGCGGCCGGATCGAAGCCCGTTTCGGCGATCGGCAGAGCGACGCGCAGCACCTTGTCCGGATCGGCGGCGTGCGCAACAACGCTTGCCGCCAGCGACAGCGCGACGACCAGGCTGCGCGTCAGGAGGGCGATCGCATGCGGCGACACACGCCTCGCGATCATCGCGCGGTCACTTCAGTGCGGACGCCCGGCGCGTCATATCGATGTCGAGATATTGCCAGGGATGCTGCTGGATCGGATTGTACTTGTACCCGAGCAGCCACGGCTGCACCAGCGCGTTCTCGTAACGGTAGATCGTCACCGCCCACGGCACATAGATGCCGATCAGATCGGTCATGCGCTGCATCAGCTTGTCTCGCTCCGGTCCTTCGGGCAGGGCGCGCGCCTGCACGTAAAGCCGATCGTATTCAGGCAGCTTGAACCGCGTCAGATTCGAGAAGCCGGCGTTTTCGCCGTAGAGCAGCGAGAGGAAGCCGAAGCCTTCGGACGTCACGCTGATATTCGCCGCCTGCCACATCTGCAATTGTCCGAGGCGGGCAGCCTTCAGCTGGTCCGGCCACTTCTGCTTGACGAATTCGACGCGCAGCCCCAACGCCGCGAGATTGCGCTGCAACAGCTCGTCCTGCTGCCGCGCGAGCCCATCGGGCGGCGACGAAAAGCGCACGGTCAGCGGCCGCCCGTCGGGCGCCTCGCGCAGACCGTCGCCGTCGCGGTCGACGTAGCCGAACTTGTCGAGCAGCGCGCGGGCGCCTGCGATATCGCGCCGGATGTAGTTCTCGTTCTTCGGATTATGCCCGCTGACGTTGGGCGGAATGAACTGGGTCGCGCGACGCGCCTGGTCGTGGCGGATCACGCGGGCATCCTCCTCCGCGTCATAGGCCATCGCGATCGCGCGCCGCAGCGCGATCCTGTCGTTGGCGTAGCCGCCGACGACCGGGTCTTCCATGTTGAACGCGAGCCCCGTGATCGCCGGCTGTGCGTCGCGCTCCAGGCGAATGCCGCGCTGCGCGAACCGCGGCTTCAGCTTGTTGCCCGGATCGAGCACGTTGCTCGCCAGCTCCGGCGGCACGAGCAGGTAATCCTGCCGGTCCTGCTCGAACGAAAGCAGGCGCGGGTTGGCTTCCTCGATGACGCTGATCTCGATCTGGCCGATCATCGGTATTTTCCTGCCGGCGAGCTTTTGCGTCAGCGCGCGGTCGGATGGGTCGTTGCCTGCAGGATAGGTTTCGTCACGAAAGCCCGGATTGGCCTCGAGCACGATCCGCTGGCCGCGGCGCCATTCCTTCAGCCGGTACGGACCGGTCCCGACCGGGTTCGCCATCGTCCATCCGTTGCCGTCGCCGTAGGCCTCGACGATTTCGCGCGCGATCGCGGCGCTGCCGCTGACGGTCAGGTTCGACAGAAGCTCGGCGTCGGGAAAGTTGAGCTTGAAACGCAGCGTGTAGCGGTCGATCGCCTGCAAGCCTTCGACCGGTGTGTCGTAGTCGAATTTGCCGGTTTGCTTCGCCTTGGCGACGATCGCATCGGCGCCGACGAAACGCCCTTCGTACAGGCCCAGGCTGTTCGAGCGCATCGCCGGATCGAGGGCGCGCTTGATGGCATAAACGTAGTCGGCCGCCGTGAGCTCGCGACGCCGCCCCTTGAACACCGGGTCGTCGGCGAAGTAGATGCCCGGACGCACGCGCATCGTCCAGGTCAACCGGTCGGCGGAGATTTCGGGCAACGCCGTCGCAGTGTTGGGGACCAGCCTGAACGGCCGCGCCAGATAGTCGTATTTGTAGAGCGGATCGAAGATCGTGCGGTTGACATAGTTCGAATAGGCGTCGCCCGCCGCCTGCGGATCGAAGCCGGTCTCGGCGACGGGGATCGCCACGCGCAGCACCTTGGCCGAATCGGCGGCGTACGCCGGCGCGAACGCCGCGGCCGCGGCCAGCGAAAGCGGCATCGCGAGCGCGGCCGCGGCGTCGCGCCAGCGCCGGGCGGGCATCTGCATCCTAGAGCAGCTTTTCGATGTCGGCGGCGATCGCCTCGGGCTCGACCTTCGGAGCGTAGCGCTCGACCACCCTGCCCTTGCGGTCGACCAGGAACTTGGTGAAGTTCCACTTGATCGCCTCCGAACCCAGCAGACCCGGCCGGGATGTCTTCAGGTATTCATACAGGGGGGCTGCATTCTTGCCGTTGACGTCGATCTTGGCGAACATCGGAAAGGTCACGCCGTAGTTGACCTCGCAGAACGACTCGATCTCTTCCTCGCTTCCGGGCTCCTGCGCGCCGAACTGGTTGCAGGGAAAGCCGAGCACCTCCAGGCCGCGCGCGTGCAGCTTCTTGTACAGCGCCTCGAGCCCCTTGTACTGCGGCGTGAAGCCGCACTGGCTCGCGGTGTTGACGATCAGCAGCACCTTGTCCTTGTAGCGGGAAAGCGACTGCGGCTTGCCGTGGATATCGGTCATCGAAAAATCGTAGAGGTCTGCCATCGTGAGTCTTTCGGAAATGGATGACCCGATTATGCGCTGCCGGCATTGCGCTTGCGAGCGCCCGATCCGCCGGCCTGGGGCGCGCCGAACCCGCCGCCGCCCGGCGTCTGGACGACGAACACGTCGCCGCTGTGCATGTCGACCTGGAAGGTCGCGCCGAATTCTTCCCTGGCCCCGCCGCTGCGCTCGACCCAGTTCCGTCCCGGTTGCCCCGCGTCGCCGCCCGCCAGTCCGAACGGCGGCACACGCCGGCGGTTGGCGAGCATCACCGCGGTCATCGGCTCGAGAAAGCGCACGCGGCGCTCGCCGCCGTCGCCGCCGCGGTGCGCCCCGGCCCCGCCGCTGCCGGGACGAATGCGGAACTCGTCGAGCCGCACCGGAAATCGCCACTCCAGCACTTCCGGATCGGTCAGACGCGAATTGGTCATGTGCGTCTGCACGACGCTCGCGCCGTCGAAGTCGGGGCCGGCACCGGAGCCGCCGGAGATCGTCTCGTAATACTGGTAGGTGTCGTTGCCGAACGTGAAATTGTTCATCGTGCCCTGCGCCGCGGCCAGGACGCCGAGCGCGCCGTAGAGCGTGTCGGTGATCGCCTGCGAGGTCTCGACGTTGCCGGCGACGACCGCGGCCGGATAGCGCGGCGAAAGCATCGATCCTGGCGGAATGACGATGTCGAGCGGCTTCAGGCAGCCGGCGTTCATCGGGATCTCGTCGTCGACCAGCGTGCGGAACACATACAGCACGGCCGCCTTGCATACGGCGGACGGCGCGTTGAAATTGGTCGGCTGCTGGGCGCTGGTCCCGGTGAAATCGATCACCGCCTTGCGTCGCGCCTTGTCGATCGAGATCGCGACGGCGATTTTCGCGCCGCTGTCCATCTCGTATTCGAAATGGCCGTCGGTCAACACGTCGAGCACGCGGCGTACCGCCTCCTCGGCATTATCCTGCACGTGCTTCATGTACGCGCGCACGACGGCGAGTCCGAAATGCGCGACCATCCGCTTGAGCTCGTCGATACCCTTCGCACACGCCGCGACCTGCGCCCGCAGATCGGCGAGGTTCTGGCCGATGTTGCGCGATGGATAGCGTCCCGAGCCCAGGATCGCGCGCATTTCATCGTCGAGAAAGCGTCCCCGCGCGACCAGCTGCACGTTGTCGAGCAGGACCCCCTCCTCGTCGACGTGGGTGGAATCCGGCGGCATCGACCCCGGCGTCGTTCCCCCGATGTCGGCGTGATGGCCGCGCGAGGCGACGTAGAACTCGGGGCGAACGACGTCTGTTCCATCTTCAGCCGGCTCGCCGAGAAAGACCGGGGCGATCACCGTGACGTCGGGCAGATGCGTCCCGCCGTTGTACGGCGCGTTGAGCACGAACACGTCGCCGGGCTGCATCGTGCCGGCGCGGCGGTCGATGATCGTCCTGACGCTCTCTCCCATCGAGCCCAGGTGCACCGGCATGTGCGGGGCGTTGGCGATCAGGTTGCCTTCGGCGTCGAACAGCGCGCACGAGAAATCGAGCCGCTCCTTGATGTTGACCGAGTACGCGGTGTTGGCGAGCGTCACGCCCATCTGCTCGGCGATCGCCATGAAAAGGTTGTTGAACACCTCGAGCAGCACCGGATCGGCGCTGGTGCCGATCGCATGCGTGCGCGCGATCGGCGTCGTCCGCTCGAGCACCAGGTGATCGCGCGCGGTCAGCGTCGCCTGCCAGCCGGGCTCGATCACCGTCGTCGCATTCTTTTCGGCGACGACCGCGGGTCCGGCGATCGCGTCGCCGGGCCGCAGCTCGGCGCGCGTATAGACCGGCGCCTGCTGCCATGCGCCGCCGGTGAATACGCGGTTGACCGCCGCGGCCCGCAACGCGCCGGCGCGCGGCGGGAACGAAGGCGCGGTCTCGTCGGTCTTCGCCGCCGCGCCGATCGCTTCGACCGCGGCGGCTTCGATGATCAGCGCCTTGCCCGGCATCAGAAAGCCGTATTGCGTCCGGTAGCGCTGCTCGAAGTCGGCGACCAGCGCAGCGACGCCGGGGCGCTCGGCAGCGGACGTGGCGGCGGCATCGGCGCCGAAGCCGATTTCGAGCGTCGTGTCGGTGCCGTCGTATTTGAGGTGCAGCGATCGCTTGACGGCGATGGCGGCGGACGCGATGCCTTGCGCCGCGACTTCGCCGCGCGCCGCTCTTGCGAGCTCGTCGAATACCGGCTCGACATCGCCGAGCGCCGCCTCCGACAGCGGCGCCTCGACCGCGCGCTGGCGCAGCGCCCGCACGTCGGCCAGCCCCATCCCGTACGCGGACAGCACGCCGGCCAGCGGGTGGATGAACACGCGCGTCATGCCCAGCGCGTCGGCGACGGCACAGGCGTGCTGGCCGCCGGCACCGCCGAAACAGCACAGCGTGTACTCGGTGACGTCGTAGCCGCGCTCGACCGAGATGTGCTTGATCGCATGCGCCATGTTGTCGACCGCGATCTGCAAAAAGCCCTCGGCGATCGCTTCCGGCGCTCGCCGGTGTCCGGACCGGGCGGCGACGTCGGCCGCCAGCGCGGCGAAGCGCTCGCGCACGACGGCGGCATCGAGCGGCAGGTCGCCCTGCGGGCCGAACACGTGCGGAAACAATTCGGGGTCGATCTTGCCGACCATCAGATTGCAGTCGGTGACCGTCAGCGGACCGCCGCGGCGATAACACGCCGGGCCCGGATTGGCGCCGGCCGACTGCGGGCCGACGCGAAAGCGCGCGCCGTCGAACGTGCAGATCGAGCCGCCGCCGGCCGCCACCGTATGAATGCGCATCATCGGCGCGCGCAGTCGCACGCCGGCGACTTCGGTGACGAACGCACGCTCGTACTCGCCGGCGTAATGCGTGACATCGGTCGACGTGCCGCCCATGTCGAAGCCGATGATGCGGTCGAATCCCGCCTGCTGCGAGACCTGCACGGCGCCGACGATGCCGCCGGCCGGACCGGACAGGATCGCGTCCTTGCCCTGGAATCGGTGCGCATCGGTCAGCCCGCCGCTCGACTGCATGAACTGCAGCCGCGGCCCTTCGGCATTCGACGAGCGCGCCGGCCCCAGCAGATCGCGCTCGACCTCGCCGACATAGCGGCGCAGGATCGGCGACAGATAGGCGTCGACCACCGTCGTGTCGCCGCGCGAGACGAGCTTCATCAGCGGACTGACTTCGTGGCTGGCCGAAACCTGCGTGTAGCCGATCGTCCGCGCCAGCGCGGCGAGCCGCTGCTCGTGCTCCGGATAGCGATAGGCATGCATCAGCACGATCGCGCAGGCGCGCATGCCGTCGGCGTAAGCGGCGCGCAGCGCGACTTCGGCCGCCGCGAGATCGAGCTCGCGGACGAGCTCGCCGTGCGCGCCGATACGCTCGTCGATCTCGATCGCGCGCTCATAGAGCATCGTCGGCAGCACAATCCGGCGCACGAACAGCTTCGGCCGGTTCTGATAGGCAATCCGCAGTGCATCGCCGAAGCCGCGGGTGATCGCCAGCACCGTGCGTTCGCCCCGCCGCTCGAGCAGCGCGTTGGTCGCGACCGTCGTGCCCATTTTCACCGCTTCGATCGTCTCGACCGGAATCGCCGCGCCGGGCGGGATGCCGAGCAGCTCGCGGATGCCCGCGATCGCGGCGTCGCCGTAGCGCTCGGGATTGTCCGACAACAGCTTGTGCGTCGCGAGCGTCCCGTCCGGCCGCCGCGCGACGATGTCGGTGAAGGTGCCGCCGCGGTCGATCCAGAATTGCCAGCGTGCTTGCGAGGAATCAGTCATCGGGAGGATCACCGGGCAGTTCCGCCGGTCGGCGGGACCGTCGAGCCTTGAGGCCATTATATCGGCGCCTCGCCTTGTGCCAGGCCGTTTCGCGCCACCGTCCGATATGATACAAAGGCACGGTCCGAGTCCGCCCGCCGCGGGCGCGCGTTTTTGGCGCGCGAGATTCGCTCGCTACCGTCCCCAGGAGATTTCCGATGAAAAGGATTCAGATCCTCACCGCCGCGATCGCGCTGTCGGTCGCGCTGGGCGCCGCGGCGCAAACGAAATGGGACATGCCGACTGCATACCCGGCCTCCAACTTTCACACCGAGAACATCGCCCAGTTCGTCGCCGACATCGACAAGGCAACCGGCGGCAAGCTCAAGATCACCGTCCACGCCAACGCATCGCTGTTCAAGGCGAACGAGATCAAGCGCGCGGTGCAGGGCAACCAGGCGCAGGCAGGCGAGATCCTGCTGGTCAACTTCGAGAACGAGGACCCGATGTTCGGCATCGACGGCGTCCCGTTTCTGGCCACCGGCTATGGCGACGCGAAGAAGCTGGACAAGGCATCGAGGAAAGCGCTGGAAGACCGGCTGGCCAAGCAGGGCATCAGGCTGCTCTACACGGTCGCGTGGCCGCCGCAGGGCATCTACACCAATCGGACGCTCAACAGCGTCGCCGACATGAAGGGCCTGAAGTGGCGCGCGTACAGTCCGGCCACCTCGCGCATCGCCGAGCTGGTCGGCGCGCAGCCGGTGACCGTGCAGGCCTCGGAGCTCACGCAGGCGCTTGCCACCGGCGTCGTCGACTCCTACATGTCGTCGCCGTCGACCGGTTTCGACACCAAGACCTACGAGAGCATCAAGACGTTCTACGACACGCAAGCCTGGCTGCCGAAGAATGCGGTGATCGTCAACCAGCAGGCCTTCGCGGCGCTGGACAAGCCGACGCAGGATGCCGTGCTCAAGGCCGCTGCCGACGCGGAGGTGCGCGGCTGGAAAGCCTCGGAGGAGAAGAACGGCTGGTACATCGATCAGCTGAAGCAAAAAGGCATGAGCATCGTCAAGCCGAGTCCGCAGCTTGCCGCCGACCTGAAGAAAGTCGGCGACACGATGCTCCAGGAGTGGCTGAAGAAAGCCGGCCCGGACGGACAGGCGGCCGTGGACGCGTTCAGGAAGATGTGATCGCCGATTCTCGTTCCTGCAGCAGCGGGGACCCGGAGTCTTCGAGCACCTAGGCATGCGCCGCTCGCTCGATACGCTCTACAACGCCGCCGCCTATCTGGCGGCGTTGTTTCTCGTAGGGACGCTGCTGATGGTGCTGCTCGGCATCTTCGGCCGGCTGCTGAGTTTCCAGGTTCGCGGCACCGATGCGTACGCCGGCTATCTGATGGCCGGTGCCGGCTTCCTGGCGCTGGCGCATACGCTGACGCGCGGAGAGCACATCCGGGTGACGCTGGTGCTGGAGCATGCCGGTATCGCCGGCAAGCGCTGGCTCGAGCGATGGTCGCTGGCCGCAGCGATGCTGCTGTCGCTGGCTTTCGCCTGGTACAGCGTTCGGCTCGCCTGGCAGTCGTACCAGTTTCACGACATTTCCACCGGCAACGACGCGACGCCGCTATGGCTTCCGCAGCTTTCGATGGCTGCCGGCAACGTCATCCTGGCGATCGCTTTCGTCGATCTGCTCGTGGGCGAGCTTTCGGGGCGTCGGCGCGCCGCCATGCCGCGAGCCGAAGAGCCGGCACACGTCGAGTAGCGATGGATCTGCTGATCACCGGCTTGCTGATCGTTGCGCTGTTCGTCCTGCTCGGCAGCGGCGTCTGGATCGGCATCGCGCTGGCCGGCGTCGCCTGGATAGGGATGGAGCTCTTTTCGTCGCGGCCGGCGGGCGATGCGATGGCGGTGACGATCTGGGGATCGGCCTCGTCATGGACGCTGACCGCGCTGCCGCTGTTCATCTGGATGGGAGAAATCCTGTTCCGCACCCGCCTGTCGGAGGACATGTTCAAAGGACTCGCGCCGTGGCTCGAGCGCGTGCCGGGCAGGCTGCTCCACACGAACATCATCGGCTGCACGATCTTCGCCGCGGTCTCGGGATCCTCGGCGGCGACTTGCGCGACGATCGGCAAGATGACGCTGCCCGAGCTCAAGAACCGCGGCTATCCCGATGCCATCACCATCGGCACGCTCGCCGGCGCAGGCACGCTCGGACTGCTGATCCCGCCCTCGATCATCATGATCGTCTACGGCGTGGCCGCCAACGTGTCGATCTCGCACCTGTTCATCGCCGGCGTGATACCCGGCCTGTTGCTGGCCTCGCTTTTCTCCGGGTACATCGTCGTCTGGGCGCTGCTATTCCCGGACCAGGTTCCGGCCATCGCCGAGCGGACAACGATCGCGCAGAAGCTGCACGCGGCGCGGCACCTGATTCCGATCGTCCTCCTGATCGCGCTGGTGCTGGGGTCTATCTACGCCGGCATCGCGACGGCGACCGAAGCCGCCGCCTTCGGCGTCGTCGGCGCACTGCTGATTTCCGCCGTGCAGGGCTCGCTCTCCCGCGCCACGTTCGGTGCCAGCCTGATGGGCGCGACGCGCCTGTACTGCATGATCGCGCTGATCCTTTCGGGTGCGGCGTTCCTGACGCTGGCGATGGGTTACATCGGGCTGCCTCGGCACCTTGCCGAGTGGATCGGCGGTCTCGGACTTACCAAGCTCGAGCTGATCGTCGCGCTGATGATTTTTTATGTGATTCTCGGCTGCTTCCTCGACGGCATTTCGATGGTCGTGCTGACGATGGGCGTGATCCTGCCGACGGTCGAGAAGGCAGGGATCGACCTCGTCTGGTTCGGCATCTTCATCGTGCTGGTGGTCGAGATGGCGCAGATCACGCCGCCCGTCGGCTTCAACCTGTTCGTGCTGCAAGGCATGACGCAAAGGCAGATCACCTGGATCGCCCGCCAGGCGCTGCCGATGTTCTTCCTGATGATCGCCGCGACCCTGCTGATCTACTTCGTCCCGCAGCTGGTAGGCTATCTGCCGCAGCAGATGAAGTTCCGCTGAGAATGGCTACCGATCAATGCCCGCGCTCATGAGTCACGACTATGCGGCGAAGCTCGCCGCGCCGTTCGCGGTGCTCGGCATTCGCACGTCCGGCGGCGCCGTCACCGGCATCGAATACCTGCCGAAAGCCGAGCGGGCAAAGGCGCCCGCCAACGCGCTGGCCGAGCGAGCCTGGCGCCAGCTCGAGCGGTATTTCGCCGATCCCGAATTCCATTTCACTTTGCCGCTCGCGCCCGCCGGCACCGCGTTCCGGCGCAAGGTCTGGGACGCGCTTGCGGGAATACCGGTGGGTGAATCGCGCACCTATGGCGAGCTCGCGCGGCGCCTCCATACCGCGCCGCGCGCGGTGGGTGGAGCGTGCGGTGCCAACCCGATCGCGCTGGTCATTCCCTGTCATCGCGTCGTCGGCAGCCAGGGCTCGCTCGGCGGCTTCATGGGGACGACCGACGGCGACCCGATCGCGATCAAGCGCTGGCTGCTGGCGCACGAAGGTTATCGTTTCGGGCAATAGCCTCATGCGGACCGCAGCCGAGCTGATCGACGCGTTCTGCGACCAGGTCTGGCTGCAGGATGGCCTCGCGGCATCGAGCCTCGCAAGCTACCGGCGCGATCTTGCGGCCTGGTCGGCGTGGCTCGAGCGCCACGCGCACAAGAGCCTGCTGACGGCCGAGCGCACCGATGTCGAGGCTTTTCTCGCTGCCCAGTTCCAGAAGAAGGCGAAAATCGCGTCGATCAACCGGCGACTGTCGACGTTGCGCCGCTTTTACCGGCTGCATGCGGCCCAGGCGACGCTGGCCGCCGACCCCACGTTGCGCGTCAAATCGCCGAAGCTGCCGCGCAGCCTGCCGCGCAATCTGTCGGAGGATCAGGTCGCCGCGCTGCTCGGCGCGCCGGATACCGCGACGCCTCTGGGCTTGCGCGACCGGGCGATGCTCGAGACGCTGTACGCGACCGGCCTGCGCGTATCCGAGCTGGTCGGTCTGAAGCTGTCGCAGGTGAGCCTGGATATGGGCGTCGTGCGCGTGCTCGGCAAAGGCAACAAGGAGCGCCTGGTCCCGCTGGGCGAAGAGGCGATCGACTGGCTGAAGCGCTATTGCGCGACCGCGCGCACCGAGCTCGGGGGCGACGCCAAGGCCGAGGCGGTATTCGTCACGGCGCGCCGCGGGCCGATGACGCGCCAGGCGTTCTGGCAATTGATCAAGCGGCATGCCGTCAGCGCCGGCATCGCGCGCACCGCGCTGTCGCCGCATACGCTGCGCCACGCGTTCGCGACGCACCTTTTGAACCATGGCGCCGACCTTCGCGTCGTGCAACTGCTGCTCGGGCATTCGGACATCACGACGACGACGATCTACACCCACGTGGCGCGCGAGCGGCTGAAGCAGCTGCATCACCGGCACCATCCGCGCGGCTGATCGCGTCGGATCGCCGCCGTCCCGACGACGCTAAGACCCGATGTCCGCCCGCGATCGAATCTTGCATTGGCTGCGGGCCCTCGCCGGCAGGCCTGCTGGCGGAGACCGTCCTTCCGGCGACGCGGCAAATACGGTGGCGTTTCGCTGCAATATTTGCGGCGCCGGCTGCAGCGTCGCGTCCGCGTCGCTTTCGCGCGAAACCCCGTCGTGCGCGACCTGCGG
>Ga0207657_10004203_pt1 | contig 15253 bp, 11 predicted proteins | sample KBSC33metaG_FD_184316 | JGI IMG/M metagenome (GOLD analysis project Ga0207657, IMG submission 184316) | Corn rhizosphere microbial communities from Kellogg Biological Station, Michigan, USA - KBS C3-3 metaG (SPAdes) (version 2) | ecosystem: Host-associated > Plants > Roots > Rhizosphere > Soil ... | reverse complement strand
CGTTGCGTGGGAATTCCGGAAGTTCATCCAGGAACAGCACTCCATGATGCGCCAGGGACACTTCGCCCGGACGAGGAATCATTCCGCCGCCAATGAGACCTGCATCGGAGATGGTGTGGTGAGGCGAACGAAAGGGCCGCACTCCAACCAGGCCGGCTCCCGGGTCCAGCACTCCTGCAACACTGTGGATTTTCGTGGTCTCGAGAGCTTCCTCGAACGTGAGGGGCGGCAGGATGGTGGGCATGCGTTTCGCCAACATGGTCTTCCCCGAGCCGGGAGGACCGATCATCAGGATGTTGTGTCCACCAGCGCAGGCGACTTCGAGCGCACGCTTAGCCGTGTGCTGCCCACGTACATCCTTGAAATCGACTGAGGCACCTTGAGCGGTGCTCAGAAGTGCGGCAGCGTCGACCTTCAGAGGCTGCAAACTGTTGCCTGTATTTATGAAGTGGATGACGTCCACGAGCGAGCGCAGGGGGTAGACGTCAACTCCGCCCACCATCGCCGCTTCGCGGGCATTGATTTCTGGTACAGCGAGCCGCGGAATTTTGCGCGTACGTGCTTCAATCGCTATCGGCAAAGCGCCGCGAATGCCGCGTATGCCGCCGTCGAGCGAGAGTTCGCCTACGAAGAGGCAGTCGCCTACCTCCTTCTTGTTGAGCCCTCCGTAAGCCCCCAGAATTCCCAGGGCCATGGGTAAATCAAAGCCGGAGCCTTCCTTACGAATGTCAGCGGGCGCGAGGTTTATGGTGATGTCGGTAGGCGGGATGTCGTAACCGCAGTTCTTTAGAGCCGCTCTTACTCGCTCTCGACTTTCTCGAACTGCGGCATCCGGCAGACCGACGGTGTGGAAATGGTCCTCGTTAGTCTTAATGCCCGAAACGTCGACCTCAACCTCGATGAGGTTTGCATCGACACCGTAAACTGCGGCACTCAGAGTCTTGTAGAGCACGGAAGTCTTGGTCGGCTTAGGTCGAAGATACAGGCACGACCTCTGACGATAGCTTGGCCGGCAAAAAGCAACAGGTGATTATGGTCACGGCGCGCGGTGACCACGGCCCAAAGTGACAAAAGCAGCACGTCCCTCGCCTTGAGTGTTGTTTGCCGCGGTCTGATCTACTAGCATGGGCTTTGAAGCTACAAGCACTCTCGTAAGCTGCTTCTGAACCGGCGAAGACCTGGACGGACTTTTTAATGCCTCAGGACGAGAACGCTTCCTCCCCGCGCAAGCCCACCAAGTTGGAGAAAGAGGAGAGTTGGCTGTGGAGAGTCGCCCTTCTCCTCATCATTCTTTTCGCGGCTGGAACGGCGGTGCTTTCCTGGGAGAGGCTGCAGAGTCTTCCCTATCGATTATGGGCGATACCTGTCGGCATGATGGCGCTGGCGGTTCTGTTTGCTGTATATGCCTATGGCCGCCGACGAGAGGTTTCGGAACTGAAAGTGCTCCTGCACGATCTGCAGGACCGTGTCGGCGTTGTCCCTTCCGAAGAACAGCTCGACCAACTGACCCAGGTAATCAAGAGATCGCAACGAAGCTTCAAAGAACTGATTGACAGCTTTGATGACGCTGCATTGGCCATGTCGCTGGAAGGGATTGTACGGACTATTAACCGCCGAGGGGCGGAGCTGTTGGGCCTCAGTTATGGGGAAGTGGTCGGGCACCGTCTCGACGAATTCCTGGAGGAACCGCAGAGAAGCGAAGCGGAGGCCGGTCTGGCCCGCTTTATCGAAAAACGCCGCTGGTCCGGACTGGTGCGTGTAAAGCTTAAGAAATCTGGCCGCATCTTTTACCTGGACTGCGTGCTAAACCCGATCCTGGCCAACGATGAAGTCGTCGGAATCAGCGCCTTGGCACGTGACGTGACGGGACAGCGAGAAAAAGAAGCACGCTTCACCGAACTTTTCGAGACCTTGCAGGAAGGCGTTTACTTCAGCACGCCCGAAGGCAAGCTCCTGGATGCGAATCCCGCCCTAATCCAGATGCTTGCGTACAACAGTAAAGAGGAGCTGCTGGCGAGCGCTCCGGCAGCCTTGAACTTCGACGTCACCCAAAGCCCGGTGTTAGGGCGTACTGCGGGCGATCACGGTGGTATTCGAACCCGCGAAGTGACGTTGCGCCGAAAAGATGGAGAGCCAGCGGTTTGTCTGGATAGTTCACGGGCGGTTTGGGACCCCTCGGGGCAAGTGATTCGTTACCAGGGCACACTGGTGGACATCAGTGAACAAAGGGCGGTGGAGCGGCAACTCCGTCACCAGGAGGAATTCCAAAGGAACCTGTTGGAAAGCTTTCCCGACCTGATTCTGGTCATCGATCCCAACGAGAACTACACGTTCGTAAGCTCACGCATACGGGATCTTCTGGGCTATGAGCCGGAAGCGCTCCGCGGAACGAAGTTAACGGACCGGGCGGAGCAGTCGCCGGAATTCCTCGAACTCTACCGGGACGTAGTCTCCGGCAAGAGCACCTCTGGATTCTGTGAATACGGTGCTCGGCATCGCGATGGGACATGGCGCACGATGCGGGCTGCGGCTTGCCCCTTGTTCGACGCCAGCCACAAAATCCTGGGAGTTGTCGCGTCGGTCCGCGACATCACGGTAGAAAAGAAATTGGAGCAGCAGGTGATCCAGAGCGAACGATTGGTAGCAATGGGACAGATGATCGGCGGCTTCGCCCATGAGCTCAACAATCCGCTCACCAGCATCCTGGGCTTGAGTGAAATGCTGCAGGACGTTGAGACTTCGGAGCAGACGCGCAAGCACCTGGTCATGATGCACACGCAGGCACGCCGCGCAGCTGAGATCGTACAGAATCTGATGTACTTCTCTCGCCCGCCCGCACCAGGAAAAAGCCGGGTCGACATCGGCGAACTAATCCAGAGGACGCTGCACCTGCACGCCTACTCCCTTCGCAAGAGCAATATCACGGTGGACTTTCTTCCCGAAGCGTCCCTGCCGCCGGTGGTGGGAGATCCGAACCAACTGATGCAGGTTTTTTTGAACCTGCTGCTGAACGCGGAGCAAGCGATGCGCGAGGTTCGCGATAAAGGGACGATACGCATCCGAACCGGACGTAACGAGAAGAGCGTCTGGACCAGTTTTCAAGATGATGGACCGGGCATACCTGCGGAAAACCTGCCAAACATCTTCGATCCTTTTTACACGACCAAGCGACCCGGCCGGGGGACGGGCCTGGGGCTCAGTATCTGCAAGGCTGTTTTAAGGGAACACGGCGGCAATATCGAAGTGACTCCGGCAAGTGGAGGGGGTGCTGCGTTTACGGTAACGCTTCCCTTCGACAGCGCGGTCGAAAGCTCCACGGGTGAGCCGGGCTCCTGACAAGAACCTTGATTGAGAATTCCGGACTAGCGCTCAACCGCCATCGCGACAGCGTTTCCTCCACCCAGGCAGAGAGCCGCGATACCGCGGTGCACGTCACGGCGGATCATCTCGTAAATCAACGTGACCAGGATTCGGGCTCCGCTGGCCCCGATTGGATGTCCGATGGCGACGGCGCCGCCATTCACATTCACTTTGTTGGGATCGAGGCCGAGCTCGCGCATGACGCCGAGCGCCTGTACCGAGAACGCCTCGTTTAATTCGTAAAGATCCACATCGTCGTTTTTCCAACCCGTCTTATCCCAGATTTTGCGAACGGCCCCGACGGGCGCCATCATGACCCATTTAGGATCGACGCCGCTGGTGGCTTGAGCGACGATGCGTACCATGGGCTTGGCATTGAGCTCTTTGGCAGCGACGGCGCTGGTCACGACCACGGCGGCGGCTCCGTCATTCACACCGGGAGCGTTGCCGGCAGTCACAGTTCCATCCTTCTTGAAGGCGGGCTTAAGGGCGCGGAGTATTTCGATGGTGGTGTCGGCGCGAGGTGACTCGTCCTTTTCAAAGAGCACCGGCGCTGCACCCTTCTTCTTAGCCGGAAGTTCTATGGGCACAATTTGTGATTTGAAGCGACACTCGTTGATGGCTGAGACCGCCTTCCGGTGCGAATTCAACGCGAACTCATCCTGCTCTTCCCGGGTGATGCCATATTTTTCTGCAACGTTCTCGCCGGTCAGGCCCATGTGGTAGTCGTTGTAAATGTCCCAGAGGCCATCATGCACCATGGAATCGATGAGTTGACCATTGCCGAGACGATAGCCCTTACGGGCCTGCGGTAGAAGGTAAGGAGCATTCGTCATGGATTCCATTCCACCGGCGACCACGATATTGCTATTGCCCGTCTGGATGGCTTGGGCGGCGAGAGCGACTGCCTTGAGACCTGATCCGCAGACCTTGTTGATGGTCATGGCGCCGACTTCGGGGGGCAGCCCACCAAAAATGGCAGCCTGGCGCGCGGGATTTTGTCCCAGGCCAGCTGAGACAACGTTTCCCATGATGCACTCGTCGACCTGCTTAGGGTCAATACCGGCACGCTTCACGGCCTCGCGCACCACTACGGCCCCGAGCTGAGGGGCTGTGAAGTCGGAGAGACTGCCCTGAAATTTTCCCACCGGAGTACGAACGCCGGAGATTATGACGACATCGTCAAACGCTGCCATAAGAAGGCTCCTGGATAAATCAACCACTGATTATAGATGCGGTAGACGAGGGCAAAGTCGAAAAGCTTAGGCAGGGCGGGCTGAAGATCGATAGCAGGGGGGAGACGTGGAAGCAAGATGAAGTTGCAGTGTATCTTTCGCTTCTTACCGCACTGGGGTTCCGGGATGATTGATGCTGACACCGTGGTAATGCGAGCAACAAACTCTGATTTCGAGTTGGCCAGGCAAGCCGTTGAGGACGTGTACCTCGCAACCTCACAACACCGTACTTCACTCGATGAAACTGCCCTGCGTGAATTCCTCAGCGATGGACGAAAGTATCTGATACTCGCAACTCGCAAGGGGAAGGTTGTAGGAACCCTTTACGGATATGCATTGAGCCATCCGCATCGACCCGAGCCACAGTTCTTTCTATACGGAATTGATGTTCGTCCTGAACATCGGAATCAAGGAATTGGAACTGCTTTGGTTCGCCAGTTCGTCATCGAAGCAAAGCGAGTGAAGGCATTCGAGGTGTGGGTCCTTACCGATGAGGCAAATCGATCCGCGATGGCGATGTACGCGCGCGCCGAATTTCAGCGACGTGGTTTGGGGGAAGCGATGTTGGAGCTGGCACTGTGATCTCTGCGATAGCGCGAGGTCGAGACTCATTCTCCTGACTCTTATGCGCAACACGGACGCTGGCGCCAACGATGCGCTGATCTTTTTGCATTGGGAAGAGGCGTTCGTGATTTCGGAAGAGAAGATCACGACAACATTTCTCTTGCGCGAGGCGAGTGACCTTAGTCACACGCGTCCTTCGCTTGCATTTTTCTCTTGACATCGTTTTTCATTGACTCTATACATTCAATCAGTCGCAACAGAAGATCGTTGCATAGTCCATGAAAAATGGAAGGGAGAATAGATCAATGGCAACCAAGAAGAAGGCAGCAAAGAAGAAAAAGAAACACTAAGACAGTATCAGTAAAAAAAACGGGGGACGCGAAAGCGTCCCCCAAAGTTTTTTGGCCCCAATCGCTGTACGCTCACTGCATCTCTTCCCTTCTCATCTCCGTCTCCCCAATGCTGCGCGGTCGCGTTTTACACTTCGCAGGCACCTGCGGTGACTTGCTCCGAATGCCGACTCTTAACAAGGTGCACAAAGGGATTAATCCCTGAAAAGCCTTGCCTGGCAAGGGATTTCACTGGATACGAGAAGCGACGGTTTTCTTTACGGCGATGGGAAAAAGACGTTTTTCGGTAGCGGGACAAAGGTTGCGGTACGCGCAAAAGTTGCACTGAAAACCAGGCTTGGGCTCGAAGTGTCCAGCGGCGATCTTCTCAGCGACATCGTGCACTTTCGCCTTCGCATCCTCCAATTGTTCGGAAGAGCGGGTAGTCGCTACCAGACTGTTGTCTTCAAGGTTGTAGAAGGCAAGGCGTTCGGACTCGTATCCGAAACTCTCTCGGGCGGCACAGGCATAGATCGATAGCTGCAGACTTTCGTCGGCGTCTTCTTGAGTGCGTGGTCTACCGGTCTTGTAATCAACTATGACAACACGATCATGAGAGAGACGATCGATGCGATCGATGCGTCCGACAACCGTCGCGCTTCCGATTTGAAGATTGAACTCATGTTCAGTATGCAAAACGTCTGGTGTGGGCGCGCGCTCCGCCACGGCCAGAAATTCACGTAGCTGTTCAACGCCCTGCTTTTCATACAGCTCATGCTGGTAACGATCCTGCAGGTCAGCCTGAGCGAGGTCGGATCGAAACAACTCGATCAGCTGATCCAGCGACATGGGACGTTGCAAGCGCACAGCATCGTAATAGGTTCGGAGCACCCGGTGAATACTCGCACCGTACTGCATGGCGGCCGGGACTTCTCCTGGAATTCGCCATTCCCGCTCGAGTTTGAACTGCATGGGACAGGTGTCATAGCTCTCGATGGCAGTTGCGCTGAGATTGCGAGTTAAGCGCGCGCCGGGATCCACGAGCAGCCATTGACTAACGCTGGAGAGTGGCAGTTCGGAGGGTGCTTGCTCAGCAAAAAGGTCCACCTGCAACGCGCGTGCATGTCGCATCCTACGAAAAGGCGCAAGAGTGCTGTCCTTGAAAATGTCCCGCACAAAGCCGGCGGGGGTGGGCTCTTTGCCTTTACCGCCCTTGCCGCAAATCGTCAGGGAATCGCGGGAGCGGGTCATGCCAACATAAAACAGACGGCGCTCCTCCTCATCGTTCAGGATCTTCCCTTCTGCTTGGGCAATGGAATCGGGATCTCGCAGTTCCAAAGGAAATTCAATGAGCGGTTCCACATAGCCTCGCGGGAAGCAGGAGGAATAGGCGCGGATGATCGAAACATCTTCGAACTCCAGTCCCTTGGCTCCATGGGCAGTGATCAGCCGCACGGCGTCACCTTCATGTCCCGAAAGGGTGATCACACCACGTGCTTCGCGGAAGAGCTCCATGTACTCCACAAATTCGGCAAGACTTCCCGTTTCGGTTAAAGGCTTTTTTTGCCATGCATCGGCGAACGCAAGAACGGCCCGGATGGCAGCGGAGTGGCTGTTAAGCAGGAATATTTCGGCGAGAAGCCCGAGAGCTTCCGCCGCCTTTGCCTGTCGCTTCTGAATGCACTCCTGAGCGCCCTGGATTTCTTTCAACAGCAGCGGACCTCGATCAACTTCCGCGAGAACGCGAGAGAGGGGAGTATTCCTTTTTGCCGCCCTCATGGCGGCCCGCAACTTAAGCGGGTCAATTTGAAACTGCGGAAGCGCAAGCACTCGGAAAAGTGCGGTGCTGTCGATAGGTGAGACTACGGCACCTGCGCAGGCCAGCAGATCACGGACGGGAGCGGTGTCGAGGACGTCCATGTTCTCGATGGAATAAGGCACGTTCCAGCGGGCGAGTTCCTCAACAACTTCGTCGCGGTGCTGATGGCTGCGGTAAATGACGGCGAAGCGGTTCCATGGCGAACGAAGCTTCTTTTGTTTTTCTCGAATGGTTCTGACCAGGTCGGGGGCCTCAAGCTCTCGCTGCTGCCAGATCACAGCTTCGACAGGCGCACTGCGGACGTCCCTCTTCTCTTTCTTGGCGTTGAACTCGCGTGCGGAGTGAAGAGGCGAACGCTTGTAAGGCAGAGACATGCCAGAGCTGCCGGCGAATACCGGCGGATTCTTGTTGATGACTGCAAACGCGCACCGCAGAATCGGATCCAGCGATCGCTGATTCGTCTCCAGCGTCAGCAGGCGCGCACTTCCGAATTGTCGTTGGAAAAGGCCGAAAGCTGCACTGGAGGCCCCGCGGAAGCGATAAATTGCCTGGTCGGGATCGCCTACGGCAAACAAGTTGCGGTCGTCGCCAGCCAGCAAGCCCAGGATCTTAACCTGAGCGAAGTTTGCGTCCTGGAACTCGTCGACCAGGATAAAGCGAGCTCGCTTGCGTTCGTCCTCAAGCAGTGACCGATTCTCCCGAAGCAGTTGGTAGGCTCTCGTGATCATGTGCCCGAAGGTCCCTAGATTCTGTTCCGTGAGCATGCGTTCTACGGCCGTGAAGACCGAAGAGATTTCCCGGCACCGGCCTAGTACTTCCTCGTCCGTGATCTGAGCAGCCTGCTTCGAAGTGGTGACACGAGGAATGGGAAGCTCCCCTCGTTCCAATCGGCCTACATATTGGGCATAGTCTTCGGGGCCAACGAGTTCGTCCTGGCAGCGCCGCATGAAGTCGAGCAAGTCATCAAGAAACTTACTGACGCTGGCCGCTCGGATGAAATATTTCAGCTGGAGATCACGTATGCGGCGACGCAGATATATCCAGAGGTCCTTGTCATCGAGGACTTTGAATTCTTTCCCGTTTCGTTGCAGCAGGCCAAAGCAATAAGCGTGAAAGGTGAGGGCCTGCAGTCTTTTGGCTTCGCCCCCGGTCAGCTTAATGACGCGCTGACGCATTTCGTGAGCCGCATTGTCGGTGTAGGTCAGTGCCAGAATTTCATCGGCACGGGCGTGCCCTTCGCTAATGAGTGCCGCAATACGTTTTGTAAGAACTGTTGTCTTGCCTGTTCCCGCACCGGCAATCACCAGCATCGGACCACTCACGTGCGCGATCGCCTGGGCCTGCTGCTCATCGGCGATGAAGGAAAATGCGGGCGGCGAATTCTTGGACGGCATTGAATCGAGAATAGCAGAGAGGCTTGAGGATTTAGCGGAAGTATTTGCTAGGCCAGAAATGCCGAGGCAAGCGCCAATGCCGCGATTGCCGCGGTTTCGGCACGGAGGATAGTTTGTCCAAGAGTGACCGCCGTCCACCCTCGAACACGAAAGGCTAGAACTTCCTCTTCCGTCCAACCGCCTTCGGGACCAATCGCGAACATCAAATCTGTTCCGGAGGGCAGTTCTTCCAACGTATCTCTCAGGGACAACGCCTTCTCTGTTTCCGCGAGCAGGATGCGGGCGGAAGCAGACAGAGTAATTGCCAACTCGACCTTCATGGGCGCGTCGATGGTGGGGGGTACGGCACGCCGGCATTGCTGAGCCGCCTGGAGCGCAATGCGTTGCCAGCGCTCCACACGCCTGGCACTGGCGCTTGCGAGATGAGAATCTGTGCGGTGCGCAATGACGGGAATAATGCGCGAGACACCCAGTTCTGTGCCCTTCTCGATGACCCACTCCATGCGATCGAACTTGAAGATCGCGAGAGCCAAGGTGATGCTCAATGGCAAGGCTGCGCCAGGCACTTCTTCACCGAGCTCGAACTCGACAGCGTGGTCATGAATGGCGGCAACCGTTCCCCGGAAAACCTGATTTCCCGTTGAGATTTCAAATTGCTGGCCGACGCGGACACGGAGCACCCGAATCAAATGGTCGGCGTGACAGTCTTTGAGAAAGGCGCGGCTCCCGTGCACTTCGTCTGCGATCCAGCGTCGACGAGTCATAGGAGCTGGAAGGCTAGCTAAAAATGTCCTTCATTTTGCCGAGCAGGGTGCGGCGTTGGGGAAGATTTTCGACCTGCGCCATGGCTTCAAGCTCTTGCAGCAACTCGCGCTGGCGCTTATTCAACTTTGAGGGCACTTGCACGCGTACTTCTACGAACAAGTCGCCCTTGCCATGACCATTGAGAACAGGGACACCTTTGTTACGGACGCGGAACGTCGTCCCGGACTGCGTGCCGTCCGGCACTTTTAATGTGTGCTCGCCATCTATTGTGGGAACCTTGAGTTCGGTGCCAAGGGCCGCCTGCGAAAACGAGATTGGGATTACGCAGCGGAGGTCGTTCCCTTCCCGTTCAAAGAACGGGTGCTCCTTGACGTGTAAGACGATGTAAAGATCGCCCGGAGGTCCGCCGAAGAAGCCCGCTTCCCCCAAACCAGCGTAGCGGATACGGGTTCCGTCTTCCACGCCGGCGGGAATATTCACCTGCACTTTCTTTTCTGTAAGTGTCCGGCCTTCGCCTTTGCACTTGGGACAGGGATCGGTGATTACCGAGCCAGTGCCCTGGCACGTGGTGCAAGTGCGCGCGATGCTGAAGAAACCTTGCTGATATCTGACCTGTCCCCGGCCCCCACAGGTCCGACAAGCAACCGGCGCCTTCCCGGGCGCCGCTCCCGATCCTTTACATTCCACGCATTCTTCGTGACGACGAACGCTGACCTGGGTTTCCGTACCAAAGACCGAGTCGTCAAAGTCGAGCGACAGGTCCTCGCGCAGATCCGCTCCACGCTGGGCGCGGCTGCGCCTGCGTCCCCCTGCTCCGCCGCCGAACAAATCACCGAAGCCAAAGAAATCGCCGAAGATGTCACCAAAATCCTGGAAAACGGTCGGATCAAATCCCGCAGATCCCGCTGCCCCGGCGACGCCCGCATGGCCGAAGCGGTCGTAGCGAGCGCGCTTATCCTGATCGGCCAGGACAGCATAGGCTTCGCTGCATTCCTTGAATTTTTCTTCCGCATCTGGATTGTTGGGATTGCGATCCGGATGGAACTGCATCGCAAGTTTCCGGTACGCGCTCTTGATCTCAACATCGGTGGCAGAGCGGGTCACGCCCAGGACTTCGTAGTAATCGCGCTTTGTATTCGTGGTCAGAGTAACCTTCCCTCTTTAAAACACAGAACGGCCGTCTGTGCCGGGCCTTAAAAGACTGTTTCAGTAAACCTGACGCTCAAACCAGGACGCTTAACAAGCGGCAACCTGCTACGACTTGGGGTTGCGCGCCACCCGCACCATGGCAGGACGAAGAAGCCGTTCCTTCAGCTTATAGCCTCGTTGCAACTCGTCGAGTACATGATGATCCTCAACTTCGTCGGTATCCACCATTTCGATCGCCTCATGAAGGTGCGGATCAAAAGGTTCCCCTTTTGCGGGTATTTGCCGCAGGCCGAGCTTCACCAACGCGTCTTGCAGCTGCTTGTAGATCAACTCTACCCCGGAGCGGAGATCGTTGCCATTGTTGCCCGAGACTTGCAGCGCGCGTTCAAAACTATCGAGGATCGGGAGCAGTGACTTGACGGTGTCGCTGACGGCGTACTCGCGGTAGTCCTGTTGTTCGCGAACCGCACGCTTACGAGCATTTTCGAATTCCGCCTGCAAGCGCGCGAGCCTATCGAGTAGAGTGTCGCGTTCTGCTCTCACCTTCTGCAATTCCGACTCAGGCTCCGCGGGCTGGGCGGCAATACCGGATTCAGCCCTTTCCTGCATTTCGTTGTCGGCTGCCGGAAGTTCGTGTTCCAGATCCAGCCCCTGACTATTAACTTCGGATTTTCCGTTCTTAGGCATGCAACTACTTACTCCGATTCGTTCAAAATTTTATCGAATAACCGCGCAATGTATGACACGGCAGTCATAGTGTGCTGATAATCGATGCGGGTCGGCCCTATCACAGCCAGTGACCCCATGACTTCTCCGCCAATGCGCGCCGGTGCGCCAATGAGAACAAAATTGCGCATCGAAGGTAGCGTCTCATCAAGTCCGATCACCACGCGCACAGCTTCCTGCTTCGCATCTACATAGGCGCCCAACAATTGGATGATCTTCTGTTTCTCTTCCAAGGTTCGAAGAAGATCCTGCAGGCGCTGCCGGTCCTGCTCATTTGCAACCAGATTGGATGCGCCCTCCACATACACGGTCTGAGCAGGTTGTTCCGCCTGGAGGGCACCCTGGTTGTAGAGCTGTTCGATAGAACTCATGATGCGGTCGTACTCGCTGCGCTCCTGCTCGAGCCGACGGGCTATCTCGGCGTGCATCGACTCCATGGTCCAGCCGCGAAAGTTGTCGTTGATATAGCGGGCAGCGACGTCGAGATCTGCCTGAGATATGTCGAGACGCAGAACACGATCGCGCACCAGGCCAGAGCGGGTGATAACCACAGCCAGCACCTTCTGATCGGCGAGACGCGAGAAGTAGACATGCTCGAGCGCATTCTTGGGACCGGCAGTCGCGACAGCCACACCAACATTGCGGGAGACCAGCGAGAGCACATGAGAGGTCCGCTCCATAAATTCCTGAGCGTCGCTAATGCCGTGGAAGGCGTCCTCAATGATGGCCTGGTTTTCGTGAGAAAGATGCGCTTCTCCCGTGAGCTGCTCAACGTAGTAGCGATAGGCTTCCGGGGTGGGCACCCGGCCGGCTGAGGTATGCGGCTGCTCAAGCAGGCCAGCGTCGGACAAGTCGGCCATCACATTACGAATGCTGGCAGGACTGAGACCTTCACGATTGAGCCGCGAAAGAGTTCGCGAGCCGACCGGCTCTCCTGTAGCAATAAAGGTCTCGACGATCGCGGTCAAGATCTCGCGTTCGCGGCCTCCGATGGGTAAGGCTGGCAACTGTTGTCCTCTCGTAGTGAATAGAGAAAGCGTCGCTTAACAGAGATATGAGGGCAGCGCTCTCCAATCTAAGTACTTTAGATGCATTGTCTTACGTTTACGATTCAGCTTCCGGCGCAGGTTGATTCTAGAAACTTGATAACGTTATTGTCAAGCATTGGCACTCCGGACGAAGGAGTGCTGAGTCTTGTCGCGCCCAAGTTGTAGATAGAATGCCAGCGGGCAGTAAGGCTAACAAGTACTTATGGGAAAACCTCACATCGTGGTGGTCGGGGCGGGAGCTTTTGGAAGCTGGAGCGCATGGTTCCTTCTGCAGAGCGGCGCTCGAGTGACATTGGTCGATGGCTGGGGTCCGGGCAACTCGCGGGCGTCGTCAGGCGGAGAAACGAGAATTTTTCGAGGCGGCTATGGCGCTGACCAGCCCTATACCCGCATGGCTCGTCGCGCTCTCACGCTGTGGCAGGAACATGAAGAGCGATGGTCGCGCAAATTCCTGTATCGCGTTGGCGTGCTGTGGATGGTGGGCGGCGAGGACTCATTCGAACGTGGATCTCTGCGAGAGCTCAAGGCCGAGGGATTGGAGCACGAAGAACTCTCATTGCATGAACTTGAAAAGCGCTGGCCGCAGATCAACTTTGATGGCGTGGCTTGGGGTCTGTACGAGATCAATGCCGGGTACCTCACCGCGAGGGCATCGTGTCAGGCGGTGGTTGAAGCTTTTGTAGCTGAAGGGGGCGAGTTTCAGCAATCGGCGATTTCCGGGGAAGGCATCGATTCACAGATGCTCGATGGGCTCGTCCTGGCGGATGGCACGAAGCTGGTTGCGGATCAATATGTTTTTGCCTGTGGGCCGTGGTTGCCGAAGCTTTTCCCGGAAACTGTGGGGAAGAAGATTCGCGTGACGCGGCAGGACGTGGTTTTCTTTGGAACGCCGGCAGACAGTAATGCGTTTGACGAAACCAAGCTGCCGGTGTGGGCCGATCATGGCGAACGATTCTTTTACGGCATACCCGGGAACCAGTATCGCGGCTTCAAGGTTGCGGACGACACGCGTGGCCCAGAATTTGATCCCACCGCAGGTGAGCGGATGGCGAGCGCGGAGAGCATTTCCAACATGCGGGATTATCTTGCATATAGATTTCCGGGGATGAAGGATGCGCCAGTGCTGGAAACGCGCGTCTGCCAATATGAGAATACGCCTGACAACAACTTCATCCTCGATCGGCATCCCTCGAGGGAGAACGTTTGGATTGTGGGCGGGGGTTCAGGACACGGCTTTAAGCATGGCCCGGCTGTAGGGGAGATGGCAGCCAAGGCAGTCCTGGATGGCGTGCAGCCGGAAGTGCGATTCCGGCTGGGAAGGCTGGACAATTTCTGAGGGACAGGGGCGGAATGGTCCCGCGTTTAATCCGGAACCGACTACTGGATCTGAATTACGCCCTCTGGAGCTGCGGCTTTGATTTCGGATACGCGAGTTTCTACTTTGCGGGCCAAAGCATAAAGAGATTTGGCATGCGGCGAATCCTCGCCAGCCAGGACTGCCGGCTCTCCGGTGTCGCCTGCTTTGCGAATGTCTGGATCGAGCTCGATGTTGCCCAGAAATGCGATTCCAAACTGCTGGGCCGTCTTCTCTCCACCGCCTTTGGAGAACACATCGACCTCCTGATGGCAGTGTGGACAGATGAAATAGCTCATATTCTCGGCAAGGCCAACGATATCAACTTTCACCTGCCGGAACATTTCGATTGCCTTACGGGCGTCCTGCAAAGCGACGTCGGACGGCGTAGAAACAATGATGGCTCCAGTGAGAGGAACGGTCTGAACCACGGAAAGAGCCACATCGCCAGTGCCAGGAGGCAGATCGATGATGAGGAAATCGAGCTTTCCCCACTCGACGGAACCCAGGAACTGGCGAATGATGGAGTGCAACATGGGTCCACGCCAGATAAGAGGCTTGTCCCCAGGATTCAGCAGCCCTACCGAAATAACTTTCAGACCGTGGACTTCAAGGGGCTCGATCCGATTTTCGCCGACCACACGGGGAGACGCGGTGGTGCCAAGCATCAGAGGAACATTGGGGCCGTAGACATCGGCATCGAGAAGGCCGACTGTGTGTCCTAGCCTGGCGAGAGCGATTGCGAGATTGACCGCGATTGTAGTTTTACCGACGCCACCTTTGCCGGAACCAACAGCCACAATTGTATCGACGCCCGGCAGGGGCTGGGGTCCGGGAACCTGCTGACCGGGATGGGGATGCGTATGACTCAAAGGAACCTTTCAGATCGGTCGCGAGGGTCCAACCGAAACCACTATTATACGCGCGCCATCACAGGTGATTGTGACAGGATGTGGGAAGGCGGCGAGACTGGGTCGGCGAACGCAGCGTCACGTGCATGCGCGAGGCGCTTCCAACCTGGAGATCAGTGCCCTTGTTCTACCTGGACCTTGCCTTTGAACATGCGATAGAGAAAAACGAAGTAAGCGATTGCCAGAGCTGCAGCTAGACTCCACCAGCCGATGCCGACGACCAAGCCGTGATGCCCTGCCGCTGTGTTGTAGATGGTGAGACTGTACTCCGGATTGGTGGAAGCAGGCAGCACGACGGGATAAAGAGCAAAGGCCGCGCCGACAAGCATGCCCGAGATGTACAGCGAAGAAGCGATGAATGCGACCTTTTCTTTGCCTTTTGGGGCAGCCCAGATCATTACCGCCAGCGCCGCGAATACCACAATCGGAATCAGAATTCCAACTGGATGCGCGCGGTAGTTATTCATCACCGCAGGCCGAACGAAGTAGGTTGCCACCAAGCTGCAGATGGTGAGGAAGAAAAGAATCGGCCAGGTGAGCACGGCGATGCCACGTGCGCGCAAGTAAAGCGCGCCCTCTGACTTAATCGCGATATACA
>Ga0207657_10004201_pt1 | contig 15254 bp, 15 predicted proteins | sample KBSC33metaG_FD_184316 | JGI IMG/M metagenome (GOLD analysis project Ga0207657, IMG submission 184316) | Corn rhizosphere microbial communities from Kellogg Biological Station, Michigan, USA - KBS C3-3 metaG (SPAdes) (version 2) | ecosystem: Host-associated > Plants > Roots > Rhizosphere > Soil ... | reverse complement strand
CGATCGCGGTGGTCCGGCCGGCGGCGATGTCGCGCTCGATCCGCCGGCCGACGCCCGCGGCGAGCCGATCGCCGAGGCCAACGTACAGCGGGAGCAGGCTGCGGTCCCGGGCCGCCTCCTCGGCGACCGCCTGCAGGAGCCGGCCGTGCTGCACGAACGTCTCGACCAGCGCACGCAGCGACTGCTCGAGCAGGGCGCGTGCGTCGCCCTCGCCGGAGTCGTGCTGCCACGGGTCAGGGATCGCCGCCAGCTCGTCGCCCAGCTCGGCGAACAGCGCGAGCAGCAGGTCCTTGCGATCGGGGAAGTGCTTGTAGAAGGCCGTGCGGGTCAGGCCGGCCTGCTCGGTGATCAGCGCGATCGAGACCTCGCTCCACGGGCGATCGTCGATCAGCTCGCGGGCACAGTCGAGGATCCGCCGGTAGGTGGCCTCGCGCTGGCGTCGATGACGCTCGCTGACGTCGGGGCGGGACGCCATGTGGCAACGGTAGTGCGCCGGCAGCTGTCAGGCCGGGAACACTGGACAACTGATCGAGTAACGCGGCGTGCCGGTAACGCCGAGGAAGACCGCATGTCTCGTTCCCGCTCCCGCTTCATCTCCGGCGCCGTCCTCGCGGCCGCCGCGGCGCTCGCCGTCCCCGCCGGGGCCGCCGCAGTCACCCAGACCCTGCCCCCGGGCGGCACGATCAGCACAGGCTCCGACGTCTCGCCGGACAACCCGGTGCAGATGTCGATCACCGCGCCGAACGGCGGGACCTTCTCGATCGACACGCCGGCCTCGCCGCAGCGGCCGACCGCCGACATGGCCAAGGGCTTTGCGTGGGTCGGCCCGCGGTTCGCGGTGTCCTCGCCGGTCTACGACGGCTCGGACCCCTCGTCGTGGCAGCAGGGCGACCAGGACCTCACGATCACGTTCCTGTTCGACAAGTCCGCGCTGCCGCGGCCCTACCAGGACTCCGGACACCAGGGCCGCGGCGGGACCTCACGCGGCTGCATGACGACGATGCCGCCGGGCAGCGAGCCGGACTCGCAGTGCTGGCTGGTGGGCTCCTACGGCGACAAGGACAAGTCGGAGACGCTGCCCAACGGCGACGTGCAGGTCACGCTCGCGTCCCAGGAAGAGCCGAGCCCGTACAACCCGCGCGACATGCCGAACGGCAAGGCCAGCTTCGACGTCGGCCACGCGAAGTGGGGCTATGAGTGGACCGCGAGGGCGGCCGCCCACGAGAAGTCGGACTACAGCGAGGCGTTCGGCAAGGGCATCTGGGTCGGCCACTTCCTCGCATGCGCCTATTACTGCACGCAGGACTACGACGTGACGGTCAGCCGGTCGGTCGCGCGCCAGCTGCACCTGCACGGCACGAAGGTCGGCGGCGGCACCGTCGTCAACGCGGGCTACATCCCGCTGACCAAGGCGTTCGCGCGCGCCGCCCGCAAGTACCACCACGTTGCGGTCAACCTGAGCGGGACGATCACGTCGGACACGGGCGAGACCGACAACCTGTCGGGCAAGGTCTGGCTCACCAGCGACTCGGACCTGGGCTAGCTAGGGCGTCGGCAGCGACCCTGCGAAGGCCACGAAGGCCGCCGTGTCGGTCCACGGCGGTCCGTGGCCCGCGCACACGAGCGCCGGCTCGAGCGCGGCCAGCCGGCGGATCGCCGCGCGGTTGGCGACCGGGTCGGGCGTGAAGACGGCGGGCGGCTCCTGCAGGCCCTTGCGGGTGGTCAGCAGGTTCATCGTGTTGACGACGTCGCCGAGGATCAGCACGCGGTCGGACTCGCGCCAGTAGGCGACGTGCCCCGGCGAGTGGCCGGGGACGTCGAGGACCGTGAACGAGCCGACCGTGTCGCCCTCGCGGACCACGCGGTCGACCGGGTGGCCCGGACCGGTCCAGAAGCGCTTCTGGAGCTTGTTGAGCAAACCGGGGCGCTGGCGCTGGGAGATGACCTCCGGCCCGCTCTCGGCCGCCTCGACGTCCTTCTCCCCCACGACGAACGGGACGCCGAGCGTCGTGCAGATCGCCCTCGAGGCGCCCTGGTGGTCGGCGTGGGCGTGCGTCAGCGCGTGCGCGGTGATGGCGGCGCCGTCGAGCTGGCGCAACACGCGGCGCTCGCCCTGGCGCGTCGCGGCGTCGAAGACGATGCCGTCGGCGACGTAGACGTTGATCGCGTCGGGCGGGAAGCCGCGCAGCTGGAAGACGCCGGGGACGAGCTCCTTCATCCCGCCGCGCTCGCGATCGCCACGGCGAAGCGCTCGTCGTCGTCGGTGAACCACGCGGCGAGCTGCATGCCGGCGGCCGCGAGGTCGCGCTGCAGGCGGCGACGCGTGAACTTCGCGCTGATCTCCGTGCGCAGCTCCTCGCGCGCGGCGAACTTCACGGTCAGGTCGAGCGCCGTGACGTGGACGACCTGCGGGCTGCGGGCGCGCAGGCGCATCTCGATCCACTCGCGCTCGGTATCGAAGAACGCGACGTGGTCGAAGGCCTCGGGCACGAAGTCCGCGCCGAGCTCGCGGTTGATGACGTGCAGGACGTTGCGGTTGAACTCCGCCGTGACGCCGGCGCTGTCGTCGTAGGCGGCCTCGATGATCCGCGGGTCCTTGACGAGGTCGACGCCGAGCAGCAGATGGCCGTCGTCGCCGAGGTGCCGGCCGAGGTTGCGCAGGAAGCGCCGCCGCGTGCCGGGCGTGAAGTTGCCGATCGTGCCGCCCAGGAAGCACATGAGCCGCGTGCCGTCCGGGTCGGGGAGACGGTCGAGGTGGCGCTCGAAGTCGCCGACGAGCCCATGGACGGCCATGCCCGGGTACTCGCCCATCAGGCGCTCGGCGCTGGCCCGCAGCGCGCTCTCGGAGACGTCGATCGGCACGTAGCGGCGCAGCGCGCCGATCTCGTCTATCGCGGTGAGCAGCACGCGCGTCTTGTCGGCCGAGCCCGAGCCCAGCTCGACGAGCTCGGTCGCCTCGGTCAGCGACGCGATCTCCTCGGCGCGCTGCGTGAGGATCGCGCGCTCGGTGCGCGTCGGGTAGTACTCGGGCAGCTCGCAGATCGCGTCGAACAGCTCGGAGCCGCGCGCGTCGTAGAAGTGCTTGGGCGGCAGCTCCTTGAGCGGCCGCGTGAGTCCGTCGAGGACGTCCTCGGCGAGCGTGCGCTCGGCGGTGTCTACGAGGACGCAGTCCAGCGTGACCATGGGTCAGAACTCCTTGGCGAGTCGGACGCCGCTGAAGATCTGACGGCGCTCGGGTAGGTCCCAGTTGCGGAAGGTCGGCGTCGCGCACTCCGGCGCCGTGGCCCACGAGCCGCCGCGCAGGACGCGGTAGCCGCGGTCGAAGAAGACCTCGGAGTACTCCCGGTAGGGGTGGGCGCGGAAGCCGGGGTAGCCGCTGAACTCGGTGGCGGTCCACTCCCACGCGAGCCCGGTGCCCTCGAGGGTCTCCTGGTTCCAGGTCGCCGCCCTCTCCCACTCGGCTTCGGTGGGGAGGCGGGCATCCCGGCTTCGGGCGAAGGCGTCGGCCTCGAACCAGGAGACGTGAAGGACGGGCCGGTTCGGATCCAGGTCGTCCGACCAGCCCGCCGGGTGGGTGATGTCGTAGCACTGCTTCCACGACCAGCCCTCGTCGGTCCACCACTCGCGGCGCTCGTAGCCGCCGCCCTCGGCGAAGTGCATCCACGTCCCGTTGGTCACCGGCGCGCGGGCGATCGCGAACGCGGCGACGTCGACCGCGTGGCGCGGGCGCTCGTTGTCGTAGGCGAAGCCGTCGCCGTTCGCGCCGATTGCGGCACGGCCGGCCGGGATCGCGATGAAGTCCTCGTCGCCGTCGACGGGCGGCAGCGCGCCGGGCGAGCCGCCGGGCAGGCCGCCCAGGAACATCGCCTGGCGCATCGTCTCGGTGTGCTGGAGCTCGTGGCGGACGACGAGCTCGTGCAGCTCGCTCGGCCCGGTGCGGTCGAGGACGCCGAGCGTGCGCTCGCGCACGTCCTCGAGGTAGGCCAGGGCGCCCGGCCGTTCGAGCAGCTCGATCTCGCCGCGCACGGCCCGGGGGGTCTCGAACGCGTCGTAGGTCGCCGCGAGGTCCTCGTGCAGCAGCGGCTCGCCGCCCAGGCGGTGGACGGCCCAGAGGTCCTCATAGGCGGCGATGTGCGCGAGGTCCCACACCAGCGGGCTCATGATCGGGTCGAGCGGCCGGTGCACGGTCTCGTCGTCGAGATCGGCGACCAGCGCCAGCGTTCGCGCCCGTACGTCGTCCAGCCGCCGGATCAGGTCCACGACGGCTTCCGTCTCGCGACGCGGCACGGCGTTACGGACAGGGGACACGGCACCGCATGATTGCGCATGTGGCGGAGCGGCTACGAGGGGAGGCCGCAGACCCCGTAGAGCTTGCAGCCCAGGCAGTAGCCCGCGAGCGACTCGAGACCGGCGGCGACGACGAGCAGCCCGACCAGGATCGCGGCGAGCGTGTGCGCGCCGAAGCCGAGAGCGGCGAGGGCGGCGGCCGTGGTCAGCGCGGCGCCGATGGCCTGGGCGAAGCGCTTGGGACGCCCCGGGACGGGGACCGGCGGGCCGAGGCGGGGCGCGACGGCGGAGCTGGCCAGGCGCCCGAGGGGGCTCAGCGTCGGGCCGGTCAGGACGCGTGCCCAGAAGCCGTAGGCGAGCGGCACGAGCAGCCACCAGGCCGAGGTGGCGAGGATCACGACTGCCACCGCCATGACGACGAACGCGACGACGCGGGCGGCCTTCTCGTTGACGGGGTCGGGGAAGGAGAACACCCCTACAGGGATACCCGCCTCAGCGCAGCGCGTACCCGACGCCGCGGACCGTCTCGAGCTGCTGGGTGCTGTCGACCTCGCGCAGCTTGCGGCGCAGGCGGCCCATGTAGGTGTCGAGCGTGTTGTCGTGGACGATCGCGCCGGCCGGCCAGGCGGCGGCGATCAGCTCGTGGCGGCGGACGACGACGCCGGGGCGCCCGGCCAGCGCGGCGAGCAGCCGGAACTCGGTCGGCGTCAGCGGCGAGGCGTGCTCGCCGCGCCGCACCGCGTGCAGGGCGGGGTCGAGCACGAGGTCGGTCTCCCCCGGCGCGTCGGCCGGCTCGGCGCGGCGCCCGAGCGCGGCGATCCGCACCAGCAGCTCGGCGAGCGCGAACGGCTTGGTCAGGTAGTCGTCGCCGCCGGCGTGGAAGCCGGAGAGGCGGTCGGTGAGCGCCTCGCGGGCCGTGAGGAACAGGACCGGCGTCTTCATGCCGCGGGCGCGCAGCGCCTGGCAGACGTCGCGGCCGTCGGCGTCGGGCAGGCCGATGTCCAGGACGATGACGTCGGGCGGGTCCTCGGCCCAGGCCTCCACCGCCTCGTGGCCGTTGCGGGCCAGACCGACCTCGTAACCCTCGCTCTCGAGCGAGCGCAGCAACACGGAGCGAAGCTCGGGATCGTCCTCGCAGACACCGACGCGCATGCCGACAACCATGCGCTCATGATCGCGCACCAATTCAGGTTCTGTTCGACGCGTTCATGCTGTGTTCACCCCACATGTCGCGCGCACGATCCAGCGGCTGCGCAGCGCGCGGACGGCAAAACGCCGGTCGGCGGAGCCGCGCGCGCGGCGCGGCGTGACGATCACGCCGGGCGGCTCGGGCCGGATGCCGATCGCCGGCCCCTCGAGGTGCATCTCCCAGAGCAGCGGCTGGGTCTGGAAGGGGTCCGTGTAGATGTGCCCGCAGCGCTTGAGCGCCGCCGGCCCGCCGGCCGCGTCGACCGCGTCGGAGAGCTGGTCGTAGAGCCGCGTCTCGGTCATCGCGCGATCCACCTGGCGCCCCAGCCGCGCCCCCGGGGAGATGGCGAGCGCCAGGCCGCCGAGCACGGCGACCGCGAGCCCGGCCGTGCGCACACGGGCCGGCAGCGCCCGCACGGTCCACACGAGGCCCACGCCGCCGAGCACGCAGACGACCGACGCCGGCATCAGCACGTAGCGCTGGTTGCCGGTGAAGCCCGCCTGGGCGAGCAGGCCGACGATGACCATGTACGCGGTCGCCGCGGCGGCGAGCAGCAGGACCGTGCCGGCCGCGCCGTCGCGGGCGCGGCGCCAGGCGCGCGCCGCGAGCCCGACCGCGAGGAACCCGCCGGCGTAGAGCGGGATCGCCAGCGAGCTCGACGAGTTCGTGAAGACCGCGCCGAACGGGAACGAGGACTGCGCCGGCGAGTTGGCGACCGGCTCCCGCGCGCGCGAGGCGCCCCGCAGCAGGCTTCCCGAGCCGACCTTCTCGGGGATGAACCAGGCGGCGAGGACGAGCAGCCCGGCGAGCACGAGCAGCGCGCCGACGCGCGCGCGGCGCGCGGGCTCGACACCGCGCAGCCACAGCCACAGCGCGTAGAGCGCGGCGAACGGCCACACCTCGGGGCGCACCAGGCACGCGGCGATCGCGGCGCCCAGTGCGGCGCCGCGGCGGCCTTCGCGGTGCAGGACGACGGCGCCCAGGGCGCAGCCGACGAGGATCCCCTCCGAGTCGCCGCGCAGGCCGAGCGAGAGGAAGCGGTCGCAGAGCACGATCCCCGCCGCGGCCACGACCCCGGCGACCCAGCCCGCCAGCGACGCGGCCACGCGGAACGCGGCGGCGAGGCCGAGCAGGAACCCGGCTCGCGCGACGACGAGCCAGAGCTGCGGCGCGGCGTCGCCCGCGAGCGAGAACGGCGTCGTGAAGAACGCCGGGAGCGGCTTCCACGACGGCCCGCCCACCGTGTTGAGGTGGCCGTGGGCGAGCTCGCGGCCCCACACCAGCCACGCCCACGGGTCGTACGTCGGCTGGTGCGGGCCGAGCAGGCTGAGCGCGGCGAGCGCCAGGCAGCCGAGGGCGACGAAGACATATGGGCGTTCTCTCAGCAAGGGCAACTACCTTCCGGGCCGTGAGTATGGCCGTCGCCCGGAAGGTGGAGCCGTGGACGGGCAGCGTTCGTGATCGCGCGCTGTCCGCGTTCCGCGACGCCCACGCCGGCCGGGAGCTCGCTCCGGTGGTCGCGCTCATCGCGGCGCTCGACGAGGAGGAGTCGCTCGGCCGGGTCATCGCCGAGGTGCCCTCCGAGGCCTGCGGCCTGCGCGTCGACACGCTGGTGATCGACGACGGCAGCAGCGACGGCACCAGCGAGGTGGCCGAGCGCGCGGGCGCGTTCGTCTGCCGGCTCGAGCGCAACCTCGGGCACGGGATCGCGCTGCGCGCCGGCTACCGGCTCGCCGCGGACTTCGGCGTGCCGTACATCGTCACGCTCGACGCCGACGGGCAGTGGAACCCGACCGAGCTCGAGGGCGTGCTCGAACCGGTGGTCGCCGGAGAGGCCGACTTCGTCATCGGGTCGCGCGTGCTCGGCGCCACCGAGACCGACGACGCGTTCCGCCAGCAGGGCGTCCATGTCTTCGCCTGGCTCACCAGGCTGCTGACGGGCGTGAAGGTGACCGATACGTCGAGCGGCTTTCGCGCGCTGCGCACCGAGGTGACCCAGCGTGTGCGCCAGGAGCAGGTGCAGTACCAGACGTCCGAGCTGCTGATCGGGGCGATCGCCGCGGGCTTTCAGATCGCGGAGCGGCCGATCGTGATGCGCAAGCGCTTCGCGGGCGAATCGCGGAAGGGACGCAACTGGATCTACGGATGGCGCTACTGTCAGGTGGTTCTCCGAACCGCCTGGCGCGAGCGCCGCGCGTTGGCCTCGCGACGGTTCGCGCGGGGTCAGCGAGTGTGAAGGCGCCGATTTCGGGCAGTATTCCGCCGAAATGCTCGACGTAATCGACGACACCCCGACCTCGGAATGGTCAGTGGAAGCGCCAGCGAAGCGCGTTCTTGTGCTGGGCGGAGACGGGTTCTGCGGCTGGCCGACCGCGCTGCACCTGTCCGCGTGCGGTCATGACGTCACGATCGTCGACAACTTCGCGCGCCGCGGCGCCGACGCCGAGCTCGGCGCCGAGTCGCTGACGCCGATCAAGTCGCTGCCGGTCCGCCTGGCGGCCTGGCGCGAGGTCTCGGGCCGGCACATCGGCTTCGAGCGCATCGACATCGCCCAGGACTACGACCGCCTCAAGTCGCTCATCGCCGACTGGCGCCCCGACGCGATCGTGCACTTCGCCGAGCAGCGCGCCGCGCCGTACTCGATGAAGTCGCCGGCCCACAAGCGCTACACGGTCGACAACAACCTCAACGCGTCGCACAACGTGCTCGTCGCGCTGGTCGAGGCCGAGCTCGACGCGCACGTCGTCCACCTCGGGACGATGGGCGTCTACGGCTACGGCACCGCCGGCGTGAAGATCCCCGAGGGCTACCTCACCGTCCGCATGACCGACGAGCTCGGCAACGAGGTCGAGAGCGAGATCCTCTTCCCGTCGGACCCGGGCAGCGTCTACCACATGACGAAGGTCCAGGACCAGATGCTGTTCGCGTTCTACAACAAGAACGACGGCATCCGGGTCACCGACCTGCACCAGGGCATCGTGTGGGGCACGCAGACCGACGAGACCCGCCGCGACGAGCGCCTGCTCAACCGCTTCGACTACGACGGCGACTACGGCACGGTCCTCAACCGCTTCCTCATGCAGGCCGCGATTGGCTACCCGCTGACGGTGCACGGCACCGGCGGCCAGTCGCGCGCCTTCATCAACATCCAGGACACGGTCCGCTGCATCGAGCTGGCGATCGCCAACCCGCCGGAGCGCGGGGACCGCGTGCACGTCTACAACCAGATGACCGAGGTCCATCGCGTCCGCGACCTGGCCGCGCTGATCTCGGAGCTGACTGGCGCCACCGTCGACTTCGTCGACAACCCGCGGCGCGAGGCGATCGAGAACGAGCTCGAGGTGGAGAACCGCTCGCTGCTCAACCTCGGCCTCGAGCCGATCACGCTGCGCGGCGACCTCCTCGAGGAGATCGCCGAGTCCGCGGGCCGCTACGCGCACCGCTGCGACACGAGCAAGATCCCGTGTACGTCGCGCTGGGTGCGCAAGCGCGGGACGGCCTCGGCCGCGGTCTTCAGCGACTAGTCCTACCTCGCGGCGACCAGCACGCCGAGCTCGGCGGCGACCATCACGAGCCGCATCGCGACCGCGGCGAGCGCCGCGTCGCCCGACGGCAGCACGGTGCCCATCAGGCCGACGTAGACGATCTCGCGGATCCCGATCCCGCCCGGCGCGATGATCACGACGAGACCCGCACCCCATGCGATGCCGGCGGCGCCGGCGACCTCGAGCGGGTGCGACCAGCCCGACACCGCGCTCTGCACGGCGATCGCCGAGAGCGCGTAGAGCACGAACGCGGCGACGCCGTTGACCGTGGCGCGGCGCACGCGGTCCTCGGGCAGGCTGATGCGCTCGCCGAGCATGCGCTTGGCGAGCACCGGGAGCAGCACGAGCAGCACGCCCGGCGCGTACGCGGGCCGGCCGCCCAGCGCGAGGCCGAGCGCGCCGATCGCCAGCGCGCAGCACAGCGCGACGATGTTCTCGGCGCCGACGGTGGCGACGCGGTCGACCAGCCCGCCCTCGACGATCGTCGCGCGCGAGACCGGCGCCCAGATCCCGCCCGGCAGGTAGCGCAGCGCCTGGGTCCGGCACCACTGCCGGATGTCCTTGCGGTTGGCGTGCCCGGTGATCAGCAGCGCCCAGCCGCGGGCGAGCAGCACCCACCACGCGATCGCGGGCGGCGCCGCGAGGGCCAGCGGCCACCACTCCAGCTGGCTGAAGTCGACGTGGCGCGCCGCCTTGACGACGACGTACGCGACCAGAGCGATCGACCCGAGCGCCGCGAGCACGCGCAGCACGGGCACCGCGCGCCTCAATCGCTCGGAGTTCACCCGAGCAGTATTAGAAGCCCACCGGGTGACGGACGACGAAGCCGTCCGTCGGGCGCGGGCCGGAGCGCCAGCGCGGGCCCTGCTGGTCGACCGTCGCGCCGGTGTCGTAGCGCGCCGTGTCGAAGCGCAGGCCGGCGACGACGACCCAGGTGTGCTCGGCGTTCGCGTAGATCGTGATCCACGTGCCCGGGCCGGGGTCGCCCCACTTGGCCAGGTCGCCGGAGACCATCGTCGTGTCGAGCAGGCCCGCGGCGTGCAGGACGTAGGAGACCGAGCCCGAGCAGTCGTAGGCGGTGTCCTGGAAGGACGCGTGGCCGCCGCCGTAGCGGTAGGGAAGCTTGTCGATCTGGTTGCCGCCGGCGATCGCGTCGACGACCGCCTGGGGCGCCTTCGCGGGAGCGACCGCGTCGTAGTTCGAGTCGATCGTCGCCTGGGCGCCCGGCGTCGTGTCCGGCGTGCTCGTCGGCGTGCTCGGCGCGGGCGTCGTGCCGCTGCCGGCGGGCGCGGAGCCGCCGGTGCTCGCGCTGGTCGCGGGCGTGGGCGGCGGCGCGGAGGCCGGGCTGCCGTCGGGCGCCTGCGCCCCGCCGCTGGTGTTGCGCATGGCGGCAAGCGTCAGGTCGTCGGCGACGCCGGTGACGCGAAGGCCGGCTCGGCGCTGGAACGCGCGGACCGCCTTCTTCGTGCCAGGGCCGTACTGGCCGTCGACGACGAGACGGAAGCCGTCGCGGACCAGCAGGCGCTGCAGCTTCTTGACCGCGGAGCCGTGGGCGCCGGGCGCGATCGTCTGCGCCGCCGCGGGGGCGGCGAGCAGGAGCGAGACGAGCAGCGGGACGATCCGGCGCACCTACCGGTCCTCGGCGGCCAGGTACGCGCCGGCGGCTGAGGACGGTGGGAATCGGGAATGGGCGCGCCGCGCGGGCGCAGGGGTGATCAGGTTTGAGCAGCGCTGGACGGCGCCTGCAGCGGATCCTGCACCGCGGCGAACTCGGCCGTCGTCGGCGGCAGCACGTTCTCGCAGAAGTCCGCGCCGAACGGCGTGAGCGCGATCGAGCGGCGCACGGTGCGCGCGCGGCCCTTGGACTTCAGCGCCTCGACGACGTCGGGCTGGGCCTCGAGCACCTGATAGCGCGACTGCTCGCCGACCGGCTCGCGCGAGAACCAGATGAGGCCGAGGCGGTAGAGGTTGTCGAGGTAGGCGGGCACGCGCTCGGACCGCCGGCAGCCGGCCTCGGCGCCGATCATCGTCAGGCCGGGCGCGATCAGCTCGGTGGTCGCGTTGAGCGGCAGCGCACCGGCGCGCACGTCGACGGCCGGCTGCGGGCCCGCGACCCACATCAGGCGCAGGATGCGCGCCTCGTCGGGCAGCAGGTCGTCGAGGATCCGCCCGTAGGCCGGGTGGGCGTCCTCGTTCTCGCGCACGTCGGCGGAACGCCGCAACAGCTCCTCCCCGCGCTCGCGCAGCGTCGGCGTGCGAGAGGCCGAAGCCACCGGCGGGTCGTTGCGCACGGCTTCGGGCGTGACGGGCGCGCGGCCGTCGGGCAGCGCCACGCCGAGCGCCTCGGCCGCCGAGCGGATCAGCCACTCCGCGGTGCGCAGATAGGCCATCAGCGCGAGCCGGGCGAAGGAGGTGATGTCGTCCTGCGCTGCCATGTCAGCCGAAGATTCCCAGGTGGATCAGCCCGGCGCCGAACCCGAGGACGGCCCCGTGGAGGTAGAGCAGCCACTCGTCCTCCTTGATCGCCGTCCGCAGCATCTCGGTGAAGTCGTGCGGCGGCATCTCGCGCATGCGCGCGGCGACGAGCCGGCGGACCTCGGCGCTCTGACGGACGTTGAACGCCTCGTCGGCCATCGGCGTGATCGTGTACGTGACCGCCTCGGCGGCGAACGACTCGCGGATGTTGTCGTACTCGCGCGTGCCGACCGCGACGCGCAGCAGCGGCTGCAGCGGGCCGGCCGCCTGGTCGACCGCCGGGCCCATCGCGGTCTGGATCATGTGCTGCACGCGGTCGGCGCGCGGGCCGCGCATGAGCTCCTCGCCGATGGTCGCGACCGTGACGATGTCGTCGGCGATGATCCCGGCGTAGACGTCGGAGACCTCCTCCTGGCGGCGCAGGAACAGCCCGTGGAAGCGCATGCCGAGGATGCGTCTGGGCTCGGCCGGCTCGAAGATCATCACGATCGCCGTCAGGTTCGTGACGTAGCCGATGATCACGCCGAGGATCGGCAGCAGCCACCACTGGCCGGGAAACAGCACGACGGTGAGCAGCGCGGTCGGGATCCCGAGCGCCAGGCCGAACCAGAAGCCGAAGTTCACGATGAAGCGCAGCTCCTTCTCGCCCACCGCCTTGAAGATGCGGTTGGCCAGCCCCGGGTTGGCCTCCATCCGGCGGATGACCATCAGCTTGATGTCGAGCAGCTGGTCGATGTTCTCGCCGATCTGGGCGGTCAGGCCGCGGATGATGTCCGGCAGCTGCTCCTGGACGCGCTGGTGCAGGCCCTCGCGCACGCGCGGCGGCAGGTCGCGCCACAGCGCCGGGTGCTCGCGCTCCATCGTCCGGTCGACGATCTCGCGCACGTCGCCGCGAGCGTGGGCGAGCATGTGGTCGGCGAGCGCCTCGGGGTCGATCTCCTCGTAGAACTCCGCCGGGGATCCGAGCTTCGCGATCCCCTTGTCGACCGCGATCGAGCCCATCTTCGCCGCGCGCGACGGGATGATGCCCTGCCAGCCGACGGCGCCGTGCATGACGCCCGGGATCTGCTGCAGCCGCCGCGGCATGAAGCGCACGAGCGGCGCGAGGCCCGGCAGCCGCCAGCCCGCGAACTGCACGGGCTCGAACAGCATCCAGACCCCGCTCCAGTTGGTCAGGTAGCCGATCGCACCCGTGAACAGCGGGACGGTGACGAGGCTGACGGTGTCCACTCGCGCCTCAGGCCGCCTCGGCGACGCGCGGCGCCGCGTGGCCCCCGGCGACGTCGCCGCGCGCGAGCGCCTCGCGGCGGAAGCGCACGTAGGTCGGGCCGAACTCGGCCAGCGTCCCGCGGATCAGCGGGCTCGACGCGCGCGACACGCGGGCGAGCCCGCGGAACGTCGTCGCGTCGCGGCGCGTCCATCTCAGGCCGAGGCGGTGGCGCAGCTCGCGCGGCAGCAGCCCGCCGGTCATCACCCGCAGCTGGAGCGAGAGCGGAGCGCGCAGGATCTTCCACAGTCCCGGCGTCACGCCCGGCAGGCCGGGCGGCATCGGCCGCGCCAGCGTCTCGAGCACCTCGGGCACCGCCGGCGTCCAGCGCAGGTCGCGCGCGACCACGTCGGCGAAGTACGGCTCGAACTCGGCCCACGTCGCGGGCAGGTCGCGCTCGCGCACGCCGACCAGCCGCCCGACCTGGATCCACTGCGCCCAGAGCTGCTCCTTCTCGTCGGCGTCGAGCGGCGTGGCCAGCTTGCGGTGGCCTTCGACGACGCCGGCGGCGAGCGTCGCGTGCACCCACGCGAACGCGCTCGGCTCCATCGCGTGGTAGCTCGTCCCGTCGGGCAGCTCGCCCTTGATCGTCCGGTGCATCTCGCGTACGCGGCGGCCGATCTCGCCGGCGAGCTCGGGCCCGCCGTAGATCGTGCCGTGCACGTAGTCGAGCGTGCGCAGTAGCCGCCCCCACGGGTCCTTCGTGAACGACGAGTACTGGTGCACACCGTGGCCGACCGTCGGATGGGCGACCTGGAGCATCAGCGCGTAGCCCGCCGTCGACAGCATCCGCGCGTCGTTGAACGCGCGCCACACCGGCGAGCCCGGCTTCGGCGCCAGCTCGGCGTACTCGGACGGCTCGGGAAGGACGGAGCTCACGGGCTTCTCTCCAGATGGGGGTAATAGCGCGTCTGGCCGTCCAGGGTCCAGCCCGGCTGCTGCTTGCACTCCGGCGCGCCGGTGCCGGCGACCGGCACGACCTGCGGGTTCGACGTGTTGCGGCAGTCGGCGGCCAGCAGCCCGCCCTTGGCCCAGTTGGCCAGCCCGCCCGGCGCGAAGTACGCGTTGTGGCGGTTGGACGGCAGCCGCTTGGCGTAGCCGACCATGGCCTCCTCGGTGAACGGCACGAGCGTGCGCAGGTAGTGCACGGGCTTGCCGTTGATGCCCTCCGACGTCGCCTCGGCGCTGTCGCCGGCGTTCGCCATCGTCGCGATGAGCTCGAGGCGGTAGGCCTTGACCATGTCGATGATCGGCACGATCTCGCGGGTCGCCGGATAGACGACGTCGATGAACGGGATCAGCGCCCGCGTCAGGTGGGCTGTCGCCGGCAGGGCGCGCTGCGCGACCGGCAGCGCGGTCCGCAGGTCCTTCAGCAGCGAGGTGACCTGCGGCGACATCGTGCGCAGCGCGTCGAGCCCCGGCGCGACGAGCGGCGCGACCGGGCGCAGCGCGTGCAGCACCGGCGCGGCGATCTTCGCGGTCGTCGTCGCGCGCCCGGCGGTCGTCTTGAGCTGTGCGAGGAACGGGCCGAGCTGCCTGATCGTGGCCGTCAGCTGCGCGTTGCGGCTGTCGGTCGCCCCCAGGACCTGGTCGGCCGAGTCGACCAGGCTCGCGAGCGCCGAACGGTGCGCGCCGATCGTGTGCAGCACGGTGCCGGCGTCGTTGACGAGCGACTGCACCGGCCTGCGCTGGCGGTCGAGGATGCCGGTGATCGCCTCCATCTGCTGCGAGAGCGGCCCGAGGTCGCCGAGCCCGGCGTTGAGGTCGGCCTCGCGCCCCGCGAACGCGGTCGCGCCGTTGGTGAACAGCGCCTGCACGTCGCGCCGGGTGCGCGGGTCGAGCACGCCGAGCACGCGGTCCAGCGGCTGGGTGGGCGCGATCTGCGAGACCGGCAGCCGGCCGCCCTCCTTCAGCTTCGGCGCGCCGCGCGACCCCGGCGTCAGCTCGATGAACGTCTCGCCCAGCAGCGTCTTGAGGCGCAGGATCGCGTGCGCGTCGGAGGGCAGCGGCGCGTACTGCGGGTCGAGCTGGATCGTCGCGTCGGTCCGCAGGCCGTCGGGCGACACGGCCACGACCTTGCCGACGTCGATCCCGGCGATCCGCACGTCGGCGTTCTTGTCCAGCGCGCTCGCGTTGGTGAAGCTCGCGTGGAAGCGCCAGCCCTTGGGGCTGAACGGCAGGTCGCCGCCGAGGCTGCTCCACACGAACAGGCTCAGCCCGATCGACGCGAGGATGAACATGATCGCCACGGCGATGGCGGCGCGGTGCGGGGCGCGGGTCACCATGTCACGGGCATCCCGACGTGCTCTTGAGGATCAGGGCGAACGGCTCGCCCGTCAGCTGGGACGGGTTCTGGCCGAACGAGTCGCAGGAGATCAGGCCGAGGCCGCGCCAGACCGCGCCGTGGGCGTCCTCGGTGGAGATCATCGAGTCCGCGTTGTGGGCGAACCACGCGAGATAGAACAGGTACGCCTTGGAGCCGCTGCCGGGG
>Ga0207657_10004200_pt1 | contig 15254 bp, 12 predicted proteins | sample KBSC33metaG_FD_184316 | JGI IMG/M metagenome (GOLD analysis project Ga0207657, IMG submission 184316) | Corn rhizosphere microbial communities from Kellogg Biological Station, Michigan, USA - KBS C3-3 metaG (SPAdes) (version 2) | ecosystem: Host-associated > Plants > Roots > Rhizosphere > Soil ... | reverse complement strand
TGGCATCGAGATCTGCACGGACACGGCGGTCGCCGAAGTGCGCGCGGACGAAGTCGAGACGGCCGACGGCCGCGTATTCCCCGCCGCGATCACCGTGTGGGCGGCCGGCGTGAAGGGCCCGCGCTTCAGCACGAGCCTGAACGTGGCGCTGAACCGCAACGACCAGGTCGTGGTCGACGCCCGCCTGCGCAGCGTGACGGATCCGGACGTGCACGCGATGGGCGATTGCTGCACCCTGCTCAATCCGGACAAGACCGTGATGGCCCCGCCCAGCGCCCAGGCCGCGCGCCAGCAGGCGATCTACCTGGCGAAGCTGCTGGCGCACAAGGCGCCGGACACCCTGCCCGGCTTCCAGTACCGCGACTACGGCACGCTCGTGTCGCTCGGCCGGGCAGGCGCCGTCGGCATCCTGCGCCGGGCGATCGGCAACCGCCACGTGCGGGTGCGGGGCGCTTTCGCCCTGGCGATGTACGACCTCACGTACCAGCGCCACGTGATGGGCCACCTCGGCCTGGCGCGGATGTGCGGCAACCTGCTGGCACGCTGGTTCCGCTCCAGGATGATGATGCCGGTGCGCTGGCACTGATGCCCGGGCCGGCGCGGTCTCTACAGCCTTGCCAGCCGGGCGCCATCCACGCGCAGCGACGTGCCGTCGACGAAGCGGGACTCGTCGGCCAGCAGGAACGCGATGGCGGCGGCGATGTCGTCCGCCGAGCCGACGTCGGCCTTGTCGATGACTTCGACGCCGGCCTGCACGTTCGGGTTATTCCACAGCATGGGCGTATCGACTGCACCCGGCAAAATGGCATTGACGCGCAAACCCCTGGCCTTGCCCTCCAGCGCGGCCGAGCGCGTAAGCGACAACAGCGCCGCCTTCGCCGCCGCGTAGGGCGCGACGAGCGGTTCCGTCTCGACGGCATGGACACTCGATACATTGACGATGGCGCCGCCCTTGCGCATGCGCAGGAAGGCCTGCTTGGTGAAGAAGAAGGCGCCCAGCAGGTCGACGTCGAGGATCAGCCGCCAGTCCTGCTCCGTCTGCTGCTCGATCGGCTTGAAGATCATCGCACCCGCATTGTTGACGATATGGTCCCAGGCGCCGAATCGTTTCACGGTGGCGTCGACGGCGGCGATCACCTGGTCTTCGCGCGACACGTCGCAGGTGACGGTGGCGATGCGCGCCGGGTCGAACTCCTTGCCCAGGTCGGCCTGGTTGGCGTCGAGGCGGTCCTGGTGCAGGTCCGCGAGCATCACGCTGGCGCCGCCCTGCAGCAGGCGCCGCACGGTGGCCAGGCCGATGCCGCCGGACGCGCCGGTGACGATGGCGATGCGCTGGTCGAAACCCATCATGTCCTCCTGTGCATGGCGAGACCCGCTACGAAGATAGCATGAGTGTCACGCCGGGCGGCGCATCCGTCATGATCGCGCTCGCGGAAGGCGCGGCCCGGCCGAAGTTCGACGGCTTCGTCATGCGCAGGATCGCGACGGAACCCGTCGAGATGGTGTGCACCTACCGCCGCCATCACGAGAATCCCGTGCTGAACCTGTTCCTGGATGACGTCCTTCCCTCGTTTCAGCACTGATCAATTCAATTCCTGAATCCTTCGCATCATTAATTGGTTTGATGGTGAATCATGCACGGCATATGATCGGCCATCGGACAAAAGCTGCCCGGCCCTTGCAGGCAGCGATCACAAGGACACCTATGCAACCCATCGTCACCCGCGCACCTGTCGTCACGGAACTGCGCGTCGTCCCCGTCGCCGGCCAGGACAGCATGCTGCTGAACCTGTCCGGCGCCCACGGCCCCTGGTTCACCCGCAACATCGTCATCCTGAAGGACAGCGCCGGCAATACCGGGCTGGGCGAGGTGCCGGGCGGCGAAAATATCCGCCAGACCATCGAGGATGCCCGCCCGCTCGTGGTCGGCAAGACGCTGGGCGAGTACAACAACGTGCTGAACGCGATGCGCACCGCCTTCGCCGACCGCGACGCCGGCGGCCGGGGACAGCAGACGTTCGACCTGCGCACGACGATCCACGCCGTCACGGCGGTGGAGTCTGCCCTGCTCGACCTGCTCGGCCAGTTCATGAACGTGCCCGTCGCCGCGCTGCTGGGCGAAGGCATGCAGCGCAACGCCGTCGAGATGCTGGGCTATCTGTTCTACGTGGGCGACAGAAACAGGACGGACCTCGCCTACCGCGCCGAACCCGACACGGGCGATGCCTGGTTCCGCCTGCGTAATGAGGAAGCCTTGACGCCGGACGCCATCGTGCGCCTGGCCGAGGCGACCCGCGAGCGCTACGGCTTCAATGATTTCAAGCTGAAAGGCGGCGTGCTGTCGGCCGATGAGGAGATGGAAGCCATCGTCGCCATGCACGAGCGCTTCCCGGACGCGCGCATCACGCTGGACCCGAACGGCGCCTGGTCGCTGCAGGAAGCGATCCGCGTGTGCCGCGACAGGCACGGCATCCTGGCCTATGCCGAGGACCCGTGCGGCGCCGAGAATGGTTTCTCCGGCCGCGAAGTGATGGCCGAGTTCCGCCGCGCGACCGGCCTGCCGACCGCGACCAACATGATCGCCACCGACTGGCGCCAGATGGCCCATTCGATCCAGTTGCAATCCGTCGACATTCCGCTCGCGGACCCGCATTTCTGGACCATGCAGGGTTCCGTGCGCGTGGCCCAGCTGTGCCAGATGTTCGGCCTGACGTGGGGTTCGCACTCGAACAACCACTTCGACATCTCGCTCGCCATGTTCACCCACGTGGGCGCGGCCGCGCCGGGCAAGGTCACCGCGATCGACACGCACTGGATCTGGCAGGACGGCCAGCGCCTGACGAAGGAACCGTTGAAGATCGAGGGTGGCCTGGTGCACGTCCCGGCGACACCGGGCCTGGGCATCGAACTGGACGAGGCCGAGCTGGAAAAGGCGCACCAGGCCTATAAAAACATGGGATTGGGCGCGCGCGACGACGCGGCCGCGATGCAATTCCTCATTCCCGGCTGGACCTTCGATAACAAGCGCCCGTGCCTCGTGCGCTGACTCACCCGAACAGCGACTTGAACGCCCAGACAAGCGTCTTGGCGACGAACTGTGCGAACGGCAGTGCCAGCGCGATCAGGAGAATGATCTGGCATACGCGCAGCACGGGTTCGAACGCGTGCCAGTCGCGCCGCATGTGCGGCATGTGGAAATGCGGCCGGTGGATATGCGAGAGGTGCAGATGGGTTTTCAGGCGGCCGGGCGTATGTCCGAGTTTCATCGTTGTCTCCACGTATATGTATATGCAATTTGAGCATATGCTTATGTGGCGCGCTCTGCCGATGATTTTCTGGATCGCGCGGCCGAGTCAGATTGACGAAATCAATTTGCTCTTCCGCCGTACGGGTCTAATCTGAAAGGTTGCTGCCCAAAGTAAAAAGCGGCTACCCCTGGTAGTGAGCTCGGAGAACATTTGTTGCTTTTTTGATCTCCATCAAGTCCTGGAGAGACTTTGGGCACGAAGAGGCATACATTGGATCGGTCCAACTCCGTCCTGAAGGAGCCTCTCATGTACAAGACCATCCTCGTCCACGTCGACGGCAGTCCCCAGCAGGAAAGTCGCCTGCGCGCTGCCGCCCGGCTCGCGAACGGTTGCGACGCCCACGTCGTGGGCAGCGCCGCCACGGGCATTTCCTGGCTCGATTACGCCCTGCTCACCGGTTCGGTCGGGGCGCCGATGGCCACCGTGGATTTCCAGGGCCTGCGCGATGCCGGCGCCGCCCGCCTGGCCGACTTCGAAGCCGCGGCGCGGCGGCTCGGTGTGCAATCGCTCGAAGGCCGCCTGATCGAGGACGAGGCGCATTACGCCCTGCTGCTGCAGTCGCGCTACGCCGACCTCGTCGTGCTCAGCCGCGATACCGACGTCGACCGGGGCCTGCCGGCACGGGTGCGCGGGCTGCCCGAATATACCGCCCTGCACGGCGTGCGACCCGTGCTCGTCGTGCCCCCCGACTACCACGACCAGCCGCTGCCCGGCACCGCCATCGCCGGCTGGGACGGCAGCCTGCAGGCCATCGCGGCGCTGACGGCCGCCCTGCCGTTGCTGGAGCGCGCCGGCAACGTCAAGCTGGTCCTCGTCAATCCGCACGACATGACGCAGTTGCACGGCGAGGAACCGGGCGCCGACATGGCCCTGTACCTCGCGCGCCACGGCGTGCCGGTGGAGGTCGTCGTCGAGCGCACGCGCGCGACGACCGGAGACGCACTGATGGGGATGGCGCGCGACGCCGGCGCCGGCCTGATGGTCACGGGCGCCTACGGCCACAGCCGCTACCGCGAATGGATGCTTGGCGGCGTCACGCGCGAACTGCTGGAACGCGCGCACGTGCCCCTGCTCCTCGCCCACTGATCAGCGGGGACGGCGGCGGCATGAGCGAACCGGACGCCACCGCGAGCCACGCGGGCCTGGCGGCAGCCGAGGCCGCGCGCCGGCATGCACGCGACGGTCCCAACGTGCTGCCGCAACCCGGCCGCCACGGCACCGGCGCGCTGCTGCGCGAGGCTGCGCGCGAACCGATGTTCGTGCTGCTGCCGGGCGCGGCCGTGCTGTACCTGCTGCTGGGCGAACCGCACGAAGGGTTTGCGCTGTTACTGATGGTCGTCCTCGTACTCGGCATGACGCTCGTGCAGCAGGGACGCACGGAACGGGCCCTGCAGGCGCTGCGCGCGCTCAGCGCGCCGGCGGCCACCGTCGTGCGCGATGGACGGCGCGTGCGCATCCCCGCCGCCGACGTCGTCGCCGGCGACCTGATCGTCCTGGCCGAGGGCGACCGGGTGCCGGCGGATGCCCTGCTCGTGGAGGCGAGCGGCATGCTCGTCGACGAATCGCTGCTGACCGGCGAATCGGTCCCGGTCGACAAGTTCCGCGGCGAGCCGGAGACGCCACCCGCGCCGCCCGGCGGCAACGGCCTGCCGTGGGTGTATGCGGGCACGCTGGTCGTGCAGGGCGACGGTCTCGCGCGCGTGCGCGCGACCGGCGCGCGCACGGAACTCGGACGCATCGGCGCCGCGCTGCACGACATCCGGCCGCCGGAAGGCCGCCTTCAGGCCGAGACGCGGGTGCTGGCGCGCCGCTTCGCCGGCCTCGGAACCGCCGTCAGCGTCGTGCTCGTGCTGCTGTTGCGCCTGCGCGGCGCGCCCTGGCTCGACGCGCTGCTGGCCGGTGTGGCCCTGTCGATGTCGGTGCTGCCGGCCGAGTTCCCCGTCATCCTGTCGCTGCTGCCCGCGCTGGGCGCCTGGCGCCTCGCGCGCCGCCAGGTGTTGACGCGACGCCTGGCCGCCATCGAGATCCTCGGCTCGACGTCGGTGCTGTGCGTCGACAAGACAGGCACGCTGACGGAGAACCGCATGGCCTTGAAGCTGCTGTGGCGCGACGGCGCCGCGCACGACTGCGGCGGCGCCGGCACCATGGCGCCGGCGCTGCGCGAAGTGCTCGACCTCGCGCTGCTGGCCAGCCGGCCGCCCGGCGCCGACCCGATCGAACTCGCCCTGCACGCGGCCGCCGGCGGCAAGCCGCAACGGCCCGGCATGCGGCGCCTGGAGCGCGAATATGGCCTCACGTCGGCGCGCGCCGCCATCGTGCGCATCTGGTTCGAAGGCGGCCGGGCCGTCGCCGCTGCCAAGGGCGCGCCGGAGACGATCGCGCAACTGTGCACCGCCACCGGGCAGGAGCCAGCCGCGCTGGCCGCCGCGGCCGCGCTGGCGCGCGACGGCCTGCGCGTGCTCGCGGTGGCCGGCTGCCACCCGCCGCCCGGACCGTGGCCGGGCGACCCGGCCGCACTGGGCCTGCGCCTCGTCGGCCTCGTGGCACTGGCCGATCCGCTGCGCGCCGACATCCCGGCCGCCGTGGCCGAATGCCGCCGCGCCGGCGTGCGCGTGGTGATGATCACGGGCGACCATCCGGAGACGGCGCAGGCGATCGCGCGCGCGGCCGGGCTGGCCGACGGCGCCGTGCTGACCGGTCCCGAGCTCGCGCGCCTGGACGGCGTCGCGCTGGCCGGCGCCCTCGCGCGGGCCAGCGTGTGCGCGCGCATCGTGCCTGCGCAAAAACTGGAAATCGTGCGCGCCCTGCAGCGCACCGGCGCGGTCGTCGCGATGACCGGCGACGGCGTCAACGACGCGCCTGCGCTGCGCGCCGCCGACGTCGGCGTCGCGATGGGCGCACGCGGCACGGACGTCGCACGCGAGGCGGCCGAACTCACGCTGCTCGACGACCGGTTCGCCGCGCTCGTGGAGGCGCTGCGTGCCGGGCGACGGATCTTCAGCAACATGCGCAAGTCGGTGGCGTACGTGTGCGCGGTCCACGTGCCGATCGCGGTGCTGGCCCTGTTGCCGCCGCTGTTCGGATGGCCCGTCCTCCTGTTCCCCCTTCACATCGTCATCATGGAGCTCTTGATCGACCCCGCGTGCTCGCTGGCGTTCGAAGCGGAACCGGACGAACCGGGCCTGATGCGGCAGCCGCCGCGCGCGCGCGACGCGGCGCTGCTCGCGCCCCGCAAGCTGACGGCAGCCCTGCTGCGGGGCCTGTGGGCGGCGGCGCTGGCGGCCGCGTGCTACGGCTGGGCGCTGGCGGCGCTGCCGCCCGCCGAGGCGCGCGCAACGGCGTTCGCCGCCCTCATCCTGTGCAACCTCGGCCTGCTGCTGTCCAGCCGCCAGGACGCCGGCGCGCTCGGCGCACTGCGCGTGGCCAACCCGCTGTTCGGAGCGATCGCCGCCGGCGCGCTGCTGCTGCTGGCGGGGGCGCTATGGTGGCCGCCACTCGCGACATTATTGTTGTTCGCGCCGCCGCCGGCTGCCTGGCTGGGCGCGGCGGTATTGACGGCGCTCGTCATGCTGCTCGGCCTTCAGCTCACGGCCCGCCGCGCCGGATAACCATCATGGAGACCGCCATGCGCTACAAGACCATCCTCGTCCATGTCGACGCCGACACCGCCGCACCCGACCGCATCCGCCTGGCGGCCCGGCTGGCGCGGCAGGCCGATGCCCACCTGGTCGGTGCCGCGCCCACCGGTGTCTCGCGCTTCCTCGATCCCACCGCCGCCGGCCCCGCGATCGAGGCGCGCTGCCGGATGCTGCGCGACGCGGCCAGCGCGGCACTGCAGGCGTTCGACAGGATCGCAGCGGAAGAAGGCGTGGCCTCCCGCGAGACGCGGCTGGCGGACGACGACGTCGACGCCGCGCTGGCGCTGCGGGCGCGCTACGCCGACATCGTCATCGTGAGCCAGCCCGACGCCGCGACCGTCGCGCCCCCGTTCCCCGCCGACCTGGCGGCCCGGCTGGCTTTGGGCGGCGGACGGCCCGTCCTCGTCGTGCCGCGCCACGGGGCGTGCAACGCTATCGGCGGCCCCGCGCTGGTCGCCTGGGACGGCAGCCGCGAGGCGACGCGGGCAGTGACGGGCGCCCTGCCGCTGCTGCGCGCCGCGGCGCAGGTGACCGTGGTCGATTTCGGCGGCGCGGAGTCCCCGGCCGGCATCGTGGAAGATCCGTGCGCCGCGCTCGCCGCCTGGCTGGACCGGCACGGCGTAGCCGCGCGCTGCGGACACCGCCCGCTCGCGCCCGACGTGGCCGGTGCGCTGCTGGCGGAAGCGGCGGACGTGGGCGCCGGCCTGCTCGTGATGGGCGCCTACGGGCACCCGCGCCTGCGCGAGATCGTGCTGGGCGGCGTGACGGAAACGATCCTCGCGGCGATGACGCTCCCTGTCCTGTTGGCACATTAATATTTTTTTGGCGGAATCCGCCGTTTTTGAGGCAGATCAAACAATAAATCAGCCGCGCCCAACACACTGGGCGTCATCGACACGAAATTTGAGGTCAATCATGCGTCTCGCTTCTCCAGCCATTGCCCCGCTCGTCGCGCTGCGCCGCTGTCGCCGCGACCTGTGTGCCCGCGTCGCGGCCCTGCGCGCCCAACCGGACGACGCCTTCGTGCACGACTTTACGGCCGTCGTCACGGCGGTGGAAGCCGGTTTCCGCCACGAGGAATCCCTGCTGGAGCTGCTGGGCGACGCCGGCCTGCGTCCACGCCGTGCGGACCGCGCCGTGATCCTGTGTGCGCTGCACCGCACGCTGCCCCAGGTCGAAGGCGGCGACATCGCGCTGGGCCGGCAGGTGGCCGACGCACTCGACGCCGTACTGACGCTCCCGTGGGACACCGCCGTCGCGCATGTCGCCGACGCGCATGTCGCCGACGCGCATGTCGCCAACGCGCATGTCGCCGCTCACGCGCTGACGACGGTGCCACGACGCCGCGCGCGGTCGCGCCTGCGCCCGGTCGCTCGCGCGGACTAGACATCCACTGGGCACGGCCATGGCCTGCAAGACCATCCTCGTCCACGCCGACGGCTCGCGCCACGCGGCCGCGCGCATCCGCTACGCCGCCACCCTCGCGCGCGCGCATGGCGCCATGCTGCTGGGCGCTGCATTCACGGGCATCTCGCGTGCCGTATTCCCGGACGGTTTCGACAACCGCCCGGGCACGCTTGCCGCCAGCTGTTTCGAACCGCTCGCCGACAACGCCCGGCGCGCGCTGGATGCCTGCGCGGCGATCGCGGAGGAACTCGGGGTCGCCTGCGACCGCCGCCTCGTGTGCGACCAGCCCGACGACGGCCTGGCCCGGCTGGCGCGCTTTGCCGACCTGGTCGTCGTCAGCCAGGACGATCCCGACGAAGCGCCGGCGGGCAGCGTCGTACGCATTCCCGACTATGTGATCCTGAACTCGGCCCGCCCCGTGCTCGTCCTGCCCCGGTGCGACACGCCGGCCGCCGTGCCCGCTTGCGTGCTGCTGGCGTGGAACGGCAGCAAGGAAGCGTCGTTCGCGCTGGCCGCCGCGCTGCCGCTGCTGCAAGACGCCGGCACCGTCACGGTCGCCGACCTGGCCAGCGCCGCGCACTACGGCTATCGCGAACAGCTGGACGAGGTCCAGGGCTGGCTGGCGCGCCATGGCGTGCGGGCGGACTGCCTGCTGGCCGCGGCGGACGGCGAGCACGGCCGCGCCCTGCTCGACCTGGCGCGCGAGCGCGGCTGCGACCTGCTGGTGATGGGTTGCTACGGCCACGGCCGGCTGCGCGAACTGTGCCTGGGCGGCGCCAGCCGGACGGTGCTGGCCGAGGCGACGCTGCCCGTGCTCCTCGCACATTAGGCTTCCGCGTGGGCACAGGGGTGCCCACCCTACCAGGCCGGGCGTCCTTACGCCGCGGCCAGCAGACGGCCCGCGTGCGCGCGGGCGGGCGCCGCTGCCACGGCCGGCGCCTCGTCGAGCCGGAAGAAGCCGACCACCCGGGCCAGCGCCTCGGCCTGCTCCTGCATGGATTGCGCGGCGGCCGCCGATTCCTCGACCAGTGCCGCGTTCTGCTGCGTCACGTCGTCCATCTCCGCCACGGCCTTGTTGACCTGTTCGATGCCGGCCGACTGCTCGGTGCTGGCCGTGGCGATGTCGGCAATGATGCGGCTCACCGTGCGGAAGCTGTCGACGACGGCCGCGATCTTGGCGCCGGCGTCCGCGACGCTGGCCGAGCCCTGCGTCACGTTGTTCGAGGAATCCTCGATGAGCTGCTTGATGTCGCGGGCCGCTGCGGCCGAGCGCTGCGCGAGGTTGCGCACTTCCGACGCCACGACGGCGAATCCCCGGCCCTGCTCGCCGGCCCGCGCTGCCTCGACGGCGGCGTTCAGGGCCAGGATATTGGTCTGGAACGCGATCCCGTCGATCACGGAGATGATGGCCGCGATCTGCCCGGACGAGGCCCGGATGGTGTCCATCGTGGCCACCACCGCCTCGACGGCGCGGCCGCCGTCGGCGGCCATGGTCTCGGCCGAATCCGCGAGGCGGCGCGCCTCCGCCGTGTGTCCGCTGTTCTGGCGCACGGTCGTCGTCAGTTCTTCCATCGACGCGGCCGTCTCCTCGAGGGCGCTGGCCTGCTGTTCGGTACGGGCCGACAGTTCCAGCGAGCCCTGCGCGACCTCGGACGAGGCGGACCGGATCGACGCCGTACCCTGGCGGACCTGGGCGACGATGTCGGCCAGCCGCTCGCGCATGACATGCATGGCATACAGCACGCTTACCGTATCGCCCGGCTTCACGTCCACGCGCACGCTCAGGTCGCCCTCGGCGATGCGCTGGGCGATATGCGCGGCGGCGCCCGGTTCGCCACCCAGCTGGCGCACGACGGAGCGGCCGACCACCACCGCGGCGGCGATGCCGAGCAGCACGGCGAGCGCGGTCAGGCCCGTCGTCACGCGGATGGCGACCTCGTTGGCCGCGTGCGTGGCGTCGCGGCGTTCGTCGATCAGCTGTTTCTGGCGCGCAAGGAGCTTGTCGACGACCGTCTGGTACTGCTCGGCCTCGGTCCGGAATCTGCCGGCGATGAAGGCGTCGACGGCGCCGCGGCCGTCGCGTTCCTTGATCTTGTTCAGCTCGTCCCTGGCCTGCACGTAATCGTCCCGCTCCTTGATCAGGTCCGTCAGCAGTTGGCTGGCCTGTGGGTCGACGATGGAACGCTTGAGCTCGTCAATGACCTCGAGCGCACGCGCCGCGCGCTTCGCGGTCGTCGCATGCAGGCTCGCCTCGTAGCGTGCGTCGTCCGTCTTGGCGGCGGCAGTGGCGTCGGCCACCGTGTAGTGAACGATGCCGTCGAGCTCGGCGATCATGCGTTCGATGCGCAGCTTGTCGCGCAACAGGTAGTCCACCATCGCATCGGATTCACGCGCCTGGTAGATGCTTTGACTGGCGACGATGACAAACAACACCAGCACCAATCCGAAACCCGCGAGCACGCGGGACCTGACCGTCAGTTTTTCAATCATGGCTTTTCCTTTCAGCGTCATGACGGCGCTGCCGCGCGGCATTCCATACAGCCACATACATACGCGCCCATCGGAGTGAATCTATCACCCGTTATGAGTGATGAATAGGAGAATTCTTTCCTAGCCGAACTATTGCGTCCTGAAACCAACAGTTCTAAATCTTTAACCAAGATTCAGGATTTAATGACAACGCGCGGCGTTAGGTGTAGTGAAAGCTTGCAAATCATTCAATCCTGATGGCCCGTTGTGAGGCTAATCGAACCCAAGGCCATATTTAACAAAGTTTCTTACGGAAACATTGATTGTTGTCGAGAAATCTTACATACCAAAATTTTATTACCCGACTTCAAGCTTCGATTCTCTTAAAAAACAGAACGTTATAACTCTTGGCACAGACATTGCGTTAGTTCAAGCAAAAATCAAAAAAGTCAAAACCAACCTTGTCTCATCGCCAGATCAACGAAAGGAAACACAAAATGCTGAAAACCTCCCTGAACGTGGCTGTCCTCGCCGCCCTGAGCGCCCTCGCCGCCGTCCCCTCGCTGGCCCATGCGACCCTCGTCAAGACGACCGCAACGACGAGCTTTGACGTGAGCAATTCCGTCACCGATACCCTCGCCGGCAAGTCGACGGCGTCGGACGGCAAGACGAGCGGCACCGCAAATACGAACATGGATACGCTGCAAACGGCCAAGGTCGCCAAGTTCGACAGCAGCCTGGGCGTGCTGACGGGCGCTACCGTCAACCTGACCTCGACCTACAAGCAGACGACCAGCGTCACTGTCGCGGGCGGCGGCACGGGCGCGAACAGCGACGGCACGTTCACCGCCAAGGGTACCGGCAGCAGCTCGGTCAAGCTCGGCATCCCGGTCGGCGTCACCGGCGCGGGCGCCTCCCTGACCGACGTCAAGGACAGCTGCACCGTCACCGGCAAGATCAAGGCGGACTGCGACAACGGCAGCAGCTTCACGCAGGTCAACGACAACACGACTGTCGGCAGCACCGCCCTGAATTCGTACGTCGGCAGCGGCAGCTTCCTCGCCGACCTGATCGCCGCGTCGAACTCGGCCGAGACGACGCAGAACGACTTCGCCAGCGTCGCCTCGACCACGTCGACCATCAACTGGAAAGGCGGCCTGAGCGCCACCTACAGCTACCTGCTGCACGCGGCCCAGTCGTTCGACGGGAATGCGTCGATGACGGCGCTGACGCTGGATTTCGGCGACGTCTACCTGAACGACGTCGTGGGCGACAAGAGCTTCTCGATCGCCAACCTGTTCGACGCGAACCGGGTGGGCCTGAAGCTGACGGATATCGTGGAAACGGGTGACGCCAACAACGTGTTCTCGACCAGCCTGTCGCTGTTCGGCAACCTGGCGACGGGCAACACCAACAACTACAGCGCATCGTTCGTCGCAAACACGCTGGGCAATAACTCGGCGACCTACAATCTCACGCTGGCCGACGCGGCGCCGGACGTCGTGTACGCCTCGTCCAGCCTGGGCCAGGGCTACAACCTGACCTTGAACCTGAAGGCGAACGTCCTGCAGCGCCCTGCCGCCCCCGCCGGCAGCGACATCCCGGAACCGGCCTCGCTGATGCTGCTGGGTCTCGGCGCACTGGGCCTGTGCGTGCAGCGCAAGCGCCGCCAGGGCTGACCGCGCTTCCCGCGCCCGTCCGCCCGGACGGGCGCGCGGTCAACGCAGCGCCAGCGCCGGACGCGCCATAGTGCCGGCCTGCGCCTCGATGCGGAACGCACCCACCGCAAGTGCCAGGCTGTCGGCTTCCTCGCGCAGTTGCTGCGCGGCAGCCGAGGCCTCCTCGACGAGGGCCGCGTTCTGCTGCGTGGCCTGGTCCATCTGGACGATGGCGCGGTTCACTTCCTCGATGCCGGTCGACTGTTCCTGGCTCGCCGCCATGATCTCGGCCATGATGTCCGTCACACGGTCGATGCTGCCGACGATCTCGCCCATCGTCGCGCCGGCCTGGTCGACCAGTTCCGAACCGTGATGCACTTTCTGCACCGAGTCGTCGATCAGCGACTTGATTTCCTTCGCCGCCGCGGCGCTGCGCTGCGCGAGGTTGCGCACCTCGGACGCCACGACGGCGAAGCCGCGGCCCTGCTCGCCCGCGCGCGCGGCTTCCACCGCGGCGTTCAGCGCCAGGATATTGGTCTGGAACGCGATGCCGTCGATGACGCCGATGATGTCCGCGATGCGTGCGGCGGACGCATTGATCGCCCCCATCGTCGCCACCACCTGCGTCACGACCGTACCTCCGCGCGCCGCCACTTCCGAGGCCGACTGCGCCAGCGTGTTCGCCTGGCGCGCATTGTCCGCGTTCTGGCGCACGGTCGAGGTCAGTTCCTCCATCGACGTCGCCGTGCGTTCCAGCGACGCCGCCTGCTGTTCGGTGCGCGCGGACAGGTCCAGGTTGCCCGTCGCGATCTGGCCGGAGGCCGACGCGATCGTGTCGGTGCCGGCGCGCACGCGGCCGACGATGCGGGCCAGGCCCGCGTTCATCTCGTTCAGCGCCCGCATCAGATGGCCCGTCTCGTCGTTGGCGCGGACCCGGATGTCCTGGGTCAGGTCGCCGTCCGCCACCGCGCCGGCGATGCGCACGGCTTCGTCCAGCGGACGCACGATGCTCTTCACCAGCATGGCGCCCACGACGCCGGCCAGGATCAGGCCCAGCGCCATGCCGGACAGGCATACGTTGCGCACGATCTCGTACGTCGACTGGGAGCTGTGGTTGGCCTGGGCCGCCTCGTCGAGTTGTGACTGGATCAAGGCATTGATCGCGGCGCGTACCGGCGCGAACAGCTCGATCATCGGACCGTGCACGAGCGGCGTCGCGCGTGCCGTGTCGCCGGCGCGCAGTGCCTCGACGATCGGCCGCAGCGCTTCGCCGACGAATTTCGCGCGCGCTGCCTGGAAGCGTTGCGCTTCTTCCCGTTCGCCATCCACCATCGTCGAAGCGAAGTACTCCTTCCATTCCGCGTCGATGGCGGCATCGTTGTGTTCGATGTCGGCGAGCAGCTGCGGCACCTTGCCGGGCTCGACCGTGAGCGCGCGCGCCAGGGCCAGCTGGTTCAGGTTCAGGGCCCGGACGATCTTGTCGAGCTGGCCCAGGCAGACGAGCTGGTTGGCATACATGGCCTGCATCCGGCCATTCGCCTGTCCAAGGCTGACGAGGCCGACGGTGGCCCCCACGATCAGCTCTACGCCGAGTAGCGCGATGACGAAGATCAGCCGGGTCTTGATGGTGACGTTATTGAGCATGATGTGCGGGAACGAAAGGGGAAGTGAGTTGGATTATAGAAACTCATCAAGCCCCAGGGAAACGACAATACGCCGTATTTATCCCTTTTCGTTCCGGCGTGGCCAACCCGCAACGAATCGTTGTCGGGCCGACCACGCGGCCCCATCAGCGCAGGTTGCCGGTATGGCCAAGCGAATAACGGCCCGGCTGCGGCCACACCGTCAGGCCGTGCGGCTCGCCGCCGACCTTCACCTTCTGCATGTCGCCCGTCTTCGTGTCGATGCGGTAGACGACGTCGTCGTAGCGGCCGGACAGCCACAGCCATTTGCCGTCCGCGCTGACGTTGCCCATGTCGGGGCTGCCGCCGCCCGGCACGGGCCAGTGCGCGACGATCTTGCCGGTTGCAAAGTCGAGCACGGAGACGCTGCCCCTGCCCTTCGGCTTGCCATGGATGCGGTGCGTGCCGCGGCTCGCGATGTACAGGTACTTGCCGTCGCGGCTCGGGTACAGGCCGTGCGTGCCGAGACCCACGGGAACGAAGCCGATTTCCTTGAACTCGTCGCCGTCGACGACGTGCACGCCGTCCGCATCCATGTCGGCCACGTAGTAGCGCTTGCCGTCGGGCGAAATGCGGATGTCCTGCGGCATGCCTTTCTTCGACGTGCAGATCTCGCTGGCGCCCGGCGCCGTCGGGTCGAGCCCTTCGCGGAAGCGCGTGGACGGCATCGAGAGTTTCAGGTAGCCGATCACCTTGCGCTCGACCAGGTCGATCTTCGCGATGCTGCCGTCGAATTCGCACGTGAACAGCGCATAGCGGCCGTCCATGGAAAAGTCCGCGTGGTTGATGCCGCCGCACTTCGGCACATCGATGGCGTACTGCATCGCCATCGTATGCGCATCGCGGAAGTCGAGACGACGGCGCGCCTCGGCCACGACGATGGCCGAGCGGCCGTCCGGCGTGAAATACATATTGTAGGGATCGTCGACGGTGACGTTCGCCCCCGGCTTGCCGGTACGCGGATCGATCGGGGTCAGGCTGCCGTCGGCGTAGCGCTCGGCATTGTTCGCCACCCACAGCGTGCGCAGGTCCCACGACGGGATCACGTGCTGCGGGCTGCGGCCGACCTTGAAGCGGTCGACGACCTTCATG
>Ga0207657_10004199_pt1 | contig 15254 bp, 18 predicted proteins | sample KBSC33metaG_FD_184316 | JGI IMG/M metagenome (GOLD analysis project Ga0207657, IMG submission 184316) | Corn rhizosphere microbial communities from Kellogg Biological Station, Michigan, USA - KBS C3-3 metaG (SPAdes) (version 2) | ecosystem: Host-associated > Plants > Roots > Rhizosphere > Soil ... | reverse complement strand
CGGACGACGGTCGCAGGCGGCAGCTGGTTGGCCTGCTCGCGCAAGCGCTCCTTCGCCTCGTCGGTGACCGGGATTGACTCGGGCACCTCGTGCATGTGCTGGACGAGCAGCAGGTGGCGCAGATGCTCGAGCAGATCGAGCACGAGCCGGCCGAGATCCTGACCCTGCGACGAGAGCTCCTCCAGGAAGAGCAGCGCCTCGGCCGTCTCGCTCGCGGCGACCATGTCGACGAGCCGGAAGAGCACCTCGTCCTCGACGGCGCCGAGCAGTTGGAGGACGTCCTGCACCGTGATCTTCCCGCCGGTCGCGGCGGCGAGCTGGTCGAGCGTCGACTCGGCGTCGCGGTAGGCGCCGCGACCGCCGCGCGCGATCAACGCGAGCGCAGCGTCGGGCACATCGATCTCCTCGCCGTCGCTGATCAACCGCAGCTTGCGCACGAGCTCAGGCAGGCGCGGCCGCTGGAAGACGAACGTCTGGCACCGCGAGCGAACCGTGGGCAGAACCTTCTGGAGCTCGGTCGTGCAGAACACGAACATGAGGTGGGGCGGGGGCTCCTCGATCAGCTTGAGGAGCGCGTTCCAGGCCGCGTCCGTCAGCTGGTGCGCCTCGTCGAGGATGTAGACCTTGTACTGCCCTTCGACGGGCTGCAGCACGACGCGGTCGCGGATGTCGCGGATGTCGTCGATGCCGCGCTGTGATGCCGCATCCATCTCGATCACGTCGAGGGACGTGCCGTTCGCGATCGCGAGGCACGCGTGGCAGGTGCCGTCGGGCGTGGGCGTCGGACCGTGGGCGCAGTTGACCGCCTTCGCGAGGATGCGGGCGAGCGACGTCTTGCCGGTGCCGCGCGGCCCCGCGAACAGGTACGCCTGGCGCACCTTGCCCTGTCCGACCGCGTTCGTGAGCGTCCGCACGACCGCTTCCTGGCCGACCACCTCCTCGAAGGTCTGGGGGCGGTACTTGCGGTAGAGCGCGGCCACGCGTCGATTCTCGCAGACGCTACGGGGTCGTCGCGACCTGCGTGTCCGCGACGAACGGCGGCCCCGGTTCGGACGCCTCCTCGGCGTGGGCGGCGTTGCGGAGCGGGAGCCGGAGCTCGACGATCGCCCCACCTCCCGGCGCGTTCCGTGCGGTGCACGAGCCGCCGTGGGCTCGGGCGATCGCCGCGGCGATCGAAAGGCCGAGACCCACGCCGCCCTCCCGCCGCGACCGGGACGCGTCTGCGCGGGCGAACCGCTCGAAGATCGATTCGAGGGCGGCCGGGTCGATGCCGGCGCCGCCGTCGGAGATGGAGAGCACGACGTCGTCGGCCTCGCCGCGCGCGGCGAGCTCGATCAGGTCGTACGGCTCCGTGTGCTGAACGGCGTTCTCGAGCAGCGCATCGAGCGCTGCACGCAGCCATGTCTCGTCGACGAACAGGACGACATCGACGACGGGACCGAGCCGCCACGCGCGCGGGGCGACGTCCGCCCAGCGCATGACCACGTCCTCGACAAGGGCGACAAGGGGCACCGGGCCGCGATCGACCCACTCGCCTCGTTCCGCCCGCGTCAGGAGCAGGATGCGGTCGATCAGTCGCTCCATGCGTGTGAGCTCCTCCGAGACGACGTCGATCTCACGCTCATTCGGGCCAAGGCGCCGTGCGAGCTGGTCGAGGTGCCCGCGCGCGATCGTCACCGGGGTGCGCAACTCGTGCGAGACGTTCTGCACGAGCCGCTCCTGCTGCTCGAGCAGCGCCGCCCGCTCGCCGGCGAGCTCCTCGAGAGTTTCGTGCATCGACACGCGGCGCCGCGCGTGCCACACCATCGCGAGGAACATCGCGGACATGAGCGGGACCTCGAAGAGCTCGCCCCAGAGCTGCAACCCTTCGAAGGCGTCAGAGAGGATCGAAGCGCCGGTGCCGATGATGACCGCGCCGAGCACGACGCCGGTGATCGTGGGGGACCAGACGCGGAAGCCGTAGAGCAGCGTCAGCGTGATCCAGATGACGTGGAACGGGATCGTCTCCCACGACGGCCACGCGATCATCGCCGCGAGGCAGATCCCCGCGAGGATGCCCCAGGCGATCTCGACCGGGCTAGGCCGCGGCAATGCGGTAGCCGGCATTCCTCACCGTCTCGATCGCTTCGGCACAGCCGAGCTTCTTACGGAGCCGCCGCACGCAGACGTCGACGACGTTGGAGCCTGGATCGAAGCTATAGCCCCACACTTCCGACAGCAGGCGCTCGCGGCTCACAACCTCTCCCGGGTGGGAGACGAGGTGATAGAGCAGACGGAACTCGCGGTCCGAGAGGTCGACAACCCGATCCTCGACCTGCGCCTGCCGGCGTGCGAGATCGAGGTGGAGCGCGCCGGCCCGAAGGCGTGAGCCGTCGGTCGAGTCGCCGCCGCGGCGGAGGTGCACCCTGACGCGCGCAACGAGCTCGTCGAACGAGAACGGCTTTGCGAGGTAGTCGTTCGCGCCGAGATCGAAGCCGCGCAGCTTCGTCGGCATGTCCGATCGGGCGGAGAGGATCAGTACCGGCATCTTCCTTCGTGCCTGCCGTAGCTCTGCGAGCAGGCGGAGGCCGTCGACCCGCGGCAGGAGCAGATCGAGGATCACGAGCTCGTACGAGCCGTCGAGCGCAAGTCGCAGGCCGACGGCACCGTCCTCGGCGGCATCCACCACGAAGCCCTCAGCCTCGAGTCCCAGCCGTAGGAAGTCGAGGATCCGGGGCTCATCCTCGATCACGAGAATGCGCATGGCCGGCGCCGACCCTACAACGCGGCGCCGGCGCGTGCTGTGCGCTACGCGGCGACGCGGTCGCGCACGTGCACCGGGAGCGCCGACAGTTCCGCCACGCGGCTCGCGCGGTGCCGGCGGTCGGCGTGCACGCCGTGAATCAGGAAGTGCACGAGTGCGTAGACGAGCACAGCTGCCAGGACGGTATTCGTGAGGATGAGTGTCGTGAGCGTCATGCCTCCAGTGTTCCGTCCAGGTCTTAGAAGTCACTGAGAGGAACCTGTGACTATCTGAAGGAGCCGCGTCCGGACGGATGACGCCGAGATGACAGTTTGGTCAGAAACCGGGCACGTTCGTTCGCAGCGCGGTATATCGGCGGCGGGTGGGGACGAAGCTCGCAGTCGTGATTGCCGGCGTGCTTGCCGTAGCCGTCTTGATCGGCTTCTACATCGGTCTGCTTGCCGGCGGGCCGACGCCGTACAGAGTGCCGACCGCGAGTGCGGGCGGAGCCAGGAGCGTCGACCTGACGCTCGAAACCGTGGCCGCGGTCGGCTCGAAGCTCTCGCCGAACAAGAACTGGGTCTCGTATCTCGTGCGCGAGCACGGGGTCTGGCACCGGAGCACCGTCTGGACGTTGCCGGCGAACACGCTCGTGCACGTCACGGTCTACAACTTCGACGGCAAGAGCGGCCTCCGGAACCCGTTCCTCGCCCAAGCGCGCGGCGTCGTCGGCGGCAGCTTCGCGATCAACGGCAAGGCAACGTCGTCGATCAATCCCGACGACGCGTCGCACACGTTCGCGATCCCGAGCCTCGGTGTGATCGTGCCGATCCGCGGAGTAGACGACAACGCACCGCAGCAGTGCGACTACGCCCCGTGTCCGATGTCCAATGCGCACGAGACGATCACGTTCACGTTCCGAACCGGCAAGGCGGGCCATTACCGCTGGCAGTGCTTCGTGCCGTGCGCGGCCGGCTTCGTCTATGGCTTCGGCGGGCCGATGCAGACGGTCGGTTACATGGACGGGTACGTCAATGTGGTCTAGCCGCAGTCACGGCCACCGCATCGCTGCGCTGACCGTGATCGGCACTGCCATCGTCCTGCCCCTCGTCGTCTTCGTGCTCGGCCCGAACATGCCGCCCGGCAAAGGAACACCGGTCGCGTCGAGTCAGGTGACCGACAACACGGTGCTGCTCGTCGTGATGACCCCGTTCACGGTGTTCATCCTCGTGTACCTCGCCTACGCGTTGGTCGCGTTCCGGGCTGCGAAAGGGGAAGGGCTCATTGACGGGCCGCCGACGCGCGGCCACTTCAAGGCACAGGTCGCGTGGCTCGCGACCACGACGGCCGCCGTTCTCTTCCTCGCGATCTTCGGCACGGCCGAGCTACTCGCCGACAACGGCGCCGGTGGTGGGGGCGGCCCGAACCCGGTTGCGAAGCCCAGTGGCGCAGTGCTTCCCGTCCAGGTGATCGGGCAGCAGTGGGAATTCACCTACCGCTATCCGACGTACGGCGGCGTCGAGACCGCATCGCTCGTGCTGCCGGCCGGCCGCGAGATCGCCTTCCACGTGACGTCGCTCGACGCGGTCCATTCGTTCTGGGCCTACGAGCTCGGTGTGAAGGCCGACGCGAACCCGGGCGTCGACAACGTCGCCTACGTGCGTACGAAGAAGCCCTCGACGTTCCAGATCCGCTGCGCCGAACTGTGCGGTCTGTGGCACGGCTACATGTCAGACACAGGTCGGGTCGTGAGCCCAGCGGCATTTTCGACGTGGATCGCCGCGCGCCGCCGCCAGTTCGCGCCGATCATGAAGTACCTGCCGAAGTACGCGTCGTCGTACGCGCCTGACCCGTCCTACCGCGCCGGGTGAAGCTCCGCCGCCTCATCGGTTTCAACCTCCTGACGGCGGTCGTCCTCGGAATCGTCGGGTTCTACGTCGGCTGGCGGCTAGGCCATCTCGTGAAGGCTCCGAGCCTCGACTACTTCGGCGACACGGGCCAGAACGACATCGCGCTGTTTGTCGCGTACTTCACGGGCGTCATCGGTTTCCTCGTCGGTCTTGGGTTCGCGAACTACCCGATTCAGCGCATCCTCGGCAAGCCGCCTTCCCTGCGTGAGAAGGAGACGGAAGGGATCGGCCGGTACTTCGGTCTCTGCACGGACCACAAAGTGGTCGGGATCCAGTACCTGATCGGGATCGGCGCCTTCATTTTCATCGGCGGCCTGAACGCGATGCTGATCCGCTTCGAGTTGCTGCGCCCGACACACCTCGCGTGGAACGGCAACAACTACCTGACGCTCGTCAGCATCCACGGCACGATGATGATGGGGATGATGACGAGCGGGATCCTCGGCCCGTTCGCCAACTACTTCGTGCCTCTGATGATCGGTGCACGTCGAATGGCGTTCCCGCGCATCGAGGCGCTCACCTTCTGGCTGCTGATGGCGGCAGGGGCGATCCTGATGACAGCGCTCGCATTCGGCGGGTTCCCGACCGGTTGGACGGGCTACGCGCCCCTCTCTGAGCAGTCGAACATGGGGATGGACGCGTACATCGCGTTCTTTGCGCTCGTCGGGGTCTCGATGGCGCTGCTTGGCCTCAACATGCTCGCGACCGTGATCACGATGCGCGCGCCGGGGCTGTCATGGGGCAGGCTCCCGATCTTCGTGTGGGGCACGGTGACGACGTCGGTGCTCATGCTGCTCGCGGCTCCCGTCCTCATCTCGACGCTCTTCATGCTCGCGCTCGACCGCACGGCGCAGACGAGCTTTTTCAACGTCCAGGCGGGCGGCAGCCCGTACCTGTACGAAAACCTCTTCTGGATGTTCGGCCATCCCGAGGTCTACGTCCTCGCGCTCCCGGGGATGGGGATCGTGCTCGAGCTTTTGCCGGTGTTCGCACGCAAGCCGCTCTGGGGCTACCGGCTCGCGGTCACGGGAATGGTGGGGATCATGCTGCTCAGCTTCCTCGTCTGGCAGCACCATCTGTTCGTCAGCGGCATCAACGGCGACCTGCGACCGTTCTACATGCTCTCGACGGAGCTCATCTCGCTCCCGACCGGCTTCATCTTCGTCTGTGCGCTCGGGACGCTCTGGGCGGGGCGAATACGGCTCACGGTGCCAATGCTGTTCGCGCTTGCGTGGATCTTCAACTTCCTCGTCGGCGGTCTGTCCGGGGTCTTCCTCTCGGATGTGCCGAGCGACGTGACGACGCACGGCAGCTTCTTCTCGATGGCGCACTTCCACTACACGATCATGGGCGGCCTGATCTTCGCGTTCTTCGGCGCCGTCTACTTCTGGCTGCCGAAGATGACCGGGTTCGAGCTGAACGAGCGACTCGGCAAGGTGCACTTCTGGGTGATGTTCATCGCGTTCAACTCGACGTTCGGGCCGTTGCTGGTGATCGGCTTCCTGGGCATGCCGCGCCGCGTCGTCACGTACGCGGGCTACCTGCAGGGCGCCAACGACTGGGTGTCGGTGTCGGCCTTCGTGCTCGGCGCGTCGATGCTCGTGTTCCTCGCCAACCTCATCTGGTCGCAGGTGTTCGTGCGGACGCCCGCCGCTTCGAACCCATGGGGCTCGAAGTCGATCGAGTTCCAGCTCCCGTCGCCGGTGCCAGTGCACGACTTCGACCGTATCCCGACGTTCGGCCCCGATCCGTATCCGTACGGCGGTGTCGAGGAGGGCGGCGGCTACGACGGACGCCGTCCGGCGATCTCGCCCGCAAGGCCGACCGCATGAGCGAGCTGGCTCAGCACACCACGGACTACACGGTCGTTGAGCGCGAGCCGCCGTCGACGGTTGAGCGCAACCTGGCGATCGGGTCGCGGCTATGGGCGAGCGCGCTCGTGTTTTTCTTCTTCGCGTTTCTCTTCGCGTTCTTCTACCTCCGTTCGCTGAACGAGCGTGGACTCTTCAAGCCAAAGGGGGTGGACGCTCCGCAGGGGTGGGGGATCGCGATCGCGGTCTGTCTTGTCCTGAGCGCCGCGCTGCTGCATTTGGGCGGGGTCGATCAGCGCGCGGATCGGCGGCCCGCGTGGCGGCTGAAGGGTCTCGGCGCGCTCGCGTTTGGGCTCGCGGCCGTGGTCCTGCAGATCGCCGCGTGGTCGAGCCTCGGCTTCGGGCCGACCGACGGCGGTTACGCATCGGTGTATCTCGGCTGGACGGGGCTCTACACGATCTTCGTCTTGGGCACGCTCTACTGGCTCGAGACGTGTCTCGCGCTCTCGTTCCGCTACCGCGCCCACCCATTCGCCAAGGCCGAAGTCGAGCCCGGCCACGCCTCGGGCGATCCGTACCGTGACGCACCCGACATCGCGAACCCGGTCCACCTGAACACCGCCGAGGTGGCAGCACTCACGTTCACGTGGTCGACGCTCGTCGCGATCGGCGTCGTCACCTGGTTCGTGCTGTACGTCGTCTGAGATGGTCGTCGACTGGCCGCTCGTCGGGCTGGTGGTCGCGGCCGTCCTGTACGCGTTCGGCCGCCGTGAGCGCGACACGCTCCGGCGCGCCGCATGCTTCTGCTGCGGGCTTCTCGTGCTCGTCGCCGCGATCGACTCGCCGGTCGACACCTACGCGGACCGCCTCTTCTGGGTGCACATGGTGCAGCACGTGCTGCTGACGATGGTGGCGCCGCCGCTCCTGCTGCTCGGGCGTCCTTGGCCTCGTATCGCGAGGCCGCTCCCGCGGACCGCCCGCCGCGCGCTCGCCAGAGCCCTGCACGGCTGCCGCATCGTCGCTGCGCCGCTCGTCGCATTCGTTCTCTTCAACGGCGTGTTGCTCGCTTGGCACCTACCGGTGCTGTTCGACCTGACGCTACGTAACCAGGCCGTGCACGATCTCGAGCATGCGCTCTTCCTCTCGACGGCGCTGCTCTTCTGGGCGCACCTTGTGCCGACAACGCGCAGGCCGCGCCTAGGGCCGGCGCAGCGGGTCGCGTACGGCGTCGGTGCGATCCTCGTTAGCTGGGTGTTGGCGGTCGTGTTGGGCTTCGCGTCGCATCCGCTCTACGGGCACTACGCGGCGCTCGCCCATCGCCCGGGTGGGATCTCCGCGCTCGCCGACCAGCAGCTCGCGGCAGGGATCATGTGGGTGCCCGCGTCGGTCCCGTTCACGATCGCAGTGCTCATCGCCGCGTACCGCCTGCTCGAGCCCAAAGACGAGCGCACGGGTGTGCGCGACCTTCGACCGAGGGAGACCTGATGCTCGCTTCATTCCTGACCGCGTCCCTGCTCACGCTCCTTCTGCCCGTCGGGGTGGTCGTGGTCGTCGGAATCTGGTGGTCGGTGACCGCGCGCCGCCGCGACGAGGTCTGATGCGCCGGATCTCTGTTCTCGCCGTCGCGTCCGCCGCCGTCGTCGGCATTGCCACCGGCGTGATCCTGCACAACGAATTCGGGTCGTCGCGGGCGCTCGCCCGTCCCTCGCTTCCAGCGTTGTACGGTCAGGCGACGTGGAAGAGCGGCCAAGTCAAGGCGCCGCTGTTTCGACTCCGCGACCAGCGTGGGCGGGTTGTCCGCCTGGCGGCCCTCCGCGGCCGGCCCGTCGTGCTCGCGTTCATGGATTCCCTCTGCACGTCCGAATGCCCGATCGAGGCCGCACAACTCGCGGCTGCGATGCGTCCGCTACCGGCGGCGTTGAGACCACGGCTTGTCGTCGTCAGCGTCGACCTTGCGGACTCGCCGCGGTCGGTCGCGCGGGCCGCGCGAAAGTGGCGTCTGCCGGCCGGTTTTGAGTGGCTGCTCGGGACGCATGCACAGCTCGCGCCGGTCTGGCGTGCCTTCGGCATCGCGGTCCTCCCGACGAAGGGCGGCGACGTCGAACACAGTGACGCGTTCTACGTCATCGATCGCAACGGCGACGAACGGGCCGGCTTCGTGTCGCCGTTCATTCCCGGCCTCTTGACGCGCGATCTGCGGCAGCTGGCGTCGACTTAGAGCGGGTATCGCTCGCCGCCGCGGATGGCGATCGGGAGCCGGTTCCCGGGCGGGGCGAGGGGGCAGACCCAGCGCGGGTCGTAGCAGCACGACGGGTTGTAGGCGAAGTTGAAGTCCAGGATCAGCTGTCCCTGTTCGCTGCCGAGGTCGGAGCCTTTGACCGTGTCGAGCAGGTACCGCCCGGCTCCGTACGTCTCGTCGCCACTCGTGGCGTCGGCGAAGCAGAGGTACACGCCACCGCCGTACCCGTCCAGCCAGTACAGGTCCAGGGACTGTCCCTGGCCATGCACGGCGAAGACGGCACGGGCGAAGCGGGTGAACGAGTAGGGGTGCTCTCCGGACGTGGCGATCTCGCGGCGAACGCGCTCGACCGGCTCGACGGTGGCCAGCACACGGAGCTCCGAGTCGTAGTCGTAGTAGGGCAGACCATTGAAGGTCGCCCGCGTTTCCTTGGGCAGCGGCGTCTGCGGATGCACGGCGAAGAGCTCGTTGCGCGCGTTGCGCCAGAGTTCCCAGGCGGCCATCGGGTCGCGCAGGCGGCGCACCTCCGCGTACAGCTCGAACACGCGGCGCTTCCAGTCGAGGAGGTCGAGCTCGTCCAGGACGCGAGTGTAGTGTCGGCCCGCCGATGAAGGGCGAGGCCGAACCGCTGCCGCTCGAGGTCGCGCTCGTTTGGGCGCTCTTCCTGCTCGACGCGGTTGCGATCCTCGTCACGTACTCGCGCCTGCCGGCACATGAGCTCTACCACGTCTCGGGCTCGGGGCTCGAAGGCGGGCTGAGCCGCGTGCTCGTCGACTTGAACTTCCCGACCGCGCTCGTCGCGATCGCGATTCTGCTCGTCGTCCTCGATCGCGTACGTCGGCTTCGTGTCGTCGCAGTCGTCGGGATCGTGCTCTGCACGCCCGTGTTCTGGCCGGGCGTGGTCGACGAGGCGAACCTCGACGCGAGGCCGGTGAACGTGATCGCTGCCGTCGGCGTGTCGATTGCGCTGGCTCTGTCGCTGCTCTGCTGGTTCGGCGGCTTGTCGCGCGGCGTGCGCGGGGACGGGTTCCGGGACGTCATCGGGACGACCGCCGTCCTGCTCGCGTTGCCGTGGATCTTTGCCGAGCTCGGGTTCTTCCTCGACCGCGTGCCGCTCCTCGACCGGGTCTTCGAGACCTGCGAGTACCGAACGCGCGGTGCGGAGGTCGCGGTTCACCACGGCCACCATCACGGCCTCGACGGGCTGTTGCTCCTCCTCACCGCGATCCTGCTCTCGCGGGCGGTGCCCGGCATTCGCGCGCGCGGGCTACGTCTGTTGCTCGCCGCGTACCTCTCGCTAATGACCTCTTACGGGCTTGGGAACATGGCGAACGACTTCTGGACGGAGCAGATCTGGAAGCGCGGCTGGACGAACTGGCAGTTTCCGGACGTCTTGCAGCCGTCGCTCTCCGTCGGTTGGGGCCTCATCGTTCTCGGTGCGGCGCTGCTGCTCGCGATGAGTATCGAGTCACCGCCCAGTCGTATGGGCAGACTTGCTCAACCACGGAGGTGACGTGATGGGAACGATTGTCGTAACGGAGTTCGTGTCGCTCGACGGGGTGTTCGAGGATCCAGGCGGCGCGGAGAGCTACGAGCATGGCGGCTGGACATTCGAGTACGACCGCGGCGACGAAGGCAACACATTCAAGCTCGACGAACTGATGGACGCGAAGGTGCAGCTGCTCGGGCGCGTCACCTACGAAGGCTTCGCGGCGGCATGGCCGTCACGTGAGGGGCCGTTCGCGGAGAAGCTCAACAACGACCCGAAGGTCGTCGTTTCGACGACGCTCACAGATCCGCAGTGGAACAACACGACGGTGATCTCCGGCGACGTCGTCGGGCAATTGCGAAAGCTGCGGGAAGAGACGGACGGCTCGATCCTCGTCGCCGGCAGCGGCATGCTCGTCGAGACGCTCCTCGGCGCCGACCTCGTGGACGAGCTCCGGCTGATGGTGTTCCCGACGATCCTCGGGCGAGGCCGCCGGATGTTTCCGGACGGGATCGACCGGCTGAAGTTCAAGCTCGTCGAAAGCCGCCCGGTTGGGCCTGACGGTGTCCTTGTGCAGGTCTTCCGGCGCGCGGACTAGGACGCTTCGCGCGAAGGGGGTTCGTCGTCCATGCTGTGGGCCCACGAGAAGAGCGGGAGCTCGGCAAGCGGCTTTGTCTGATCGACGTCGTCCTCCTCCTTGGGCTCCGGCTCCCGTGAAGGTGCCGGGGGAGGCGGCGCCTGCGCCTCCGCGGCACGCTCCTTCGCCTGCTCGGCCTTGAAGGCGGCCTTGGCTTCCTGCTTCTCCTGCCGTTCCGCGGCCCGAAGCGTGGCTCGCTCCGCCTTCGCCGCCGACTTGCGTTCGTGTTCCGCAGCCCGCTGCGCGCGCTTCTCTGCGTCCCGCTCTGCCTTGAGCGCCGCCGCCTGATCCTTCTCGTCGCGCTTGCGCTGCCGTTCCGCCGCGCGAATCTCCGCCACCGACTCCTCCTCGATCGTGGGGGCGTCGTCGACGACCGGCAGCTCGAGGATCTGCGTCGGCGCCTGAACCTGAACGCGTGGCGCAGGGCGCCGCCTCTCCGCGCGCATGAGCTGTACGTCGCGGATCCGTCGCTGCGCCTCGAGCGCCCGCAGTAGCTTCCGCTCGTCGCGCCTGCGGCGCTCGTCGGGCGTATCGGTCGACCCGAAGACGAGCGCGCCGAGCAAGCCGGTCAGCAGGGCGCCCCCGATGACCAGTAGGACGGAGTGCGAGAGCATGGTTTGTGGAAATCGTGACGATTTGTGCCCGCCCCGGTACCGCCCGAACCGCTAACTAGGCACCCGACCCTCGGCTAGCGCGTCGCTCACCGAGTAGGCTTTCGCACGTGGTTAGGTGGCTGCTCGTCTCCTGGGCGGTGAACGCGATCGTGCTCGGCTTCGTCGGGTGGATCCTGGGATCGGTGACGTTCCACGGCTCGACGTGGACGGTGATCTGGTCGGCGCTCGTCTTCGGGATCCTCAACACGGTGCTGAAGCCGGTCCTGAAGCTGATCACGCTTCCGCTCGCGCTCGTGACGTTCGGGTTGGCGTGGTTCTTCGTGTCGATGCTGATGCTCTGGCTGACGCAGGGGATCATCAACGGCTTCGACATCCGCGGGTTCTGGAACTACGTCTTGGCGACGATTCTCGTGTGGGCGGTCAACCTCGTCGTCGACGGAGTGTTCCGCGACTCGGGGCCGCGCGGCGCGCGCATCGTGGTGAACCAGATACCGCGGTGAGGGCGTCCCGCCGGGGGCGCCCTCACCCGGCACGTTTAGGTCGAGAGGTGGAGCGTCGTCGAGTGGCTGAGGGAGCCGCTCGTCCCCGTGATCGTCACCGTGAAGCTGCGGTTGCGCTTCAAGCCAGACGCACGAACGGTGAGCGTGGACGTCGTCGACGTCGGGTTCGGCGAGAACGATTGAGTCAGCCCCGGTGAGTTGTCCGTCGCCGTCAGGTTGACCGCACCGGCGAACCCGTTCTGCGGGGTGATCGTCACCGTGTAGGTCGTCGTCGAGTTCCGACCGATGCTGGCCGTGGACGGAGAGACCGAGATGGCGAAATCACCGGTCGCTGCGGCCTGCACGACGAGCGTCACGCCGACGGAGTGCGTCGTGGAGCCGCTCTGCCCTGTGACCGTCAACTGGTAGGTGCCGGGGTTCAGCGAGCTCGTCGCGACGGTCATCGTCGAGCTCCCGGAGGTCGAGATGGGGTTCGGGCTGAACGTCACACCCGACGGCACGCCGGTCGCGCTGAGCGTGACCGCGCCCGAGAAACCGTTCAACGCACTGACCGACACCGTGTAGCCGGCGGCCGTGCCCTTCGTCACCGTCTGCGTCGACGGCGACGCGCCGATCGTGAAGTCGGGAGCCGGAACACCGACGGTGAACGCGCCGAGCCCGTTCGGCGTCCCAAGCCCCGTGGGGCCGTCGAAGCCGGCCGTCGCGGTGCAGAGGTAGCTGCCGCCGCACGAGCCGTTGCTCCCCGACGTGACGTCGTGCAGCGACGAGGTATGCGAGTACGGCGTCGAGCCGTAGTTCGCACTGCCGGTTGTCCCGGTCAGCGCGTACACGGACGCGATCAGCGGTGCCGCGAGGCTCGTGCCGCCGACCTGGAACCAACCGGACTGGCCCTGATACGTGACGGAGTCGTAGACGGAGGCGCCGGTGTTCGGATCGGCGTCTGCCGAGACGTCGGCGACCGTCCTGCGCGTGCAGCCCGTGTCGGTCTGCCAGGTCGGCTTCGTCTCGTACGCCGAGCAGCCGGAGCCTGCGCCGGACCATGCGGTCTCGGAGACCCATTGGTTGCTCCCGTTCACGGTGAGCGTCGTTCCGCCGACCGCCGTCACGAAGCGAGACGCCGCCGGGTACTCGACCCCGTAGCCGCCGTCACCCGACGATGCCGTGATGACGACGCCCGGATGGTTGAAGTACGTGCTGTCAGAGCTCGTCTCACTTGAAAACTCGGGGCCGCCGTACGAGTTCGACACGACGTTCGCGCCCATCGTCACCGCCCTGTTCACTGCGGTGCCGAGGTTGGCGAACGAGTTGGTCGTAGCCTCGACGAGCAGGATCTTGCAGTTCGGGCAGATCGCGTGCGCCGTCTCGACGTCGAGCGCGATCTCGAGCGACCAGCCCGCATCTGCTGTCGGGTAGGTCGTTCCGCCGGACTGGTTCACCTTGCGGAAGCAGCCGTTCGCGGTGGTGCAGGCCGGCAGGCCGTAATTCGAGCTGTAGACGGCGAGGTCTGCCTCGATGTTCGGGTCGTCGAACGCGTCGACGATCCCGATCGTCGGCGCCCCGGGTGCCGTCGCCGGCAGCGAGTAGGCGCCGACGAGTTGCGCCGGGCCGTAGCCGTGGGGCGTCGTGTTCGTGACGAGCGGCTTGCCGACGCTGTCGGTCACGACTTGGGCGTCGCACGCGGCCAGATGCGCGGCGGGAACGGCGCAGGCGCGCTTGTACCAGTGGCCGTGGTTCCCATCGCGCTTCGGGCCGTTCGGGTTCTTGCCGGAATCGGCGCCGCCGGTGCCGGCGACGACCGCGGCGACGAAGGCGATCGAAACCGCGAGAACGACAAATCTCCTCAAGACTGACTCCTTGTGACTGCGGGACAGACGGACTGACTGACGCGTCGGATCTTAGGACTGTCCCCGGCGAATGGAACCCCTCGAAAGGTTGGGCCTGGGCGACCGGGGGTGTTCGGTCGCTCAGTACTGAGGTAGGCTCGAGTCGACGCCTTCCGCCGCCCTGCTGTAGCCAGCGGCCCAAGACGACTCGTTCTCGGCCTCCGTGCAGCGAGGGTCGGGCAGTTCGCGGAAGGAACATGCGCGAGACCCCGGACGAAGCGACGACCGAGGCGAGGGTGACCCCGCGCCAGGAGATCATGCGCGAGGTGAATCTCAGCATCTTCGAGATCGGGTCTCGGCTGGCAGGGCAGGAGCCATACACCTTCTTCTGCGAGTGCAACGACCCGCACTGCGATCGCACGATCAAGCTCCACCTGCACCGCTTCGATCCCGCGATGTCCGCCGGGTCACTCCTTGCCCATGTTCCAGACCTCGAGCAAGAATCGTTGATCTGACGTCGCTCGAGCACGACGAGGCGGTACGACTCCTCGTTGCGGCGCGGATCCTGCTCACGATCGTCGAGGAAAATGATCCTGCCGCCGACCTCGTCAGTTCGAGTTTCCCCGTCGAGCTACGGTCGATGATCTCGGCGACCGAGCGCCACATCGGTTCTCTCGGCTGAGCACGCACACGTCCCGGCACGGGCCGTAGGCTCCGTTCGTGCCGGCGTTTGGCGAGCATGCGCTCTGGTTCGAGTTCACCTCCGACCGATTCGACCATTCGTCGTCACTGCCGGAGCACGCGAATGCCGGAAACCGTTTCTACGGTCGCGACGTCGCTGAGCTCGTCGCTACCGGTCTTTCCGAGCGCGGCTTCGACACATCATTCATCGACGAGGACTGGGGGTGGCAGGTTCACGCCGCAGCGGATGACAGCACCGTGGTCGAGATCTCGATCTACCACAACCCGGAGGGGGATCGCGCGCGCGAGGATGATTGGTCGCTCATGGTGCGGTCACTTCGAGCGGAGCGCACGCTCGGCATGTTCAAGCGCTTCCGCGAGTTGCCGGTCGAGGCCACAAGCGTTGCTGCGCTGGAAGAGGTCTTCGCGGAGATTGGCGTGCCGCTCAGGGCGGCTCCCAGAAGCGCCTAGCGATGCGTGGCCTGAGAGTGGGCGCACCTGGGATCGAATCAGCGTATTTGCAGGACTTTTCTTAGCCAGCTACTGGATGTGGTCGTGCTTCGCGAGGTTGTGTCGAGCGCAGAGGAGCTGGATGTTTGCCGCCACGAGTGATGCGCGCTTGACTTCCGCTCATGCGTGATCTCCCAGTCGGCACGGTGACGTTTCTCTTCACCGACGTCGCGGGGTCGACGCGGCTGTTGTCGGAGGTTGGGCCGGTGCGGTACGGAGAGATGCTCGCCGAGCATCGGCGTGTATTGCGTGCCGCGTTCGCGGCCCACGGCGGTGTGGAGGTCGATACGCAGGGGGATGCCTTCTTCGTTGCGTTCA
>Ga0207657_10004198_pt1 | contig 15258 bp, 17 predicted proteins | sample KBSC33metaG_FD_184316 | JGI IMG/M metagenome (GOLD analysis project Ga0207657, IMG submission 184316) | Corn rhizosphere microbial communities from Kellogg Biological Station, Michigan, USA - KBS C3-3 metaG (SPAdes) (version 2) | ecosystem: Host-associated > Plants > Roots > Rhizosphere > Soil ... | reverse complement strand
TGATCCTCGGCGGCGGCCCCAACCGCATCGGCCAGGGCATCGAGTTCGACTATTGCTGCTGCCACGCGGCCTTCGCCCTCTCGGACGCCGGCTACGAAACCATCATGGTCAACTGCAACCCCGAGACGGTCTCGACCGACTACGACACCTCGGACCGGCTCTACTTCGAGCCGTTGACCGAAGAAGACGTCATCGAGATCCTCGAGCGTGAGAAAACCAACGGCACCCTGCACGGCGTCATCGTGCAGTTCGGCGGCCAGACTCCGCTCAACCTGGCCGACGCCGTCGAGAAGGCCGGCGTGCGCATCCTGGGCACGCAGCCCGAAAGCATCGACCTCGCCGAAGACCGCGACCTCTTTTCAAAGCTGATCAGCCGGCTCGACCTCACCCAGCCGCGCAACGGCATCGCCTACTCGCTCGAGCAGGCCCGCATCGTCGCCGAACGCCTCGGCTATCCCCTGGTCATCCGCCCCTCCTACGTGCTGGGCGGCCGCGCTATGCAGATCGTCCACGGCCCGTCGGATTTCGAGAACTACGTCCAGGGCACGCTCACCTCGTTGGTCCCGCCGGACATCCTCCTGCGCTACCCCAACGACAAGACCGGCCAGATCAACTCGGTGCTCTCCGACAACCCGCTGCTGTTCGACTCCTACCTGAGCCGCGCCATCGAGATCGATGTCGACTGCCTGTCCGACGGCAAGGACGTCTTCGTCTGCGGCATCATGGAGCACATCGAAGAGGCCGGCATCCATTCGGGCGACAGCGCCTGCTCGCTGCCGCCGCAGCACCTGAGCCCAGAAGTGATCGCCGAGCTCAAGCGCCAGACCACCGAGATCGCCCTGGCTCTCAAGGTCGGCGGCCTGATGAACGTGCAATACGCGCTCAAGGACGGCATCATCTACATCCTCGAGGTGAACCCGCGTGCCAGCCGCACCGTGCCCTTCGTCGCCAAGGTCATCGGCAAGCCGATCGCCAAGATCGCCTCACGCATCATGGCCGGCGAGAGCCTTGCCAGCTTCAACCTCGTTGAAACGCCGCTCCACCACATCGCCATCAAGGAGGCGGTGTTCCCCTTCAATCGTTTCCCGGGTGTCGACACCGTGCTCGGCCCCGAAATGAAGTCGACCGGCGAGGTCATCGGTCTCGACACCGACTATGCGCTGGCCTTCGCCAAGTCGCAGATGGGATCGGGCTCCAAGGTGCCGCGCGAAGGCACCGTGTTCGTTTCGGTCCGCGACGACGACAAGCCGCTGATCGTCGAGCCGATGCGCCATCTCGAGGCGGCCGGCTTCAAGATCGTCGCCACGGCCGGCACATACCGCTACCTGCACGACAACGGCATCACCGTGACCAAGGTCAACAAGGTCGCCGAGGGCCGCCCGCACATCGTCGACAGCATGAAGAACGGCGGCGTGCAGCTCGTCATCAATACCACCGACGGGGCCAAATCGATCAGCGACAGCCGCGACATTCGCCGCACCGCGCTGATGGGCAAGATCCCCTACTATACCACCATCCCGGGCGCCGCCGCCGCCGTCGAAGGCATCATCGGCTACAAGAACGGCAACCTGACCGTGCGTCCGCTGCAGGACTATTTCCTGACCTAGCGATGTCTGATGTACCTGAACCGGGGGTAATCGCGCGGATTGCCGACATGCTCGGTTGGGTGCCGGAGATCTGGTGGCGTGTCCATGGCGGCTACACGCCTACCGCGCGTTTTGTCGCCGCCGGCAAGCGAGGCTCGGTTTTCGTCAAGGTGGCCACCACACCGGTTACCGTCGACATGCTGCACCGCGAGATCAAGGTGTACCAGGACCTTACTGCGCCCTTTATCCCGCGCTTGATTGGCGCCGATGATGATCCCGATCTTCCCATTCTCATCATCGAGGATTTGAGCGATGCCGTCTGGCCGCCGCCCTGGACAGGCGACAGTGTGGAGGAGGTCTTGGCGGCGATCGCGGCGATGCACGCCACCAACGCCAGTCCGCTTCGTCTCGGCACCCTGCTCGACGAGCGTGACGAAGGATGGCCGAAGATCGCCGAAACGCCGGCTCCCTTCCTTTCGCTCGGCCTCGTTTCCGCGCGTTGGCTGGAGGCCGCCCTCCCGGCGCTCATCGACGCCGAACGGTCTTGTGCCTTGACCGGCGATGCCCTCACTCATCTCGATCTGCGGAGCGACAACCTGTGCATCACGCACGAGGGCGTGAAGTTCATCGACTGGGCGGAAGCGCGGCGCTCGTCGTCGCGCGTCGATCTCGGTTTCTTCCTTCCGAGCCTCGCCTATGAAGGCGGCCCCTTGCCCGAGGCGATCCTGCCGGACGCCCCCGACCTCGCAGCTTTGATCTCTGGCTTCTTTGCTCTGCGCGCTGGGCTGCCCGACATCCCGGGCTCCCCCTTCGTGCGCCGCGTCCAGCGCGAGCAGCTTTCGACGGCCCTACCCTGGGCCATCCGTGCACTGGGCCTTCCCCCGCCTGAACCCGCGACTTGAACCCCGTCGCCGACGCCATTATCCTCCCAGCCGCAATGATGATGATCCGTAGCTTCGCTGCCCGTCACTCGGTCGCCTGATCGGCGCCCCTTCCGGGCACTCACCCGAGCGTGGCCAACGCCCGCTCGCGATTGTTTGCGAACAACGGATACATTCCATGCCTTCCCCTTCTCTTGCGCTGAGCCAGGCTCAGATTGACTCCTTCATCGTCGACGGCTTCGTCCGCATCGACGACGCCTTTCCGCGCGCCGTCGCCGACGAGTGCCGCGCCATCCTATGGCGCGAGACCGGCTGCGATCCGAACGATCCGACCACCTGGACCCAGCCGGTCATCCGCATCAATGCCTGCGAGGACGCGCCCTTCAGCGCCTCCGCCAACACGCAACGGCTGCACATCGCCTTCAATCAGCTCGTCGGCCGGGGCCGCTGGGAACCCCGCTTCAGCATGGGCACCTTCCCCATCCGCTTCCCCTCCAACCAGCCGCCCGGAGACGATGGGTGGCACATCGATGTGAGCTATGGCTGGCAGGAACGGCCGAACGACTTCCTGTCCTGGCAGGCCAACGTCTATTCGAGGGACCGGGCGCTGCTGATGCTGTTCCTCTATTCCGACGTCGGCGAGGACGATGCACCGACCCGCATCCGTGTCGGTTCGCATCAGGTGATCGCCCGCAAGCTCGCGCCGGCCGGTGAAGCGGGACTGTCGCTGAGGGAAATCGGAGACGATGGTTTCGCCTCGACAGCGTACCTTCCGGAAGCATCCGCGACCGGCGCGGCAGGCACGGTCTATCTCTGCCACCCGTTCCTGGTGCACGCCGCCCAGCCACATCGCGGCACGCAGCCCAAATTCATGGCGCAGCCGCCGCTTGCCCTGCACGAACCGTTGAAACTCGAGCGTTCCGACGGCGCCTACTCGCCCGTCGAGACCGCGATCCGCCTGGCGCTCGGCCGTCACTGACGGCAAGGCCCGCGGCGCTTCGGCCTCGCGGGCCTCACCTGCCGCCGGCGGAACTGGCAGGGTAGCACTTCCACGACGTCGGATCGGCCGGGTTGAACGTGTAGGCCTGAAGCCGCGGCAGGCCGTATTGCAGCACGCACGCATTGGCGACCGAGATGCCGTAATTCTGCGTGCCGGCATGGTGCACCTTCGGCACGCACCGCCAGTCGTAAGCAGTGCCGGGGCTCAGCACGGCCGCCTTGTAGTTGCTGCCGTAGTGCACCTGGCAATAATAAGTAAGGTTCACCCCGCCCAGGGGCCGGCTCTTCGGCGGCGCCGCCTGCGTCGCGCCGAGCGATCCCAGAAGTACCGCCGCCGCCGCGGCTATCAGCAGAGCACTACGCATCGGCATCGCCTTTCGCTGTGGGTCGACCGTCCCGGTCGTCTGTCGTGACGCTGATCCCGGTCCGGTGAACCGCCACTGAATGGCGGCCGGCCACCCGCTACGACACAGAGGCACGATTTGGCGCCATCTCAGGCTCCGGCGCGATTTCATGCTCAGATCGCGCCTAGCCAGCGTTGCGGGCCGCCACTAGGGTCCGCCGCACGAGGGGAAGCCTGGGCGGGCCTGTTTGTCTCTACCGATCGAAGTCCTTTATGCGCTGTCCGGCCTGGTGGTCGGCTTCGTCGTCGGGCTGACCGGCGTCGGCGGCGGCTCGCTGATGACGCCGCTGCTCATCCTGCTCTTTGGCATCCACCCCGCGACCGCCGTGGGCACCGATCTGCTCTACGCAGCAACCACCAAGACCGCCGGCACCCTCGTCCACGGCTTCAACAGGACCATCGACTGGCGCGTCGTCCTCCGCCTCGCCATCGGCAGCGTCCCGGCCGCGACCATCACGCTCTGGTTCCTTGCGGCGACCGGGACCCAGACCTCCGGAACAGCGCACATTCTCGCCTTAGTGCTTGGCTCCATGCTGGTCCTTACCGCCATCAGCATCGTCTTCCGCCCCACCCTCGCCCGCTTCGCCGGCGCGCACCGCGAGTTGCCGCCGGTTCCGCAGTCGGCCCTCACCGTCCTCACCGGCGCCATCCTCGGCGTACTGGTCTCGATCTCGTCGGTCGGCGCCGGCGCCATCGGTGTGACCGTGCTGATGCTGCTCTATCCCAAGCTCGGCGTGCACCGCATCGTCGGTTCCGACATCGCCCACGCCGTGCCGCTGACGCTGGTTGCCGGCCTCGGCCACTGGGCCATTGGCGACGTCGACTGGCACATGCTGGTCGCACTGCTCTGCGGGTCGATCCCAGGCATCCTCATTGCGTCCCGCATCGCGCCCGCCATCAACGAACGCATCATCCGCTGGCTGCTCGCCATCGTGCTGACAATTGTCGGGCTGAAACTGGTGACCAGCTAAGCATTCCGGCACCAGCACTGGACCGCGCCGTTCCGGCTCGCTAGCCTCGACATTCACTCGGTGCCCTTCCGCCTACACATTCCATGCAGATCAAGGTCGCGTCCTACAACATCCGCAAAGCCGTCGGGCTGGATTGGCGGCGCCGTCCGGCGCGCGTGCTCAGCGTCCTCAAGGAGATGGACGCCGACATCATCGCGCTCCAGGAGGTCGACCGCCGCTTCGGCTCGCGTCTCACCGCGCTCGATCCTGAACTGATTGCCCGCGAAACCGACTACCAGGCGATCCGCTTCTCGCACCGTCCGCAGAGCCTCGGCTACCACGGCAACGTCATCCTCGCCCGCAAGCGCATCACCGTCGCTGCAGCACGACCGATGGCGCTGCCGCATCTCGAGCCGCGCGGCGCCGCCGTCGCCGACCTTGACCTCGGCGGCAAGCTCGTCCGCATCGTCGGTATGCATCTGGGGCTGACGCGCAAATGGCGGCAGCTGCAGACCGAAACGATCGTGTCCGAGCTGCGCACCCTCGAGGCCAATATGCCGACCATCCTGATGGGCGACCTCAACGAGCCCGACCTCAAGTCCGGTGTCCTGCGCGCCTTCGAGCAGCGCCACACCATCGCCAGCTGCGGCCCGAGCTTTCACGCCTCGATGCCGGTGTTCTCGCTCGACCGCATCATCGTCACCGAGGACATCGCCATCGCCGAAGCGGGTGTGCATCGCACCGCGCTCTCGCGCGACGCATCGGACCACCTGCCGATCTGGGCCAAGCTTACCCTGCCCGCTTAGCGCCGAAGCGCAGTCCGTCCAGGAGCAGCCGCACCATCGGAGTGGCTTTCTCCGGCCCGTCGCGCCAGCACAGGTTGGCAATCGCGACCAGAAGGTCCCGTCCGTCGATCCCGGTCCGAATCTCGCCGGCCGCCGCCGCCGCACCGAGCAGCATCCCCAGTGCCGGTGCCAGCTGATCGTCGAAGTACCGCGGCTCGAACGCCGGGGTTCCCGAATGCAATGCCGCGACCAGCCCACGCTTGGTGGCGACAAAGCCAAGGAAGCGCTCGACCCACCGCTCCAATGCTTCACCCGGAGGGTACTGCGCGGCAAGGCTCGGCGCGGCGTCGGCGCAGTCAATGATTTCCCGCTCGAACACCGCGATAACGAGGTCGGCCCGTTGCGGGAAATGGCGATAGAACGTTCCGATCCCCACGCCGGCCTTGTCGGCGATCTCGCGGACTGGGGCGTCCGCGCCTGAGCTGGCGAACACCGCCTTGGCCGCCGCTAGCAAAGCGTCGCGGCTGCGCTGCGCGTCTGCTCGCGTGGGCTTGTCCGCGCTGCCCGGCGCTTCCGCCGCCCGCACCTGCAGCTTTGATTTCTTCCTCACACGAAAGCCCTTGCAAAACGGAACAATGTTCCGTATTGGGAATGCGGAACACGGTTCCGTTTCCGCTAGGCTAGTTCAGAAGCCCGGCGATGACAACCAACGCAATACGGGAGACGACCATGCCGCATCGGCGCATCGCACTCATCACTGGGGCCAACCAAGGCGTTGGTCTGCAGGTTGCCAAGGAGCTTGCGGCGAACGGCGTGACCGTCCTGGTCGGATCGCGCAATCTCGCCCGCGGCGACGCAGCAGCGCAGCAGATCGGCCCCGGAGCAACCGCCATTCAGCTCGACGTTACCGACCATGCCTCGATCGCCGCCGCAGCGGAGCGCATCGGCACCGAATTCGGCCGGCTGGACCTGCTGGTCAACAATGCTGGCATCTCCAACACCGGGCGTAGCCTGAGCGCCAGCATCGAAGACTACGCCAAGACGACGCGACCCAGTAACGTCTCGTTCGACGAGATGCGCGCCGTTTGGGAAACGAACGTCTTTGGAGTCCTCGCCGTCTATCAGGCCATGCTGCCGCTGCTCCGCCTCTCGTCCGATGCCCGCATCGTCAACGTCTCGAGCGGTGTCGGGTCGTTGACGACCAATGCCGACCCGGCTTTCGGCTACCGCCGGGTCTTCGGTCCGGTCTATCCGGCATCCAAGGCGGCACTCAACGCCATCAGCCTCGCCATGATGATCGAGCTCGAAGGCACCGGCATCAAGGTGAACCTCGTCTCGCCCGCCTTCACCGCCACCAACCTAAACAACTACGCCGGCACGGAATCCGTCGAGGACGGCTCGCGCGAGGTCGTCCGCGTCGCACTGCTCGGTCCTGAAGGCCCGACTGGCACTTTTACGCGCTGGGAAAACGCCCCTATCCCATGGTGAGCATCGCCGTTGCGACCATGGGGTGGCAGAATGGCATTCCAGATGCCAGTTGCTGGCGCGGCCACATCCGCTCTGGGCATCGCTCGACCATTCGGTGCAAAGTGCTATGCCGAGTAAAAGCGCTCGACCGCCGCTATGGCACGATCGACTGCCGCCGCGTCGACGTCCAGGTGCGTTACCCAACGCTGCCGGCTGACCCCGCTTGCGCCGGGATAGCCGCCGGTAATGCCAAAACCCTCGGCCGCTAGGTAGTCCGTGAAGGCCCGCGCATGATCGGGCGCGACCTTCACCCAGACCATGTTGGTCTGCGTTTCGACCGACAATGCCGGAATTTTGCCCAGTCCGGCCGCGAGCCGCCGGGCGTTGGCGTGGTCCTCCGCCAGCCGCTCGACATTGTTCTCGAGGGCATAAAGGCCGGCCGCCGCCAGGATCCCCACCTGGCGCAGGCCGCCACCGACGGCTTTGCGGAGGCGGCGAGCTCGCGCGATCAGCTCCTTCTCGCCGACCAGGACACTGCCGATCGGCGCTCCCAGTCCCTTGCTGAGGCACACCGAAACCGTATCGAAGGGCCTGGCGATCTCGGCGACGTCGACATTGCCAGCCACCGCGGCGTTGAACACCCGCGCGCCGTCAAGGTGTGTGCCCAGCCCGTACTTTCGGGCCACTCCCGTCGCCTCCTCGATCCAGCTCAGGGGCATCACCCGACCGCCGAACGTGTTCTCGAGGGCCAGGAGGGTGGTCCGGGCCACATGCGGGTCGTCACTTCCCCCGATCGTCGCCTCGATGTCCGAAACCGACAGGGTGCCATCGGGCTGGTGTGGCAGGGGTTGTGGCTGCAGGCTCCCGATCCAGGCCGCGCCACCCTGCTCATGTGCGTAGCAATGCGCGTCGGCGCCCACGATGTACCCCTCGCCCCGCCCACCATGCGCCATCAATGCGCACAGATTCGACTGCGTCCCGGACGTCACGAACACCGCGGCCGGCTTTCCCAGTCGCTCGGCCAAGGTCGCCTCCAGCCGCTTGACGGTGGGGTCATCGCCGAACACGTCGTCGCCCACTTCGGCGCGGGCCATGGCCTCGCGCATGCCCGGGCTGGGCCGCGTCACGGTATCGGAGCGGAAATCGTCACGGATTGCGGTCATGGGAACGTGGTCACAGCCTTGCGAATGAAGCAGAGTTCACTGGACGCTGCCCGATCATTGACGTACACGTCAAACTCTCTTGCCCACCCCAGCCGGCGTCCTCGAGCGAGTGCCGCGGACTGTGGGATATGGCCCCGAAAAGGGCCAAGCGCGTTGCATTGTCATAAGATATTTCGGCCCCGGACAGTCTTAAGACTGTGTCGGCTTTTTGTCATGGCTGCGACATATTGTGTCCGTTAACAATTCGGGCTAGAACGCTCCGGTCGAATATTGCGGCCGACTGTTCGTGCCTGGCGACGCCAAACGCGCCTGCTGACGTCACTACCGAGATTTCGATTGGCGGTCCTCGCCACCGGGAGGCGGACCGCTACGGCAGAGACTGCGAGAGGGACTTATATGGCTACCGGCACTGTGAAATGGTTCAACGGACAGAAGGGCTACGGATTTATCCAGCCCGACGAGGGCGGGGCGGATGTGTTCGTGCACATTTCGGCCGTCCAGCGTTCGGGGCTCAATGGCCTCGATGAGGGCCAGAAGGTCAATTACGAGATCGTCAAAGACAAGCGGACCGGAAAGTCCGCTGCCGACAATCTCTCGATGGCAGGCTGATCCAAGGCTTCTTCGGTTGAGTTTGCGAAAGGCGTGGCCTCCGGGCCGCGCCTTTTTGCTTCCGCGCAATCGAGTTAACACCTTTCCGGGCTCTGGCTACGACGCCGCCCGGGGCGTGAGAAAATCTTCGAAACAGTCGTAGTTGTGCTGCTCGATGATCTTATCTCCCTGAAATCTCAAGAAAATCCCGCTCTCGCATATCATGCTATCACCCGGTCGCAGGGCCCCCAGTGCCACGTCGACCACCCCGGTCCAGCGGACCTGCAGTGCCACCTGGTCGCCCATCACTGTCGCCTCCAGGACATCATATCGCTCTGACCGGAGCAGCCTCTTTCCACGAGCGAGATCCTCGGCCATTCTGGCCGGCGCCCTGCGATCTCCCTTTGGTTTCAGCTTGTTAGGGTGCTCTACTTGAACCGCATTCTCAGCATATGCCTCCAGCAGCGCCGCTCGATCGCCCTGCTCGATCGCCCGCAGCAGCGCCTTTGCTGCCTTCAACCTGTCATCTTCCTTGCTCATGGGTGCGCCTCTCTCGATATTGTCCAAAAGCCCAACAAAACGCTCGACTAGAATATCGCTCTAGTCCATGCTGGAAACAAATTCCAGAGAAATCTTTTAGGAAAGGGAATCAGATGGCTCGCGCCGCTGCCAAAAAAGTGAAGCCCCGCAAGCGTTTGACCGGTGATGAACGCCGCGAATCAATCCTCGAGGCGGCGCTCGGTTGCTTCCTCGAAAAGGGCTATATCGCCACCACGATCAACGACATCCGTGAAGCCTCCGGGGCGACCACGGGTTCGATCTATCACTTCTTCGACGGCAAGGGGGCGCTGGCCATGGCGCTGCTCGAAGATGCCGTAGCCGGCTGGTCCGGTGAGTCGCAGTCCTCGAGCGAGGCCCCGGAAGCGGTGATCAAGGCATCGGCCGCCGGCCTTGTCACCTGGGGCCTCAAGAATCCCGAGCTGTTCCGCTTCATGGACGAAATCCGCACCCTCGCCGTGACGGCGCCGGAATTCGCGGCGATCGCCGATACGCTGGCCGAGGGCCAGGGGTCGGCCCAGGCGGCCTACAGCAAGTTCGTCAAAGCCCGGAAGGTCAAGGATCTGCCTTGGCCGGCCGCCCATTCGCTGATCCTCGGGCCTGCCTATAACTATCTGCGCCTGGCCACGGCCGGTCGCGCCCGCGTGGCCGCCAAGCGCGCTGCCGAGATTATGTCCGACGCAGCCTGGGCCGCCGTGAAGGCCTGATCACGAGTTCGCGGAGGGGCTCCGGCCCCTCCGCGCCGCCGGTTTGCGGGCCGCCGCTTGACCGGAAAGCGCTGGACGGGCAGTTTCATCCCGAAATTCCGAACCTTCCGGTCCGCTGCACGCCGAACGAGGCGAAAGCGGACCTTTGATTTTTGTAGACCCCGGAGGCACCCATGCCTGACAAGATTCCAATGACCCCAGCCGGTTACGCCGCGCTGTCGGAGGAATATCGTCACCGGACGTCCGAGGAGCGCCCGCGCATCGTGCGCGATATCTCCGAGGCCCGCGCCCATGGTGATCTCAGCGAAAACGCCGAATATCATGCCGCCAAGGAGCAGCAGAGCCTCAATGAGGGGCGCATCCAGGAGCTCGAAGCCCTTCTGGCCCTCGCCGACATCATCGACGTCAAGAAACTGAGCGGGAACACCGTGAAGTTCGGCGCCACCGTCAAGATCGTCGACGAGGATACCGAAGAAGAGCGCAAATACATGATCGTGGGCGATGCCGAAGCCGACGCCAGCAAAGGCCGGATCTCGATTTCTTCGCCGATTGCGCGCGCCATGATCGGCAAGGCCAAGGGCGACAGCTTCGAGGTCACCGCTCCCGGTGGCGCCAAGAGCTACGAGATTCTGGAGCTGAAATACGTCTAGCCGCGGCGGCTAACCAGCTCGCCTGCATAGCTCAACGCCCGACGATCCCCTTCTCGGGAAAAGCATGCTCAGGTTTTGGGCATTCGCCCAAACGCTTTTGACATTTCAGTGAGTATGAGGGCAAACGCCCCGTTTTCCGGCGTTTCCGGCTTGAAAGCGCCCCACTCTCTTCACTACATTGGCGACCCATAAGAGGGACTATCAGATGCACTCCAAGGTAGTGATTATCGGGTCGGGTCCGGCCGGATATACGGCAGCCATCTATGCGGCCCGTGCAATGCTCGAGCCCATCATGATCAACGGCACGCAGCCGGGCGGGCAGCTGACCATCACGACCGATGTTGAGAACTACCCCGGCTTCGCCGACGTCATCCAGGGCCCTTGGCTCATGGAACAGATGAAGGCCCAGGCCGAGCACGTCGGCACCAAGGTCGTGAACGACCTCATCGTCGAGGTCGACTTCGACCACCGCCCGTTCACCCTCAAGGGCGACAGCGGCACGACCTACACCGCCGACTCCGTCATCATTGCGACCGGTGCCCAGGCGCGCTGGCTCGGCATTCCGTCCGAGCAGAAGTTCCAGGGCTTCGGGGTGAGCGCTTGCGCCACCTGCGACGGCTTCTTCTATCGCGACAAGCACGTGATCGTGGTCGGCGGCGGCAACACCGCCGTCGAGGAAGCGCTGTTCCTGACCAACTTCGCCTCCAAGGTCACCGTTATCCACCGTCGCAGCGAATTTCGCGCCGAACGCATCCTGCAGGAACGCCTCTTCAAGCACCCCAAGATCGAGGTGCGCTGGAACACCGAGCTTGCCGACATCACCGGCAGCCAGATGCCGCCCTCCGTCACGGGCGCCGTGCTGCGGAACACCGCGACGGGCGAGACGGAGACGGTGGCCGTCGATGGCATCTTTGTCGCCATCGGCCACACCCCCGCCACTGCGGTCTTCCGCGAGAAGCTCGATATGAAACCGGGCGGTTATCTCAAGGTTAAGCCGGGAACCACGCAGACCAACATTCCGGGCGTCTATGCCGCCGGCGACGTCACCGACGACGTCTTCCGCCAGGCCGTCACCGCGGCGGGAATGGGATGCATGGCAGCGCTCGAGGCCGAGCGCTTCCTCGCTGAGGAGAACCTCGCAGAAGCGGCGGAGTAGACATGCTCGATTGGGACAAGCTCCGCATCTTCCATACCGCGGCGGAATCGGGGAGCTTCACCCATGCGGCAGAGAAGCTGAATATGAGCCAGTCTGCCGTCAGCCGGCAGATTTCGGCGCTCGAGGAAGACCTCAACCTCAAGCTCTTTATCCGCCACGCCCGCGGCCTGGTGCTGACCGAGGTCGGCGAACAGCTGTTCCGCACCGCCCACCGCATGCATGCCGAGTTGCAGCAGGTGGAATCGCAGATGTCCGAGAGTCAGGACATCCCGATCGGCCAGTTGATCGTCACCACAACCGTGGGTATCGGCTCTACCTGGCTCAGCTCGCGCATCCACGAGTTCCTGCTCCTCTATCCGGACATTACGATCGAGATAAAACTCAACGACTCCGAGTTGGATCTCGCAATGCGCGAGGCCGATGTGGCGATCCGCCTGCACCGGCCGAACCAGTCCGAGATGATCCAGCGTAAGCTGTTCACCGTCCACAACCACTTCTACGTCTCGCTCGACTATCTCAACCAGTATGGCGAGCCAAAGAGCCTCGAGGAGCTCGACAGCCACCGCATCATCACCTTCGGCGAACCCGCGCCCGCGCACCTCGGCGACATCAATTACATTGAGCGGCTTGGCCGCCCGGACTCCTCGCCCCGCCGCTCCGCGATGAAGGTCAACGCGATCTACGGTATGCTGCAGGCGTGCCGTGCCGGCATCGGCATCGCCATGCTGCCCGACTACGTCACCGAGAACGAAGTGAACCTCAAGCGCGTGCTGACCGGCATCGAGCTGCCCGCATACGAGGCTTATTTCGTCTACCCGCCGGCGCTCAAGAACTCCAAGAGGGTCGGCGTCTTCCGCGACTTCCTCGTGGGCAAGGCCCGCGAGTGGCAGTTCTGATCCGGTTCGTCGTCGCCGCGTCGCTGGCGCTCGCCCTGTCGGCCGGCCCCGCCTTGGCCGTATTCGGCGGCAAGACCGTCGGCAACGGCGATATCGTCGCGAGGACGCTCGCCGCCGTCCTCGACCAGTCCTCGACGGGCGCGCATCTTTGCACTGCCATCGCGCTTGGACCGCGCCTGATGCTGACTGCGGCGCATTGCACCGATGGCGGAACCACCGGGGTGCGCGTGATCTTTGCCACCTCGCTCACCGACGTGCCGCTCGAACGCGTCCGCAGCGTCAAGGCCATCCAGCGCCCCAAGCCCACCCCCGAGGCCAAGGGGAGCTTCGCCTACAACAACCCCGACGACGTCGCCCTGATCGTCCTCGACACCCCTGCCCCGGCCGGCACGGTCTTCGCAACGCTCAGCGACGCCGATGGCACTGGCGCCGTGCGTGTCGCCGGCTACGGCGCGACGTCCGACCTTCGCAATGCCGGCTTCGGCCAGGCCCAGCTCGGCTTCGACCGGACCCTGCGCGCCGGCAAGACGTCGCTCGTCACCAAGGGTGCAGTGCTCACCGCCGATCAGACGCACGGCTCGGGGGTATGTACCGGTGATTCCGGCGGACCGGCCTTCACTCTGCAGGGCAAGACCTTGTCGATCGCCGGTGTCCTGATCGGCGTGTCCTCGCCCAGATCCGTCAACGATTACTGTCGCGGCTCCGCCCACTATGTCAGCGTCGCGCGCTGGCGCAGCTGGATCGTGTCGACCGCCAAGGCACTCGGCCAGCCCCTCAACTGAGGCTTTTCCGCCGCGGGCGACGGGCGTATTCTCCGGCGCAGGGAGGATTGACCATGCGTTCAGCTCTTGCCCTCGCCTTCATTCTCGTCGCCACGCCGACGCTTGCCGCCCAGTCCATGGAGATGGCCAACGGCTATGGCTGGATCGGCGCCAAGCGCGACGTCAGCCCCGAAACCCTCGGGCAGATGTTCTGTTCGGCCCGCATCAGCGGCGACATGGGCCCGCTCGAGAAATACTATGCACCCAAGCTCAGGGCGCTTCTCGCCGAGCTTCCCTCGTCCGCCGCGGTGCCGTGGCAGGGCCTCGCCGATCATCCGCAAAGCTGCACAATCCGCATCCTCAACGGCTTCAACAACACTGTCGGCGTCTTGGTCGAAGTGCGCTATGCCGGCGGAGACCGCAATTGGTCGGACACGCTGAACCTCGAACGTACCCCCGATAGCTGGCTGCTCAACAATGTGTTTTATGAGGGTGGTGGCAATTTGCGATTCCGGCTGGCCGCCCTCGTCCCCTGATCCCGGGTTCAGCGGACGTTCAGCCGGCGCCCGCCATTAGGCGCGCCAACAACTGTGCTCCTTGGGGACTCTCATGCGCATTCTCATCGCCATCGCCATGCTGGCGACCGCCGTCACCACACTCCCGGCCAGCGCTTCGGGCGACAGCGAGCCCGTCGGCCAGATGGTCGTCCTCAAGGCCAGCCAGATCGGCCAGATCTTCTGTCTGTCGCGCCTCGGCAACGACGAGGCCGTCATCGCCGGCATCCTGACCGACGATCTGCAGAAGGCCATCAAGGTCGCCGAGCAGAAGGACGACGACTACGCCAAGAAGAACCCCGACGAGAAGCCTCCGCTCGGCGACGGCATCCCCTGGCAGTCATCGCCCGACTATGGCGATACCTGCGACGTGGGCCTGGTGACCCTCAGCAAGACCGACGCCAAGGTCGAGATCAAATACACCTTCAAGGACTACCCGGACGGCAGCTACACCGACGTCCTCATTCTCAAGAAGGTGCCGATCGACGGCATGGATGTCGGCTACTGGCGCATCGACGACGTGATCTATCCCGATGGCAGCGACATGAAACAGCTGCTGATCACGGCCTTCGAGCCGGATTAATCTCATATCGATTTAGCCATTGACCGGAACGCTTTGGAGGCGCAGGGAGAATTGTCTCTGCGCCAATGGCGCATGGGCATCAGCGAAGGACAAGGACATGAACCCCGACAGTCGAAGTCGATCTTCGATCTCGCCGGCAGCCTAGTCTCACCTCGAGGCTCGGCGCGTCGGCACAGCCGGTGCGCGCGTAAAGGAGCCTCAACAATGCTGCGTGCATACATCCGTCAGGACGATCGCCTCATCGCCAGCGATGTGGACGTCGCCGCAGCCGAGCCGCTGGCCGGCAGCGCCGTCTGGTACAATCTCACCGATCCCACCAAGGCCGAGGACGACTTCGTCGAGTCGTGCCTCGGGATCGACATTCCAACTCGTGCCGAGATGGACGACATCGAGCCGTCCGCCCGCCTCTACAACGAGGATGGGGCCGAGTTCATGACCATTACGGCGCTTTACAACTCCGATACCGACGAGCCGCAGAAGACCCCGATCACCTTCGTGCTGCGCAACAATCAGCTCGTCACCGTGCGCTACGCCGACCCCAAGCCCTTCCGCCTGTTCGAGCGCCTCGTCA
>Ga0207657_10004197_pt1 | contig 15264 bp, 16 predicted proteins | sample KBSC33metaG_FD_184316 | JGI IMG/M metagenome (GOLD analysis project Ga0207657, IMG submission 184316) | Corn rhizosphere microbial communities from Kellogg Biological Station, Michigan, USA - KBS C3-3 metaG (SPAdes) (version 2) | ecosystem: Host-associated > Plants > Roots > Rhizosphere > Soil ... | reverse complement strand
GTCGCCTGGACGATCTCGGAAGTGTTGCTGCTGCCGCTCTGATTGAGAGTGGCCTTGCTGTTGTCGCCGGTCTGCTGGATCGCCGAAGTGTTGGTCGAGCCCGGCTGCGTGACCGTCGCCGTGTTCGTATTGCCCGACTGCGTAATCGCCGACGTATTGTCTTGCGCCAGCGCCGGGGACGCACTCATCAGTGCGAGCGCCGAAACCGAAGTGAGGATCGAGAGTTTCATGGTTGTCATTCCTTCTCTTGCGAATGATAACCATGCCGCCCCTCACGGGGTGACATGGAGGTTACCGCCTACTTGTCGCGCCCATCGGAGCTGCAACTCCGGTGGGCGCATTCACATTCAACCCCGGTCGACCTGCAAATCGACCGAAATCCGCCTGGATGACTTCGCTGGCGGGTTCCAGGCCCCCTCCCGTCAGCTCCTTCTTCGGCACGCGCCAATGCTGTCGCGTGCGAAACCCGTCAGCGCTCCGCCGAGCCCTTGCTAGTTGCTCCCTTGGCGACATCCTTGGATGAACTGGCGGTCGGCGTGGCAAACGCCGGATACCGAACCTTCGTCCGCGGCAGCTCGCCGGACTTCTCCATCGCGTTCCTGACCTGCGCCGGCGAATAGATGCCGTTGCGCTCCTGGTCGTAGCGATAGACGAGCGGCCAGCCCGCCTTCGCGTCCGCGAAGCTCCACAGCTTGAGCTCGGTGCCCTCGATCACGAGCCCGTAAACCGCCTTCTCGATCGCCTGCTGGAGCGCGACCTGCGACGGCTCGTTGGTCGTGAACCCGGCCTCCGCTTCCAGCAACTGCTTGAAAGCGACGAACTTGAACGCGTTTCCGTCGATCGCCTTGGACGCGATCGTCTTCGACGCCGTGACCGTCGTCAGGACCTCGCCGGTCCGGACCGAGACCGCGCGCAAATAGACCGTCACCGTGTCCTGCCGGTAGGCGGTGTGGCCTCCGATCCCGAGGAACGCCGCGCCGGCGCCGCCGGTGAGCGTGTTGGAATCATATCCGACGATGCCGCCTTCGAGGAGCACGCCGGCGAACAGCAAGGCGGGAAGCGCCTGCGCGTTGACGCTCTTCTCGCCGAGGTAGCGCTGGCGCATCTCGCGGATGATTTCGCGTTCGCTCAGCAGGTTTTTGAGATTCTCGCGCTCGACGATCGTGAACCAGCTGCGGTTGCCCGCGTCCTGGAGCGCCTTGACGAGCATCGATGCCGCGCCCTGCGAGACTGCGCGAGACAGGGTCTGGGTGTTTTCCGTCGGCTTGAACTGACCGGTCTCGTCGTTGAACCCGTAGACCGCGATCGCGACGGGACGCTGCGGCGGCGGAATCGCCTCGAGCATCCGCTGGGTCTCGGTCTTTTGCGGAATGTAGGCGAGCGAGGTCGTCGGCGGGATGAAGTCCCTGCCGCTCTCGCCGACGCTCGTGCATCCGGACAGCAACGACAGCGCGGCACAGGCGCAAAGGAAACGCGTCATGCTCAGCCGCCCGTCACGTCGATGATCGTCGGCACGACGATGGTCGTGACTTCGCCGGTGTCGTCGTTGGTGATCGTCAGCGTCACATTCTCGAGATCGCGGTTCCAGGCGATGGTCTGACCGCCGAAGTCGACGGTGCCCGACTGCTGCGCATTCGGGCCGAACACCGCGTCGACGATCTGGCCGGACAAGGCGGAAAGCAGGCGCGACTGAAGCTGGCGCGCGAAGATGTCCTGCTGCGAGCCGCTCGTGGCCGCTTTCGGATCCTTGAAGTCGTTCTGAGAATTGGCGATTCCGAGCAGGTGGGAGGAATTGAACGGATTCCCTCCGAAGCTCGGATTGATCGGTGTGTACACCAGTTGCTGCGCCGAAGCGGAGCTCGAAAATGCGAGAAACAAGCCGGCCGCAAATGCGGCACGGCAAACGCCAACAACCATCAACTATCCCCCCGAGGGAAGCCCCTTTGTGCGTCCGCCGAGTCGCGGCGGATTAAACGTTAGTTAACTTTGTCTCGGGGAGCCTGCAATAGTAGATTTTTCGCCGCCTCGCGTTCGGCTCAAAAATTGCCTTTCGTCGGGATTCGGACACGGACAAATTGTAAAGAAGAAAGATAGAATAGCGGCGAGAGACAGAAAGTCTAATACATTCCAGTCAAGCCATTCCACTTTAGTAACGCGTGCTTATGACTCCTTGTACTGAATGTATATGTTCGAATAATGGTTGAAGTCTGCTCAGGAGATATTGACGAAATAGCAGGATTCGCGAGCGGGCTTAACCCGAATGCTTACAGAAATGTTAACGCTGATCAGCAATTCCGGTCGCGCTTTTTGCTGACGGTCATCGCGACGCGACGACCGTTTCAGCGCCGAAGCTGTTCCAATTCGGGACGATTTTTGGAGGCTGGCGCACCCGACAGGATTCGAACCTGTGGCCTCTGCCTTCGGAGGGCAGCGCTCTATCCAGCTGAGCTACGGGTGCGTGGGCGACGGACTTAGCGACGGTGCCGCCGCCCGACAACCTCAATACTCGCCGTAGCGTCCCTTCACCGACTCCAGCAGCTTCGCGCTGTCGAAACCGATGCCGTCCTTGAACACGGTCTCAATATTCTCGACATCGTTGATGTTCGCCGCGGGATTGCCGCGGACGACGACGAGGTCCGCGTCCTTGCCGGGCGCGATCGAACCGATCCGGTCCTGAAGCCCCTCGAAGACCGCACCATTCAGTGTCGCGATCCTGATTGCCTCGACCGGTGTGAACCCGCCCTCGACGAGCAATTCCAGCCCGCGCAGGTCGCCGAACCCGGGGATCACGCCGCCGTTTCCGGTCGGGTCGGGCCCCGCAAGCAGCAGTCCGCCAGCCGCCACGAACTGCCGCTCGAGCCCGAGGTCGTTCTCCCAACCCTGCCGGATTTCGGCCGTCCGCGCCGCCGGTCGCGACGCCGCGCGGTTGCGATTGTAGAGATAGGCCTCACGGGCTTCCGGAGTCAGCGCCGCCATCGCGCGCGGGTTGAGCGCCTCGTGGAGCGGGAGGCTCTGCGCAAAAACCGGCAAGGTCGACGTCACCGCGACGTGGCGATCGACGAGGAGCTTGATCAGCGCGTCGGCCTCGGGACTGCCGGGCTTCATTCGAGCAATCGTCGCATCGCCCGCGGAATCGGAGCATTTGTCCGGCTGCTTTCCGGGATCGAGCTGCGTGTTCACGAAGAAACCATGCTCGAGGTCGTCGATCCCGATTGCAGCTGCTTCCGGATAGGTCACCGCGCACAAATGCCCGGTGATCTTGAGGCCGCGGCGGTGCGCCTCGTCGACCGCGGCTTTGAGCTCGGCGCGAGTGATGTTCATGTAGGCCTTGAAGGAGGTCGCTCCCTGGTCCGCCCAGAAAGCCACGGTCTTCCGCGCATCCTCGGGACCGGTCAGCCGGTGCATCTGGATGAAATAGCTGTCGCCGCCCTCGAGATAGGGGCCGGTCACGTCCATGTGCGGACCGATGAGATGCCCCGTGTCGATCTCGCGCTTCACGTTGAGGTCGGCGTAAGGCTCGACGCTCCCGGTCGTGCGCATCGTCGTCACGCCGTTGGCGAGATAGAGCCGAGGCGCGCTGAACGTCATTTGCGGGACGACCAGCGGCTCCTCGGCCTTGCCCGACGCGTCGAGGTTCGGCCGGGCGATGTAGAACATGTGATTGTGCATGCCCACCAGGCCCGGAATCACGCTCGCGCCGCTGAGGTCGATCGCCCGATAGCCGGCGGGAACCGCAGCCGACGCCGGCTGGACCGCGGCGATCTTCGGCCCGTCGATGAGCACGGTTGAATCCTCAATCGGTGCAGCGCCCGTGCCGTCGATCACTCGAACATGGGTCAGCGCGATCCGCCCGGCGGGCACGCGCACATATTGCTGAAGTTCCGCAGAAAGCGGCGCTGGAGGGTCCAGAATGGGGGCCGAGGCTGCACCCGATCCCACGGCCAATGCGGTGAAAGCGAGCAGGTGTAGGTTCATCGCGGCCCCCCTTTGCCGTCGGGGCTACCACTCGCGCCGGGCTTCAGGAACCCGCGACGTCGCCGTCCGATCGCGACTGCAGGCGCCGGATGTCCCCCTCGGCCTCGATCGCCATCTGCTCGAGGACCTCGATCGCCTTCTTGTCGGTGATCATCGAGGCGAGCCGCCGCAAGCGCTCGAGGCGCGAGCGCATATTCTGAACTACGTCCTCGTTCATGCCGCGATGAATTAACGAAGGTTAGCGCGGGTTCCCGCCCGAGCGCCGATCATGCCGCCACTGTGTCTTCGCGGCGACACACGGATTCACCCAGTTGAATCTTAGTCCCTCGCCAAGCGCGCCAGATTGTGGATAACTCGCCGTTAGCGACTCGTGCGGGGCGAGCCGCGATGTGGTGTTCTGGGGCGGGCGCCATGGCGAATGATTATAGTTATTTCTTGAAGCGAGCGTCCGACGAGCGCACGGCGGCGATCCACGCCCGCGATCCCCGCGTGCGCAAGGTCCACCTCGACATGGCAGAACGCTACGAAGAGCGGATCCGCGAGATGACCGCGCACCACGAACGCATCTACGTGCCCATGGTCGAGCACGCCTGAAGCGCGCGCGATCCGGAATGGCGGCACAAGGCCAGCGACGGGCCGACGATCTGTTCGGCCATCCGCGCGGCCTCACGGTCCTCGCGACGACAGAGATGTGGGAGCGCTTCTCCTTCTACGGGATGCAGGCGCTCCTCATGCTCTACATGACGAAATACCTGCTTCTGCCGGAGCACGAACCAGGCGTGCTTGCGCTGGCCGCATTCCGTTCGGTGCTCTCGACGATAACCGGCCCGATGACCGACCTCGCCTTCGCCGCCCAGACCTTCGGCATCTACTCCGGCCTGTTGTACGGAACGCCGCTCGTCGGCGCCTGGCTCGGCGATCGAGTGCTGGGCAAGACGCGAACGGTGATCGGCGGTTGCCTGCTGATGGCCGCTGGTCACCTGGCGATGGCGTCGACTCATTTCTTCCTGGTCGCGCTTCTGCTGATCATCGTCGGCGCCGGCGGAGTGATCGGCAACATGGCGGCGCAGGTCGGTCTCCTTTACGCGCCCGACGACAACCGGCGCACCCGCGCATTCGGCGTCTATCTCATCACGCTCAACATCGGCGCGCTCGCGGCGCCGCTCGTCATCGGCACCCTGGGCGAGAAGGTGGCGTGGCACTACGGCTTCGGCGCGGCTGGCGTCGGGATGATCATCGGTCTGGTGACGTACCTTGGTGGCCGCCGCTACCTGCCGCCAGACACGATCCGTGCTCGCGGCGCACGCACCAAGCTCAACAGGGCCGAGCGGCGGCGCGTCCTTGCGATCCTCTGCCTGCTCGTGCCCTACACGCTCTACAGCGCATCCTCCTTCCAGGCCTACGGAATCATGTACGTGTGGGCCGATACCGCCGTGAACCGCGTGGTGCTCGGCTGGGAGGTGCCGGTCACGTGGATCGGGATCCTCGACGGCGTCCTGACGATCGTTGGAGTGATGCTCGCCGACCGCATCTGGATTCGCCGGGCGGCGCGCGGCCGCGAGCCAAGCGACTTCACCAAGATCGCAATCGGCTATCTCGGAGTCGGACTGGCTTTCTTCATCGCCGCCGCAAGCGCGACGCTGACCATCGTCCCGCTACTGCTCTGGGCCGCCTTCTTCGTGGTTCTGGATTTCAGCTACGGCTGGGCCGAGCCGCCGATCCAGTCGCTGGTCTCGAGGGACTCGCCGCCGTCTGTCACCGCGACGATGATGGCGACGCTGAAAGCCAGCGTGATGCTCTCCTATTTCCTTCTCGGCTGGCTCGGCCGCTTCTACGAGCCGCTCGGCGCGCCGCTCTACTGGGCGCTGACGGGAGCTTTATCGGTGGCGGGCTTCCTGCTGATGGTCGTCTTCCGGCGCCCGATCCTCGCGTTGCTCGAACCCGAGCGCCTGCCACTCGAGCAAGCTGCACCAGCGCCGGCAACCATTTAGCGAGGCCACTTTTTCGCGGCGCGTGCCTATTTCGGTCGGCGTTGACGGCGCGTTGCAATGCGTGTCGAGGGTGCGGGATGCCGATCAAGTACGACCTCGACCGGATCGTGTTCGGCTGCGGCAATTTCGGCGGGATCGGCTCGTCACCGTCGCTCCGCAATGCGGGCGACGGCGAAGAGACGGCGCTCGCCTTGCTCGACCATGCGCGGCGGGTCGGGCTCAAGCGCTTCGACACCGCAAACACCTACGGGGGCGGCGCGAGCGAGCGAATTCTCGGCAAATGGCTGCGGTTGCAGGACGCGGCATTCGTCCAGGATTCGCAGATCGCGACCAAGGTCGGGAATCCCAACGGCTGCCCGCCGAACGAGGCGCCGCTGAGCCGCTCACAGATCGCTTGTCACCTGGATATCTCGCTGCGCCGGCTGGGGGTCGAGCGGATCGATCTTTATTACATCCACGAATTCGACCGAGTGACGCCGCTCGAAGAGACGCTGGACGCCATGACGCGCGCGGTCGAGGCCGGCAAGATAGACGCCTTCGGAGTGTCCAATGCGTCGCTGGAGGAGGTGGAGGCAGTGCGAAGGCTGGCTGGCGAAACACTCGCCGTGCGCTTCGGCTACGTGCAGAACGAATATAACCTGCTCGCAACGTCGGACGCTGAGAAACTGATCCCCCACTGCGCGCGACACGGCCTGCGTTACACCGCCTTCAGCCCGCTTGCAGGCGGCTTGCTCAGCGGCAAGTATAACCTGGGCCAGGAACCGCCGACCGATAGCCGCCTGGCTCACGCGGCGCACATCTATGCGGACTATCTGAACGAGCGATCATTCGCCGCGATCGACGAGTTGAGGCGATCAGCGGAAGAGAGAGGCGCAAGCATCGCGAGCGCCGCGCTGGGCTTCGTGCTCGACACGCCCGGCGTCGACAGCCTGATCATCGCTCCGCGCCGGATCGAACATTTCACGGACATGGGTTTCGAGCGGCGGTGACCTGATCCTGCCGCCTCGCGGAACCGCCCTCCCTGCCTGCCGTTGAGCGCGCGCATGGACCAGCAGGTGAAAGAGAAGCCGCGGGGGCCGCTGATCCAGCCGCCGCCCGAGGCCGAGGCCTTCTACTCGGAAGTGCTTCAGCTGATGGCGAAGTCGAAAATACCATTCCTCGTTTCGGGTACTTACGCGCTTTCGAAGTACACCGGCATCGATCGCCCGACGAAGGACGTCGACGTCTTCGCCAAGGCCGGGGACGCGCTGAAGCTGCTCTCGCACTTCCGCGACCACGGCTTTTCGGTCGAGACGGTCGACGAGCGCTGGCTCAACCGGATCACTCGGGGCGAGCTGTTCGTCGACGTCATCACCAACATGCCGACCGTCACCACCCACGTCACCGACGACTGGTTCGTCAATGCGCCGGAGGCCGAGTTGTTCGGGGCGAAGGTCAAGCTGGTCCCGCCGACGCAGTTCATCTGGTCGAAGATCTTCGTCCAGGACCATCATCGCTACGACGGCGCCGACGTCGCGCACATGATCCTCAAATGCCACGACCGGATCGACTGGAAGATGCTCCTCAGCCACATGGAGCTCTATTGGGAAGTGCTTCTGATGGCGCTGCTCAACTACCGTTTCGCCTATCCGAGCGAACGTCACGCCGTCCCGCGCTGGCTGATGGAGGAGCTGATCGACCGGCTGAAGGACCAGATGATGGTGAAGCCGCCCGGAAAACGCGTCTGCCGCGGCCGCATCTTCTCGCCGCGCGACTATGCGATCGACGTCGACGACTGGGGCTTCTCGGAGGCCGTGGGCAATCTCGAAGAGCAATATGGCGACTGACAACGGCAAGCTGCGGGTTGCGGCGATCGGGGACCTTCACGTGATGGAGAACAGCGTCGCGCCGTACCGCGAGCTGTTCGCCGAAATCTCGCACTCGGCCGACGTGCTCGTGCTGTGTGGGGATCTCACCAACTTCGGCAAGACGAGCGAGGCCGAGATCCTCGCCGAGGATATCCGCTCCTGCTCGATCCCGGTCGTCGGCGTGCTCGGCAACCATGATTACGAATGCGGCCAGCCCGAGGTTGTCTGCTCGATTCTGCACGAAGCCGGGATGACGGTCCTCGACGAGCAGGCGATCGAGATCGAGGGCGTCGGCTTTGCCGGCGTGAAGGGCTTCCTTGGCGGGTTCGGGCGTGGCGAGCTGGCGCCGTTCGGCGAGCCCATCGTCAAGGCCTTCGTCGATGAAGTGCTGACGGAATCGCGCAAGCTGGAGAACCAGCTTCGGACCATCCGAACCGACCGCAGCGTCGCCGTGCTCCATTATTCGCCGATCGCCGAAACGCTTGAGGGCGAGCCGCCCGCGATTCTGCAATATCTGGGATCGCAGCGCCTGTGCGAGCCGATCGACCGCTTCGACCATGTGAAGGCGGTCTTCCACGGCCATGCCCACCACGGCAGCTATGAAGGGCGGACGCCGCTCGGAAAGCCGGTCTATAACGTCGCTCAGTTCGTTCTGACGCCGCTGTTCGGCAAGCAATATGTGATCATCGAAGTCTAGGGGCCGAGCGATGGGGGGATTCAACCTTGCCGACCTGCTGCCCTTCATCGCCGTCGGCATCGCGGCGCAAATCGTCGACGGCGCGCTCGGAATGGCGTTCGGAGTCATCTCCAACACGCTTCTTATCAGCCTCGGCGTCGCTCCGGCCGCGGCATCTGCCGGGGTCCACACGGTCGAGACCTTCACCACCTGCGTCTCGGGCATCAGCCACATCGCGCACCGCAACGTCGACTGGAAGCTGCTGGCCCGGCTGACGATCCCGGGCATGGTCGGGGCCGCGCTCGGCGCCTACGTGCTGACGCAGATCGACGCTGCCATCGCCAAGCCCTTCGTCCTCGCCTACCTCACCGCCATCGGCCTGTTCCTCGCGTGGCGCGGGCTTCGCTACCCGCCGCACCACAAGCCGCCCCGGATCATCGAGCCGCTCGGACTTGCCGGCGGCTTTCTCGACGCCGCCGGCGGCGGCGGCTGGGGGCCTGTGGTGACCGGCAATCTCCTCGTTCAGGGCGCCGAACCGCGTCGGACGATCGGCACCGTCAACAGCGCCGAGTTCCTCGTCACCCTGACGTCCGCGCTCACCTTCATCGCCGCGCTCGGCTGGGCGGCGTTCACCGAAGCGACCGTCGGTCTCCTCATCGGCGGGATCGTCGCTGCGCCGCTTGGCGCCTGGCTGGTCAAGCGCATCTCGCCCAAGCCGCTTCTCGTCATGGTGGGGATTCTGCTGACGTTGACTAGCCTCTACGGAATCTACCGCGCGGTCGCCTGAGCTACTCCTTTCCCTCGCCGGGGATTGGCGTCGGCGTGTCGAGGGTCTCGATGACGTAGAGCCGCTTGACGAGGACGTAGCTGACCACCGCGAGCGGCGCCGCGAGAAGAACGCCGAGGAAGCCGAACAACAGGCCGAAGGCAAGCAATGCGAACAAAGTGATCACCGCCGGGATCTCGACCGCGAATTGCTGGATGACGGGCTGGATCAGATAGGCTTCGACGTGGTGGACGAGGACGTAGAGCCCGGCGACCCACAGGGCGAGCTCGGGCCCCTGGACCAGCGCGACCATGATTGCCGGGATCGCCGAGGTTATCGCCCCGGCATAGGGAATGAATTCCAGCACGCCGGAAATGAGCGCGAGGATGAGCGCGGACGGGACGCCGAGCAGCCACAGGCCGGCCCAGGTCATCAGGAAGATGAGGATCATCGCCCACAGCTGTCCCTTGAGCCACAGCCGGAGCGCTCGGTCGGATTCCTCCATCGACTCGGCGACAAGGGCGCGGCGCGCGGGCGGGATCAGCTTGATGGCGCCGATCCCGTACAGCCGCGGCTGGGCGGCGAGGAAAATTCCGCCGAAGAAGACGATGAGGAAGCTCGCCACCGACAGGCTCGCCGATGAGAGGAATCCCTTGAGGTCCGATCCGATCAGGCCGGCGGCCTGGACATGCTGGATCGACTGGCCGACGGGGTGACCGAACCCCAGGCCCGCGAGCCGCTCGTCGATCAGCTGCGCGGCGCGCGGCAGAGTCTCGGCAAGCTGCTGGCTCTGCGCGCTCACCTGGGAACCGACCAGCCACGCAATCAACGCGATGACCCCGGCTACGAGCAGGACCGAGACCATCACGGCAATCCGTATCGGCAGGCGCAAATGCTTGTGCAGGACGTCGCCGATTGCCCGAAAGATGGTCGCCACCATCACCGCGCCGAACAGCAACGCGAGCACGGTCCTGACCTGCCACAAGAGGAAGACGCCTGCGCCGAGGGCAATGACGATCAGCGCGCGGCGGACGAACCGCCCGTCGTCACTTTGCGGGGCATCGGTCACCCGCCAGAAGCGCGCTTGCGCCTGTGGCGTTCCCGAGCGGCTATTCGGAGCCGCTTCCCGGCTCCATCTGGCTCCGGTGGATCTTCGCCGTCGCGGCATCGGTCATGACGTCCGCCGCGGCGACCTGCAGCTTGTTCTTGAGCCCGTAGATGACCGCGGGCTCGCCCTTCTTCATCGCCTGCCAGCCGGTCTTCGCGACGTCGGCCGGATCGTCCTTCTTCGCCTGCCCGGCCTTGGTGTCGTCGAGCTCGGCGCGATGGAAAAAAGCGGTCTCGGTCGCGCCCGGCTTGAGGCAGGTTATAGTGACTCCGCTGTCCTTGATCTCTTCGTTCAGCGCGGCGGCAAAGCTGTCGATGAACGCCTTCGACCCGTTGTAGACCGCCTGGAAAGCACCGGCGAGGTGTCCTGCGATCGAGCCGGTGATCAGCACCCGGCCCTCGCCGCGTTCGACCATTTTCGTCACCACCGGCTGGATGAGCAGAAGCGTGCCGGTGATGTTGGTGTCGATGATATGCTGCCACTCGTCCGGGCTTTGCTCGAGGAATCCATGACCGAGCCCATGCCCGGCATTGGCGACGAGCACGTCCACACGTCGCTCGCCGATGCGATCGAGCAGCTGGCTGACGCCCTGCTTCGTCGCGAGGTCGACTTCCAGCTCCTCGACGTCGACCCCGAACTCTCTCAGCGCCGGCCCCGCCTCGACGAACGGCGTGTCGGCGGCGACGATGAGGTCGTAGCCGTCCTTGGCCGCGAGCCTGGCGAGCTCGAGCCCGATTCCGCTCGATGCACCGGTGACGACGGCGAGCCTAGGCGATCTCATGGCTCATCTCCTTCTGTTCCTGCTTCGGGGTGGCCGCTTCGGTCTTGAGGACGATCTTGGTGTAGCTGTCCTGCTCGTCGTGCCAGTGGCGGTACATCTCGGCGGCCTTTTCCAGCGGCGCGTGGTGCGAAATCAGGAAGGTCGTGTCGACCTTCCCCTGCTCGATCATCTCCAGCAGCGGCTTGGTATATTTCTGGACGTGGGTCTGTCCCTGTTTAATGGTCAGGCCCTTCTCCATCATCTGGCCGAGTGGGAACTTGTCCGCGAACCCGCCATAGACGCCAGGAATCGAGATGCGGCCGCCCTTGCGGCAAGCCATGATCATCTGGCGAAGCGCGTGCGGCCGCTCGGTGCCTAGAAAGGTGTGGGCCTTCACCGTGTCGACGATATTGTCGACGGTTAGGCCGTGGCTTTCCATGCCGACGCAATCGATGCAGGCGTCGGGCCCGATGCCGCCGGTCATCTCGTCGAGCGCCTCGCGGACGTCGACCTCGCGATAGTCGAGGATCTCGGCACCGAGTTGCTTCGCGAGCTCGAGCCGGTGCGGATAATGGTCGATGGCGATGACCCGGTGAGCGCCCATGATCAACGCCGACTGGATCGCAAACAGCCCGACCGGACCGCAGCCCCAGACCGCGATGGTGTCGCCCGGCTCGATCTCCGCATTCTCCGCGCCCATCCAGCCGGTCGGAAGGATGTCGGAGAGGAACAGCACCTGGTCGTCCTCAAGGTGATCGGGGACGACGATCGGACCAACATCCGAGTACGGCACTCGGACATATTCCGCCTGCCCGCCGGCATAGCCGCCGGTCAGATGCGCGTAGCCGAAGGCCGCGCCCATCGGGTGGCCCATCAGCAGCCGCGAGGCGTCCATCGTTTCGGCCGGGTTGCTGTTGTCGCAAGCGCTATACTGCTGCTTCTTGCAGAAGAAGCAGTCGCCGCAGCTGATCGTGAAGGGCACGACCACGCGCTCGCCCTTCTTTAGCGTGCTCTTCGCGCCGGTCTCGACGACCTCGCCCATGAACTCGTGGCCGAGTACGTCGCCCGCCCGAAGCGTCGGGATGTAGCCGTCGTAAAGGTGAAGGTCGGAGCCGCAGATCGCGGTCGAGGTGACGCGCAGTATCGCGTCGCGGGGATTGACGATTTCGGGATCGGGAACGGTCTCGACGCGGACGTCGTGCCGGCCATGCCAGGTCAATGCGCGCATCGATATTCTCCTAGATCCGGGCTTCGGTCGGGGTTTCGCTGCTGCGTCCCGACGGGGATGCATTCGTCGCGACCTCGCCCGTTTCCATGAGCGACTTGAAGCGGTGAAGGTCGCGGCGCGACTGGATCTTCGGCTCGCGCTGGAAGAGCTTGGCGAACGCCTTGCCGGCGATGCCCGCCGGCGGATCGTAGCGCAAAGTCAGCCGCACCATTGTGCCGCGGCCGGGGCCGGCGTCGAGGAATTCGACTTGGCCCTGGGTCTTGATGTCGGATTGGGGCTCGCTCTCCCAGGCCATCCTCTCGCCCGGCTTCTCTTCCGTGATCCGAGTGACCAGCTCGACCGAAGTCCCGCCCGGCGCCTTGATCGTCCAGCGCGAGCGCCGGTCGTCGAGCCTCTCGACGCTTTCGACATTCTCCATGAACCGCGGGAAGCCGGTGAAGTCGCGCCATTCCTCGAACAATTCCTCGCGGGGCCGGCCGATCGTAACCGTATTGCCGAGCAGGTTCGCATCGTAGCGGCTGGTGCCGCGGCGCCAGACGTGGTCAGGCGCGTCGCTGATATTCTCGATCGGAGCGCCGCTGCTTCCGGTTCGCCGGCTCAGGAGGAACGCGGCGGTTCCGGCGGCCGCCGCGAGCCCCGCGCCGATCAATGCCCTTTGCGTGCCTTTGTCGATGGACCTGTTGTCGGGCATGGCGCGCCTCCTTCGTCAGGGTTGAACCGCCGAGACAAAACGGCGTTCCTGCCTGGACAGAAGGAGCGCGGGCAATGAGCCGAATGCCGGCACTGTTCATCGGACACGGCAGCCCGATGAACACATTGGAGCTGAACGGATACACGCAGGCATGGCGGGACATGGGGCAGAAATTGCCGCGGCCCCGGGCGCTGCTCGTCGTTTCGGCGCACTGGTTCTTCGGCGCGACCGCGGTCACCGCGATGCCGAAGCCGCGCACAATCCACGATTTCTACGGCTTCCCGCCGGCGCTGTCGGCATTCCAATATCCGGCGGCAGGCGATCCCGAACTCGCGGCCGAAGTCGTCGATGTGGTCGCGCCGGTCTGGTGCGGGCTCGATTCCGACCAGTGGGGGCTCGACCACGGCACGTGGAGCGTGCTCGCCCACATCTATCCGCGAGCCGACGTCCCCGTCGTCCAGCTCTCGATCAACGCGCTGAAGCCGCTCGACTATCATGTCGATCTCGGGCGTCGGCTGGCGCCGCTGCGCGAGCGCGGCGTGATGATCATCGGCAGCGGCAACGTGGTTCACAATTTGCGCCGCGTCGAATGGAACCAGCCGAACGCCGGATTCGATTGGGCGCAGCGCTTCGATGAGGCCGTCGTGCAGCAACTGGCGGATGACCCTGGCGGCATCCTAAAGGTGGCCGAGCATCCGGATTATCCCGTCGCCGTGCCAACGCCGGATCACTTCATCCCGCTGCTCTACATCGCCGGGCTCGCAGAAGCGGCGGGAGAGCCGATGGACGCCATCGTCCGCGGCTACGCGATGGGATCGCTGTCGATGACTTGCTACGGCCTCTGCGCAAACCTCCGCTGCCAGGACGGCGACGACGCGGCGACAATTCCGAAAGGCGTTCCGGCGGAGCAGACCAACACCTAGGCGGCGGGCCAGCTTTCGAGAATCTCGACGAAGCGCGACAGCCACACATTGGTCTGATGGCCGTCGACGACGCGATGATCGATGGTGAGCGTCACATAGGCCATCGGCCGAATGAGGATCGCATCCTCGCCGCCGATCTCGCGGACCACGGCGCGCTTCTCGAGCTTGCCGACGCCCAGGATCGCGGCCTGCCCCTGGTGGAGGATGATCGGCGCGGCGAGCAGCGAGCCCGAGACGCCGTGATTGGAGATGGTGAAGCTGCCGCCCGAGACGTCCGAGCGCTCGAGCTTCCCCTCGCGAGCGCGCCGGGTGAGATCGTCCAGCTTCGCACCGATTTCCTCGAGGCTGAGCTTGCCCGCGTCCTTTACGACGGGAACGACGAGCCCTTTCTCGCCGAGCGCGGTGCCGACGCCGACGTCGATCGTTGGCGAGATGGCGATGCGGTCCTTCTCCCACCGGCCGTTGATCGCGGGCGCGACCGCCATCGCCGCGGCGGCGGCTTTGACGATGTAGGCGGTGTAGCTGAGCTTTACGCCGCGTGCTCCCATCGCTGCCTTGTGCGCGGCGACGGCGGTGAAATCGGCCTCGAAAACGGCGGTGACGTGCGGCGCTTCGCTGACCGCGCGAACCATGTTCTCGGCGATTGCCAGCCGCATCCGGTCGTGGGGAATATCTTGCGGCGAGAGTGTGCGCGGCTGCGCGGTGGCGGGCTCGCCGACACTCACGACTGTTGCCGAAGCTACGGCGCGATCGACGTCCTCGCGGGTCAGGCGCCCGTTGCGGCCGCTGCCCTGGATACGCGCCGGATCGATGCCATGCTGCAGACACGCGCGGCGGACCGAGGGGCTAAGGCGGGTTTCGGTGCCGTACCCCGGCGAAGGCCGGGGCCCAGGAGCGGCGCCAGCCGCTTCGTTGCGGACGTCGGAGGAAGGCCTCGCCTCGCGGGTCCCGGCCTTCGCCGGCGTACCCTCTGTGCTTATCCTCCCAAGGACCGCCCCGGGCACCGCCTCCGCATCCGTGTCGAGCACGATTTCCGCCAAAACGCCGGCCGCCGGCGCCGGAACCTCCTGCGTGACCTTGTCGGTCTCGAGCTCAACCAAAGGATCGTTCACCGCGACGGCATCGCCGACCTGCTTCAGCCAGGCGCGCACGACGGCCTTGGTGCCCTCCTGCTCGTCGGGAACCCGCACTTCGATCAAGTCAGAACCCCACCAGCCGCTCGATCTCGGCGCGGATGCTTGTCGGCGACGGCAACGCCCATTCCATCAGCTTGGGATGATGCGGGCTCGGGATGTCGGG
>Ga0207657_10004196_pt1 | contig 15264 bp, 17 predicted proteins | sample KBSC33metaG_FD_184316 | JGI IMG/M metagenome (GOLD analysis project Ga0207657, IMG submission 184316) | Corn rhizosphere microbial communities from Kellogg Biological Station, Michigan, USA - KBS C3-3 metaG (SPAdes) (version 2) | ecosystem: Host-associated > Plants > Roots > Rhizosphere > Soil ... | reverse complement strand
CGACCGACGTCGGCTCGACCCCGAGGATCGAGCGGCTCGTGCGATTGGCGAACCGGAAGCGCAGGCTCTCCGCGCGGTCCGGATCCTCGAGATCGAAGATGTAGACGCCGACCCGCAGATCCTCGAGCAGTGCCGTGAGGCTGCCGTCTGCGTGCTCCAGAAGCGTCAACGCCCTTACAAGTGTAGGTGGCCATCGATCGGTGTCAACTGAAGGCAGCGGGCGGGTCAGGGGAGAAGGGCGATGGTGTCCTCGACGCCGGCTTTCAGCGACCGCGCGAGGATCGTGCCGCGGGCGCCGTCGTACACGCCCGTGCCGCCGAGGATCGCGAGCTGCTGCGTCTTCGGCTCGCCGTGCTGGAGCGCGGCGACCGCGAGCGTGCCGCCGCGGAGCGCGAAGGTGCCGTAGCAGACGTACGTCGCGTCGCCGACGCGGCCCGGGCTCGTCGCGACGCACTGCGCAGCAGCGCTGCCGAGCCGGTGTGTTCGCGACCGGTCGACGAGGACGTTGCTGAAGGCGAGGATGTCGCCGACCGAGGCATGCGGGTCCTTGCGGGTCGTCTTCGGGGCGTTGTCGACGAAGCCGAACGTCGAGCCCTTGGCCGCCTCGAAGAGGGTGATCGTGCGGGCGCCGGCGACGTGGGCGCTACCGGCGGCGCCCGTGACGAGGGCCGCGGCAATCGAGCCGGCGATCGCGGTTGCGACGAGGACGCCGTGGTTTCGGCGTCGGTGCGTGGTGGTCATTTCGGTTCTCCTTCCGTCGTGAACTGTGTGCCGACGGTAGGAGCCCCTGTCGCGGCTGTCGTCAGGACGTGCGGTGATCGGCGGTAATCCTGTGGGTGGATCTTCCGTGCGGTCGATTCATCCGCGCGCTCGACGGCTTGCTAAGACGTCGGCGAGAACTCGACACGGGAAGGCGGAGCGATGAAGGCGATCGTGGTGACGGACCAGGCTGCGGGAACGGCCGGCATGACACTGGTGGAGCGGCCCGAGCCGCAGGCGGCGATCAACGATGTCGTCGTCCGGATTCATGCCTCGGGATTCGTCCCGACCGAGATCTCGTGGCCCTCGACCTGGGCCGATCGCCTCGGCCGCGACCGTACGCCGTCGATCCCCGGGCACGAGCTCGCCGGAGTCGTCACCGCACTCGGTTACGGCACGACGGGGCTCTCGGTCGGACAGCGGGTGTTCGGCCTCACCGACTGGACTCGCGACGGCACCCTCGCCGAGTACGCCGCTGTCGAAGCGCGCAACCTCGCGCCCTTGCCGGGCGACGTCGACTTCGCGGTGGGCGCGAGCCTGCCGATCTCCGGCCTCACCGCATGGCAGGGACTGTTCCAGCACGGCCGCCTCCGAGCGGGGCAGACCGTCCTCGCCCACGGCGCGGCCGGCGCAGTCGGGTCGCTGGTGACGCAGCTCGCACGTGAGGCCGGCGCCTACGTCATCGGCACCGGACGCGCCGCCGACCGTCAGACGGCGCTCGACTTCGGCGCGCAGGAGTTCGTCGATCTCGACAACGACTCCGTGGAGGACGTCGGCGGCGTCGATCTCGTTTTCGACGTCATCGGCGGCGACATCGGCAAGCGGTCGGCGGGTCTGATTCGAGCCGGAGGGACGTTCGTCTCCGTCGTCGGACCTCCGGAGGCGCCGCCCGCCGACGCGCCGGCGATCGACTTCGTCGTCGAGTCCGATCGCGCGCAGCTGGGCGAGGTCGTCCAGCGTGTGCGGGACGGACGACTGCGAACGAACATCGGCACCGTCGCGAGCCTCGACGACGCCGTCGCGGCCCTCAACCCGACCGACAGAGTCACGGGAAAGACGATCATCTCCATTCTTCCGTGACGAGCGTCGGCGAAGTGCCGCGCGCGTTACGCGGCTTCGCCGGGGATGACGAGCCCGGTTTCGTAGGCGAGCACGACCGCTTGCGCCCGGTCGTGCAGGTCGAGCTTTTGGAAGACGCGGGCGACGTGCGTCTTGACGGTTGCGTCGCCGAGCACGAGCTCGCGCGCGATCTCTCCGTTGGAAAGGCCGCGCGCGAGCAGGCGCAGCACTTCGAGCTCGCGCGGGGTGAGCTCGGCGAGCGCGGCGGGCTGCTCGCTCGCAGGCGGCCGGCGTGCGTAATCGGCGATCAGGCGGCGGGTGATCGACGGCGAGAGGAGTGCTTCGCCGGCATTGACGACGCGCACACCGTGGAGCAGTTCGTCGGCGCCTGCGTCTTTCAGGAGGAAGCCGCTCGCACCGGCGCGGAGCGCTTCGTAGACGTACTGGTCGAGGTCGAACGTGGTCAGCATCAGCACGCGCGGCGCGTGCGGAAGCGCAGTGAGACGGCGTGTCGCCTCGATCCCGTCGAGGTTGGGCATGCGGATGTCCATCAGCACCACGTCGGGGCGCTTCTGCTGGACGAGGTCGACCGCTTCGCGTCCGTCGCCCGCTTCGGCGACGACCTGGAGGTCGGGCTCGGCGTCGAGGATGACGCGGAAGCCGGTGCGCACGAGCGCTTGGTCGTCCGCGATCAGGACGCGGATCATGCGAGTTGCGAGGAGAGCGGCAACCGCGCGCGGACGGCGAAGCCGTGGCCGTTGCGGCTGCCGGCTTCGAGCACGCCGCCGTACAGCGCGATCCGCTCCCGCATCCCCACGAGCCCGTGCCCTGCCCCGTTCACGTGCGTGTCGGGGCCGACGCCGTTGTCGAGGATCTCGAGCTCGACCGCGGCGGCGTCGTAGCGGACGATCACCTCCGCCTCGGCGTGGCCGGCGTGCTTGAGCGTGTTCGTCAGCGCCTCTTGGACGATCCGGTAGGCGGAGAGATCGACGCCGGCCGCCAGCGGCACCGGCTCACCCTCGACCCGCAGGTCGACGCGCAGTCCGGCCTCGCGCACCTGCCCGAGCAGCGCCTCGAGCGCGCCGAGGCCCGGCTGCGGCGCGGTCGCCGCCTGCTCCTCGCCGCCGCGCAGCACGCCGAGCAGCCGCCGCAGCTCGACGAGCGCCTCCTTGCCGGTGGATTCGATCGAGTGGAACGTTTCGCGCACCCGCTCCGACTCGGCGAGCAGCCTCGGCCCGGCCTGCGCCTGGACGACCATCACGCTGACCGAATGCGCGACGACATCGTGCAGCTCGCGCGCGATCCGCGCCCGTTCCGCGACGACCGCCTCGCGCGCGGCGAGATCCCGCTCCCGCTCGGCCAGCTCGATGCGCCGCTCCCGGTCGCCGAGCACGCGCCGGACCACCAGCATCACCACGAGCGTGACGACGGTGAAAAAGACCGTGCTGGACCCGGCGCCGTGCGGGCCGAGCGCAGCGGGCAGGACGCCGAGCAACAGGAGGCCGACGCCGAGGCCGAAGCGGCGCGGCGGGGTCCAGACGGTGAGGGCGTAGAGCGCGAAGAGGTTGGCGATCGAGGCGGCCACGATCTGCGGATCGCCCCAGAAGGCGATCTGGAGCGAGACGGCCCAGCCGACCGCGACGCCGATCGCGAACGGCCAGCGGCGACGGGCCGCGACCGAGCTGGTGGCGAGCAGGGAGACCGCCGCGGCGGCGATCCGGTTGTGGTCGGCGTGGTTTTCGTTCGCGACCCAGACCTCGACCTGCGCGGCGACCGTCAGCACGACCGCCACGACCAGGTCGACCCGTTCCGGTTCGATCCGGAGTCGCCGGAGGCGGAGGGTGAGCGTGCGCACGCCGGGAACGCTAGTGCGATCCGCCGCTGCTGTCATCACGCCCCGGGATGAGTCGAGACGCTCGAGGATCACCCTGCAGGGCTAGGAGGGTTCGCCCAGCGCGACGACGACGCGGCGCCCGCACGAGCCTACCGTCGGCCGGGTCAGCAAACCTCGAAGGAGACACGACATGACCGAACGTCTGCACGACCGGTGGTTCGCTCTCTGCGGGATCGTCTTCGTCGTCCTCGAGCTGGGCGGCACGTTCCTCTCGATGGGTACCGGCAAGACCCACGGCCTGACGGTGGGGAGCTCGACAGCCGACGTCGCTCGCGCGATCGCGACGCCCGTCGGGACCGGAGTCTGGGCCGGCGCCTACATGGAGCTGCTCAGCGTGGGCTTCTTCCTCGCCTTCGCCGTCTGGCTCGCCGACCGGCTCGGCGGCGGCATGCTCGGCTCGATTCTCCGCCTCGCGGCCGCCGCGAGCGCCGGGGGCGGTCTCGTCTCGCTCGCATTCATGAACACGATCTCCTACCGCGCGGGCCACGGAATCGGAATGGACTCCGCGAAGACGCTCGTCACCGCCGGCGAGGCGATCTACGTCGGCACCTGGATGTTCACGGCGACCTTCCTCGCGGCAGCCGGCATCCTCGCGCTTCGAGCAGGCCGTCGCGCGATCGCCTGGTCGGCGCTCGCGATCGTCGCCTACACGCTCGTGTTCACGCCCCTTTCGTTCGACGGCGCCGGCCAGTTCTCGCAGTTGCTCTATCTCGCGTGGGCGGTCGTCGTCAGCGTCGCCCTCACTCGCAGCAGCCGCGAGTCGGCGCCCGCCGTGGCGGCGCAACACGCCTGACCCGCCTGCTGCACGGTCCGGCGGCGAGACGACAAACGCCGCCGGACCGCGTCGCGCTCGATCCTTAGTCGTCGGCGGCGCCGGCGCGGACGAGCCCCGTCTCGTACGCGTAGACCACAGCGTGTATGCGGTCGCGAAGGTCGAGCTTCGAGAGCAGGCTGGCGACGTGCGACTTGATCGTGGACGGCTCGACGACGAGCTCGGCCGCGATCTCGGCGTTCGTCAGGCCGCGGGCGAGCAGTTGGAGCACGTCGTGTTCGCGGGCGGTCAGCTGGTCGAGCACGGGCGCCGCGGTCGGCGCGCGCGCCGACCGCTCGATGAGCTTTCGCGTGCTCGCGGGGGCGAGCAGCGCGTCTCCTTCGTGCACGGTGCGCACGGCGGCGACGAGCTGCGGCGGCGGCGCCGTCTTGAGCAGGAACCCGGATGCGCCGGCACGGAACGCGTCGACGACGTACTCGTCGAGGTCGAAGGTGGTGAGGATGAGGACGCGCGTCTCGGGCACGTCTGCGAGCAGCCGGCGCGTCGCCTCGATGCCGTCGACGGCGGGCATGCGGATGTCCATCAGCACGAGGTCGGGCCGGCACTCGATCGCCCGAGCCACGGCCTCGTGACCGTCGGCGGCTTCGGCGACGACCTCCATGTCGGGCTCGGCGTCGAGGATCAGGCGGAAGCCGCCGCGCACGAGTGCCTGGTCGTCGGCGAGCAGGATGCGCATCAGGTCGTCGCGTCGAGCGGCAGTCGTGCACGCACGGCGAAGCCGCCGCCGGGTTGTGCCGCTGCGACGAGCTCGCCGCCGAACATGGCGACGCGCTCGCGCATGCCGACGAGGCCGTGGCCGGTGCCGTGTCCGTTCGCCGTACCGATCCCGCTGTCGCGCACTTCGAGCGTCACGGCGGTCGGCTCATAGCGCACGACGACGTCGGCGGCCGCAGGCCCGGCGTGCTTCATCGTGTTCGTGAGCGCCTCCTGGACGATGCGGAACGCGGAGACGTCGAGCGCCTGCGGTAGCTCGCGGGGATCGCCCTCGACCCGCAGGGTCACGGCGAGGCCGGCGGTGCGGACGCCGTCCACGAGCCGGTCGAGCTCTGCGAGACCGGGCTGCGGCTTCAGGGCCGTCGGATCGTTCGTCTCGCGCAGCACGCCGAGCAGCGTCCGCATCTCGTCGACGGTCTGCCGGCCGGTACGTGCGATCGCCTCGAGTGCGTTCCGCACGTGCGGCTGGGCGCCTTCGAGCACGCGCTCGGCAGCGCCTGCCTGTACGACCATCATCGAGACGTTGTGGGCGACGACGTCGTGCAGCTCGCGCGCGATCCGCCCGCGCTCGACGGTGACTGCGGCCTGCGCCTGCAACTCGCGCTGCTCGTCGAGCTGCCGGTTTGCGTGTTCGAGCGCGAGCGATTTCCGCCGCCAGCTGCGCACCGTGCGTCCGACCGTCCAGGCGGCGAGCAGCCAGACGTAGTTCGGAATCGCATTGCCCGCGCTCTGCCCGTGCACGACGGCGACCACGAACAGCGGCGCCGCTGCGACGGCGAGCGCCGCCGGCGCCCACAGCCGCCCTTCATGTCGGCTGCCGACCGAGTAGGCGACGAGCGTCAGCGCGACGAACGGTTGGAAGGCCGCCTGGTGCGGCGCGGCGACGTACGCGCAGGCCCCGTTCCCCGCGAGCACGAGCGCCGCCGCGAGCAGCGGCCGTCTCGACCGCCAGGAAACAGGGACGCTCGTGAGGAGCGCCAGCCCGACGGCGAGCGGCACCGGGTGCCCCCACGAGGTGTGATCTCCTCCGAGCACGAGCGCCACCGAGCTCGCCGCGAGGACGAACGCGAGCGCGGCGTCGCCCGCGGTCTGCACGCGGCGGTTGCCGATCGCGGCGCTGACCCTGGCCCTCACCGGTCCGACGGTAGCGCGCTTCCCTCGTCGTCGCCTCCGCCGCGCGGCGGAACAGGGTTCCCCCGGTCGGCGGAGCCGATTTCGCCGCCGCGGCCGAAGACGCGCGCGCACACGGCTCGTACCGTCGATGGCATCGCACTCGTCCACGAAAGGAGCACGATGTCCACCACTCAATCGCGCCTCGGCGCCACCTGCGGCGCACTCTTCGCGATCATCCTGTTTGTCGCCTCCGGCAACGGCTCCGGCACGTTCTCCGCGGTGCGCGCCGTCGCCGGCCTCGCCGCCCTCGCGCTCTTCGTCCCGTTCCTCGCCTACGTCTGCAGCATCCTGCGCGAAGCCGAAGGGTCGAACGGCTGGCTCGCCGGCACCGCGTTCGCCTCGGGTCTCGTCGGCATCACGCTCAAGATCGTCAGCGTCATGCCCGCGCTCGCCCTCCATCGGGCGCAGGTCGCCGACGGCACGCAGCTGCACAAGCTCTTCGACGGCTTCGACAACGGCGCGACCGTGATTGCGCTCTATCCGCTCGCGATCTTCTGCGCGGCCACCGCAACAGTCGCGCTGCGCACCCGGGTGCTGCCGCGCTGGCTCGCCGGCGGTGCGGCCGTCACAGCCGTCGCGCTGGCGGTGAACGGCGCGTTTCTCGAAGCGAGCTTCGTGCCGGCGCTGCTGCTGTTCATCGCCTGGACACTGGCTTCGAGCGTCGTTCTCATGCGTCGTGCGCGGCGCGTCGTCGCCCGCGCCGGCCGCGTCGAGGTCACCGCCTAACCGGCGTCGTCGAAGCGATGTTCCGGGATCTTCGGGCCCGGCGCGTGGGAGAGCCACGTCGGCGCACAGAGGGCGAGCACGCGACGCTGTCCGTCGGTCGCCGCGCTGCCGAGCTCGCGGAACGTCGTGCCGACGTCTCCGCCGATGACGGTCGTGCCGGCGTCGCTCTCGACGACGACGATCTGGTGCCCGTCCGAGTGGCCCGGCGCCGGCAGCAGGCGGATCCCCGGCAGCACCTCGGCTTCGCCGTCGTGCTCGACATACGTCGCGCCGTCGAAGTCGACCCATTCGCGAATCGTGTAATCGTCCCGCGATCGGGCGTCGGCGAGCTCGCGTGCCTGGACGTGGATCGGCACGCCCGGGAAGAGGCGGTTCCCTCCGCAATGGTCGAAGTGCAGGTGGGTGTTGATGACGATGGCGACGTCGCGCGGGATGTTCTCGGGGTGCGGCGTCGGGCTCATGTCGTCGACCTCGGGCCTCGTGTCGATCATGCCGGTGTCGACGAGCACCCGGCCCGCGGGGTGGTCGATCGTCCAGATGAACACCGGCCACGTCTCGCCCTCCACGACGAGCTCCGCTCCGAGGTGGGCATCGATCATGGGCGCGATCGCTTCGCTCCTCGACCTCGTCATTCGGCGGCTTGCGGGTGCGGGGCGTTGATCGCCCACTGGGCGGCGAAAGCGCGCTCGTATGCCGGCCGTGCTTCGCCGCGGGCGACGTAGGCGGCGAGCTTCGGAAATTCGTCGAGCAGGCCGGAAGGCCTGAGCCTGAGCAGCACCGACACCAGCATGAGATCGCCCGCGCTGAAGGCGCCATCGAGCCAGTCGGCGTCGTCCAAGTGATCGGAGAGCTGGACGAGTCGAGCGCGAATGCGATCGTTGACGAGAGGCAGGCGCTCCCCGGCCCAGGGCTTGTCGGCCTCCAAGATCCTGGCGGTGACGAGCTCGAGGATCGGCGGTTCCACGGTGCTGAGCGCGGCGAACATCCAGGCGATCGCCCGCGCCCGCGCGTCGGCATCGTCCGGGAACAGGCCCACATGGCGCTCGGCGATGTGGAGGACGATTGCGCCCGTCTCGAACAGGGCGAGGTCGCCTTCCTCATAGGTCGGAATCAGGCCGAACGGATGGAGGCGCAGATGGGCGGGCTCCTGCTTCGCCCGGAACGACACGAGGCGAACCTCATACGGTTGTCCCACTTCTTCGAGCGCCCAGCGGACGCGCATGTCGCGTGCCAGGCCCTTGCCGCCGTCGGGCGAGCGCTCGAAGGCGGTGATGACGACCGTCATTCCGAGTCGCCGCTCAGGGACAGAAACAGACACGTTCGTCCCGCGGTCACCGTCATGCACAAGAGACTCGCTCCGCGTTCGAAACTCATCGGTCGAGCAGGGCCCACGTTCATGCGAACCCGTCGACGACGAGCGTGGCGACCAGCACGAACACGAGCAGGCAGACGACGAGCCAGACGAAGCCACGCCGAAGCCGGGTCATCGTGGGGCAGGCTGGAGCGCCAGCGACTGTGGGAGGAGGTTGTGCTCGTCGGTGCGGGCGCCCGCCAGGCCGGCCAGCGCTGCGAGGCGTTCGACGGCGACGTCGAAGACGTCGCGGCCGAGCGAGTAGGCATGGGTGAAGTCGACGGCGCCGTTCAGCTCGAGCACGGTGTGGCCGGAGCCGGTCGGGAGCAGGTCGACCCCGATCAGGTCGGCGTCGACGGCCGCTGCCGCGGCCACGGCGAGCGTGGCCGCCTCTTCCGAGAGCACCGTGCGGTGGCGGCTGCCGCCGAGGGAGACGTTGGTGCGCCATTCGCCGGCGGCCGCGCGCCGTTCGATCGCACCGACGGCCGAGCCGCCGGCGACGATGACCCGGAGGTCGCGGCCGCCGGACTCGACGTATTCCTGGGCGAGCGCTCCATGCGCTTGGAACCAAGGCTCAGCTGCCAGTGCGCGCAGCCGGCGCTCGAGCTCGCGACGGTCGCGGCAGAGCGCAACGCCCTGTCCCCAGCTTCCGAATCGGGGCTTGAGCACGAGCGGCGGCTCGAGGTGGTCCGGCGGGCCGTCGCCGGTGACGAGCGTCGTCTGCGGTTGCTGGACGTTTGCCTGCGCGAGCCGCTGCGCGGTCACGAGCTTGTCGTGGCAGGCGATCAGCGAGTCGGTCGGGTTCAGCAGCGGCAGCCCCTTCTGCTCGCGGCGGCGGAGCTGGACGATGCCCGGCTCGACGCCGTCGAGCGTCGGCCTGACGTCCGGCCGCGCGAGGCCGACGGCCGCTTCGGTCTCCTTCGCGGCAAGCCGCTCGGGATGAACGAGCATCGCCCGCACGCCGCGCCGGCGGAAGGCGCGCAGGAGCGCTGCGTTCGTCGGGGTCAGCCGGTGTGCGATCAGCAGCAGCGCGGGCCTCGGCTCGCCGTCGAGGATCGCCTCGAGCGGGCGTAGCAGGCGCGACACCTTCATCGTGCTCAGGTTGTGGTTCATCGCGTCTCCTCCATTCGTGTGGAGGGCAGAGTCGCGGCGACGCTCGTGCCCGACCATCGGTGGCGAACCCCATCCGGCCGGTCGGCTCGACCCGATTCGACGTCCGAGCGGGCGCTGCGGGGATACGCGTTTTCACCGATCGCATACGCCGTGCTCGACATGGAGACTGGACGCAGATGACCGCTCGGATCGGGCTCGCGCTGCTGCTGACGATCGCCTCGGCGTGCCTGATCAACTGGGGCTACCTGGCTGAGCACGCCGCCGCCTCGCGAATGCCGCCGCTGCGTGCGCGGCGACCGCTGCACGCGCTGCGGCTGCTGCTCGGCAGCCGAAGCTGGCTGCTCGGATTCGCCTCGGAATCGGCCGGATTCGCCCTCTACGTGGTGGCGGTGGCACTGGCGCCCCTCGCGCTCGTGCAGGCGGTCGCAGCCGGCGGCATCGGCATCCTCGCGCTGCTGGTCGCGCGCACGACCCGCACCCGCCTGCAGGGGAGGGAGCGGATCGGTGTCGCCGTCGCCGTTGGTGGCATGGGGCTGCTCGGGATCTCGCTCGCGGGCGGCTCCGAACAGGGCAGCACGGGCGCCTGGTACGGGATCGCGCTCTGGCTCGGCGCATCCGCCGCCGCGGCGGCCCTCGCGATCGGCTGGGGGATCGCGCGCGCCGAGGCCGGCGCGGTGCTCGGCGCCGCCGCAGGAATCCTCTTCGCGGCAGGCGACGTCGCAACCAAGGTGATGGTGGGCGGCGGCGACCACGTCCTGATCGCGCCGGCGATGGTCTCGTTCTACGCCGCCGGCACGGCCGCGCTGCAGATGGGCTTCCAGCGCGGCCGGGCGCTGACGACGGCGGGGATCGCCACGCTGGGCACGAACGCGATCCCGATCGCTGCGGCGATGACGCTGTTCGCGGAGCCGCTGCCCGAGGGGCCGCTCGGCGTCCTGCGTGTCGCCTCGTTCGCGGCGGTCGTCGCCGGCGCCGTCGCGCTCGCGCCTCGACACGCCGCCGGCGACGCGGAGAAGCCGCGCGCGCGTCGGCCCGCGGAAGACGCGTCGACGGTGGACGCGAGTCGCGCGTGAACGTCGTCTTCCTGCTCGCGTCGTTCGCGGTCTTGCTCGCGGGCGCGTACTTCTTCACCAACGCGATCGAGTGGGCGGGGCACCGGCTGCAGCTCGGCGAGGGTGCGGTGGGGAGCCTGCTCGCCGCGGTCGGAACGGCGCTGCCGGAGTCGATCATCCCGGTGATCGCGCTGATCGGCGGCGGCAAGGCGAACGACGTCGCGGTCGGTGCGATCCTCGGGGCGCCGTTCATGCTCGCGACGATCGCGATGGCGCTCGTCGGCGTCTCGACGATCGTCTTCCGGGAGCGGCGGCCGCGCGGGACGATGCTCGATCTGCACGCGCCGACGCTCGCCCGCGACCTCGGCTTCTTCCTCGTCCTGTTCGCGGTCGCGCTGGCGCTCGGCCTCGGCGCTCCGGCCTGGTTGCGCTACGCAGCCGCAGCGGCCTTCGTCCTTGCGTATGCGGTCTACGTGCGGTTGACGCTGCGCGGCGGCGGCGCGGTGCAGGAGAGCGGGTCGCTGACGCCGCTCTACCTCGATACGAGTCGCGGCGATCCGCCCGCGAACCGCGCGATCGTCCTGCAGCTCGTGATTGCGCTGGGCGCGATCGTCGGCGGCTCGCATCTGTTCGTCGAGGAGCTGCTGCAGATCGCGGACCGGTTCGGCGTTTCGGCGCTCGTCCTGGCGCTCGTGTTGGCGCCGCTTGCGACCGAGCTGCCGGAGAAGGCGAACAGCGTCCTCTGGACCCGGGAGGGGAAGGACACGCTCGCGCTCGGGAACATCAGCGGCGCGATGGTCTTCCAGTCGACGCTGCCGGTTGCGCTCGGCCTCGCGTTCAGCGGCTGGGCGTTGAGCGGCCCGTCGGTGGTGGCCGCCGCGCTCGGTCTCGCGGGCGGCGCCATCGCGCTCGTGCTGCTGCGCTTCCGCGGCCGCTTCGGTCTCGCCGCGATCTCCGCCTGGGCAGGGTTGTACGCGCTGTTCGTCGCCTACGTCGTCGTGCGCGGCTGAGCCGGCTTACGGCTCGATCAGGCCGCGGCGGATCGCGTAGCGGGTGAGCTCGACGCGGTCGCGCATGTCGAGCTTCTTGAGGATGTTCGCGCGGTGTCGCTCGACCGTCTTGATGCTGAGCACGAGCGTGGCCGCGATCTCTTTCGAGCTCGAGCCTTCGGCGATCAGCTTCAGCACCTCGAGCTCGCGTGGGCTGAGCGGCTCCAGCTCGTCCTTGCCGCGCTCGTCGGCGCGGTCGATCGCGTCGCGGATCAGCGCGCTCACCGCAGAGGGGTAGAGGAACGGCTGGCCGCGCATCGCCGCCCGGCAGGCGTCGACGATGTCGTCGTCGGCACCCGACTTGAGCACGTAGCCGGAGGCTCCCGCCTTGAGCGCCTCGAAGAGGAACTGCTCGTTGTCGTACATGGAGAGGATCAGCACGCGCAGCTCGGGGCGACGGCGGCCGAGCTCCTGCGCTGCCTGCAGGCCGGTCTTGCGGGGCATGCTGATGTCGAGAATCGCCAGGTGGATGTCGTCTTGGAGCGCCCGGCGAACCGCTTCCTCGCCGTCGGCGGCTTCGGCGACGACCTCGAGGTCGGGCTCGTCGTTCAGGACGAGCGTGAGCCCTCTGCGGACGATCTCGTGATCGTCGGCGACGAGGATGCGGGTGACGAGCGGGATCGGCACGGTCAGGTCCTAGCAGCGGTCGGCACTTCGAGCCGCACCTCGACGCCCCCGGCGGGGCTGGGTTTGATCGCTGCCGCGCCGCCGACGATCAGCGCGCGCTCGCGGATCCCGCGCAGACCGCCACCCTCCCGCGGGCGCCCGTCGAAGCCGCGGCCGTCGTCGACGATCCGCAGGACCACGCTGTCGGGGGTCTGCTCGAGCGCGAGCAGGACCTCGTTCGCCTCGCTGTGCCGGGCTGCGTTCGTGAGCCCTTCCTGGGCGACGCGGTAGAGCACCAGCTCGACCTCCGGGTCGAGCCGCGGCAGCTCCGTCGCGATTTCCCGGCGGACGGGGATGCCGGTGCGGTCGGAGAAGCCGCGGGCCAGGCTGGAGAGTGCGCTGGCGAGGCCGAGGTGCTCGAGGAGCTCCGGGCGCAGCTCCTGCGCGATCCGCCGCACCTCCTCCAGGCTCGTCTTCACCGTCTGCTGCGCCTCGGCCAGCGCGATGCGCTGCTCCGGGGTCGCCTCCTGGGCAAGCCGCTTGAGCTGAAAGAGGACGCCCGTCATCGACTGGCCGACCTCGTCGTGCAAGCCGCGCGAGATTCGCTCCCGCTCCTGCTCCTGCGCCTGGAGCGCCCGCGCCCCGGACCGTCGGCGTTCCGTCTCGAGCCGGTCCATCATCGTGTTGAAGGACCGCTCGAGCGCACCCACCTCGCCCGAATGCTCGATCGGGACGCGCTGGCCGGCGAGCAGCACGTCGGCCTCCTGCATGCGAACCGACAGCCGTTCGAGCGGCCGGAACAGCGGTCTCGCGATCAGCCAGTTGGCGACGATCATCGCCCCGAGTGCGACCAGCAGGTCGATGATCTCCGGCAGCCGCGCGTGTGCGCCCAATCCGACCGGCGCGAACGCGAGCACGAGGATGCCGGCGACGAGAATCGCGGCATTGGCGAGGAAGACGCGCCAGAAGAGCGACATACGTGCGCCGGTCGGCGCCGGCACGGCAACCCTACCGGCCGGGCGAGCGCCGCACTCGCGCCCGGCGCCCCGCCGCAGGCTCGGGTACACGGTCCCGGCGTCGCGGATGGGTGGCGGAACGCATCGCGGCGGCGGCGTGTGTCGGCGACCGTGGGCGCGTTCGCATGGAGACGCGTACCGACTCGACTCTGGCGCCGCGGCCGCTGCGGGCGCTCGCTGCGCTCAGCTGGCGGCTGCTCGTGATCGGCGCAGCCGTCCTCGCGCTCGCGCTGCTGCTCGCGCGGCTCCGGTTGCTGATCCTGCCGGTGTTTGCGGCGGTGCTGCTCGCGGCCCTGCTCGCTCCCGCCGTGCGCGCGCTGCGGCAGCGTGGCTGGCCGCGCGGGCTCGCCGCCGCGACCGTCGCGGCCGGCGGGCTTGCCTCGCTCGGCGGCCTCGTCGCCGCGATCGCGGTGCCGATCGGGGCCGAGCTCGACGCGGTCGACGGCGGCGTGCGCCAGGGCGTCGAGCGGATCGGCGCCTGGCTCGCCGCCGGCCCGTTCGGGCTCTCGGAGCGACAGGTCGACCAGGCGATCGGGCGCGGCTTCGACGAGCTGCGCTCCCACGGCGGCGAGCTTGCGGGCGGCGTCCTTGCCGGCACCACGCTCGCGCTCGAGCTGCTCGTCGGTTCGCTGCTGACCCTGTTCCTGCTCTTCTTCTTCCTCAAGGACGGCGACCGCCTCTGGGCGTGGACGGTCCGCCTCTTTCCGGCCACTGCCCGCCGCGACGTCGACGAGGTCGGCAACCGCGGCTTCGCGGTCCTCGCCGGCTACCTGCGTGGCGTCGCCACGGTCGCACTCGTCGACGCGGTGCTGATCGGCGCTGCGCTCGCCGCGCTCGGCGTCCCGTTCGTGATCCCGCTCGCGCTGCTCACCTTCATCGGCGGCTTCTTCCCGATCGTCGGCGCCAACCTCGCGGGCTTCGCCGCCGCCATGGTGGCCCTGGTCGGCAACGGCCTCGCCGACGCGCTGATCGTCGCCGCGGTGGTGCTCGTCGTCCAGCAGCTCGAAGGGCACCTGCTCCAGCCGCTGATCGTCGGCCGCAGCGTCAAGCTCCACCCGGTGGCGATCCTCCTCGCCTTGACCGCAGGCGGCATCCTCTGGGGCATCGCCGGCGCCTTCCTCGCCGTCCCGCTCGCAGCGGTCGCCGCGAGCGCCGGCTCCTATCTCCGCAGCGAGCGCCGGCCCCACGCCGGATTGGGGGCTACCACCAATGGCGCCGCCGCGCCGTCGACGCGACTCTGGACACCGACCAACCAGCAACCAGTGGAGACCCGGAGATGACCACCGATGAACGTCGTTGGCTACTGGTTCAGCGAGCGCATCGCCCTCAAGGTCGGCCGCGCGCAGCCGCTGCAGGAAGCGGCCGCACCCGGGTTGCACCGGCTCGTCGGCGAGCTCGCCGTCCGCGCCGGCATCCCGGCGCCGCGCCTCTACCTGATCGGCTCCCCGCAGCCGAACGCCTTCGCGACCGGCCGGAGCCCGACCACGCCGCAGTCGCGGTCACGGCGCGATCGCGACGAGACGCACGTCTCAGCGCCGGCCTTGATCGAGGGGGACTGGAGACGTCCGTGCGGCCGGGCGCCGCGTCGGTTGGTCGGCGACCGCGAGTTCGGCGTATGCGGCTTTGAATCCCGTGCGCCAGGTCGGGTGACGGAGCGTCCAGCCCAGCTCGCGCTTGGCCTTGGCGTTCGAGGCGCCGCGCGCCTTGGTGGCCATGACGGTCACGGCCTCGCCGGCAAGCAGCCGGGCGAGCCACGGAGGAACGCGCCGCGGCGGCTTCGCGCCGAGGGCGTCGGCGAGCACCGGTAGCCACTCGCGTACGGGCGCCGGTTCGTCGTCGACGATGTTGTAGATCGCCGGCCCGTCGTGTTCGAGGGCGAGCACGGTCGCGGCGGCGGCGACCGTGCTCGCCCTCGAACAC
>Ga0207657_10004195_pt1 | contig 15267 bp, 9 predicted proteins | sample KBSC33metaG_FD_184316 | JGI IMG/M metagenome (GOLD analysis project Ga0207657, IMG submission 184316) | Corn rhizosphere microbial communities from Kellogg Biological Station, Michigan, USA - KBS C3-3 metaG (SPAdes) (version 2) | ecosystem: Host-associated > Plants > Roots > Rhizosphere > Soil ... | reverse complement strand
TCACGATGGAACTGACTAAGGAACTGCATGAAACGCATTGCGAATGCCTCCTACTTGACGTTGACATGTCAACTAATGCGCCTTTATTGACGCATGAGTCGGCCCAAACTCATCAAAACGCGCACCACCTCAGTGCCGTGCTTCAGGCACTCTCGGCACCATGGATTCCTTCCAGATTTCGATGAAGTCAACCCGGCAGCTGATTCTTAGGTCGAGGTGGGTGGCCCATTAGTCGCTGCAGAGGTGGGTTTCGGTCAGCACGCCTAAGGACTGCTGCCAGCGTCGCGACTTTCGACCTACACAATTCGAGGGGCGACGTGAACTCAATCACTGATCGCTCACGTACTCGGGCACCTGATGCTGCCATCCCCGCGGCATTCCGCTCGAGGAATCATGCGTTCGGGTGTCGAGGTCCACGCACACCCGCTCGAGATCTCGCTCGGGATGGTGTTCATCGGGATCGGCGTCCCGTTCGCGTTTGCCGCGATGGCGAAGCTGATCGTCGACGCGGTGCGGCCGTCGGAGACGGGTGTCGCCACCGGCATGAACACCGTGATGCGGACGATCGGCTCGGTGATCGGCGGGCAGGTGGGCGCCGCGATCGTCAGTGCCGACACGATCGGAGGCAGCCACGTACCCGCCGAGTCGGCTTTCGTCGCGGCCTTCTGGGTCAGCGCCGCGATCGCGGTCGTCGGTGCGGTGCTCGCCCGCTTCATCCCGTCGCGTCGCTCGACGGTGCCCGTCCTGGCGGACTAACCATCTAACCTCGCGTCATGACGCGTGTCCGCTTTGCTCCGAGCCCGACCGGGACGCTCCATGTCGGCAACGCGCTGAGCGCCGTGGCGAACCGCCGACTTGGTGACTGGCTCCTGCTGCGGATCGACGACACGGATGCGGCTCGCAACCTGCCGGGCGGGGAAGAGGCGATCCTCGACGATCTGCGCTGGCTCGGCATCGACTGGGACGAAGGCCCGGTGCGGCAGAGCGACCGGGCCGAGCGCCACCTCGAGGCGGCGCGCGAGGCTGGGCTGCCGCAGCGGTTCGAGGGCGGGGTGATGCTCTGGCGCGATGACGGATCGCCGACGTTTCATCTCGCGAGCGTCGTCGATGACATCGACTTCGGGATCACGCACGTGATCCGTGGCTCCGACCATCGCGCCAACGAGGAGCTGCACGCCGCCATGCACCGGGCACTCGGTCACGAGCCGCCGATCGTGATCCACCACGGACTGGTCGTCGGTGAGGACGGCAAGAAGCTGTCGAAGCGCGCCGAAGGCGCGACGGTCGCGTCGCTGCGCGACGCCGGCTACCCGGCCGAAGCCGTGCGCGCGTACCTCGAGGAGCTCGACCTGCCGAAGCACGACGTGCACCTCGACCTCGACCGCATCCGGTCGCTCTCGACCGACGTGCTGGCCGAGCTTTCGGACGAGGACCTGGCCGCACGCGCCGGTGTCCCGGTCGAGGCGGCCGCGCTGCTGCGCGGCGCGCACGACCTGGTCGAAGCGCGGTCGCTGGCAGCGTCCGTCCTCGACCCACAAGTGTTGACTCAACACAAAGTCCGGAGACGCTGACCCGGTTCGCCGAGTTGCGGGCTCAGTTCCCGCAGACGGTCGACAAGGACGAGGCGAAGACGATCGTGCGCGAGCTGAAGGCGGTCGGCGGCGACCTGAAGGCATTGCGGGTCGCGCTCACCGGCCGCGAGCGCGGCCCGGAGCTCTGGGCCGTTTTGCGCGCGCTGCCTCGTGACGAGGCCTTGCGGCGCGCACTAACCTGACCGCGTGAAGCTTTACGACACGTACACGCGCTCTCTCGTCGAGCTGCCCCCGGCTCCTGGGCCCGTGCGTACGTATGTCTGCGGCCCGACGGTCTACGCGCGGGCCCACATCGGGAACGCGCGCCCGTTCGTGATCGGCATGTGGCTCCGCTCGTGGCTGAAGGCGAACGGTTACGACGCGAGGCTCGTCCACAACATCACGGACATCAACGACAAGATCTACGACGCTGCGCCGGGCAAGAGCGCAGAGCTCGCCGAGCGCGCGACTGCGTGGTACCTCGAGGACACGGGCGATCTCGGGCTCGGGATGCCGGACTATCTGCCCAAGGCGACCGAATCCGTGCCGGCGATCGTGAGCTTCATCGAGGAGCTCGTCGCGACCGGGCACGCGTACCCCGCCGGCGGCGACGTCTACTTCCGCGTCGCGAGCTTCCCCGACTACGGCCGCCTCTCGGGCCAGAAGCCCGACCAGGTCGAGCAGGGCGAGGAGCCGAGCCCGCTCAAGGAGGATCCGCGCGACTTCGCGCTCTGGAAGGCGAACAAGCCTGCGACCGAGGACACGTGGTGGGACTCACCGTGGGGCCGCGGCCGTCCCGGCTGGCACATCGAGTGCTCGGCGATGGCCGAGGAGATCTACGGCCCTGCCTTCGAGATCCACGGCGGCGGGCTCGACCTCGTCTTTCCCCATCACGAGAACGAGGTCGCGCAGTCGCGTGCGCTCGGGCATCCGTTCGCCCACATCTGGGCGCACAACGGAATGCTTCAGTTCACCGGCGAGAAGATGTCGAAGTCCTCCGGGGACGTCGAGACGATCCGCGACGCGCTCGACGGCTGGGGGCGGGAGACGATCCTCGTATTCTTCCTCACCGCGTCGTGGCGTAAGCCGATCGACTACTCGAACGAGACGATGACCCAGGCGGCCGCCCGCCTCGAAACGCTGCGCAACGCGTTCACGCGAGACCCTGCCGAACACGACGAGAGCGGCTGGCAGGCGTTCGCGGACGCGCTGAATGACGACTTCGACACGCCGGCCGCACTCGCGGTGCTGCACGACTGGGCCTCACGCGGACAGCTCGAGCTGTTGCAGCGCGGCCTGGCGGTGTTCGGGCTCGAGTCGGTTGCGGAGCGGGCCGAGGCCCCTCCGGAGATCGTCGAGCTCGCCGACCGTCGCCTCCGGGCGAGAGCCGACCGTGATTTCGAGACGTCAGACCGGCTCCGCGACGAGCTCGCCGAGGCCGGCTGGGAGATGCGCGACCACGCCGACGGGTACGACCTCGTGCGGATTTGACCCCCGATCTCGTCTATGGGCGGCGGGCTGTCCGCGAGGCGTTACGGGGCCGGCGGGAGGTGCTCGAGGTCTGGGCGACCGAGCGGACGCTCAAGTCGGAGGACTGGCTGGACGAGGTCCGGCCCAAGCTGAAGGCCGATCGGGAGCTGACCGACCGGGCTGAGACCCGCGATCACCAGGGTGTCCTGGCGCTCGTTGCGCCCTACCCGTACGCGGATGCCTACGAGCTCGCCGCGGCCGAGAAGCCGCTGCTCGCCGTGCTCGACCGAGTGACGGATCCGCGGAACCTTGGCGCCGTCGCCCGCTCGGCCGAGGGGGCAGGCGCGACAGGGATCGTCGTCCCCGCGCACGGCTCGGCCATCGTCACTCCTGCGGTCGCGCGTGCGTCGGCCGGGGCGGTCGAGCACATCCCGATCGCGGTCGTCACGAACCTCGCGCGCTATCTCGAAGAAGTGAAGGGCGGCGCCTTCTGGGTGTACGGCGCGTCGGGTGAGTCGGCCGCGCAGTCGATGTGGGAGACGGATCTCACCGGCGGCGTGGCGATCGTGCTCGGCGCCGAGGGGAAGGGATTGCGGCCACTCGTCAAGCGCATGTGCGACGCGCTCGTGTCGATCCCGCTCGCCGGTGAGATCGAGTCGCTGAACGTCAGCGTCGCGGCGGCGGTGCTCCTGTACGAAGCGCGCCGGCAGCGTGACGGGTGAACCTGGTTTGCCCTTTAACCAGGTTCGTGACTCAAGGCAGCCGACGTGACTGAGACGTCCTTGTATCTGTTCGACGGCTACAACCTCTTGCACGCCGGAGCCTTCGCGGATGCGCGTGAGCTGATCGACGTCCTCGCCAGTTACGTCGCCGTCCGCGGCGCTCGGGGCGTGGTCGTCTTCGACGGCGTCGGAGAGGATGTGACCCGTGGCCCGCTCGAGGTGCGCTATGCCGCACATGCCGACACGCTGCTCGAGCGGCTCGCGGCCGAGCACCGCGACCGGGAAAAGGTCGTGCTCGTCACGAGTGACTCGACGGTTGGCTGGGCCTCGGGGACCCAGGTGGCGAAGCTCTCGTCCCAGACGTTCCTCCGCGACTTCGAGCGGACGGAGCACCGGGACGACCGTCCGGAGGGCCTCGCCGGCAAGCTCGACCAGGCGACTCGGGACTTGTTGGAGAAGTTGCGCCGAGGCGAGTAAGCGGGTCCACCGCAAAAGGGGGTTGTGCTCTTTGCGGGTCCTTGCTAGATTCACCTCAACCTCAGGGTGAGACTTCGGGCGGTTGCAGGACGGAGGTCTCATCTCAAAACAGCCAAATACCGGGGGTTCCGCCTTGTCCGTCCGCACCGCATACGCTCCGAAGTCTCCTCAGAAGGTTCAACGCGAACTTGAGGATCTCCAGCTCGTCCTGAAAGCGCGCAACGGCTCGACCGTCGCGATGGACCAGTTGATGCGCCGCTACACGTCCTTCGTCCGTCTGAAGGCGAGCTCGTATTTCCTCGCCGGAGGCGACTCGGAGGACCTGATTCAGGAGGGCCTCGTCGGTCTCTACAAGGCGGTCCGGGACTTTCGCCCGGACAAGGAAACCTCGTTCCGCTCATTCGCCGAGCTGTGCGTGACGCGCCAGATCATCACCGCGATCAAGACGGCGACGCGCTTCAAGCATGCGCCGCTGAACCAGTACGTCTCGTTCAGCCACACCCCCGCCGGCCAGGAGGGCGACGACTGCACGCTGGGGGACGCCCTTCCCGGCCCGGCCGTCAATGACCCTTCGGTGAAGGTGATCTCGACGGAAGAGCTGCAGTCGCTGGTCGGCTGTCTCTCGACGACGCTGTCCCCGCTCGAGTCGGATGCGCTGCGCCTCTACCTCGAAGGCTCGTCGTACGAGCAGATGGCGGAGGAGCTCGGCTGCGACACGAAGACGATCGACAATGCGCTGCAACGCGTGAAGCGCAAGATCCTCACGCACCAGCAGGGCCGCCAGGTTCTTCAGTAGACGCCCGAGCTGCAATCTGGTTCCCCGTGACGCCGACGACCGGCGGGGAAGACGTGCGCCTCGAACCAGGTTGGGGGTTGTCTCGCGGGTGCTGGGCGCGCCGAACTCTGCAACCTGGTTCAGGTTGATCGCAATGGGCAAAACACGGCGCGTCTCGAGGAACCAGGTTGCCGGGGTGCGGCCTAGAATGGCGCACACGCCGGAGTAGCTCAGCTGGTCAGAGCATTCGATTTGTAATCGAAGGGCCAGGGGTTCGAATCCCCTCTCCGGCTCTCGAGATCTGAACCTGATTCGGTGTCAGCCGAACCAGATTCGGGCCCTTGGCGCCGGGCGCCCCGGGGCTAAACGGCGGTCTTGACCGGAGGCGTTTCGCGGGCGGGGCGTTCTGCGACCGGGATCTCGACATAGAACGTCGAGCCCTTGCCGGCGCCGTTGGCCTCGCTGCCGGCATCGTTGCCCTCGACCCAGATCCGGCCGTCCAGGCGGCGGACCAGTTCGCGGCAGATGTAGAGGCCGAGGCCGGTACCGCCGATCCCGCGGGTCATGTTCGGATCGAGGCGATAGAACTTCTCGAAGACACGGCGGCGCTCGGAAGCCGGGATCCCCAGGCCCCGGTCGGAAACCGCCCAGCGGACGCCGCGCTCGCCACGCGCGACCTGGACCTCCACCGGGCCGCCGTCGGGCGAGTATTTGACCGCGTTCTCGACGAGGTTGACGAGCACCTGCCGCAATTGCTGCTCGTCGGCTGCCACCGGCGGGAGCCCCTTCGGCGGCTTGAAGGTCAAGGTCACTCCGTCCGGGAGGTGCGTACGGGCGGCGTCGATCACCGTTTGGGTCACCCTGGTCGCGTCGACCGTCTCGATCCGCAGCTGCAGCTGGCCCGAATCGAGATGGCTCGCGAGCAGGACGTCGTTGACGATCTGCGCGAGGCGGTCGGACTCATCCGCGACGACCTCGAGCAGGCGGTGGCGCATCTCGTCTCCGAGCTGGAGATCAGGGCGCCGGAGTGTCACGGCCGCGCCGTAGATCGCCGCGAGCGGGGTCCTCAGCTCGTGCGACACGGTGGCGACGAAGTCGGAGCGCATCTGCTCGATCACTCGCTCCTCGGTCAGGTCACGGAATGCATACACCGTTCCCTCGTCGAAGCGCACGGCGGAGAAGGACAGCCACAGCTCACGACCGTTGATCTCGAGCGGGACTGTTTGCGGCCGCCCGTCGACATCGACCTCGGCCACATGATCGGCGTACCCAGGCAGTGCCTCGCGGGCGGGGTGACCGATGATGTCCGCGGCCGCCAGCCCGGTCATCGCTTCGGCGGCGTGATTCCAGAGCAGGATCCGCTCGTCCTTGTCGAGCAGCACGACGCCGTCTGCGATCGTCTCGAGCGCACGCGCCGCCTGTGCTCGTCGCTCGACCTCTTCGTACAGCCGTGCATTTTCGATCACGGCCGCGGCGCGCAACGCGAGCTCTTCCGCCATGCGCAGGTCCTGGTCGGCGAAGCGCCGCCCCGACTCGGAGGTCACGAGTGTGATCGCACCGCACGTGCTTTCGCCCGCGTTGATCGGGACACAGAGGAAGGAACGGATGCCCAGCTCTCGCAGCAGCTGTTCGTGCATCTCGTCGCGGGCCGCGTTCGCGAAGGCGTCCGCCGGGATCTCTGGCATCAGCTGGGCCTGGCCCGAGCGGATCACTTCGGCGGCGCCGCCTGCGCTTGCGGGGTCGGGCGGATAGCGCTGCTGCAGCTCCTGCGCAAAGACGAGCTTCGCCGGATCCGCATGCTCGAGCGCGAGCGTGACGATCGCGCCGTCTTCCTCGAGCAGGTGCATGGCGCACCAGTCGGCGATCCGCGGCACGGCGAGCTTCGCTACCTCCTGCAAGCCTGTGCGCCAGTCGAGCGACATCGACAGCTTGCCGCCCGCGTCGAGTAGGAACCGCTGCGCCTCTTCGATGCGCTTGCGGTCGTCGATGTCCGTGGCGGTCCCGATCCAGAAGTCGATCTCACCGGACTCGTCGCGGATCGGAACCGCACGTCCGAGGTGCCAGCGGTACGTCCCGTCGGCGGCCCGGAAGCGGTATTCCACTTCGAAGACGCTGCCGTCGGCGAGGGTCTGAGTGCGACGCGCAATCGTCTCGGGGAGGTCGTCCGGATGCGTGAAGCGCGACCACGCTGTCGCGTCGACCTGATCGTCGGCCATGCCCGTGTACTCGAACCAGCGCCGGTTGTAGTACGTCGCGTTGCCGGCACTGTCCGACGTCCAGACGATCTGCGGCATCGCGTCGGCGAGCTGTCGGTAGCGCTCGGCGCTCGCGCGGCGGAGCTCTGCGAGCTCCTGCTCGGCGAGCTGCTCGGCCTGCAGGCGGATCTGCTGATTCTTCTCCCAGAGGTCGATGAACACCGCGACCTTCGCGCGGAGGATCTCCGGGTCGAACGGCTTGAAGACGTAGTCGACCGCGCCCACCTCGTAGCCGCGGAAGACGTGGCGTTCTTCCTTGGAAAGCGCGGTCAGGAAGATGATCGGGATCAAGCTCGTGCGTTCGCGCTGCTTGATCACCTCGGCGACCTCGAAGCCGTCGAGGTCGGGCATCTGCACGTCGAGCAGGATCACCGCGAAGTCGTCTCGGTGCAGCAGGCGGCGCAGCGCCTCGGCGCCCGAGCTCGCGGTGACGAGCTCGTGCCCGAGCGGCTCGAGGATCGCTTGCAGCGCGAGCAGGTTCTGAGGGCGGTCGTCGACGAGCAGCAGGGAAGGCATCAGACCGTCACTCTCGCGAGCCCGCACAATTCGATGAGCAGGGGCGCGATCTCGGCGACGGGAGTGATCCGTGCCGCCGGCGTCGCCCGCAGGGCGGCAAGTGGCATCTCGTCGCGCTGCGCCGTCGCCGGGTCCTGGACGATCGCGGTCCCTCCGAGCTCGGCAACACGTGCCAGGCCGAGGGCGCCGTCGTCATTCGCGCCGGTGAGGACGACGCCTATGCAACGCTCCCGGTAGGACTCCGCGGCCGTCTCGAGCAGCACGTCGATCGACGGGCGCGCGTAGTGCAACGGCTCGTCGGTCGACAATGTGACCAGTCCCGGCTCGATGAGCAAGTGGTAGTCGGGAGCTGCGAGGTAGACCGTGCCGGGGTAGAGCTCGTCCTTGTCGCCGGCCTCAGCGACGCGGAGGCGAGTCACCGCGCCGAGCAGGTCGCGCATGGCAGTGGGGTGGGAGCCGGGCGAGCGGTGCTGCGCGATCACGACCGCGGCGTTGAGCTCTGCGGGCAGGTCGCGCAGGATGTTGCGGAGCACGTCGAGGCCGCCCCAGGACGCGCCGATCGCCACGAGTGCGTATGGGCCGGAGCTCGTCATCGCACCTTCCGGTAGATCCTCTCCAGCGCGTCGAGCTCCTCGTACGCGTTCTCGATCCCCGTGAAGCGGATCGATTCCTTGTGACCGAGGGCAAGGATTCCGAAGCGTTCCAGGCTGTCGTGGAACAGCTGGTGCACGCGGGTCTGCAGCGCGCGGTCGAAGTAGATCATCACGTTGCGGCAGAGGATCACGTTGAACGTGTTGAACGAGCGGTCCTGGACGAGGTTGTGCGGCGCCCACACGACGTTCTCGGTCAGCTTCCGATCGAAGAGGGCGCCTTCGTACTTCGCAAGGTAGTACTCGGAGAAGGACCGCTTCCCACCCGCGCGGATGTAGTTCTCGGTGTACTCCTGCATCTTGTCGACTGGGAACACGCCGTCGCGGGCACGCTCGAGCACCGCCTCGTTGATGTCGGTCGCGTAGATCCGTGTCCGGTCGTAGATCGACTCCTCGTGGAGCAGGATCGCGAGCGAATAGACCTCCTCGCCCGTCGAGCAACCGGCGACCCAGATCCGCGTGAACGGATACGTCTTCAGGAGCGGCACGACTTGCACGCGAAACGCGTTGTAGAACGTCGGGTCGCGGAACATCGAGGTGACGTTGATCGAGAGGTCGAGCAACAGCCTCTCCATCACGTCCGCGTCGTGCAGCAGGCGCTCGAGCAGCCCGCTGATCGTCCCTGCGTGCTCCGCTTGCACGCGTCGCCACACACGGCGCTTCAGCGACGCCGGCGCGTACTCGCGGAAGTCGAAGCCGTACTGGCGGTAGACGCCCTCGAGCAGCAGCTGGAGCTCGAGCGCCTCGGTCTCCAGCCTCCCCTCGGGCGACGACGGCTGATGTCCTACCTGTACAGCCACACCCGCATCAACGAGAGCAGCTGGTCCGTGTCGACCGGCTTCGTGATGTAGTCGGAGGCGCCTGAGGCGATCGACTTCTCGCGGTCGCCTTTCATCGCCTTCGCCGTCAGCGAGATGATCGGCAGCTTCGCGAACTGTGGCACCTCGCGGATGCGGCGCATCGCTTCGTAGCCGTCGAGCTCCGGCATCATGATGTCCATCAGCACGAGATCGATCTCCGGATCGGCCTCCAAGCTTGCAATCGCTTCGTTGCCGTTCTCTGCGAACTGCACTTCCATTCCCTGGCGTTCGAGCACCGACGCAAGAGCGAAGACGTTCCGCACGTCGTCGTCTGCGATGAGCACGCGCTTGCCTTTGAACACCTCGTCGGCCGAGTGCAGCTGCTCCAGCATGCGGCGCTTCTCGCTCGGCAGCTTCGACTCGACGCGGTGCAGGAAGAGTGCGGTCTCGTCGAGCAGCCGCTCGGGTGAGCGAACGTCCTTGACGATGATCGTCTCCGCGTACTTCTTCAGCCGCGTCTCCTCGCGCCGCGTCAGATCGCGGCCCGTGTAGACGATCACCGGCAGCCCACGGAACCGATCGTCCGTCTTGACCTTCTCGAGCAGCGCGAACCCGCTCATCTTCGGCAGCTTCAGGTCGAGCACCATGCAGTCGAAGTCCTGATCGCTGTCGAGCTGTTCGAGTGCCTCCTCGGACGAGCCGACCGCGACGATCTCAACGTCCTCGCCGCTGCCGATCAGCTCGATGATGGCCGTGCGCTGATCGCCGTCGTCGTCGACGACGAGGAGGCGACGCGTGTCGCGCTCGACGAACTCGAGGATCTTCGAGTAGGTCGAATCCAGGAGCTCGTGCTCGACCGGCTTCTCGAGGACAGCGACTGCACCGGCGCGCAGCGCCTCCTGCACGCCGCCGTTCTCGACCCCGCCCGAGACGATGTGCACGGGGATGTGCCGCGTGTCCGGGTGTCGCTTCAGGTGGTCGAGCACGTCCCAACCGCTTCGGATCGGGAGGCGCATGTCGAGGATGATCGCGTCGGGCTTGTACTCGTGCGCAAGCTGGAGGCCTTCGTCGCCGCGAACCGCGACGATCCCCTTGAAGCCACGCCCGCGCGCCATGTCGAGCTCGGTCTTCGCGAAGTCCTCGTCGTCCTCGACGATCAGCACCACGCGGTCGCCGTCAGCGATGTCGGCACGGTCGTCGTCGACCGCCGGGTCGTGCGAGAGCAGCGCGGTCGGGTCGAAGTCCGGGGCTGTCGGCGCCGTCATCGCTCCGTTGCGGATCGGCTCGTCGCCTGAGTGCTCCTGTTCCGGGGCGACACCGGGGAGGAAGAGTGTGAAGCTCGAGCCCTTCCCAGGCTCGGATGCGACGCGAATCTCGCCGCCCAGCAGGCGAGCGATCTCGCGGGAGATCGACAGGCCGAGCCCGGTTCCCCCGTAGCGGCGGGACGTCGTGCCGTCGGCCTGCTGGAACGCCTCGAAGATCAGGCGCAACTTGTCGTCCGGGATCCCGATGCCGGAGTCGGTGACCTGGAACTGGACGACGGTGTCGGCGGTCTTCAATGTCTCTTCGCCGAAGCGCGTGCCCGCCGGGGCCGGGGACACCGTCAACCTGACGGCGCCCTCCGCGGTGAACTTGAACGCGTTCGAGAGGAGGTTCTTCAGCACCTGCTGGAGCCGCTGCTCGTCGGTGACGATCGAGCCCGGCAGCCCGTCTTCGAGCTTCACTCCGAACTCGAGCGCCTTCTGATCGGCAACCGGCCGGAACGTCCGCTCGACGAAGTCCGCCACCGCCGCCGGTTCCACCGGCTGCGGGTTGACGTCCATCTTTCCGGCCTCGACCTTCGACAGGTCGAGGATGTCGTTGATCAACTCGAGCAGGTCCGAGCCTGCGTTGTAGATCGTGCGTGCGAACTCGACCTGCTTCTCGCTGAGCGTTCCTTCCTGGTTGTCCGAGAGCAGCTTCGCGAGGATGAGCAGTGAGTTGAGCGGTGTGCGCAGCTCGTGGCTCATGTTCGCGAGGAACTCGCTCTTGTACTTGGACGAGAGCGCGAGCTGCTCCGCCTTCTCCTCGAGCTCCATCCGCGCGGTCTCGACCTCGGTGTTCTTCTGCTCGATTCGGGCGTTCTGCTCTGCGAGCAGCGCCGCCTTCTCTTCGAGCTCCTCGTTCGTCTGCTGCAGCTCTTCCTGCTGCTGCTGGAGCAGCTCCTCGGACGCCTTCAACGAGCGTGCTTGCTCTTCGAGCTCCTGGTTCGTGCGCTCGAGCTCGTCGCGCTGCGACTGCAGCTCCTCGGACTGGCTCTGCAACTCGAGGGTCAAGCCCTGCGACTGCTGCAGCAGCTCCTCCGTCCGCATCGTCGCGACGATCGTGTTCAGGACGACGCCGAGCGTCTCCGAGAGCTGTTCGAGGAGCGTGAGATGCGCATCGGAGTAGGCCGTGAACGACGCCATCTCGATCACTGCCATCACCTGGTCTTCGAAGAGCACGGGGAGGACGACGATGTTCACCGGCGCCGACTCGCCGAGCCCGGAGCCGATCGTGATGTAGTCCTCCGGCGCCTGCGTGATCAGGATCGGCTTGCGCTCGAGCGCCGCCTGGCCGACGAGCCCTTCGCCGAGGGCGAACACGTTGGCGATCCCCTTCCGGCGCTTGTAGGCGTAGCTCGACACGAGCCGGAGCTGCGGTTCCGAGTCCACCTCGGCCTCGGCCATGAAGAACGCGCCGTGCTGCGCGCCAACGAGTGGCGTCAGCTCGTTCATGATCAGGCGGCTGACCTGCTTCAAGTCGCGCTGGCCCTGCAGCATCCCGCTGAAGCGCGCCATGTTCGTGTTCAGCCAGTCCTGCTGCGCGTTCACCTCCGTGGTGACGCGCAGGTTGGTGATCATCTGGTTGATGTTGTCGCGCAGCTCCTCGACCTCGCCGCGCGCATCGACGTTGATCTCGCGGGTCAGGTCGCCGTTCGTCACCGCCGTCGTCACCTCGGCGATTGCGCGGAGCTGCGTCGTCAGCGCGCCGGCGAGCGTGTTCACGTTGTCCGTGAGGCCCTGCCACACGCCCGAGACTCCCTCGACGTTCGCCTGACCGCCGAGGATGCCCTCGGTGCCGACCTCGCGGGCGACGCGCGTGACCTCGGCCGCGAACGACGCGAGCTGGTCGACCATCGTGTTGACGGTGTTCTTCAGCTGGAGGATCTCGCCGCGGACGTCGACCGTGATCTTCTTGCTCAGGTCGCCCTTTGCAACCGCGGTCGTCACCTCGGCGATGTTGCGAACCTGGGTGGTCAGCGACGACGAGAGCTCGTTCACGGAGTCGGTGAGGTCCTTCCAGGTGCCGCTGACGCCCTTGACGTTCGCCTGCCCACCGAGGATGCCTTCGGTGCCGACCTCGCGGGCGACGCGTGTCACCTCGTCTGCGAAGGAGGAGAGCTGGTCGACCATTGTGTTGATCGTGTCTGCGAGCGCGGCCACCTCGCCCGATGCCTCGACGGTGATCTTGCGCGTCAGGTCACCGTTTGCGACCGCGGTGGTCACGTCGGCGATGTTCCGCACCTGAGTCGTCAGGTTGTTCGCCATGAAGTTCACCGAGTCGGTGAGGTCCTTCCAGGTTCCCGACACGTCCTTCACGTTTGCCTGGCCGCCGAGCTGCCCATCGGTACCGACCTCGCGGGCAACGCGTGTCACTTCGTCTGCGAAGGAGGAGAGCTGGTCGACCATCGTGTTGATCGTGTCCTTCAGCTCGAGGATCTCGCCGCGGGCGTCGACGGTGATCTTGCGGGTCAGGTCACCGTTTGCGACCGCAGTGGTCACGTCGGCGATGTTCCGCACCTGGTTCGACAGGTTGTCTGCGAGCGTGTTCACGTTCTCGGTCAGGTCGCGCCAGACGCCGCTGACCCCTTCGACCTTCGCCTGGCCCCCCAGCCGGCCTTCCGTGCCGACCTCGCGGGCAACGCGTGTCACCTCGGCGGCGAACGCGTTCAGCTGCACGACCATCGTGTTGATCGTGTCGGCGAGCTCCGCGACCTCGCCCTTCGCCTGGACGGTGATCTTGCGGCTGAGGTCGCCGTTTGCGACCGCCGTCGTGACCTCGGCGATGTTGCGCACCTGCTGCGTGAGGTTGTCGGCCATGCCGTTCACCGACTCCGTCAGCCCGCGCCACACACCGGAGACGCCTTCGACCTGAGCGGAGCCGCCGAGGATCCCGTCCGAGCCCACCTCGCGCGCGACGCGCGTCACCTCGGCGGCGAACGCCGAGAGCTGGTCGATCATCGTGTTGATCGTGTTCTTCTGGACGAGGAACTCGCCGACTGCGTCCGCGGTCACCTTGTCCGACAGGTCGCCCTTCGCGACCTTCGTCGTCACGTCTGCGGTGTTCCGCACCTGGTCGGTGAGGTTCCGCACCATCAGGTTCACGTTGTCGGTCAGGCCGCGCCACACGCCGGAGACGCCTGGCACCTCCGCCTGGCCGCCGAGGCGGCCTTCGACGCCGACCTCGCGGGCGACGCGTGTCACCTCGTCTGCGAACGACGAGAGCTGGTCGACCATCGTGTTGATCGTGTCGGCGAGCTCCGCGACCTCGCCCTTCGCCTGGACGGTGATCTTGCGACTGAGGTCGCCGCGGGCGACCGCCGTCGTCACCTCGGCGATGTTCCGCACCTGAGTCGTCAGGTTGTTCGCCATCGAGTTCACGTTGTCGGTGAGCGCCTTCCACGTGCCGGATGCAGCGGGCACGTCGGCCTGGCCGCCCAGCACGCCCTCCGTTCCCACCTCGCGCGCGACGCCCGTCACCTGGTCGGCGAACAGGCGCAGCGTGTCGATCATCGCGTTGATCGTGTCGGCGAGCGATGCAACTTCACCGCGCGCCTCGATCGTGAACTTCTGATTCAGGTCGCCGTCCGCGACCGCCGTCACGACCTTCGCAATGCCGCGCACCTGCGTCGTCAGGTTGGTCGCCATGAAGTTCACGTTGTCGGTCAGGTCCTTCCACGTGCCGCTGACGCCCTTCACGTTTGCCTGGCCGCCGAGCTGGCCCTCGGTGCCGACCTCGCGGGCGACGCGCGTCACCTCGTCGGCAAACGACGAGAGCTGGTCGACCATCGTGTTGATCGTGTTCTTGAGGCGAAGGATCTCGCCCTTCGCATCGACGGTGATCTTGCGTGTCAGGTCGCCCTGGGCGACCGCCGTCGTCACCTCGGCGATGTTGCGGACCTGCTGCGTGAGGTTGTCGGCCATGCCGTTCACCGACTCCGTGAGGCCGCGCCACACGCCGGAGACGCCTTCCACCTCCGCTGCGCCGCCGAGCTTCCCGTCGGAGCCGACCTCGCGCGCGACGCGCGTCACCTCGGACGAGAACACGCGCAGCCGGTCGACCATCGAGTTGACCGTCTCGGCGAGCGCCGCCACTTCGCCCTTCGCTTCGATCGTGAACTTGCGGTTCAGGTCACCGTCGGCCACGGCGGTGACGACCTGAGCAACGCCGCGCACCTGCGTCGTCAGGTTGGAGACCATCAGGTTCACGTTGTCGGTCAGGTCCTTCCAGGTCCCGCCGACGCCCTTCACGACGGCCTGGCCGCCGAGCTTCCCTTCCGTGCCGGCCTCGCGCGCGACGCGCGTGACCTCGTCCGCGAAGGTCGAAAGCTGGTCGACCATCGTGTTGATCGTGTTCTTGAGCTCGAGCACCTCGCCCTTGACGTCGACCGTGATCTTGCGCGTCAGGTCGCCGTTTGCCACCGCCGTCGTCACCTCGGCGATGTTGCGCACCTGGTTCGTCAGGTTCGTCGCCATGCCGTTCACGTTGTCGGTCAGGTCCTTCCACGTGCCGGAGACGCCCTTCACCGTCGCCTGGCCGCCGAGCTTGCCCTCGGTGCCGACCTCGCGGGCCACGCGCGTCACTTCGTCGGCGAACGACGAGAGCTGGTCGACCATCGAGTTGACCGTGGTGCCGATGCGGAGGAACTCGCCCTTCACCGCGCGGCCCTCGATCTTCAGCTGCATCTTCTGGCTCAGATCGCCTTCGGCCACTGCGTCGATGACGCGGG
>Ga0207657_10004193_pt1 | contig 15268 bp, 14 predicted proteins | sample KBSC33metaG_FD_184316 | JGI IMG/M metagenome (GOLD analysis project Ga0207657, IMG submission 184316) | Corn rhizosphere microbial communities from Kellogg Biological Station, Michigan, USA - KBS C3-3 metaG (SPAdes) (version 2) | ecosystem: Host-associated > Plants > Roots > Rhizosphere > Soil ... | reverse complement strand
CGGCCGACATCGGGCTCATGCTCCTGAGCTTCTTCAGCTCGGCAATGGCCTTGTCGTGGGCTTCCTTGGTGAACTTGGTCTTGTTGATCTTGTCTTCGAGGTCGGCCATCTCGTCCTTGCCGTCCTCGCCCTCGCCGAGCTCCTTCTGGATCGCTTTCAGCTGCTCGTTCAGGTAGTACTCGCGCTGCGTCTTCTCCATCTGCCGCTTGACGCGGTTGCGGATGCGCTTTTCGACCTGCAGGACGCCGATCTCGCCCTCCATGTAGCCGAAAACCTTTTCGAGCCGCTCCGACACCGCCTCGGTCTCGAGCAGTTCCTGCTTCTCGGGGATCTTCAGGCTCAAGTGCGAGGCGACCGTGTCGGCGAGCTTTCCGGGATCGTCGATCTGGTTGATCGAGACCAGTACCTCGGGCGGAATCTTCTTATTGAGCTTGATATACTGCTCAAACTGCGCGACCACGGTGCGGGCCACCTCGTTGTAGATCACTGCCGACCGTGCCCGGTCGAACGGCGGTGGATCGGCGATGGCTTCGGCCGATAGCGCATCAGGCCCCAGCGCCATCTGGAACGGCAGCCCGAGGCGGGGGCAAAGCGGCGCCGTGATGGGCCGCAACTGCCGAAAACAACTGGCGCAGAGCGAATCCGCCTCCGCCACCGCCGCCTCGCAATTGAGGCAGAGCGGGGGGTAGAGCGTGTCGAGCACGACCCGGCCGCAGCGGCCGGACCAACGCCCGGCGCCGCGCAGCGCCTCGCCGGTTTTGACAAGCAGCAGACCCCCGTCCATAACGCCGCAGCTTAGCCTAGGCCGAGCCCCAAGTCAGTGCAGATTGCGACCACTATGCAGCCTCCTATCGTTTTCGACCGCGCCCTGATCGCCCGGCATCTGGAGCGCCGCGCATCCGATGTCGATGATTTCATTACCCGCCTCGCCCTCGACGATCTGTCCCAGCGCCTGCTGGCGGTGAGCCGCCGCTTCGAACGGGCCTTGATCATGGCTCCGAGCGCCGCCGCACTACCGACTGAGGGGGTCAGCGCCAGCGGCGCCTTCGCCTTCTCGCGTGCCGCTACCGTGTTGCCCTCGGCCGGCGCGCCGCTGCTCGATGCGGAGGCGATCGCGCTGCCGCACACCGACTACGACCTCATCGTTTCGATCTTCGACGCCCAGATCGTCAATGACGTGGTGGGGTTTCTGGCGCGCCTGCGGGCGCATCTGCGGCCGGACGGGCTGCTGCTTGCCGCACTGCCCGGCGGCGCGACGCTCACCGAATTGCGCGAGGCGTTTCTCGAGGCGGATGCCGAGCTCAGCGGCGGCGCCTTTGCCCGCGTCGCCCCGTTCATCCAGCTTGGCGACGCCGGCGGCCTGCTGCAGCGCGCCGGGCTGAAGCTTCCCGTGACCGACGTCGAGCCCCACACCGTGCGCTATGGCTCGCCGCTGGCCCTGATGGCCGAACTGAAGACGCTCGGCGCGCAAAATCCCCTGGCCGACCGTCCGGCCCGCCCGATGACGCGCCGCCTGCTCGCCGCCGCATCCGCCGCCTATGAACGGCTCGCCGCCGATCCCGACGGCCGCGTCCGGGCGACCCTCGACATCGTGTGGCTGTCCGGCTGGGCCCAGCACGAAAGCCAGCAAAAGCCACTGAAGCCTGGCAGCGCCGCCGCCAGCTTCCGGCAAGTTCTTGGCGACAAGGCGAAGCCTTAGCGGCGGCAACCCGCGTCCCCGCGGGAGAGGCCAAGTGCCACGGCCCACCAACGTGCGCCAACCATGAAATTCTGTGAAATTCTGTTCGAAACCCGCCAAGGCGTGTGTCGCCTCGCGCGGCTCTACGGCACCGGCTGGTCCCAGACCGTCGTCGCCTGTTTCGAGGTGTAGTTGAACACCCCCTGCAGGCTTGCCCCGAGTGTGGACATGGCGACCACGATGGCAACTGCGATCAGGGCAGCGATGAGCCCGTATTCGATGGCCGTCGCGCCATCCTCCCGGCGCCCCAGCGCCCACAGCATCCGTCCCATTGCCCACCCCTCCCCTCGCGCCCGAGGCTATAAGAGATCGCACAACGGCGCGATCAGCGGTTCGTCCGCCGGCGGCATCGGATAGTTCCGCAGCGCCGTGGGCCGCACCCATTTCAGCGCCTGGTGCTCTCGCGCCGTCGCCACCCCCTGCCATTTACGGCAGACATAGACTGGCATGACGAGGTGAAAGCTTTCGTAACCGTAGCTTACGAAGCTGAGCGGGGCGAGGCACGCCTGCTTGGTGGAAATCCCTAATTCTTCGTGAAGCTCGCGGATCAGGGCGGCTTCCGGCGTCTCCCCCGGCTCGAGCTTGCCGCCCGGAAATTCCCATAGCCCGGCCATGGCCTTGCCCGCCGGCCGCTGGGCGATCAGTACGCGCCGGTCGGCATCGACCAACGCACAGGCGACGACCAGCAGCAACGGCTTGGCCGGTGCCGGAGGGACGATCTCAGGGGCGGCGGTAGTGATAGCGGTAGACCTCCGAAAAGCCGAGCGAGGCGTAAAGGCCGAGCGCCGGGGCGTTGTCGCTGACCACCTGGATGGCGGCGCGGTTCGCCCCCGCCGTTTTGGTCCAGTTGAGGGCGGCGTGCATCACGGCGCGGCCAAGGCCCTTGCCGCGCGAGTCGGTCCTGACCACCACATTGTGATAACAGCCGATGTCGCCCGCCGCCACCGCCAGCGCCGCCGCCACCGGCTCCCCGCCGGAATCGCGCAACAGCACGCCCGCCTGCGGCCAGGCGATCAGGTCGAGCAGCAGGGCCAGCGTCGCTGCCGAACGGCGATCGATGCCGGCGAGGCCCGTGAACGCCTCGAGCCAGTTGCGGTCGGCGCCGTCGTAAAATCTCACCCCGTCCGGCTCGGGATATTCGCCGAGCGGCATGGCGAGCACGCGCGACTCCTCGAAGGGTGCCCAGCCCCCGGCGTCGAGGGCCGCCAGCACGCCGGGCCCGGCGAGCGGCGTCACCCGGAACAGCGGGTCGCGGTCGTTGCGCAGGAACAGATCGACCATGCGTTGCAGCCGCCCGGCCGCATCCCCATCGTCGTCAGGATCGAGGCATTGCACCGAATTGGAGCGCTTGGTGTAGCCGCGCGCCAGCCGCGCCAGCCACAGCCCATCCAGCGCCGTGGTGATCGCCGGCCACGAGGAAATCGTCGCGGTCTCGAGGCTGAGAATGGAGGAAAGCTCGCTCATGCAATTCCCAAATCCCGGCACCCTTTTGCCGTCGAACCAACTGCGGGGTCAAAGGGCGGATGGCCCCCGACCCTCGGACGTTCAGGCTGGCACCAGCAGTTCAGCATCGTCACGGCCGGGCTTGACCCGGCCACCCAGCAAGCGATGCGAACCCAGCAGGGACGGCGGCAGGGGCGTTGCTTGCCCGCACCACGAGCCTAGGCTGGATGGCCGGGTCAAGCCCGGCCATGACGGTGGAGAGGCTCGTGCGCGAACTTAACTGGCGTGCGCCGCTAGCTCCGATAATCGCCGTTGATCGCGATGTAGCCGTGCGTCAGGTCGCAGGTATAGACCGTCGCCGTGCCCTGCCCGAGCCCGATATGCACGCGGATGTCGAGGTCCTGCCCCTTCATGTAGGCGGAAACCTTGGCCTCGTCGTAGCCGGCGGCGCGCTCGCCGCGCTCCGCCACGATGATGTCGCCAAACCCGATCGACAGCTTGTCGCGGTCGGCCGGTTCGCCGGCCTTGCCGACCGCCATCACGACGCGCCCCCAATTGGCGTCCTCGCCGGCGATGGCCGTCTTCACCAGCGGTGAATTGGCGATCGAGCGCGCGATCCGGAAGGCGCTCTGGTCCGAGACTGCCCCCTCGACGGTAACGGCGACGAACTTGCTCGCCCCCTCCCCGTCCCTGACCACCAGCATGGCGAGGTCGTGCAGCACGTCCCCGAGCGCCGCCGCGAACACCGCTATGCGCGGATCGCTCGCCTCGGTGATCGGCGCCACCCCTTTTGCCAGTCCGGTCGCAAACACGAGGCAGGTGTCCGAAGTCGAGGTATCGCTGTCGACGGTAACGGCGTTGAAGCTCCTGTCGATCAGCGGCTGCAGCAGGCCCTGCAGCACCGGCGCCGCGATCGGCATGTCGGTAAAGACGAAAGAAAGCATCGTCGCCATGTCCGGCGCGATCATCCCGGAGCCCTTGGCGATCCCCGAAATGACCACCTGCTGCCCGTCGAACTCGACGCTCGCCGTGGCCAGCTTGGGGAAGGTATCGGTGGTCATGATCGCCCGGGCCGCCTCGAGCCACGGCACATCGTGCAGCCGGCCGGCCATGTCGCGGGTCACGGCCGAGAATTTGCCCGCTTCGAGCGGCTCCCCGATCACCCCGGTCGAGGCGAGGAAGATTTCCTGCGTAGTGCAGCCCACCGCCTCGGCGACGATCGCCGCCGAGGTGTCGACCGCCAGCCGGCCGCGCATGCCGGTAAAGGCATTGGCATTGCCGGAATTCACCAGCAGCGCCCGCGCCACCCCGCCAGGCAGGTTCTGCCGGCAGAAATCCACCGGCGCCGACGGGCAGAGCGAGCGCGTCAGCACCCCGGCGACCTGCGTGCCCGCCACAAAGGTGGCGAGCAGCACGTCGGTGCGGTTCTTGTACTTGATGCCGGCTTCCGCCGTCGCGAAACGCACGCCCGCCACGGCCGGCAGGTCCGGAACAGTCTTGGGCGCGAGGGGCGAGACGGCGGCGGTCATTATTCTGCCGGCTGCCCCTGGGCAGCGCTCTGCTGCTCCTGCGCCTTGACCGCGGCGGCGAGCGTCGCGTCGGGGATGGTGACCGGATACTTCTGCTTCAGCTGCGTCACTTCCTGGTCGAACTTCTTGAACAGGATCTGCTGCTGCAACTGCTGGGCCATCTGGTCCATCGGCGTCGGCTGGGTCTTGCGCTTCTCGTCGACGCGGATGATGTGCCAGCCGAACTGGCTCTGCACCGGCTGCGACACCTGCCCGACATTCAGCGCGAAGGCGGCGGCGTCGAATTCCTTCACCATCTGCCCGTGCGCGAAGAAGCCGAGATCGCCCCCGTTCGCGGCGCTGCCCGTGTCGGTCGACTTCGCCTTGGCGAGGTCTTCGAACTTGGCCCCGGCGGCAAGCTGCTTTTCGATGTCCTTGGCCTCGTCCTCGGTCTTCACCAGGATGTGGCGGGCGTGCACTTCGTCCTGCGGCTTGAATGCCTTGACGTAGTCGTCATAGGCCGCCTTGATGCTCTCCGGGGTGATCACGCCGGCGATCTGCTTGGTGAAATATTCCTGCCGCAGGGTGCGGTCCTCGAGATAGGCGAGGCGCGCCTTGTAGTCGGGATCCGCGTCGAGCTTCTGCTCCCGCGCCGCCGTCGCCATGATCTTCATGTCGATCAGCACCGTGGTAAGGAAGGCCTTCTGGTCCTGCGGCGGCACGCTCTGCAACTGCTGGCCGAGATCCTCGGCGGCAAAGCTGAGGTCGGCCTCGGTGATGGTGTCGTCGCCGACCTTGGCCACCACATCGGTGGGCTTGGGGGCGACAGCCGGCGTCGCCGGGGCGGCGGCGGGTGCGGGGGTTGCGGCCGGCGCGGCGGCCGGGGCTGCGTCGTCGGCAAGCACCGGGCTCAGCGCGAGGGCGGCACCCAGCGTCAGGGCGCCCGCGAAAAGCGCGAAGCGCGACGCGCGGGGCGTCGAAAGGCGGTCGGTCATTTGGTCATTTCTCCTTGACGGGCGCGTGTCCCCCGACGCGTTGGGCGCATCCTTTCGCCCATTTTGCCGGCGTTGACAAGACAATGCCCCGCTCTTACATGTCCCGAAACCGTTTGCAGCGCGGACGGCATTGCCGCCCGGCCGTCTCACGCCGGCTGTCCGGCGGGTGACAGACCCGCGCCCGCCCCAGATACAAGGACAAGAGCAATGGTCGTTGCCGCGATCGCCAAGCGGATCTTCGGTTCCGCCAATGACCGGGCCGTACGCCGCTATCAGCCCCGGGTCGCCGCCATCAATGCGCTCGAGCCGGTCTTCGCGAAGCTGAGCGACGACGAATTGCGCGCCAAGACCGCCGAGTTCCGCCAGGCCTACCAGGATGGCAAGACGCTCGACGACCTGCTGCCCGAGGCCTTTGCCGCCACCCGCGAGGCTGCCAAGCGCACGCTCGGCATGCGGCATTTCGACGTACAATTGGTGGGCGGCATCGTCCTCAACGAGCGCGCCATCGCCGAGATGCGAACCGGCGAAGGCAAAACCCTGGTCGCCACCCTTGCCGTCTATCTCAACGCGCTGACCGGCAAGGGCGTGCACGTCGTGACCGTCAACGACTACCTCGCCAAGCGCGACAGCGAGTGGATGGGACAGGTCTACCGCTTTCTCGGCCTTTCCGTCGGCGTCATCATTCACGACCTCAGCGACGAGGAGCGCAAGGCCGCTTACGACGCCGACGTGACCTACGGCACCAACAACGAATTCGGCTTCGACTATCTGCGCGACAACATGAAGTTCTCGCGCGACCAGATGGTGCAGCGCGGCCATGTCTACGCCATCGTCGACGAAGTGGACTCGATCCTCATCGACGAGGCCCGCACCCCGCTCATCATCTCCGGCCCGTCGGACGACCACTCCAGCCTGTACCAGACCATCGATGCCCTGATGCCGATCATCGAGGAGGGCGATTTCGAGGTCGACCTGAAGCAGCGCGCCGCGACCTTCACCGACCAGGGGGTCGAAAAGCTCGAAGCCGAGTTGACCCGCCAGGGGGTGCTGGAGACCGGCTCGCTCTACGATATCGAAAACGTCAGCCTCGTTCACCACGCCAACTCCGCGCTACGCGCCCACAAGCTGTTCCAGCGCGACAAGGACTACATCGTCCGCAACGACGAAGTGGTGATCATCGACGAATTCACCGGCCGCATGATGCCGGGCCGCCGCTATTCGGAAGGCCTGCACCAGGCCCTGGAGGCCAAGGAACACGTCAAGATCCAGCCCGAGAACCAGACGCTGGCCTCGATCACCTTCCAGAACTATTTCCGCCTTTACGAAAAGCTCGCCGGCATGACCGGCACGGCCTCCACCGAGGCCGAGGAATTCGGCGACATCTACAAGCTCGACGTGATCAGCGTGCCGACCAACATGCCGGTCAGCCGCATCGACGACGAGGACGCCATCTTCCGCACCGCGGCGGAGAAGTTCGACGCCATCACCGAGGTCATTCTCGATTGCCGCAAGCGCGGCCAGCCGGTGCTGGTGGGCACGACCTCGATCGAAAAGTCCGAAATGCTGGCCGAATTGCTGCGCAAGCGCAATGTCGGCGAGATGGAAGTGCTGAACGCCCGCTATCACGAGCAGGAATCGCGCATCATCGCGCAGGCCGGCCGCCCGGGTGCCATCACCATCGCCACCAACATGGCCGGCCGCGGCACCGACATCCAGCTTGGCGGCAATCTCGAGATGCGGGTGGCCGATGAGGCCGCCGGGCTCGAGGGCGAGGCGCTGGCGGCAAAGACCGCCGAGATCAAGGCCACCATCGAGCGCGACAAGCAGGCGGCGATCGCCGCCGGCGGCCTGATGGTGATCGGCACCGAACGCCACGAAAGCCGGCGCATCGACAACCAGTTGCGCGGCCGTTCGGGCCGCCAGGGCGACCCCGGGCACTCCTCGTTCTACCTGTCGCTGCAGGACGATCTGATGCGCATCTTCCCGGTCGAGCGCATGGATTCGATGCTCGCCAAGCTCGGCCTGGCGGAAGGCGAGTCCATCACCCATCCGTGGGTGACCAAGGCCATCGAGCGGGCCCAGGTGAAGGTCGAGGCGCGCAATTTCGACATCCGCAAGAACATCCTCAAATTCGACGATGTGATGAACGATCAGCGCAAGGTGATCTTCGAGCAGCGCCTCGAGCTGATGGACGACGACAACGTGTCGGAAACCATCACCGGCATGCGGCACGACGTTGTCGATGCGCTGGTGACGGCTGCCATTCCCGAGCGCTCCTACCCGGAACAGTGGAAGACCGAGCTGCTTGAATCGTCGGCCCAGGCGATCCTCAACGTCGACGTGCCGGTGCACGAATGGGCGCTGGAAGAGGGCATCGACCTGCAGCAGGTGCGCGAGCGCCTGCAGGCGGCGGCCGACGCCTCGGCCGAGGCGCGCGAGGCCGATATCCTCGCCCGCTTCGTGGCGGTTGGCCAGCCCAACCCCACGGTGATGCGCAACATCGAGAAGTCGATCCTGCTGCAGTCGATCGACACCCTGTGGCGCGAACATCTGGTGACCCTTGACCACCTGTCCAAGGTGGTGGGCTGGCGCGGCGTCGGCCAGCGCGATCCGCTCAACGAATACAAGCAGGAAGCCTATGAGCTGTTCCAGAAGCTGCTGGCCGATTTGCGCGAGCTGGTGACCCGCCAGCTCAGCCATGTCGACGTGCAGTTGCGCCGGCCCGAGCCGTCGCCGGAACTGGCGATGAGCGAGATTCACCTCGACCCCAATACCGGCGACAATGAAATCTCCGACAGCCTGGCCGGCTTCCTCGGCGCGGGGCCGCGTGGCGCCGCCTACGCGGAAGGCAGCGGCGGGGCGCTCGGCGCGCTTGCCGGTGGCGCTTCGGCGGCCTTTGCCGGCCCGGGCGCGGCGGCCGATCCACGCCTCGCCCCGATCGATCCGAAGCTGCTTGTCGGGGTGTCGCGCAATGCCCCCTGCCCATGCGGCTCGGGCAAGAAGTTCAAGCACTGCCACGGCGCCTTCTGAACCGCCCCTCGGCGAGATCGAATTGAAGGGGCCGCCTAGGGCGGCCTTTTTCATCCGTCGACAGCCGCGCTCCGCTGCTGCGCGAAATCGGCGGCCGCGCACCCCAGTTGCACGAGCCCGCCCATCAGTAGCGCCAGCCGCACGCCTGCGGCCCCGCCCCCCGCCAGCGCATAGACCGTGCCGAGGATCGCAACGCCGGCCGTGGCCCCGGTCATCCGCGCCGCATTGATCAGCGCGGACGCCGTGCCGGACCGCGCCGCCGCGACGGCGCCTACCGCCTCCCCCATCAGCGGACCGGTGGCAAGGCCGAGGCCGACTCCCGCCAGGACCAGCCCGAGTTCGGCCACCACGATCGTCGGCTGGCCCGAACCCATTGCGATCACGAGCAAACCCAGCCCGATCGCGCCGACGCCGCCGCTGGTGACAACGCGTGCCCCGAAGCGCTTGCCAAGGCCGCCGGAAAACGGCGACACCAGCAGGAAGACCAGCGCCATCGGCAGCAGGCCGAGGCCGGCCATGATGGCGTCGAGCCGGCCACTCTCCTGCCAGAACAGCGGCACCAGGAACAAGGTGCCGTACATGCCGAAGGTCATGCCGATGGTGCCGATGATCGCTCCCCGGAACGCGCCGATGCCAAAAATGTCGAGCGGCACCAGGGCGGCGTCGCCCTTGCGCCTCTCGATCCGCAGGAACACCACCAGCGCCACGATGGCCACGACAAGCGCCCCCACCGCGAGAAGCGGCCGACGCTGCGCCTCGATGGCGGCGAAGGCGAGCCCGCCGAGCGCGACGGCGCCCAATAGCTGTGCTGGGACATCGAAGTCGCGGCCCCGGGGATCGGCCGATTCCACCATCGACCGGCGGGCCAGCAGCAGCGCCAGCAGGCTCACCGGGACGACGACGAAAAACATGCTGCGCCAGCCGAACTGGCGGATCAGCACCCCGCCCAGCGTCGGCCCGGTCGCCATGGCAAGGCCGTTGCAGGCGGCCCAGATGCCGAGCGCCCGGCCGCGCTCGGCGGCATCGCTCCACACGACCCGGATCACCGCCAGCGAGGCCGGCACCAGCAGGGCCGAACCGAGCCCCGCCACGGCTCGCCCGGCGATCAGCACGCCCATCGAGGGCGCCAGGGCGCAGATCAGCGAGGCCAGCGTGAACAACCCGGCGCCGATCATGAACAGCCGCCGGCGGCCGCGCAGGTCGGCCAGCAGGCCGCCGCTCAGCAGCAGCACCGCATAGACGAGGTTGTAGCTGTCAACCACCCACTGCAATTCGCCGACGTCGGCGTGGAAATAGTCGCCGATCGGCCGTACGCCCAGATTGACGATGGACGAATCCACCTGCGCCACCAGCACGGCGAGGCAGAGCGTGAACAGGGTCAGCCGGCGATCGGTGCCGGCCGCGCGCCGGCCAAATACCAGGGATTGTTCCATGATGTAGCCTTTCCGTTGTAGCATGGGCAACGCGGCGCTGCCGGCTCGGCTCGACTGCCCGCGAACGAGGCACCCATCCGTGATGGCGCCGCCTGGTTCGGCGCCATTGATAGCCGTCCACACCTGCCGATGGTTCGACCGGGCTCGAAACGTCGCGCAGGATGGGGTAGAAATGCTCCATTCGAGGAGATCGAAATGACTCTTGCCGCCGGCTTTTCGACCACCGCTTCGCTGCTTGCCGACCCGGCGCGCGCCATGATGCTGACCGCCCTGCTCGATAGCCGTGCCCTGCCGGCAGGCGAGTTGGCCTATGCGGCCGGCGTCACCCCCCAGACCGCCAGCTCACATCTCGGCAAGCTGCTGGCCGGCGGACTTATCGCCCTCGAGAGCGAAGGGCGGCACCGCTATTACCGGCTGGCCGGGGCCCATGTGGCGCAGGCGCTCGAGCAATTGGCGGCGATCCAGCCCGCCGGACCGGTGCGGCGCAAGGCGCTGAACCACGCGGCCCGTCAATTGCGCTTCTGCCGCTGCTGCTACGACCATCTCGCCGGTCAGGTCGGCGTCGCCGTCACCGAAGCCCTGCTGGCGCGCGGCCACCTCGTCGCGGCGCCGGACAAGCAGTTCGACGTGACCCCGACCGGCGCCCGCTGGTTCGGCGACCTCGGCCTCGAAATTGCCGGGCTCAAGCCGACCAGGCGCGGCCTCGCCCGCCAGTGCCTCGACTGGACCGAGCGGCATCATCACCTCGCCGGACCACTCGGCGTTACCCTGCTGGCCACCTTCTGCGACCGGGACTGGATGCGCCGCTCGCCCGGCTCGCGGGCCATCGAGGTCACGCCCGCCGGCTGGCTGGCGCTGCGCCGCCAGCTGGGTCTCGATCCCGCAACGTTGACGGCCTAAGCGCTGCCTGGAAAAGCGCGCTGGCGGTCTTCCGGTCCGGAAGCGCGCCGATCCGCGGCCTCAGCCGGCCGGCGTCGCTCGCACGCCATCCATCAGCACGTCGAGCAGGCGTTGCCGCCGGCGGGGATTGTCGCCGATCACCAGCAACCCCTGGTGCGCCCCCGCCAGTAGCGCGCGCACGTCGTCGGCATCGAAGCCCGGCCGGATCAGCCCCGCCGCCTGGCCGCGCAGGATCAGCGTCGAGTAGATCGCCCAGAGCTCGTCGAGAATGACCGAATTGGCGGCGCGGAAGGCATCGCCCGCCGCCGCCAGCACCTCGCCGAGCGCCCGCTTGTCCTGCGCCTCGGCGACGAACAGCCCGAACAAGGCGAAGAACCCATCGGGCTGGCCCTCCCCGAGCACCGTCCGCGCCGCCTCGACCAGCCGCTCCAGCCGCGCCAGCACGATCGCCTCGAGCAGTGCCTGTTTGGTCGGGAAATGCCGGACCAGCGTGCCGATGCCGAGGCCAGCCCGCAGCGCCACTTCCTCGGTCGAAGCAGCCGCGCCCTTTTCGCCGAAGACGCTGTTGGCGGCCTCCAGCAGCCGTGCCCGGTTGCGCCGCGAGTCCGCGCGGCTGCTGCCGCTCACCTGATCCATATCCGGAATCGCTCTCTGTTTGACCAACGGAGCCGTCACTCCGTAGCAGGCGGAGCACTCGCCCGGCTTACTACGTCACGGAACGGCAAACGCCAATAACCCACCGCCCGGCAACGCGAAAAATCCTTGCGCGCCACGCCCGCCCCGCGGCCCGCGAAAGGGCCGGACGCGCCTCAGGTCCGCCGCGCCGCGGGCAGCACGGCGGGCGCCGCCGGCGGCAACAGGTCCGGCACCGCCCCAAGCTTGCCCTGCACCGCGGTGACGGAGGTTGCCGTCGCGTCCGCCTTCAGCACCGGGCACGGCCCCGTCGCATCGAGCGGCTGGCCGCCGGCGCTGACGCTGTTGAACACATATTTGCCGTCGCAGACGTCCCAGTGCGGCGGGCGCTTGCTGGCCTCGAAATCGTCGTAGCCGGTCTTGATATTCTGCCAGAACGCCAGGTTCGGGTTGCCCGCCACCCGGGCGAAATTCTGCGCCGTCATGCGGAACGGAAAGATCTGCAGCTGCACCGATTTGTTGCCGCCGGCAAACGCCTCGCGCACCAGCGAATAGAGGTCGGCGATCTCCTTGTCGGTCATCGCGTAGCACCCCGACGACGAGCAGTCCCCGTGCACCATCAGATTGGCGCCGGTGCGCCCATGGGCCCGATCGAACTTGTTCGGAAAGCCGGTGTTGATGGCGAGGTAATAGTTGGAATTGGGGTTCAGCAGGCCGGGCGTGATATCGTAAAATCCTTCCGGCGCCTGCCGGTCGCCCTCGGTGATCTTCGGGCCGATGCCGCCCGACCAGGCGCAGATGTTGAAAGTCTTCAGCAGCGCGTAGGGCCCGCTGGTGGTCTGCTTCCAGACTTCCAGCACCGAATCCTGCTTGAAGATGCGCATCATCATCGGCGCGCCCGGCGTCGAGCCGATCGCCTTGATCTGGCTCACCAGCTGGCTCGACAGCGGCGCATTGGCCTTGCCGTCGGCGGTCAGCCCGGCGCAGGCGGCCAGCCCCAGCAGCACGGCAGCAACGGCAATGAAGGCGGCAATCTTGCGCAGGAACATCGGAAAACCACAGCGAGCGGCGAGGTCCCGGGACGGGACCGCATGGTTAAGCGAGACGTAACGATGCAAAGTAAACTGAGTCTTAATACTGCCGCCAGCGGGTCTCGCGGACTGATCAATCAACCGAGAGCGGTGCCGATATTGAGGAATTTTTCGCGCCGCTGCTCGCGGATTTCCAGCCGTCCCTTGGTGCCGGCAAAGCTTTGCAGGAAATCCTCGATGGCGGCACGCGCCCCCTGCATCACCGCCTCGGGATGTCGGTGCGCCCCTCCCACCGGCTCAGGGATGATGCCGTCGATCACCCCGAACCCCAGCAGGTCCTGCGCCGTGATTTTCATGTTGGTCGCCGCTTCCTGCGCCTTGGCGGCGTCCTTCCACAGGATCGCCGCCGCCGGCTCCGGCGACGCCACCGCATAGATCGAGTGCTCGAGCATCAGCACGCGGTTGGCCGTGGCGATGGCGATGGCACCGCCCGAGCCGCCCTCCCCGATGATCAGCGCCAGGTTCGGCACCCCGAGCTCAAGGCACTTTTCGGTCGAGCGGGCAATGGCTTCCGCCTGCCCGCGGGCCTCCGCATCGATCCCCGGATAGGCCCCGGCGGTATCGACGAACGACAGCACCGGAATCGAGAAGCGGTCGGCCATGTCCATGACGCGCACCGCCTTGCGATAGCCCTCGGGCCGCGCCATGCCGAAATTATGCTTGAGGCGCATTTCGGTGGAGGAGCCCTTTTCCTGCCCCAGCACGGCGACCGGCTGGCCGTTGAAGCGGCCGAACCCCGCCTGCAGCGCCGCATCCTCGGAGAACTTGCGGTCCCCCGCCAGCGGCGTCCATTCGGTGATCAGGGTTTTGACGTAATCGGAAAAATGCGGTCGCTGCGGATGCCGCGCCACCTGCGTTTTCTGCCAGGGCGTCAGCTTCTTGTAGATATCGGCCAGCGCCTCCTCGGCGCGGCTCGACAGCCGGTTGACCTCCTCGTCGATGGACACCGCCTGATCGGTCGAGGAGAGTGACTTGAGCTCGGCGATCTTGCCTTCAAGCTCGGCCACCGGCTTTTCGAAATCGAGATAGGTCTGCATTCCACCGCCCGTTCGGGTCGTTCAGGGCGCGCCGGAACGTGGCCCCCCATGTCAGGTGCTAAAGTGGCCGGAAAGTGGCAACGGAGCAAGAGCGCAACCATACTTCACCCGCGTAAACGGGGCCTCATCGCTCCCCCCCTTTTGGGGCAGCGGGCGGCGGGGGACCTTCCGCGTGCCTCGCGGCTCCATCGTCTCCCTCCCCCTTGAGGGGAGGGATCAAGGGTGGGGGTCCTGCCACCCACTCAGTGCCTGCGGTTCGACCCCCACCCGGCTGCCGCCACCCTCCCCCAAGGGGAGGGAAATCCAGCCGCTCGGCTCCGGCGCTGCCGCCCCCAGCCCGCGCAAAAACAAAACGGCCACCCCGAGGGGTGACCGTTGGGTTCACGACAGAAGCGCGGCGTTACGCGGCGGCTTCTTCGGCGTCGCTGGCGTCGGTTTTCGGCGAGCGGCGCGGGCTTTTCTGCAGGTTCTTCTCGATGAGCTGCACGGCCTCGGTCAGCGTCAGCTTGTTGACCGCACCGATTTCGCGGCTCATGCGATCCATGGCCTGCTCGAACAACTGGCGCTCGGAATAGGACTGCTCGGGCTGGTCGTCGGAGCGGTAGAGGTCGCGCACCACTTCCGAAATCGAGATCAGGTCGCCGGAATTGATCTTGGCCTCATATTCCTGGGCCCGGCGGCTCCACATGGTGCGCTTGATGCGCGCCCGACCGGTGACAGTCTCGAGCGCCTTGCCGACCATATCCTCCTCGGCCAGCTTGCGCATACCGACGGACTTGATCTTGGCGACTGGGACACGCAAAGTAAGCTTGTCCTGCTCGAAAGAGATCACGAACAACTCAAGGGTCAGCCCGGCCACTTCCTGCTCTTCGATGGAGACGATCTGGCCTACACCGTGCGCCGGATAGATGACATACTCGCCGGTCTTGTACCCAAGCCGTTGCGTGGTCTTTTTGACTACCATGAAACTACTCCTGTTTAACGCCGCGATGGACCGGTTCTTCCGCGCCAAGACCGTCCATTCTTGACTGTTGCCGCCCGTGCAAGTCCTCGATCAATAAGCCCGCACCGCGTCCCGGTCTCGCGCGACCGGCCCGCTTTGCCTCATTCACGATCCTCAGCAAAAAAATAGTGCCTCTCGGCACATGTGGGGCTGCATTGATATAAGCACCCTAGCACAATTTTTCAGCAAAATCAAAAACTACGAATCAGCCATGCAGCAATGCTGGCGAAACTCGTCGCAAGAGCTTGGCCGGACTGCCAGACGGGGGAGATCGCGGGAAGGACAGGGGGTGGAAGGCCTCAGTCGCCTTCGCCCGGAGCCTCGGAAAAATACTTCTCGAGCTTGCCGGTGACCCCGTCGAACTCTTTCGCATCGGCCGGGGGATCGCGCTTGATCGAGATGTTGGGCCAGGCGGCAGCATATTTGCCGTTCAGCTCGATCCAGTTCTCCAGCCCCG
>Ga0207657_10004192_pt1 | contig 15272 bp, 14 predicted proteins | sample KBSC33metaG_FD_184316 | JGI IMG/M metagenome (GOLD analysis project Ga0207657, IMG submission 184316) | Corn rhizosphere microbial communities from Kellogg Biological Station, Michigan, USA - KBS C3-3 metaG (SPAdes) (version 2) | ecosystem: Host-associated > Plants > Roots > Rhizosphere > Soil ... | reverse complement strand
CGCCCAGTTCGGCGCCGACACGCCGATGAAGCGGCCCGCCCAACCGGAGGAGATCGCGCCTGCCTTCGTGTTTCTGGCGGCGCCCTCCTGCTCGAGCTACATAACCGGTGAAATCCTGCCGATCATCGGCGGCTACTCCGGAGGCTGAACGGGACTTTGGCGCTAGCTTGGCGCTCCTGGCCTACGCTCGAGGAAGCGCATCAAGGCACTCTCGATTCGGTTTAGCCCGCTCCGCAATCGTCCGCGGAACAGCGAAGTCCCGAGTTTGCCGCTCTCGTAAGCCTTGATCACACTGGCATGGATGTAGCTCGATCGCGCGACGGTTCGCGTATTGACCAGAATCTCGCTGGCCTTGTCCGCCGCGTCGATAATCGCCTGCTTGCGAAGTTTCTCGGTTTCGTGGCCGTTGTTCTCGGTCAGTGTCGCGAGCGCCTCGGCCGAGGCCCTGAACGTGCGGAAGTCCTTGGCCGTCACGTCGGCTCCGCTTGCCTCGGCAATAAAGGCGTTGACCTCACGGGCGGTGACAGGTCTCTGCTGACCGCTTTCGTCCGCCGCGCTGAACAGGCGTCGGCCTTTCAAGCTCGACAGCTTCTTGACCACAGGAGCCAGCAGCTTGTCTTTGAGTTCTCGCTTCACCGGCTTGCCGCCTTTGCCCACAAACTCGATGAGGACTTTGTCGCCTTGGACGGAAACGTCGCTCTTGAGCAAGGTCGCCGCGCCGCGCGAGCCTCGCGCTTCTGCATATTCCTCATATCCTGGCCGCAACAGCGCGCGGTCGATGAGCCGCACCACGGCGGCTATCACCTTCGTCCTGGTTAACTCCGGACCCGATAGCGATTTCCTGACCGCGTTGCGCAAACGCGGCAGCGCCGTGCCTAGGCGGCGCAATCTCTGCGCCTTGGTTTCGCTTCGGGCTTTGTCCCAATCGGGGTGATAGCGATATTGCAGTCGCCCTTCGGCGTCGCGGCCTACTGCCTGGATATGGGCGCGCTCGTCTTCGGCGATGCATACCTCGGTCCAGGCGGGCGGGATGGCGAGCTGCTTGATGCGCGCTTTTGCTGCTTTGTCGCGGATGTTGCCACCGGCGGCATCGATATAGGCAAAGCCCTTGCCGCAGCGGCGGCGGCGCAAACGGAGATCCCCAGTTTCGATGTAGTTGAGACCGTAGCGGCGGCAAAGGCTCTTTGCGTCTTGCGGCATGGCAAGCCGACAAACCCGCCGCAACGCATTTAAGTTTCCAATTGCAAGTCGAACTCTTCTAACGCGAGCGAGGGCGGCCACAAACTCATCGAAATCTCAGGACTTTGGCGTTCTGGACGGACCGTCGTCCTAGTTTCCTGCAACCGCCGTCCCATTGCTCTCTGCTGGGAGAACTCGCTTGAGCGGCGTTGCCGAAGCTTCGTTTGCAGACGCTCCCGCATCTCCGGCCGACTTTGCCGTCAAATCACGGAGAAGGGCCTGGATCTCAGGAGAGATCGAGGTGAAACGGATCGAAAAATCTTTTCCATTTCCCGCGGCCGCGCCGAGAACCTTGCCATAAAGAGTGCCCGGCAAGTCTTTGCCGTCCTTGCCGAGGAGGCGCATCTTTAGGTTGCTCAAAGACGGCACCGGATTGTCTAGTCGAGCCTCAGCGGCCTTGCAGGAAATCTTGATCAGACTTCCTTTCGACATCTCGCCGCCGAGTTGCGCGCCCTCCACCATCTCATAGTGCAACGGAATCTCTTCGGCGAGCGGGACGAGCGCCTCGGCGGAATCGGTCATCAGCAGCTTGTGTTTGCCCCCGATGCCGAGAACTTCGTAGATGGTGATCGGGTGCTCGACGCCCTTAGCCTTCACTTCCATCTGCTTGCCGGTCTTCAGGATCGGTCCCACCTCCTGCCGCGTGGTCTCCGACACCAGGATCTGACCGCCGGTGGTGCAGGACTGGATGCGGGAGGTGAGGTTGACGTGACTTCCCACCACTCCGTACTTCATTCGCTCCGGTGAGCCTATATTCCCCACGACAACCTGGCCCGTGTGTACCCCGATTCCCATCTCGATCTCGGGCAGATCCTCTAGCCGGTTCTGCTCGTTGATCGCGGCCATTGCGAGCTGCATGGCAACAGCGCAGGCGACCGCGCGTTGTGCGTCGTCCTCCTGCCAGACGGGCGCACCGAACAGAACGAAGATGGCGTCACCGATGAACTCGTCGATCGTGCCCTGGTATTGCTTGATGATCGAAACCATCGACGTGAGATAGCGGTTGAGCAGCGCCACGACGCGTTGCGGCGGCAGCCGCTCCGACAAGGAGGTGAAGCCCCTCAGGTCGGTCATTAGCATGGTGACCTTCCGCTTCTCGCCGCCCATCTTGAGGCCTGTCGGAGACTCGAGCACGGTGGAGACCACCTCGTCGGTCAAATAGCGGCCGAAGGTCTCACGGATGAATCGGTTGCGCAGCTCGACCTGCTCGGCCAGCCGTTTCAGCTCGGCCTCGACGCGCTTGCGGTCGGACACGTCGGCCCACGAGCCCACGATTTCCTGTGGCTTGCCTTCCTCGTCTTGAGTGACGGTCAAGGTGTCCTGAATCCAGATATAATGACCATCACGATGGCGAAAACGATACTCTAACGTTCCACCACCCTGCGCAATTAGATGATCCATTTCACCAAAAACTCGCGACGCGTCTTCGGGGTGAAGCCGCTTAACCCAGAACTTTTTGTCGTCGCGCATTTCCCAGGGCGCGTAACCCATAATTGAATTTAAATTATCGCTGACGAATGTGCAGGCGTAATCTCCGGATACCTGCGTGGTGTAGATGATGGCCGGGCTCGCGCCGACCAACGTCTCGAGATCGTTCATGAGCGCCATGCGCTCGCCGAGCGCTAGCTCTGCCTGCTTGCGACCCGAAATATCAGCCCAAGACCCCACAATCTCGAGCGGCCGACCATCATTACCTTCGATCACCCTAAAAGTGTCCTGGATCCAGATATAATGTCCGTGACGGTGCCTGAAGCGGTACTCCAGCGTGCCGCCGCGCTTCTCGACCAGTGGACCCATCTCGCTGAACACGCGCGAGGTATCCTCGGGGTGCAGCCGCACCGTCCAGAAGTCCTTGTCCTCGAGCATCTCCCAGGCCGAGAAGCCCATGATGCGCGAGACGTTCTCGCTCACGAAGGTGCAGGTGTAGTCGCTTGCCTGGTTGGTGTAGACGATGGCTGGCGTGACCGTCATGAGGTACTGAAGCCGTTCGCGCGCCGTCTTCAATTCGGTGGTGCGCTCCTCGACACGCTTCTCCAATTCATCGTGCGCTTTGCGGAGCTCCTCCTCTTCGCGCTTCCGGATGGTCAGGTCGGTGGCGAAGCCAACGGTGCCAACCTCCTCTCCGTGCTCGCCGAACAGAACCGACGCTGATATGAGGACGGGAATATTCTTGCCGTCCTTGGCTTTGAGCACGCTTTCGAAGCCCGCGACCGTGCCGCCGCGCTTGCGCATCTCGCGTAGCACGTCCCTGGCGATGTCCTCGTTCTCGTAGAGACCGGAGGTGTTGCGGCCGATAACCTCTGCCGCGCGATAGCCCAGCAGAGTCTCGGCGCCCTCATTGAAGAGCACAATCATGCCTTCCTTGTCGGTGGCGATGATCGCGTCGGTCGAGCTTTCGATCAGGCGTGTTAGATATCGCTTGGTATTTCGGAGCTCGATATTCGCTTCCAACGCCGCCTGCTCAGCGCGTTTGCTTTCGGTGATATCAGCCCAGGCGCCGACTAGCTCGAGCGGATGGCCGGTCTCGTCGTTCACGACCCTGAAGCTGTCCTGAATCCAGATGTAATGCCCGTCGCGATGACGGAAGCGGTATTCGACGGTTCCGCCTCCCTTCTCGATCAAAGGCGGCATGGCTTCGAACACGCGTTTCGCATCGTCGGGGTGCAGATGGTCGGGCCAACACTTGGGATCGGTCGTCATTTCCTGCGGCGAATAGCCCATGATCGCGCACAGGTTCTCGCTGACGAAGGTGCAGGTGAAATCCCCCGAAGCTTTGGTCGTGTAGATGATCGCCGGACTTATGGCGAGCAAGTATTGCAGTCTTTGCCTTATGTCGCTCAGTTCCGTCTCGGCCGACTTGCGCTTGGTTATGTCGGCCCAGGCGCCGACCAGCTCCAGCGGGTGGCCGGCTTCGTCTTTGACAAGCCTGAATGTGTCCTGAATCCAAATGTAATGACCATCGCAGTGGCGGAAGCGATATTCGACCGTGCCACCACCCCTCTCGATCAGGGGCCGCATCTCGTCGAAGATTCTCGGCGCATCCTCAGGATGAAGATTGCCTGACCAGCACTTCGAATCGGCAATCATCTCCTGTGGCGAATAGCCCATGATCGCGGTGAGATTCTCGCTGACGAAGGTGCAGCTGAAATCGCCGGAGGCCTTGTTCGTGTAGATGATAGCCGGACTGACCGCGAGCAGGTATTGCACGCGCCGCTTCGTACCCTTTAGCTCGCTTTCAATAGCCTTTCGGCCGGGCTCGAAGGCTTCGAGCGCGGCAATCCGCTCACGCAATGAGGAGATCTCGTCGAGGAGTTGTTTCTTCGTCCTCTTGTCATCCGTATCTGCGGCAGCTGTCGCATCGTAAATTACTGACGCGCCTGGCTTTTCTGGCCTCGCCCGAGTCGGTCGGTTGCTGCTTACGCTCATACCTGCGCGTCCTCTCCAAGCCAACGGCCGCGCGACCTCGAGGGGTGCACCTGCCGCGCGCGATGATACGCCCGCTGCTATTCCTAAGCGAGTCCTGTTCGCCGCAAGGCAAACGGAAACTTACTCGCCCGTTGCATCGTGAACCATCTCGGCGAGGCGATCGACGTCCTTAACAAGGAGTGTGCCGCCGCGGCGCTCGATGATCCCGATTTTGGACAGGCGGTTAAGCTCGCGCGTCACGGCCTCGCGATGGGTGCTGATGCGGCTTGCGATCTCGACATGGGTCGGCGCCGGCACGATGCGCGCAACCTTGCCTTGCTTGGAGCCGAGGCTCGCGAGCCGCAGCAGCTCGGCCTGGATTCGGTTGTTAACGGCAAGCGTGCTGAACTCGTACACACGCGTAGTAAGCGCCCTGATTGTCCTGACTAGCCGCGGCAGCAGAGCCTGCGCTACGCCCGGCTCTGACTGCAGCAGCTCGCGGAAAGTTGCGCCAGGCATCGACGCGATGAGGCAGCTCGTTCGTGCCTCCACACTTGCCGATCTCGAGCCGCCGTCGATCGCGGGGAACTCGCCGAAAATTTCGCCGGCGGGCAACTCGCGAAAGCTAACTGCCTTTCCGACCGACGAATAGATCGTGACGCGGACTTCGCCGAGCACGATGAAGAATACGTCATCCGAAGCATCGAGATAGCTCACGATCGGCTCGCCAGGTGCGTAACGCCGCCAGACGCAGCGTCGCTGGATCCGGTCGAGCGCGTCGGCGGGGAACCCAGCGAAGATTCCGATCCCCTTCAGCGACTGTTGCGGCTGCGTGCTTTGCGAAAGTGCCATTGCCAGCCCCAGCGCCTGCACCGTTGTTCAAAGCGTGCGGAGGATAAACCAGGCGGCGGCGAATGGGCAGGCATAAAAATGGCGCATGCTTCGGCAGAGCGCCCGTGCTGGGACCGCGACTGACGTGTGGCAAATCTCACAGCGAGAATCGTGGTGGCGAGGCATCGTCAACCTCACAAGCTCAAGATGGTCTGCAGCAAGTGAATTAAAGGAGATCGCCATGACCCGCTCAAAGACACGGAAAGTTCCCCAGTTCTCTTCCGACCATCCGTTCCCCTACGTGCTGGTGTGTAGCACCTTCGGAACCATCATCAGCCTCGCTGCGGTCTGGATCGTGACTGCTCATTCAGTGGCCCAGGCGATGGTGGCCTGACCGAAAGCTAACGATGCCAGCCGTGTGACAAATGTCACAGCGGCAACCCCGGCAGCAACCCATGATGTTCATACCGCAAGAAAGGAGCCTCGAAATGCCGAACCCGATCATAGACAGCTCGTTTCCCTCAGTGCTGGTGTACGGCACGCTTGGAAGCATCGTCAGCATCGCCACGGTGTGGCTAGTCTCCGTCATGGTTTACGCGCCTGTTTCTGCGCCTGTTCTCGGAGCCTAGGAGAGAATTATGTCCATCGTTACGGAAAGGATTTACGAAGATGCGAGCGGCATCGCGGCCTGCGCCAGCTGCCCCGCCGCCGTCGCAAAATCCTATCTCGTAGAAGCACTTGGTACACCCTCGACAGTCGATGTTGGTGTGATCATCGTGAACGGCGAGGCGCGCATCCTGCACGCCAACCAAGCCGCCAAACGCATGCTCGACCATTGACCGATCGTCTCGCTCGGCGGATGCCTCGGTGCATTGCGTGCCGATCTGACCAAAGAGTTGCGAACAGCGATCGCAACCGCGCAGATCGAGAATGCTCATATCGGTGCCGTCGGCATCGGCGTCCCCCTCGTCGACAAAGAAATGACCGCCGCTACTGCACACGTCCTGCCGCTCGCCAATGCTCGCTCGCATGCTACCCATCCAGAACACATGCCAACTGCCGCAGTCTTTGTGGCGCGGGCGACAGCATCGCCCTTAACCGATATTCGAACGGTCGCACGTGTCTACAGCCTCACGCCTGCCGAGGCCCGGCTCGTGGAACAGCTTATCTCCGGCGCAAGTCTCACCGAGGCGGCCAACGCACTCGGGATCGCGGAAGCCACCGCGCGAACGCACCGCAACCACATCTTCACCAAGACCGGGGTGTCGCGGCGAACTGACCTGTTGGCCTTGATCACTCGCCTCATTCCTCCAGTTCGCCGCCCGCATTGACGGGGCTATGACTGCCTCTTCGCGCAAGCACATCCACCGAGCGATCTAGCTCGAATGGTTTAGAACGAACGGTCTAGTCCGAACGGTCTAGACCGGAGGGTCGATGCGAGCGCGCGGAAACGTCCCTAGTTTCATACGGAGGCCTCAAGAGGCCAAGGCAGCCAAAGAGTCCAAGGAGGAACGAATGAACAAGACGATTGGCATGATTGCCGCGCCCGGCTGTAGCGATGACGCTTGCCGATGCCGTGCTGCTCGCAGGCGTGTTGTTGAGCCTTGCCGCAAGTCCCGCGTTCGCGACCGATCTGCTGAACAAGGGCACGACTCCCTACGTCACCCATTTCGTATTTCGGCCGTTGATGAACGTCGACGTTCCCGGCGTGGGCTCAGTCACCACGCTCGAAGCCGTCGGGACGACCGAGAACCTCAAGGGCGAGAAGATGCTCGACAAAATGTCAGCGCGATGTCAAGCGCTGAGCGTCGACTCCGGCGCCAAGAAATATATCGACGGCGCCTGCGTGCTGGCCGACGCCGACGGCGATAAGATCTCCCCCTCGACCTTCGACACGCGCGATCTCGATAAGTCGCAGCCTGATTTGAGCTGCGGCACTCACATCATCACCGGCGGCACGGGCAAATATGCTGGCATCACCGGCAGCGAGCCGTTCGCCTGCAACTCGATGCCGGCGCTCGCGGGGGGAGGGGGCTATACCGCGATGGACATCCCCCACAACACGTCTTGGGAGATCAAGAAATAGAGTTCCTTCCTTAGCGCAGAGCGGCCCCATCCCGGCCGCGTTGCCTCTGGCTGGCATGTTGTCGCGGCATGCCAGCCTTTTTCGTCCGGGAACGGCCGATGCGTGATACGTGTTTAGGGGCCGAGTTCTTGACCGTCCCATCGGAGAGCAATCCATGCATATAGACTTAGAATCGGCCGAGAAGGCCATCGCTGCCGCGCGCAAGGAAGCCATTAATCTCAAGACCAAAATGTGTATCGCCATCGTCGATTCGGGCGCCAATTTGCGCGCTTTCATTCGCATGGATGATGCCTGGGTCGGCTCAATCGACATCGCCATCAAGAAGGCGAAGACCGCTTGCTTCTTCACCATGGGGTCCGGCGAGCTAGGCAAGTTGTCGCAGCCTGGGAAACCGCTCTACGGCATCGAGCATTCGAACGGTGGTCTCATTACCTTTCCTGGGGGCTTGCCGATCATCCAGGATGGCGAGCTGTTCGGTGCCATCGGGGTGAGCGGAAGCTCCGTTGAGAACGACCACAAGGTCGCCGCGGCCGGCTGCAAGGTGCTGGGCGAGAGCTCGCTCACGGATCACCCTTTCGCCCGCATGATGCATCTTGGCACGTGAGCTCAGGCGCCTTGCCAGACCAGAGTAGGCTCAAGTCAGATGCGCCGTTGGTCAGTCCGCGCTTTGGGTGGTAAATTCAGAGGCTCGGGGATAGGGGGCGGTCAGTTCACGAGGAGGTCATCCATGAGTTCGCCCAACATCTTCGGTTCGGATCATCCCGCTGTTCCCGGCGGCAGCGTGGCGAAACCGCTGATCATCGCCCTTCTTGCGCTTCTCGCCTCCCGCTATTTCGGCGGGAAGAGCAGCGAGCAGGCCAGCGCTCCGGCTCCAGAACCGTCAACACGATCGCCGGGGCCCGCGCCGACATCAGAGGCCACGCCCGGCAGCATCCTCGATGGCCTAGGCGGCCTCATCAAGCAGTTCCAGCAAAAGGGCTTTGGCGACACGATCGATACTTGGGTCAATACCGGCGCCAACCAGGATATCTCGTCTGGCGAGGTGTCCGATGCGCTTGGCCGTGACGTCGTCGACGAGCTATCGCGTCGCACCGGCCTGTCCCGAGATCAGGTGGTCGAGGAGCTCGCGCGCATGCTTCCGAGCACGGTCGATCGGCTCACGCCGGAGGGGCGGTTGCCAACGCAACGCGAGATGGCGCGGCTTTTGAGCTAGTGCGGTAAGCGTCGGCGTTGCAAAACAGCAACTAGGAGGCTTCACATGTCGATTATCGCCTGGATTGTCTTGGGACTGATCGCGGGGTTCATCGCGAGCAAGCTCGTCAGCGGAACAGGTCAGGGATTGCTGATGGATATTGTGCTCGGCATCGTCGGCGCCGTGGTGGGCGGCTATCTGTTCACCGCGTTCGGCGCGACCGGCGTCACCGGCTTCAATCTCTACAGCATGTTCGTCGCGATCGTGGGAGCCGCGGTGCTGCTCGTGATCTATCACGCGATTGCCGGCCGCTCGACCTGACGTTCGGCTGAGACAAACGAATGATCTTGGCGCCGGCCCTGTCGGCCGGCGCCATTTTTTGACAAGAAATCACAGCGACGCGGCGTGGGTTGTCACGCGCTCCATCCCATGCTTTCTTTCGTAGCCTTTCGTGGAGAGTCATCCCGCATGACCAAGTCGATCGCGCGCCTGGCCAAGGCTGGGCGCGCAACATCGGAGTTGTTCGAGAACGTTACTGATCCCTTCGACGGGACGCTCAACGACGATCTTGTCGTGGAGCGCACCGAGAAGGAACTGAAGGTCGTGAAGAACGGCAGCGCGAGATCTGTGGCCGGTTTCGAGCGCAAGCTGCCTGAGTCCTCGCCATACGTCGCCGGCAAGGATGTGTCGCTCGATAAGGCCATCGCAGAAGCCGCCAAGCTGATCGGCAAGGCTGCCCTTCCGCTCTACGGCGGGCTCGCCACCGATGTCGAAGGCATGCGCGCTGCGCTCGCGCTCGCCGAGCGCACCGGCGGCATCGTCGATCACGCCTTCAGCGAGGCGCAATATCGCAACTTCAAGGTGCTGCAGACCACTGGCTGGATCACCTCGACGCTCACCGAGACGCGCAATCGCGCCGATCTCATCATCATCGCGGGCAGCGACGTGTTCAAGCTCCATCCGCGCTTCTACGAAACGATCGTCTCGCCGCCAGACTCGATGTTCGAGGTGACGGCGCCGAAGCGCACGCTCGTGTTCATCGGCAAGGGGCTCGATCGCGGGGTCGTTAAGGGGTCGCGGATCGGCGACGTCATCACGCTCGCTTGCAAGCCGGAGCAGGCCGGCGAGGTCGCCGGCGTGTTGCGCGCGCGGCTGCGCGGCTTCAGATTGAAGCCGGTGAAGATCGACGGCATCACGCTCGCCGAGATCGACGTGCTCGCTGATAAGTGCAAGCAGGCGAAATACGGCGTCGTAGTCTGGGCGCCGCCGTCGCTCGATTTTTCCTTTGCCGAGCTTGCCGTCGAGCAGTTCGCCGGACTCGCGAAGGATCTCAATCAGACCACGCGCTTCGCCGGGCTCTCGCTTGGCGGCGGCGAGGGCGCCGTCACCGCCGCAGCCGTATGCACCTGGATCAGCGGCTATCCGCTCCGGGTGAGTTACGCGACCGGCGCGCCAGACTATGATCCCTATCGCTGGTCCATCGATCGAATGCTGAAGGAGGGTGAGGGCGATCTTCTCGTCTGGATCGCCTCGATCTCGCCGGACGTTGCGCCGCCCGGGACCAAGGCCCCAAGCATCGTGCTCGGCACGCCAGGCCTCAAGCTCGCGAAGCCGCCGCAAGTGTTCATCCCCGTCGGCACGCCGGGCGTGGACCATGCCGGCCGCATGATCCGCGTCGACAATGTCGTGTCCCTGCCGCTCAAGGATCTTGGCCGGGCGGAGCTTCCGCCTGCCGCCGACGTGCTCGCGGCCATCGAAGCCGCCCTCTAGGTCCGGAGCGAACGACGATGCTCATCAAGCTCTCTGGCGGCAAGGTCTACGACCCCGCAAATAAAGTCAGCGGCGAGGTCCGCGACATCTATGTCGAGGACGGCAAGATCGTCGCGGCCAAGCCCAACGCCAAGCCCGACGCGACGTATGACCTCAAGGGCCGCATCGTCATGGCTGGCGCCATCGATCCGCACACCCATATCGGCGGCGGCAAGATGACCATCGCCCGCGCGCTCCTGCCGGAGGACCATCGCGGCGATCCCGTGACCCGCACCGAGCTGACCCGTGCAGGTTCTGGCCGCTCGGTTCCGTCGACCCATGTCACCGGCTATCGCTATGCCGAGATGGGCTACACCGCCTGCTTCGAGCCGGCCATGCTGCCGGCCAATGCGCGCCAGGCGCATATGGAGATGGGCGATACGCCGATGGTCGATAAAGGCGCTTTCGCCATGCTCGGCTCGGACGACTATTTCCTGCGCCAGCTCGCGGCGAAGGCGGACTTCGAGGCGATCAAGGACTACGTCGCCTGGATCCTGCATGCCTCGCAGGCGATCGCCATCAAGGTGGTCAATCCGGGCGGCATCAGCGCCTTCAAGTTCAACCAGCGCAAGCTCGATCTCGACGAAGAACACGTGTATTACAAAGTCACCCCGCGGCAGATCATCTTGACGCTCGCGCGGGCTGTGCAGGAGCTCGGCGTCACCCACCCGCTGCACATCCACGGCTGCAATCTCGGCGTTCCCGGCAACATCGACACCACGCTCGACACCGTGCGCGCGGCGGAGGGCCTGCGCATTCACATGACGCATACCCAGTTCATGAGCTACGGGACCGAGGGCGATAAAAAGTTCTCCTCAGGTGCGGCACGGCTCGCCGAGCTCGTCAACAAGACGCCGAACGTCTCAATCGACGTAGGACAGGTGCTGTTCGGGCAGACCTGTACGGCGTCGGGCGACTCGATGCGCCAATACGCCATTGCTAAGAGCGCGCATCCCAAGAAGCCGGTGATCATGGACATCGAATGCGATGCCGGCTGCGGCGTGGTCCCAATGCGTTACCGCGACAAGAGCTTCGTCAATGCCATGCAGTGGGTGATCGGGCTCGAGACATTCCTGCTGTTCGACGATTCGTGGCGCATCTTTCTCACCACCGACCATCCGAACGGCGCCCCGTTTTTCTTCTACCCGCATCTCATAAGGCTGCTCATGGACAAGAGCTTCCGCGACGACATGTTGCAGAAGATCAACCCTGACGCGCAGGCGCAAAGCTCGCTGCTCAAATCGCTCACGCGCGAATACACGCTCGACGAGATCGCGATCCTCACCCGCGCCGGGCCTGCCAAGAGCCTCGGGCTTCAGAATCTCGGCCATCTAGGCGCGGGCGCGCGGGCGGATATCGCCGTCTACCGCGACGATTCCGACCGCGAGGCGATGTTCTCGACGCCCGAATATGTGTTCAAGAACGGCGAGGTGGTGGTCAAGAACGGCAAAGTGGTGAAGGTCGTGCAGGGCGCGACCCACGTGGTGCGGCCCGACTACGACAAATCCATCGAGAAGCCGCTAAAGGGCTATTTCGACCGTTATCTCACGGTACGCATGGAAAACTTCAAGCTTGGCGACGATGAAATCGTACGTGGGGACAAGGGAAGTATCGTCGTGCAGCCTATTGGGTCGCGCGCCACCTAACCGCTTCAGCCTCCCGCTCTCGAACGAGCAGTTGCTGGCGCAAGTACCCGAATGGAATAGAGTAGGCTTTTAAAGACCGGTGCCTAGGACCACAGAGCGACGCGGTTAAACCACCCTTGTTTTTGCTTGAGGTCGCGGTGAGAGGGCGGCAGCACTATATGCGGGTAATCGCTTGTGCTGGTTTTCCTGCCCTGTTACCCATTTTGCTGGGCTGTGCCACTTCGAGTGTCGGACAAGTGCGGGAGGTTACGCCGGGGACGTACAAGATTGGCGTGGCGCGCGGCGCGAATTCAGTGGTTATCGGAAATGAAGCCACAAATGCCGCGGTGTCGCAGGCGGGCCAATACTGCCATGCCAAAGGACAGAAACTGGTAATCGTGCCGGACCCAGGGCGTGATGTGGTTTTCCGCTGCGGAGAGAGGACTCAAGACTCCGTTGTGCCGGCCGGTTCGAACTAATGGTGGCTCAACCGAATGGCGCCAGAAAGAAGAGGCCCTGCGCCAAGGTCGGTGATCTGAAGATCACCATTCCCTATTTTGTGGTACGGGCCAACCTCAAAGAGAATGCCCGCCTGTGTCGTGCGCAAACCTTTAACGAAAACTCCGGCCGCTAGGAATGCTTTGTGCTTGATCGCAGCCGACCCAGCCCATGCCTGGAGGTAGCGGAAACGGCTCAGGTGTCAGCGAAGGTGTTTTTGTAGGGTAACGCCGGCACCCACGTGTCCAGGCACCACGCTAGTGTACAAGTGACGTGAACGTTCGGGGTTGGCCCCCACCCGCCATCCCTTTCGGAGCGGCGGGAGGAGAAGCCGAGGGGACAGTTCCGCTTACCAGTCGACGTGCATTCGCATACCGAATCCTTTGATGGTTGCGTTGTCGAAACCGTTATTCTTTCCGGGCGGCAAGTCTTGGTTCTGCGCAACGAAGAAGGGATAATCGCTTAGATCAGATTCTGAGTACTGGAACATGAGCCGCATATATTCGGTCATCCACCAGTTCAGGCCGATGCTCCAGGTCTCCATCTCGCCGCAGAGCGGGATTCTGTTTGGATTGAGTTGATCGTTGTTAGCGTTCGGTACGCTGCCGGGAAAGAGCCGGGTCGTTTGGCAGCCTCTCGGACACGGCGGGGACTTTGGCGGAGGTGTCTTCCACGGTGATGCTTTGGGAGGCGGTTCCCACGGGGGTGGTTTCGGCGGCCGAGGTTTCAGTCACTTTGTAGTCCGTCGGGGATTTGACCAGCCCTGGCCGGCAGCGTCGAAGGACCGTCACGCATCGGCGCATATGTCTTCACAAAAATGGGGAGGCCCGACGGCATACCCCGGACTTGATAATCTCGATTGGGACGATGAGTGAATGCATATGGCACGCGTTTATGAGTTCACGGCCTAGGGAAGAATCGTCACTCACCCTGAGGGGAAAAGCCCGCCGCCCCTTTCGGAGCGGCGGGAGAGAAGCGGAGAGGGGAAGGACTTCCGCTACCAGTCAACTTGCATCCGCATTCCGAAACCTTTGATGGTTGCGTCGTCGAAGCCGTTGTTCTTTCCGGGAGGTAGCTTCGGGTTTTGTGGAACGAAGAAGGGATAATCACTAAGGTCAGACTCAGAGTACTGGAACATGAGCCGCACATAATCGTTCATAAACCAGTTCGCGCCGACTTTCCAAGTTTGCATCTCGCCGCAGAGCGGAATGCTGTTTGAATTCAGCTGATTGTTGGCAGAGTTTGGCACGCTCCCGGGGAAGAGCCGCGTGTTCCGGCATCCTCCAGCATTGTTGAATTCATTGTCGCTCTGGTCGAGGACATCGAAGCTGCCGATGACCTGCAACGCGCCCCAGCCGCCACTGCCGTGGAACAGCGGGTGGTAGACAACCGGACGGCCCCACCTGCCGTCCTCCTCGTAGGTCTTGTGACCTCCGAAGAACCAGCTTCCTTCGATATACCAGCCGTTAAAAGTTGGATCGGGGATGCCGATGAAGGGATTCGTTGCGCTCGCAAGGCGTCCTGCGCCTGGCGGGTTGCTGCGTATGAAGGAGCCGCCAGGCAGATTGACATCGAGTTGCCCGTACTCGCCCTGGAAAGCGAACGGCCCCCAAAGCGTAGCACCTTCGACACCCCAGAAGGTGTCCTCGTCTCCGATGCGGCCGGTGAGGACGGGCGTGTTGGTCATATGAAGATCGGCACCGTGCGCATTGTTTCCATACTGGAAGAGCGGCTGATCATCGCCGGACTGACGGTTTCGAATGCTTGCGCCGAAATGCAGGACCTGCGGTACGCCGTTGGTTTCGCGATTGATCGGTGAAACAAAAGCACGCCCGGCGAGTGTCAAATCTTCATCCCCTGTGAAGCCGGGAAAGAGCGGCTGGTCTTGATTGGATGGAGCGCGCTCGCCGAAAACGCCCCCTGCCAATCCAAAGTGCTTGGCATAGTACATCGTTCCGAAGCCGATTTGCCGGTCGATGTCCCAAGCATTGATAAACGCTGCACGCTCCATGTTATCGACGAAGCGATCGCTGGTTTCATCTTGGAATGTGTTGAAGGTCTTGAAATTGCCGATTCGGAAGAGCACGGGATTGTCGGCAAGTCTGAAACCCTGGTATTGGAGATAGGCGTCTTTCACTCTCACCACGTCGTTGGCGAAATCGATTTCGAAGACGTATTTATAATCGTACCATAGGATGCCTTCGACTCCGAGGCGGGCGCGCCTAAACTCGGTGGCCGAAAGATCCGGGAAGCCTGTGATCCGCGTGTTCTGGTCGGCCTTTTCGTAATCCGCCTCGAGGCGGCCGCGGACCTTCATCTTGAATTTCCCGTCCTTGCTGGAGAATTCTGGCGCGCCTTTCCACTTCACCTGCAGGTCGATATCGCTCGGCCCCCCGGAATTTGCGGCGGCCGATTTGGCCGCAGTAGCTTGCGCCTTAGCCTCCTCCACCTGTTTCTGCAGGGCCTTGATCGTGGCCTGCATTTGATCGATCTGCGCCTGAATTTGCTGGAGATTTTGTTGGGCTTTGGCTTCCGGAGCCCCGGTCGCCATTAGACCGATGACGCCCGCACCGGCGAGCAGATAGTC
>Ga0207657_10004188_pt1 | contig 15286 bp, 15 predicted proteins | sample KBSC33metaG_FD_184316 | JGI IMG/M metagenome (GOLD analysis project Ga0207657, IMG submission 184316) | Corn rhizosphere microbial communities from Kellogg Biological Station, Michigan, USA - KBS C3-3 metaG (SPAdes) (version 2) | ecosystem: Host-associated > Plants > Roots > Rhizosphere > Soil ... | reverse complement strand
ATCGCGGAGGATAACGGGATCCTGGTCGACGAGTTCTGCCGGACCAGCGCGGCTGACGTGTACGCGGCCGGCGACGTGGCGAACCATCTTCACCCGCTCCTCGGGCGGATCCGGGTCGAGCATTACAACAACGCGGAAAAACAGGGCACCGCGGCGGCGCGGTCGATACTCGGCTCGACGGCCCCGTACGACTACGTCCACACCTTCTGGTCCGATCAGTACGAGCACACGATCGAGTATGTCGGGCACGTCACGAAGTGGGACGAGTTCGTGGTCCGTGGCAGCGTGGAGGAGGGCAAGCTAGTCGGCTTCTACCTGGTAGACGGGGTGGTGCGGGCTGCCATCGGGCTCGACCGGGGCGGGGATCCCGAACTGGACCGCGATTCTGAGATGGCGGCCTGCGTGCGACTGGTTGCCGCGCGCGCCCGGCCGGCTCGCGGCGTACTCGCCGACGAAAACACGGACCTGTGGTCGCTGACCTAGCTTAGCTAGCTAAGCGTTGGAGAACAGGGGGATGTTCGCGCCGCTGGCGGGCGCCAGCGGGCTGTCAAGCAGTGCGACGATCAGCTCCCCCACATCACCGGCGGTCAGGCCGGGACGCAGCGCGGGGTTGGCCTGGCGCAGCATCTCGGTATCGACGGCGCCCGGACTGACGCAAATGGCGCTGATGCCGTGCTCTTTACCCTCCACCGCGATCGCCTCGGTGAGGCCGATGACGCCGTACTTGGAGATGTTGTACGCGGCCAGCCCGGGAAACTTCTCGGTGGCGTAGACGCCGGAGAGCGAGGCAATGTTGACGATCCGCCCTTCACCGGCCGGGAGCATGGCGGTGAACGCCGCACGACAGCAGAGAAACGAACCGGTCAGGTTGACCCCGAGCGTCTGTTCCCAGATCTCGGTCGTCGTTTCGGCGAACAGCGCGCGCGTCAGCACCCCGGCCGCGCAGACCAGCGCCGCGACCGGGCCAGCCCTCTCGGCCACGGCGAAAAGGCGCTCGACATCGGCGCCCTTGCTCACGTCTGTGGGCACCGGTGTAGCCTCACCACCCGCGTGCCGGATGTCGCTGGCGACGCGGTCGAGAGCGTCACGGTCACGGGCGGCCAGGACGACCTGAGCGCCGGCCGCCGCGATGGCCGTGGCCGTGGCCGCCCCGATCCCGCGGCTCGCGCCCGTGACGACCGCCACCCGTCCGCGTAGCCAGTGCGCCGGATCACCCATGGTCTGCCGCCCCGGCGACGGGACTAACCACTTGCCGGTAGAGCCGCTCGTGAGCGTCCAGGCTCTGTTCCAGGTCGAGATGGCCTTCGGCATGGTCACGGCAGTCCGAACGAGAAATCCCGGCCGTCCGCCCGACGGCCTCGGCGGCAGCCGCGATGTCATCGGGCGGCACCAGGAAACCGGTCACGCCGTCCGCGATCACCTCACCGAGGGCCCCGCATCTGAACGCCACGACGGGAGTTCCGCACGCCTGCGCCTCGGCCGCGGCCATCCCGAAGGGTTCGGCCCACCTGGCGGGAAATAGGACCACGGCGGCGTGCGCCATGGCCGCCCATAGCGCTGCCCGCGGCACGGCCGCGTGAACCGTCACGCCTGGCCAGGCTCGTCGCGGGCCGATCTGGTCCCGGCTGTACCCGGCGTCATAGGCATCGCCGTAGACGTCGATCGGCACTCCGGCCGCGCGGGCGATGTCGATGGCTTCGGCGGCGCCTTTCTCGGGGCTCAGCCTGCCCGCGAAGATGGCGCCCTCCCCCGGCTCCCGCGACCAGGGAATGACGTGTGTGGGCACGTAAGGCGGCAGGATCGCGTCGACACGGATGATCCGGCGCCAGGCGCTCGCCTGGAATACCGATACGGCGGCCACTGCCGGCGGTCTGCCGCCCCGGGCCGCATGCCGAAGTGCCGCCGCCACCGCCTTGTCCGGGGGCAGGTGGAGCGTGTGTACCACCGGCGCCTGCAGCGCCGCCGCGAGCCGGACGGCGGGCGCGTCGAAGGCGTGATTATGGATTACGTCATACCGGATTTCCTGCACGCCGCGATAGGCGCGGGCGAAGGCAGACTCGGCCGCCGATGGTTCAGGCCCGGGAGGCCTGGACCCTGCTGGCCCGGACGGGCCGAAGGCCCGGTAGAGCGTGCCCGCCAGAGACTCTGGATCGACTCCGGTGTCGATCACCTCCACGCCCGGGATCTCCGATCCGGAGGCGGCGTACACGTGGACGTCGTGCCCCCGGCCGGTCAGGCCGCGGGCCAGATCGGACACGAAGGCCTGCGAACCGCCGCGCTGAGGCTCACGGATGGCCGTCACGAGCGGCGCCATGATAGCGATCTTCACTGTGTCACTCTGATGGGGCCAGCACCTTGAAGGCAAGGTCGCGCGGCGGGTTGATCCTCAGCACCTCGAAAGGAACCTGCCGCAGGCCGCGCCGGGCGACATCTTCGGCCGCGCGGGGGAAGAAGATCCCGGCGAGCTCGACTGCCTCTTCGTGGCTGGAGAACTCGACGCACATCGGTCCGTCGAAGCAGACGTACCGGTAGCCGCGGGCGGCGAGCCAGTCAACGTTGTTCGGCCAGATGATGGCGACGCAGCCGCCCGGCCTGCACACGCGCTCCATCTCGGACAAGCCGGCCTCGCCGCCGTGTCCCGAGGACGGCGTGAAGGCCGAGCAGGCGACGACCAGGTCGGCGAAACCGTCAGGAAGGGGCAGCTCGTCGAAAAACCCGTGGATCACACGGGCCCGGTTGCCATGATCCGCCGTCGTGAGCTTCCGCCTCAGGAGCTGGCGCAAGGGCATCGCGGGCTCAACCGCCACCACCTCCCGGCCACGCTCGAGAAGCTCGAGCGTCAGCCGTCCCGAGCCCGCGCCGACCTCGGCGATCCGGTCTACGCCACGCGGCAGCCAGCCCAGCACATCCGGATGGAGCCTCTCGACGCTGGCCAGCCGGTCATAGAGTTCCGGTTCGAGCCGGTACAGCAACTCCCAGGCCAGGACCATGTCAGTTTGCGGATCACCGTCCCCATGGGGGACGAACCTGCTCGCCTCGTCGCGGGTGAACACGCTAAGGTCCGCGACGGTGTAGCGCCTGCGCAATTCCTGACCCGCCCGGGCCGGAACCTCAGACCTGATCACCGACCTCAGCCCAGTTCTTATCGGTCTCCCAGACGCGGACGGACCGCAGCAGCCCCTCGGGAAGCTCCGGCTGGAGCCGCTCCCAGAAGGTCACCGCCAGGTTCTCGGCGGTCGGGATGCGTCCGGAGAGCCATGGCACGTCGGTATTCAGGTTGCGGTGATCCACATCCCGGATGACCTGCCCATTCATGATGTCAGACAGCACCTTCAGGTCTAGGACGTAGCCGCTGGCCTGATCGACTTCGCCCGCCACCACCACCTCCAGGACGTAGTTGTGCCCGTGCAGATTCGCGCACTTCCCGAACAGCCGCCGGTTCTCCTCGTCCGACAAGCCCGGGTCATACAGCTGATGCGCGGCATTGAACGTTTCGCGGCGGCCGACCAGCACCGTCATCGCGCTCGCCGCGGCCTTCGGGCGGCCGCCGCCGAACCTACGGCGCTGTATGCCTGATAAGCCATGTCATAACCTCCTGGGCCGATCTTCACGGTAGTCCGCGCCGTGCTGGCGTGCTAGCCAGTACCCCAGCGCCGCGCCCGGGCCCCGCGCGGCCCGGGCTCCTCGGGATCCGGTGATTACGATGATGGGATGACCGCTGCCCCCGTTAATGTCACCGCGGCACTGGCATCATTCGACGAGATTTACAGTCCGCGGATTGTCGCCCGCATGAACGACTACGAGGTTCGCGTGGCCCACGCCAAGGGCGAGCACGTGTGGCACGTACACGAAGACACCGACGAGTTCTTCCTGGTCCTCGACGGCCGGTTCGATGTGGCCATCCGCGATGCTAACGGCGGCCAGACCACCGTCACGCTGCGCCAGGGAGACACGTTCGTCGTGCCGAAAGGTACGGAGCACAAGCCCTCGTCACCCGGCGCCTCGATTCTCATGTTCGAGCCGTCGGGCACATCCAGCACAGGTGACCGGCATGAAGGACCAATCCCGGCCCACGTCGACAGCACTACCGGCCACGAGCTCGACTGACACGGTCCCCGACCGGGCGAGGGGCGCGGTATCGGAAGACAACAGCGGCTCGCCAGGCTTATCTGCCGGCCTCCTGCACGCGGAGCTCGGCTACGCACTCCGCGCTCCCGCAGGTCCGGCCCGAACCCAGGCGAGGCCTTCCGCATCGGCAGGCGGGCCGCAAGCGGGCCAGCCAGGCGCCATACGCCAGCAGTTCGGCGATGCCGCCGGGGCCCGGAACTGAGACGACCGGCCGGATCCCGCCGCCGGGCAACGCCAGCCACTCTCGCGGTCGATCCGTCGCGGGATCGTCAGCCACGCTGCCCATGCCTTTATTGTCGCCCGTTCCCGAAGCTCTCAGTTCGCCTGGCCCGAGCGGTCGCATCGGCAGCCACGCCGGCTGCGGATAATCCGGACGGCGCCGGGTAGCTAGAGGCCGTGGCTAGACCGAGAAGAGTAGCTGGGTACGTCATCCCCGGGATCGTCGTGTTCTTCTTCTGGCTGGTGGTCGTGATCCTGGTCATCATCCTGCTGGCATACATCGTGCACTGGGCCGGCGGCGGAGTCCTGCATCTGCGGCTCGGACACTTCGACATGGACGTCGGCTTCACCTAGTCGACGCTCACGTTTTAGGCATGGGCGGTCCGCACGTGGCCGGGTTCGCCTGTCCCCGCCATGCGCGCAGGACGCGTAGGCGATGAGTCTCGCCGTGGTTGGCCGTCTGTATCCCCGACACGCGATCAACCGCACTCGAGGAGCATCATGACCGCAACATACACATTCGACGTCTTTTCCAGCCTCGACGGCTTCGGCGCCGCCAGCGGCAACTGGACCGGCTACTGGGGCAAGCAAGGCCCCGAGCTCCTCGATCACCGCCTCGCCTTGTACGGCACGGAGCAGCGGATGGTATTCGGGGCCAACACGTACCGGGCATTCGCGCAGATGCTGGCCTCGAGCACCGAGGAATCCGAGGCGCGTGACCCATGGGTCACGCAGATGAGGAGCCTGCCGGCCACGGTGGTGTCGACCACGCTGGAAGGATCTCTCGACTGGCCGGACGCGACCCTGGTGAGCGGCGACGCCGTCGACGTCGTCGCCCGGCTCAAGCAGGAGTCCGAGGTGCCGTTGCGCTCGCACGGCAGCCTGTCGATGAACCGGGCGCTGATGGCCGCCGGCCTGGTCGACCGTGTCCAGGTGACGCTCTTCCCCGTGATCACCGGTCAGACCGGGCTGGACCCGATCTTCGGTGGTGCGGCCGACTTCGACCTCGAGCTAATCGAGAGCCGGACGCTGGACGGGCACACCCAAGAGCTCATCTACCGCCCCGCCCTGCACGTCTGACTCCGTAGTTGCACCTCCACCCCGGGCCTGCTGCTGCGGTGTCAGGTTCCCGGTAGCGTGCTGGGATGGGACCCATCATCTGGAGGAGGACCTGTCCATGAGTGACCGCATGCCTGAGCCGGGAGACGCCGGCAGCGAGCCTGACCTGTCGGGCACCGCCGAGTTCGCCAAGCTGCGGGCCGTGATGCGCGCTTCAGAAAAGCACCGGGAAGGCGGGGTTGATCCCGAACTCGAGGACGCGGACGCCGATCCCGCGGCGGAGTAACGGGAGCGGGCGCCGGGGTCAGTGATCCGCGGTCCTCGGAGGCGCGGGTACTCGCTGGGTGCGGTTCCACCACAGCGAGAGTGCCACCGCCGCCGCGATGAGCAGGCCGCCGGCCACGGCGAACCACGAAGCCAGGTCGATGTGCTTGCGGACGATCGTGAAGGCGGCGGGCAGCTTGGCCAGCGTCTGGCTGAGCTCGGCGGCATCTTGCGCGCGGTAGAACGTGCCACCGGTGGTCCGTGAGATCTGCCTGAGCGCGTCAAAGTCGGCGTCGAACGGATTGCCCCCGCCGAAGCCGCCGCCGAACCCGGAACCCGCGCCGCCGAACCCGCTGAACCCGCCGTACTGCGCGGAACTACAGGCGAGCGGCGCGGGGTTATCGGTGCCGTAGCCAATGGTGAAGACGCGGACGCCCCGGGCGGCGGCCTGTTTCGCCGCGGTCTGCGGGTCGACCCCCCGGTTGTTCGAGCCGTCGGTGAGCACGACGATCACGTCGTTGGCGTAGCCGGCACCGCGGCCGCGGGAGGCGGTCGCACCGGTCGGCGCTACCGACGGGTCGATCTGCGCGATGGCGTCGAGCGAGGTCAGAATGCCCTCGCCGATGGCGGTGCCGAACGAGGTAGTGAGACCGCCGACCGCATTGAGCAGCTGCTTCGTGTCCGCGCTGGGCGGGACCAGGACGACGGCGGTAGTCGAGAAGGCAACCAGGCCGATGCGCGGGCCGCCGTTCTGGGACTTGACGAAGGCGCTGGTCGCTCGTTCGGCGGCGGTGATCCGGTTCGGCTTGACGTCGGTGGAGCACATGGAGCCCGAGACGTCCAGGGCGAGCATGATCGTCGCGGACGACGACGCGACGGGCACGGTCGCCTGCGGGCGGGCGGCACCGACCGCGAGCACGGCCAGGCCGAGCGTCAGTAGCGCCACGGGGATGCGCCGCCGCCAGCGCGAACGGCCGGGCATGGCCGTCCGGACGAGCGCGAGCGAGGTCACCCGGACCACGGAGCGCCTGCGCCTGCGCCGTGTCAGCCACCAGGCGGCGAAGACCAGCGGAATGACGAGGAGCGCGAGCAGCGCCCACGGCCAGGAGAAGGACATTCAGACCACCCGGCCCGTCCGGGTTACGGTGAGCACGGCGCCCGCGGCGAGCAGCACGAGGGCCAGGGCGATGAACGCGCCGGCCAGCGGCAGCGGCTGGCTGGTGACGGTGAGCCTCAAGTTGATGGACGAGGCGATCCCGTCGAGCTCGCCCGCGTCCGATGCTGGATGATACGTGCCGCCGGTGGCCTGCGCGATCGATTTGAGGGCCGTTGCGTCGAGCGCGGTGAACAGGTGGTAGCCGTCGACCACGACGGTGGTGCCCGTGGCGGTGCCGACCCCGACGGTGTCGATGTGAACGCCGGCCTTCTCGGCCACCGCGGCAGCCGCGTCGGTGGCGGCATCGGTGCCGGTGCTGCTGCCGGCGGCCCCGCCTTCGTTCTGGCCGTCGGAGAGCAGCACGATGGTGGCCGAGGGCCAGAAGCCGATGTTCGGCGCGCTGCCGTTGCGGCCGATGGCGACGGTTTTGTGCGTGATCGCCGATAGCGAGGCGAGGATGGCGTCGCCGAGTGACGTGCCGCCGGCGGCCTTCAGCCGGCGGACCGCGGCCGAGGCGGTCGCGTGGTCGGCGGTCGGCAGGGCGGCCTCGAGACCGCCCTGCTGGAACGCGACGACGCCGATGTCCACGTTGTCCGGCTGGGCGCTGATGAACGACAGCGCCGCCTTCTTCGCGGCGGCAAGACGGCTGGGCGCCACGTCGGTGGCGGTCATGCTGCCCGAGACGTCCATGGCGAGGATGACGGTGCCGGAGGCACGGGACACCGGGACGGACGCCGCCGGGCCGGCCACGGCGATCGCGAGCACGGCAACGCCGGCGATGGTCAACCAGATACCCCCGAGCCGGGCGCGGCCGCGCCCGGGGCCACCGCCCGTGAGCCCGGCCGCGGTGAGAGCCGCGGTCCGCCGCCTCGCGACGACTACCGCGGCCCAGGCCAGGCCCGCGGCCACGAGCAGGCCGACGGCCAGGAGAGCGGGGTTGGCTAGGCTCACGCGCGCCTGCGCTGGGTGCTCGCTACGACCTCGATGAGCGCCGTAGCCAGGTCGGCGTCGGTGCCGATGCGGTGGATGGGTACCCCCGCCCGGCGCATTCCGGCGGCCAGGCCTGTATCGCGTTCCTCGACACGAGCGCGGAGCCGGGTGCGCAGCATCGGATCCGAAGAGTCGATGATGAGCTGCTCCCCGGTCTCGGCGTCTTCGACAACGACAAGACCGACGTCGGGCAGTTCGTCATCGGCGGCATCGACGACGCGCAAGGCGACGACCTCGTGGCGCAGCACCAGGCGCAGCAGCGACCGCCCCCAGTCGCCGTCGCCGATGAAGTCGGAGATGACCACGACCAGGGCGCGGCGCCTGGCCAGCTTGGCGACCGCGTCGAGCATCGCCGCCAGGTCGGTCGTGCTGCCGTACTGGCCATCGCCGGACCGGCCGGTGTCGGCGGTCCTGGCGAGTTCGGCCCCGATGCGCAGCGCGTGCCTGCGCCCGGTGCCTGGCGGCACGATACGCACCGCTCCGGTCTTGTTCAGCCCCGTGTCGTAGAGGAGGGCGCCAACGCGGTTCCCGCCCCGGCCGAACAACCGGGCGAGCACCAGCGCAAGCTCGCCGAGCACGTCGTGCTTGCCGCGCCCAGGCGGCCCCACCGTCATGGACGCCGAACGGTCGAGCACCAGCCACACGGTGAGCTCACGGTCCTCGGTGAAGACGCGAAGCTGCGGCTCGTTCAGCCGGGCGGTGACGTTCCAGTCGATATGCCGTGCGTCGTCGCCCTCGGTGTATTCGCGCAGTCCGACCAGGTCGGTTCCGGTCCCCCGGTGCGCGGTGCGGTAGCCGCCCGCCAGGCGTCCGTCGAGGCGGCGGACGACCCGCCATTCGAGGCGGGCCAGGAGCCGTTCCGGAGCGGTGCGCATGGGCATGAGGTCAGCGGCCGCCCAGGACGACCTCGGGCTCGGCCACGGCATCGAGCACCTTCGTGATGATCGCGTCGGCGGTGACGTCGTCGGCGAGCGCCTCATAGGACAGCACGATGCGGTGCCGCATCACGTCGAGGGCAAGCTCGCGGACGTCGTCCGGCAGCACGTAGTCACGGCCGTACAGGAACGCGAGCGCCCGGGCGCCGGTGACCAGGGCGATCGAGGCGCGCGGGCTGGCCCCGTAGCTGACGTACCGCTTCAGGTCGCTGAGCCCGGCACCGAACGTCCTCCGGGTTGCGGTTACCAGGCGCACGGCGTAGTCGACGACGGCGGTATCGACATAGACGTCGAGCACGCGCTCCTGCATGCTGATCAGGTCCGCCGGGCCAAGCATGGCGCGGACCGGTTCGGCGTGGCGTAGCGCTCGGTCGACGATCGCGTGTTCCTCGGTGACACTTGGGTAGTCAACGACAACTTTCATCATGAACCGGTCGACCTGCGCCTCGGGCAGCGGGTAGGTGCCCTCGGACTCGATCGGGTTCTGCGTCGCCATGACGAGGAACGGCTCGGGCACCCGGTGGGTCTCGCGGCCGATGGTGACCTGGTGCTCCTGCATCACCTCGAGCAGGGCGCTCTGCACCTTGGCGGGCGCGCGGTTGATCTCGTCGGCGAGCAGCAGGTTTGTGAAGACCGGGCCGAGCTGGGTCTGGAATTCGCCGGTGTGCTGCTGATAGACCCGCGTTCCCGTCAGGTCAGCCGGCACCAGGTCGGGCGTGAACTGGATGCGCTGGAACTGCCCGCCGACCGCCGCGGCGAGCGACTTGACGGACAGCGTCTTGGCCAGCCCGGGGACGCCCTCCACGAGCAGGTGCCCGCCGGAAAGCAGGGCGATCGCCATCCGCTCGAGCAAGACGTCCTGGCCGACGATGGTGCGCTTGACCTCGAAGAGCACCGGTTGCAGGGGGTTGGTGTACTGGCCGGGTGACGGGGACGGCCGCTCGTTCGGCGTCGTGGTCATCGGGCTCCTTCGTCCTGAGCTGTTGCCGTTGCGTCGTTCATATTTGCGGCCCCTTCCCTGGCCCCGTACCGCTACCCCCGCCGAGCGCGGCGCCGATCGGCACCGCGAACCCGATGCCGGCGAACGCGTCCTCGCCAGCCGGGGCGGCGATCGAGACGACGATGCCGATGACAAGCCCGTGTGCGTCCAGCAGCGGGCCACCTGAGCTGCCCGGATTAACCGAAGCGTCGAACTGGATGAGCCCGGAGAACTTGCCGTTGCTGGTGTCCGCGGTCCGGTCAAGGCCGGAGATCACCCCGGAAGACACGCTGTCGATCAGGCCGAGCGGATTGCCGATGGCGACGACGGACGCTCCCACCCCGGCGCCGCCGCCGACGGTGGCGGGCACGACGACCTGGGGCAGCTTCGCCGGGGTGAGGGTCGCGATGTCCCGCTTCGGGATTGCGGCGGCGACAATCGCGTTCGCCGTGGTGCCGTCGGCGAACGTAACAGTGATGGTCCCGCCGCCAGCGATGACATGGTTCGCTGTCAGGATCGTGCCGTCGTCGGCCACGATGACGCCAGTCCCCAGCTCATGACCGCTACGGACGAGCACCACGGACGGCGCGAGCCGCTGGTAGATGACCGGCACGGTCAAGCTGGGGGGGGTCGGGGCGGGACGCGGCGCCGCGGCCTTTGCCGCGGGAGGCGTGTCAGCGAGCCGGATCGCTAGCACCGCGATCACCGCGAGCAGGACCACCACGGCCGCTGTCCCGGCGACGAGCAGGCGGCGCGGTCCGCGGGCCCTGGGCGTGCGCGGTCCGGCGCCATCGACGCCAGCAGGCCCGGGGTCCATGACCTCACATTAAGTACAACAGTTAAGAAAAGGGTAAGCATACGCCCAGAAAGCACGGAAGAAGGCAAACGTGCCATCGGGACTGTTTCGTGGCACCATGCCGAAGTCACCGGCCGCGGTGAGCGCGGCGGCCGGCTCGTCGTGATCAGGTGGTCCTGCCCGTCAGCTGCTGGTCGCGCCGTCCTGCTCCTTCCGGAAATGCGCGCCGAACCCGGCCATCCCCGAACCCGTCGGCCACCCCGATGGCGAGAACGGGGGCGGGGACCCCGGATGCCGGCCCACCCGCACCGGGGTCGGAGCGACCGACTGAACGCTGTCGGCGCTGCAGATCGCCGCGGGGTCGCTGACCGGCCCGAGCACCTGGCTGCTGGTCGGGATGGCGTCGGCCGGGACCCTGTGCCGCGGGGACCGGTCAAGGACCTTGCCCAGGTTCTCGGCGTGAGCGTCCCTGGCCGTGAGCGAGTGCAGCCCGAAGGTGGTCTCGATCAGCTTCAGCGTCGATGCGTGCTCGAACGGGCCATGATGAGCCACCTGGCGGCGGGCCAGGTTGGAGACCACGATGGCCGGTACCCGGAATCCGAGTTGCGTGTAGTCCGGTACCAGCTGGCCGTCGGTCGGGGTGGTGCCGTCGCCGGTGTGGTCGACGTCCGCCGGGTTGGTGTCGTCGATGACTCGCGGCGGTGGCACGTGATCGTAGAACCCGCCCCACTCGTCGAAGGTGACAACCAGCACGGTGTTGTCCAGGTATCCGGCGCTGGCCAGAGCGTGATAGGTGTCGGCGATGAACCGTTCGCCGAGCCGGATGTCGGCCAGCGGGTGATCATCGGCCGATGTGCCATTGCTCTCGGTATCGAAGGCGGGATCGACGAAGCTGACGTTCGGCAGGTTTCCCTGCGCCACCGTGTCGATGAACGACGGGGTGGTGACCGGGATCCCGATAGCGTCGGTGTCCCCGGCCGCGAAGGGATGCCAGAAGGGGAAGTACTTCGTGCCCCACAGCGCCAGGAAGGGCAGGTCACGGAAGAAGTACCCGCCGGTCGGGATGCCCTGGTTGTTGGGGATGGGCGACAACTGGTCCCAGATGGCCGGCAGCGCGGAGATCGTAAACGAGTTATGGTCCCGGTCAGTCCGGGCCGCGTGCTGGTAGAAGCGATTCGGGAAGGTCTCGCCGGCAAACGAGCAGAAATAGCGGTCCAGGACCGTGTAATGCTCGGCCAGGGCGCCGATGACAGGCAGGTCGGGGACTGCCTTGCGGGTGCGATCGTGGCGGAGGTTCGTGTAGTAGCCGATCGGGAACGTGTTGGCCTTAGCCAACGTCACCCCCGGGTTGTCGGCCGGGGCGGTGGGCCGCTGCAGGAATCCGTCCATCTTGCCGAAGTTGTGCTGGACCAGGAAGCCCTCCCAGCTATGGTCAGGGTCGCTGTACCCGCAGCCCTGGAAGTCGGGAGCCAGCCGGTAGTTGGGGTAGTAGTTGCCATCCGTCGACAGATAGGTCAGGTCGTGGCGGCCGTCAGCCCCCGGCAGCCAGCCGAGGAAGTGGTCGAACGACCGGTTCTCCATCATCAGCACGACTACGTGCTTGATGCCGTTGGAACCGTTCGGTGATAGCGCTGTGGTGGCCCTGGCCGCTGTCTGGGCCAGGAATTCCGAGCCCGTGAGAGCCACTCCGGTGGAGGCGGCCATCAGCTGTAGAAAGGTCCGGCGAGTCAGCATGGGGGACAGTATGGTCAGCCGCGCACCTTAAATGCCAGACCTAATGCGCTGCAATGAGATGACAGCGAGGCAAACAGCGGGCTAATTCTCGCCTTCCGGATTAGTAACCAAGATCCGGGTCTTGGTTAGTCCCGCCGACCGTGAGCCGCTGATCGTTCCCGGCGATGCGATCGGCGAGGAGCGGCGGGTCATCTGCCCGGTATCGGCCGCGTGCGGGGTGATCGTTCGGTCCGGTACGAGTGGTGCTAGCCGCTCCGATGTCCGGGCCGCGGCCCAAGCGGCGCAGCCGCGCCCGCACCCCGGACGGCGTGTCCGGGCCGTCGCTCCAGCGGTTCAGCACCGCCTTGACGGCTGCCTTCGCGACCGCGTGATCGTCGAGCGGCGCGTCGGCGACCAGCCGCAGCCCGGGAAAGCGCTGGGTCGCGAGGGTGCCCCACAGCCCCTCGTCGAGCCCGAACACCGACTCGACGACCAGGTGCGGCAGGTCATGGATGACACGAACGGTCTCGCGGCGCGCGGTTCCGTCGGGGAACGACAGCCAGGTCAGGTCGTCGGCCGGGGTCTCCCCCTTCACGATCGCGACATCCGCCACCACGCTGAACGCAGGTGCCTCCGTCACGAGATGACACGATATCGTCGCGGGCGCCCGCAGGCCGGGATTTCCCCACGCGTGTCGTAATCTCCGCCCCCCGACGCCGCCCCCGCACGGCAGGCGCGGGCTGAGGTAGCGGACGGGAGCCCGCATCCGTTCGGGCTGATCGTTTTGAATGATCCCGAACGACTGCGCGGTTCCCCTCATCCGCCCCACGCCTCCCCGTGCCCGCCAAGCGCTCCGCGCTTCTTGCTGTTATCTCTATTCGAGGGGCTGCCGGGCGACCGCGGCCGGCGCGCGGCCGCCGAGGAGCCAGCCCGCGGCCGCACCGACCAGCGGCATGCCGACGACCAGCAGCCCGACGTCAGACCAGGGCACGCTGCCGAAGGTCTGCACCAAGCTGGAGTGCGCCCACACGACCCCGGCGAGGAGCGCGGTCACCGTGCCGAGGGCCGCGCCGAGGAAGGCGATCACCCCGGCGGTGACGCCGGCCAGCGCCCGCCGGGTGCGGGCGCCCGCTCCGGTCGCGGTGAGCGTCCGCAGGTCGCGGGCGGTCTCGCCGCGGATCAGGCCGGCGGTCATCGCGAGGACGCCAAGGGCGAGGAGCAGGCCGCCGACGGTGGCGCCGTTGCTGATCTGGCCGAGGCTGAGCTGGCCGGACTTTGTCGCTACGGTGGCGCCGAGGCCGAGCGCGGTCTGGCGGGCCGCGTTGATCTGCACGGGGGTCAGCGCGGACGGCGCCTGGATCAGCCAGCCGACCGGGACAGCCGTCTCGCCGAGGGCCCTGACTGCCTTCTCGGTGATCACGCTGTTCGGGACGGCGGTGCCGGCCGGCAGCTTGCCGACCTCCTGGATGACCGGGTTCAGTATGCACGTGCCCGCCGGGCACGGGGAGCTCGGCGGCTCGGCGAGGTAGCTGCCGCTGACCAGCGTGAGGTTCCCCGTCGACGGCAGACCGGGCCGGGCGGTGAGGATGTCGGCGGCCGGGTTCAGCTCGCTCTGGCTGATGCCGAACGCCTTCAGCAGCCCCGGGGTGGCCACGTACATCAGCCCGCCGAAGCCGTGGTCGCCGGCGATGGAGAGAACCCCGCCGTACTGGTTCTCTGTCGGCTGCCCGGGCATCGGCACGTTGACGCTGACCGGCACGTCGAGCTCGAGTGGCGCGGGCGCGTGCACCTGCGCCGCCAGGGCGGCCGCCCCGGCGCGGGCCGCGGCCAGCTTGGCGGCGGGAGTGAACTGGCCCTGGTTCTGGGTCGGGTCGTTCCCTGGAGCGTAGAAAATGAGCTGGTTAGAGGCCATATTAGGGGCCGTGTAGTCGAGCGCGTCGTCGAACCGGACGCTGGCGATCACGATCGCTATCGTGGCGAGGAAGACCGCGAACGAGATCGCCGCCATCGCCGCGCCGGACCGCGACCGGTAGCGCTCCAGGTCGCGGACGGCGAGCCGGGTCGCCAAGGGGGCGCGCCAGGCGAGCCGGGAGAGCCGGTCCACGAGGAACGGCGCGAGCAGAGCGGAGGCGATCTCGCAGCAGACTAGGCCGATGATGATGAGGTACCGGCCGTTGTGGCCGCTGCCGTCCCAGCCGCCGGAGGCGAACAGCAGGAACAGGCCACCAACCAGGAAGAGGATGCCGGGGCGCAGCGAGCGGGCGACCACCTGCGGCGGCTCGACCCGTTCGGAGATCGCGGCGACGACGGGGACCTTGCTGACGGCGCGCCCCGGCCATACGGCGGCGAGCACGGACGTGGCGACGGCGAGCAGCAGGCCGATGATCACCGCCGCCCACGGCAGGGCAAGCGGGTCTGTGCGGTGCGCGGTGGCGGCTTCCAGGTGCGGGTAGTACCAGAACCAGGCGCCGGCCGCGACGGCGGCGCCGATGACCGCGCCGGCCACGCCGGCCGCCAGGCCGTCGATGATCAGCACGAACCGGACGTCCGCCTCGGTCGCGCCGAGCGAGGCGAGCATGCCGAGCGCGCGCTGCCTGCGCTGCGCCATGACGGTGAACGCGGCGGTGGCGACCAGGCCGATGAAGACCAGCCCGAGCACGGAGACGACGAGCACCACGGTCGCCGGGGTGACGACGGAGTCGCTGGGGGCGGGGGTGCTGACGTTCGCGTTCTTCGGTATGACGTTGCCCGCGGCCGCCGCCGAAGCGGAGTCCAGGGACTCGCCCAGGAAGACCCGGACGTCGCCGGGGGCGCTGAGCTGGCCCGGTGCGACGAGAGCGAACTCATCGAGCAGATTGGACGGGTTCTCGACGATGCCGGTGACGGTGAACGCGCGGCCGGCCTCATTGCCGGTCCCTACCGGGACGTGCCACGTCGCCCCGATGCGCAGGCCGTAGAGCTGGGCGAGCCCTTGGGTGACCGCCACCTGGCCGGGCCCTGACGGGTAGCGGCCGGCGTCAAGGGCGAGCAGCACCTTGGTGGAGGGC
>Ga0207657_10004187_pt1 | contig 15286 bp, 14 predicted proteins | sample KBSC33metaG_FD_184316 | JGI IMG/M metagenome (GOLD analysis project Ga0207657, IMG submission 184316) | Corn rhizosphere microbial communities from Kellogg Biological Station, Michigan, USA - KBS C3-3 metaG (SPAdes) (version 2) | ecosystem: Host-associated > Plants > Roots > Rhizosphere > Soil ... | reverse complement strand
CGAGAGAAAACCCGAGCAGGTTGCGCATCGCGCGCAGCATCGCCACTTCGAGCGCGGCCGACGACGACAGGCCGGAACCCACGGGCAGGCTGGTCGTCACGAACACGCGCAGCGGCGGCACCGTCACGCCCGTCGCTTCGACGAGGCGGATGCAGCCTTCGATATAGCTGCCGAAACCCTGCGGCGCGCTGCCGCCCTTCGCCGCGAACGTCACGTTGCCGTCGAAGGTGCCGGAATACAGGTGGTGCTGGTCGTCGTGGCTGCGCGCGAGCGCGACGGAGGTCGCCTGCGGCGTCGCGACGGGCAGCATGTAGCCGTCGTTGTAGTCCGTGTGCTCGCCCAGCAGGTTGACGCGGCCGGGCGCCGATGCGTGCGCCTCCGGTGCACCGCCGAAGAAGGTCTCGGGATCGTTCATGTCATCTCCAGCCATGTGGGCCGCGCGCGGCCCTGGATTGTCGTCGTCGGCCAGTCCGCGCCCAAGGTCAGGTTCTCCAGCCCGTTCGCGCCGAGCAGGAACGTGTCCTCGACCTTCATGCCCGCGAAGCTGGGGTTGAGCGCGAACGCCATCCCCGTCTCGATGCCCGTCGCGGTGCTGGGACTCGCGACGATCTCGCGCGCCTGGTAGCCCGCGATGCCGCCCTGGTGGTGTTCGCGGATGTCGTCCGGCCGGTCGACGTGGCGGTACGCGGCTTCCAGCGCGTGGTAGACGGCGGCCAGCGACTGGCCCGGGCGCACGGCGTCGAGCCCCGTCGCTTCGACCTGCAGCAGGTCGGCCTCGGCGTTGCGCTCGTCGTCCGACAGCGGGCCGAACGCGACGGCGCGCGACACGCTCGCGACGAGGCCGTGGCGGCGCGCGCAAAACACGAGCATCGCGCGCGCACCGAGCGGTTCATGCGTCGGCACGGGATGGCGGAACGCCGCCAAGCGCCGCGCGCCCGCGGCCAGCACCAGCGCGGGCTGGATGCCGCGCCGCCACAACGCCTGCGCACCCGCGCCGGCGAGGTCGCATTCCGTCCACTCGGGGCGCGCCGCGCGCAGCGTCTCCGCCAGCGCGGTGCCGGACTCCTGGCCCAGTGCGCGGTAGCGGTCCTGCTCGGACGGCAGCAAGACCATCCGGCGCAAGCGCAGGCTCGCGGGCAGCGCGGACTCGCTGTTGCCGTTATTGCTGCGCGGCCGATCGGACAGGACGGCGCCCCCGCGCGCCGCGCCCAGCACATAGGTGTCGTGCAAATCGGTCTCCGCCCACGGTGCGATGTGGAACGAGAAGCCGGCCGGAATCTGCTCGATGCGCAGGCGCTCGGCCTCGATGGCGTCCGTCAGGATCACGGCCTCGTCGCGCGTGACGAGCACCTCGGCCACGCCGCAATCGGCCGCGAGCAGCACGGAAGCGTCGCCGCCCGCCGTCGCCCACGCGAACCAGTCGGTGCCGCGCAGGCGGATGGCGCCGGCGCCCGTCTCGGCCAACGCCGCGCGCAGCAGCGCGAGCTTGTCGGCCACCTCGGCGGCGCGCACGTCGAAAAGCGCGCTCATGCCGCGACCTCCAGCCGCACGGCGACCTGCTGCAGCTCGTACGCCGTCGTCTCGGGCAGCACGTCCATCGCGAACATGCCGGCGCCGATCTCCGTGCCGGCCAGGTATTTCAGCCGGTCGCGCGTGCGGTACGGCGGATAGAACTGGCAGTGCAGCTGCGTCTCCGGATGGTCGGCGCCGTCCGTCGGCGCCTGGTACCACGTCATCAGATACGGGAACGGGCGCTCCCACAAGCAGTCGAACTTCAGCAGCACCGTCTTCAGCGCGGAGGCGAGGCTCTTGCGCTGCGCCGGCGCGAGCGACGCGAAATCCTGGCAAGGCGCCGTCGGCATCACCCACACTTCGTACGGGTAGCGGGCGCACGCGGGCACGAACGCGATCGCGTGCTCGTCCTCGAACACGACGCGCTTGCCGTCCTCCGACTCGGCACGCGCCATGTCGGTCAGCAGATTCGTCCCGTGCTGCAGGAAGTACTCGCGCTCCTGCGCCAGCTGGCGCGCGGGCACGGGCGGCACGAACGGGTACGCGTAGATCTGGCCGTGCGGATGGTGCAAGGTGACGCCCACCTCCGCGCCGCGGTTCTCGAACGGCAGCACGTACTGGATGTGGTGCTGACCACCGATGCGGCGCGTGCGGTCGCCCCACACTTCCAGCAGCAATTCGATGCGCGCCAGCGGCAGGCGGCCCAGCGCCGTCTGCGGGTCCTGCGTGAACACGACCACTTCGCATTTGCCGTTCGCGGGCGCGGTCGGCACGGTCAATGTCGGCGGCTCGTGCGCGTCGAGCGCGAGCGACGGGAAGCGGTTGTCGAACACGGCGATCTCGTAGTCGCCGGCCGGCATCTCGGTGGGATGGTCGGGGTCGCGCGTCGGTGCCAGCGGGTTGTACTGCGGCGGCGGCTGATACGTGCGGTTCTGGCGGAACGCGGCATACGTGACCCACTCGCCGCGCAGCGGATGCCAGCGCAGGTGCGGGTTGGCGTGCTGCGGCTCGGCGAACGGACTCGTCGCGACGATGCCGTCCGGGATCGGCCGGCCGCTGTACAACGTCATCTGTCTTCCGTCAGGTTTGATCAGGTCTTGGCTGTGCATGGCATCGTCTGTTTTTGCGGGACTTCGCATGGACGACTTCCGGTAACCGGTCGCCGTCAGGCCTGATCCTATCATGGCGTTTTCGCCACATTTTCCGGGGGTCAGGTCTAGCTTTTCCGACAATCAACGGGGCGCGCGGGAGCGTCCGGCGCGGCCCTGGCCCGGCCTGCTGTCTCTCCTAGGGAAACGCCGTAGAACAGGCATTTTTCCCCTATGAAGACTAACCCAATGTAGGCTCAAACCTACAAAACTTATGGAAGGATTTACACTTTTCGGCGAGAAGACGACCTACGTCACAGCCGAGCGGCCAATGGCGTGATGCGCCCCAGCGAGCGGGCGCGGCCGGAGCCGGATTGTGTCTTGGGGAAGGAAGGATGCGGGCACGGCAGCCGTGCCCGCGGAATGCTTTATTTGGCGAGCTCGGCCAGCACGGCCGTGTACATCTCGAGGTTCAGCAGCAACTGTTTCGTCGTGATGAACTCGTGTTCGGAATGGCCAGTGTACACGGTGTGCGGCATGGCCGGACCGAAGCTGACGGCATGCGGGAACAGGCGCGAATTCGTGCCGCCGCCGATGGCGATGGGTTTCGCATCCTTGATGCCGGTGAAGTACGAGAACGTCTTCATCAGCACGGGAAGTTGTGGCGCGTCCTGCTGCACCCACGGGTCGCCGATCTGCGACTTCACGTCCGCCAGCTGCACGTGCGCGCCCTGCCATTGCGCGAGCGCGGCATTGATCTCGTTTTGCAGCTGCTCCGCCGTCTTGCCCTGCGGGCGGCGGATGTTGATCGCCACCTCGATGCCGCCGTCGTCGTGCTGGCGGATCACCGTCGGCGCGAACGTCATCGGGCCCATGAACGCGTCATGGTAGGCGATGCTGCCGAACTTCTCGCCCAGGTAACCGGTGCCCACCATCTCGTTGAGGAAGTTGACGAGCGCGCCCGCCGTCGTGTCCGGCCACGGCTGCACGGCCAGCGCATCGGCCACCATGCTGATGGCGTTGACGCCGTCTTCCGGCTTCGACGAGTGCGCCGACAGGCCCTTGCCCGTCACGACGAGGTCATGGTCTTTCCATTCGAACTGGTAGTGCATGCCGGCCTGCTTGCCGGCGCGCGCGCGGATCTGCGCTTCCAGTGCGGGCGTCGCGTTCGCGACCGTCGCCTGCGCATCTTCCGGAATCTGGCTGCCGAAGAAGCCACCCTTGAACGCTTTCACGTACGGCGCCGTCGCGGGGGCCGCCGCGGCCGCCTTCGGCATCGTGACGGCCAGCGTGCCGTAGCCCTTCTCCGCCGTCACGGCCGGGTACTCGGCGTCGAGCGTGATGTTCATCTGCGGCAGCGTGTGCGTCTTCATGAACGCTTCCAGCGGGCCCCAGTCCGATTCCTCGGCCATGTAGACGTACAGTTCGATGCGCTTGGACAGCGGCACGCGCATGTCCTTCAGCGACTTCATCGCGTACAGCGCCGTGGCGATGGGGCCCTTGTCGTCCTCGGCGCCGCGCGCCAGCAGGCGGCCCGGCTCGCTCGTGCGGTCCAGTTCGAACGGCGACTTCTTCCACTTGGTCGGATCGACGGGCTGCACGTCGCCGTGCGCGACGAGGCCCACGCGATCGTCGCCCTTGCCCAGCCCGACGACGGCCACGCAGCCGTAGTCCGCGAAGTCCAGGCCCAGCCGGTCCGCTTCCTGGTGCAGATAGGTCTTGAACGCCTGGTGGCGCGGGTTGCGTTCGCACGGGATGTCCTTGTCGGCCACCGTGTTGTAGCTGACGAGCTTGGCGAGCGTCTCGACGACGTCGTCGCGGTAGGCGGTGACGGCGTGCTTGGCCGCCTTGATCGCGGTATCGCTGGGTACGGCCGGGGCCGCGGTCGGCGCGCCCATCGCGCCGGCTGCCCAGGCGAGGCTGATGGCCGCCACCAGGTTGCGTGCGCAAGTCTTCTTGATCATTATCTTGTCTCCATGATTGCAAATGCGCAACGAGTCTAGCAGGGTTGTGCAAACGGCGCTGGCGACCTCCCCGGCCGCAATCCGTTATCGTATCGGCTCCCTATTCGAAGGACACAAGCATGACGTACAAGCTCATCCGCAGAGTCCACCCCGCGCTGCGCGACGACATCGGCGACCTCATCACGCAGCGCCCCGTGCCGGGCCCGCATCTCGACCAGGTCGATCCGTTCCTGTTCCTCAACCACCACGGCCCGCAGGTCTATCCGCCGCATAACCGCGGCCTGCCGTTCGGGCCGCATCCGCACCGCGGCTTCGAGACCGTCACGTTCATCCTCGACGGCCTGCTCGCGCATCGCGACAGCGCGGGCCACGAAAGCGTGATCGGCCCCGGCGGCGTGCAATGGATGACGGCCGGCCGCGGCATCGTGCACGCGGAAGTGTCGCCGCGCGAATTCATGGAGCGCGGCGGCCCGCTCGAGATACTGCAACTGTGGGTCAACCTGCCGGCCGCGCTGAAGATGACGGCGCCGCGCTATATCGGGCTGCAGCGCGACGAGATCCCCGTCGTCGACGATGGCGCCGGCGTGCGCGTGCACCTCGTGTCGGGCACGCATGGCGGCGTGACGGGCCCCATCGAATCGCTGACGGGCGTGTCGTTGTGCACGGTCGAGATGAAAGCGGGAGCGCGCCTGCACGTGGATGGTCTGCTCGACCGCAACGTGTTCCTGTACGTCGTGCGCGGCGTCATCGAGTGCAGCCCGGAGACGGTCAGCGCGTTCCACCTGGCCGAGTTCGAGCCGGCGGGCGACGAGCTCGAGATCCGCGCCGACCACGACAGCATCCTGCTGCTGGGCCATGCGTTCCCCCTGCGCGAACCGGTCGTGGCGCACGGACCGTTCGTCATGAACACGCGCGCCGAAATCCAGCAGGCAATCGTCGATTACCAGGCGGGACGCTTCGGCGCGCCGATCTGACGTGCGGCGCGTGCGCGCCGCGGTGAAAGGCGCCGGCCCGGACCGCATCGGCCAGGCCGGCCGTGTGCTGCGCCCCGCATCAGTGCGCGGCCTGGTTGACGACGACCTCGGCCGCATACGGCACCTGGTCGAACCTGATGCGGGCACCCGTGTCGCGCGTGACGAATTGCGTCGCGCCGGCGGGGACCAGTTCCTCGCGCTTGCCGTCCAGGTCGACGAACAACCTGTTCTGCTTGTTCGTCACGGTGATCGTGCGGCCGTCGGTCAGCGCGAACGTTCCGCGCATGTGCTCGGCGTCATCCTTGCTCAGGTAAGTGTGCGCGGCCCTGACCTGCACGGAGGCGAGGCTGCCGGCGGCCACGGCCGGCGGGATGGACGAGTCGGCAAACGCGGACAGAGAGACGGTGGCGGCGCCGATGAAGGCCAGGAGGGGTGCGATACGCATGATTGCTCCGGAATCAAGATACGAAATATAGAGTGGACCTTGAGCGCATCGTCAAAAGAATCGTCTGGCGCTTGATGGTCCTGCCGTTTTTCATATCGCCGCATCCATAATGTGCGGCGAGTGAGGACAGTGTAGGAAGCGCCGGCCGCAGCGTCATCGGCGAACCGCCGAACCGTCGAAAACGCGGGATGAACTGTCGAAAATCCGCCCCGAATTGCGGCGAATGCATATAGTTTTTGACAACGTTCACGCCGTCTTCGCGGCGCGCCGCGCGGGCGATATCCGTTAGAGTGTCGGCTTCGGAACGCCCATCCAAGCGAAGGAGAAGACCGATGCATCCAGTCCCCCTGGTCGCCACGACGCGTGGCTATCCGCCCGACGGCGACGCCGCCGGCGGCTATGCGGTCGAGAACATCCACTACGGTTCGATCGCCGTCGTCGACGTGGCCGGCCGCCTGCTGTGGTCGGCCGGCGATCCCGACTTCATGACCTTCACCCGCTCCGCGCTGAAGCCGTTCCAGGCGCTGCCGTTCGTGCTCGACGATGGCCCCGCGCGCTTCGGGCTGTCGCGCGCCGAGCTGGCGCTGCTGTGCGCCAGCCACTCGGGCGAGGAAAAACACCTCGTGGGCGTGACGTCCATCCTCGACAAGATCGGCCTCGACGAGACCCACCTCGCCTGCGGCTGCGCGGCACCGCTGTACTACGACGCCGTCGGCTTGCCCGTGCCGGCCGAACGGCGCTGGCGCACGGTCCATCACAATTGCTCGGGCAAGCACAGCGGCTTTCTCGCGTGGTGCCGGCTGCACGGCGCGCCCACGGACGGCTACGTCGACCCGCGGCACCCGCTGCAACGCGCCATCCGCGCCACGTTGGCCGAGTGCGTGCAGATGGCCGAGGACACGCTGCCGATGGGCATCGACGGCTGCTCGGCGCCGAACTACGCGATGCCGCTCGCACGCCTCGCGCACCTGTACGCCCGCCTCGCGCAGCCGGGCCCGGATGCGCGCCTGGGCGGCGCGCTGGGCGACCTGTTCGACGCGATGACGGCGCACCCCGACATGGTGTCGGGCGACGCGCGCACGGACCTCGCCTGGATGCAGGCCGGCGGCGGTGACTGGGTGGCGAAGATCGGCGCGGACGCCGTGCAGGCCATCGGCATCCGCTCGGCCGGGCTCGGCATCGCGATCAAGGTGGCGGACGGCGCCCCGCGCGCGCTGCACCCGGCCACGTTCGCCGTACTCGACCAGCTGGGCCTGCTGGACGACAAGCGCCGCGCCCACCTCGAACCGTACCGCGCGCCGCCGATCAAGAACGCGCGCGGCATCGTCGCGGGCGACGTGCACGCCGTGTTCACGCTGGAGAAACCGGACTCGCCGATCTGACCCCGAATTATCAGCCGCTTGCGCGGTTTGTTTCCATGAATTAAACTCGATAGATACCTATCTATTTCGTGTCTAATGATGAGTAACCTACCAGAATCGTCCGGCGAGCGCTTCTCGGCCGCGCTGCACACGAGCGCGCGGCTGTGGCGGCTGGCGCTGGACAAGCGCCTCAAACATCTCGGCATCGGCCAGTCCGGCTGGATGACGATCGCGATGATCGCCAAGTCCGGCGAGCCGATGTCGCAGCGCGCGCTGGCCGACCTGGTCGGCGTCGAAGGACCGTCGATGGTGTCGATGCTGGACCGCCTGGAACGCGACGGTTTCGTCGTGCGCGCCCCGTCCGCGCAGGACCGCCGCGTCAAGCTCGTGCAGCTGACGGACGCCGGCCGCACCGTCTACGCCGAAGTGATGAAGGAAGCCACCGCGTTCCGCGCCGACCTGCTGGCCGACGTCGACCCGGCCGCGCTGGCCGCCGCCACCACCTTGCTGGAAACGCTGCGCAAGCGCATCGAGGACGCGCTGTGAACACGGCCGCAGCGGCGCCGCCGGGCCGCCCGATCAACCGCACCATGATCACGATCTCGATCATGCTGGCGACCATCATCCAGGCCCTCGACGGCACCATCGCCAACGTGGCGCTGCCGCACATGCAGGGGTCGCTGTCGGCGTCGCAGGACCAGATCACGTGGGTGCTGACGTCGTTCATCGTGGCGGCCGCCATCGCGACACCGCTGAACGGCTGGCTCGTCGACCGCTTCGGCCTGAAGCGCGTGTTCCTCGTCTCCGTCGCCGGCTTCACCGCCGCCTCCGTGCTGTGCGGGATCTCGGCCACGCTGACGGAGATCGTCGTCGCGCGCATGCTGCAGGGCGTGTTCGGCGCGGCGCTCGTGCCGCTGTCGCAGTCCGTCCTCCTCGACATCAACCCGCGCGAAAAACACGGCTCCGCGATGGCCGTATGGGGCATGGGCGTGATGATCGGCCCGATCCTCGGCCCCACCCTGGGCGGCTGGCTGACGGACAGCTACAGCTGGCGCTGGGTCTTCTTCATCAACGTGCCAATCGGCGCCCTCGCCTTCTGGGGCATCTGGCGTTACATCCACGGCACCGACCCGGCACGCCGCATCCGCTTCGACACGTTCGGCTTCGTCACCTTGTCCATCGCCATCGGCGCGCTGCAGATGCTGCTCGACCGCGGCGAGCAGAACGACTGGTTCGGCTCGACGGAGACGTGGGTCGAACTGATCCTGACGACGCTGGCCTCCGCCTACTTCATCGGCCACACGCTGACGCGCCCTGCCGGCCAGTCGTTCGTCGACTTCCGCCTGCTGAAGAACGCGAACTACGTCACCGGCCTCCTGCTCATCTTCATCGTGGGCATGGTGCTGTTCGCGACGCGCGCGCTGATGCCGACGATGCTGCAAGGCCTGATGGGCTATCCCGCCAAGCTCGCGGGCCTCGTGACGGCACCGTCGGGCCTCGGCACGATGGCCGCGATGATGATCGTCGGGCGCCTCACCGGCAAGGTCGATTTCCGGCTGCTGCTGGGCATCGGCTTCGCCATCACGGCGTTCTCGCTGTGGCAGATGATGCACTACACGCTCGTGCTGTCGCAGTCCGACATCGTGTGGCCCGGCGTGATCCAGGGCGTGGGCCTGGGCCTCGTGTTCGTGCCGCTGTCGGCCGCCACGTTTGCCACGTTGTCGCCGCAGATGCGCGCGGAAGGCACGGCGTTATACAGCCTCGTACGCAACATCGGCTCGTCGATCGGCATCGCGCTCGTACAGGCCCTCCTCGTGCGCAACACGCAGATCGCGCACGCGTCGCTGGCCACGCAGATCAATCCCGCCAACCCGGCCGTGCGCGACCCGGCCAGCCTGTACGACATGGCGACGCAGGCCGGCCCCGCCCTCATCAACGGCGAGATCACGCGCCAGGCGTCGATGATCGCGTACGTGGACGACTACCGACTGATGATGCTCCTCACGCTGGCCGTGATCCCCATGCTCCTGCTGATCCGTCCGCCCAAGGCCGCCGCCGCGCCCGCGCAGGTGGACCACGCGGCCCTCGAATAACCGAAAGACCCGAACGTGCGACACCTACGACTTCTTCCCATCGCGGCCGCGGCGCTGGCACTGCTGTCCGGCTGCATCAGCGTCCCGCCCGACACCGACAAGGCACACGGCCCCGACGTCGCGCATGCCCAGCACGCCGCAAGCATCCAGCTGCCGGCCGACGCCTGGCCCGCGGAGCAGTGGTGGCTCGACTACCACGACCCGCAACTGAACGCGCTCGTCGCGCGCGCGCTGCGCGACAGCCCCACGTTGGCGGTGGCCGCCGCACGCGTCGCGAGCGCACGGGCCGCGTTCGGCGTGGCGGCGGCCAATGAAGGCGCCCGCGTCGACCTCGCATCGGGCCTGAACCGCCAGCGCTATTCATCGAACGGCTTCTTCCCGCCGCCGATCGGCGGCGCATGGTTCAACGACGCGAACGTGGCGCTGCGCGCGTCGTACGACGTCGACTGGTGGGGCAAGCACCGCGCGCTGATCGCAGCGGCGCTGGGCGAGACGAATGCGGCCGCCGCGGAAGCCGCACAAGCCCGCCAAGTGCTCGCAGCATCCGTCGTGCAAAGCTATCTGCGCCTGCAGATGCTGTGGGCGCGCCAGGACAATACGAACGCCCTCATCGCCGTGCAGCGCGACCTCGTCGCGGATCGCAACGCGCGCATGGCGCATGGCCTCGTCAGCGCCGATGCGCTGCAGACGGCCGAGCAGGACCTCGCGGGCCTGCGCGAACAGGCGGCGCGCTACGACACGGACGCCGCGCGCGAACGCGAAGGCTTGCGGGCGCTGATCGGCGGCGACGCCACGGCATTGACGGACCTCGCCCGCTTCCAACCCGCACCGGCCATCGATGCCGTGCCGCGCGAACTGGGGATGGAACTGCTGGCGCGCCGGCCCGACCTGCAGGCCGCGCGCTGGCGCGTGGAAGCGCAGCTGGGACGCGTGGCCGCCAGCGAAGCGGCGTTCCGGCCCGACATCAACCTCGCGGCCGCCATCGGCCTCGACGCGACGTCGCTCGGCAAGCTGCTGCGCTACCCGAGCCGCACGCCGCTGATCGGCGCCACGCTCGACCTCCCGCTGTTCGACAGCGGCCGCCTGCACGCCCAGCTGGGCCAGGCGCGCAGCAGCCGCGACGAACTGGTGGCCGAGTACAACGAGGCCGTGCTCGATGCCGTGCGCGACGTCGCGCGCGAAGCGGCCACGTTGCAAGGCATCGCCAAGGAAACGGAGGCGCACGCCGCCACGGCGGCCGCGAGCCGCAAGCTGGCAGCGAATGCCGAGGCCCGCATGGCGCGCGGCCTCGCGGACCGCGCCGCCGTGCTGCAGGCACGCGAGGCCATGCTGCGCCAGCGCGACGTCGACCTGCAGCTGACGGATGCGCGCCTGCAGACGCAGGTCGCCCTCGTGAAAGCGCTCGGCGGCGGCTATCACGCGACTGCCCCCGCCCTCACCCAATCGAACACCAAGTAAACGACCATGAGCACCGACACCCAACCGAACAACAAGAAGCGCCGCGTCGTCCTGGCCGGCATCACCGCGGCCTTCCTCGCCGCCGGCGCGGCCTATGGCGCCTACTATGTCCTCGTGCTGTCCAAGCGCGTGGAGACGGACAACGCCTATGTCGGCGGCAACCTCGTGAACGTGTCGTCGCAAGTGACGGGCAGCGTCGTCGAGATCCGCGCCGACGAGACCCAGCTCGTGCAGGCGGGCATGGAGATCGTCCGGCTCGACCCGTCCGATGCGGAAGTCGCACTCGCGCAGGCCGAGGCCCGGCTGGGCACCGCGGTGCGCCAGCAGCGCGAGCGCTACACGAGCGTCGCGCAGTACGAGGCCGTCGTCGAGCAGCGCCGCGTGGAGCTGAAGGCGAAGCAGGAAGACCTGGCGCGCCGGGCACCGCTGGCGGCCGACAACGTCGTCTCCGGCGAGGACGTCGCGCATGCCCGCCGCGCCGTCGACGATGCGAAGGCCGCACTGGACGTCGCGCAGAAGCAGCTGGCCGCGGCGCGCGTGACGGTGGCGGGTGTGTCGCCTGCCGAGCACCCGAACGTGCTGGCCGCGAAGGCGGACTACCTGTCCGCATGGCTCGCGGCGCGCCGCAACGCCATCGTGGCGCCCGTGACGGGCTATGTCGCGAAGCGCAGCGTGCAGGTGGGCAGCCGCATCGCGCCGGGCGCGCCGCTGCTGTCGATCGTACCGCTCAACCAGCTGTGGGTCGACGCGAACTTCAAGGAATCGGAGCTGCGCGACATCCGCGTGGGCCAGGACGCGACGATCGAGGCCGACATCTACGGCAGCAAGGTCGTCTACCACGGCAAGGTGGTGGGCCTCGGCGCGGGCACGGGCAGCGCGTTCTCGCTGCTGCCGGCGCAGAACGCGACGGGCAACTGGATCAAGGTCGTGCAGCGGGTGCCCGTGCGCATCTCGCTCGACCCGAAGGAGCTGGCGGCGCACCCGCTGCGCGTGGGTTTGTCGGCCACCGTCGACGTGGACATCAGCCACCCGGGCGGCGGCGCGCTGGGCACCGTGGCGCCGCCGGCGCCCGCCTATGCGACGACGGTGCTCAATCAGCCGTTGCAGCAGGCGCAGGTGGCCACCGATGCGATCGTCGCCAAGAACATGGCCAATTAAACCGCCGACGAGGTCCACCAAATGCACGCGATACGGCTGCGCAACGGTGGACGCGTGTGCTCGCGGCAATGCCGTAGGGTGGGCACCCCGTGCCCACCAAATGCATGCGATACGCCTGCGCCACGGTGGGCGGAGGGCCGCCCACCCTACGTGTTCTCGATGAATTCCACGAGGTCACGCAACGCGGCCGGCGCCGCGTCGAGGTGAAAACGTACTTGCCGGTCATCGACCGTCAACGTGTACGTGAAATCCCACGACTGCGGCCGCGCCTTCAACAGCGTGGCCGGCAGATGCGCCGGATCGAGCGCCTGCACGAGCGCGCGCACGCGCGCCGCGTCGGCCGCGGGCAGGCGGTCGACGTCGACATTGTGCGTCTGCGCGCCCGCCGGCCCCGTGAAGCCGCCCACGCTGTGCAGCGACAGGTGCATCAGACGACACCCACCTCGTGCCACGCGCCCTGCACGGCCGCGGCCTCCGCCGACCCCGTACCGTAGCGCAGCTCGGCCGCCTTCATCGTGGCCTGGGCGGCGTCGGCGAACGTCGCGTCCGGATGCAGCAACGGCAGCGCCTGGTACCAGATCGGCGCCGCCTTGTCCCAGCTGTGCCCGCCCAGCTTCATCGCGGCGAGGTAGAACGCGTGGTTGGGAATGCCGGAATTCGTGTGCACGTCCCCGCCGTCCACATACCCCTTCATCGTGCCCGGCTGGTCGTCGCCCGACCACGTGAGGCTCGTGTTCCCCGGATCGGCCATCGAGCGCAACGCCTTGCCGACGGCCGGCGTCATGATGCCCGCGCCGATCAGCCAGTCGGCCTTTTTGGCCGTCTGCTTCAGGTGCCATTGCTTGACGACGGAGCCGAACACGTCGGACATGGATTCGTTCAGCGCCCCGCTCTGCCCGTCGTACACGAGGCCCCCGCCGGGCACCGTGTATTGCGTGACGCCGTGCGTCAGCTCGTGCGCGATCACGTCGAGCGCGTGCGTGAAGCCCGTGAACAGCTTGCCGTCGCCATCGCCGTAGACCATCTGGCGGCCGTTCCAGAATGCGTTGTTGAACCGCTTGCTGTAATGGACGCTCGAGTCGATGCCCATGCCGCGCCCGTCGATCGAATTGCGGTGCAGGACCTGCAGATAAAAATCGTAGGTGGCGCCGGCGCCGTCGAACGCTTCGTTGACGGCCGTATCGGTGACGGGGCCCGCCGTCTCCGTGCGTACGAGCTTGCCGGGCAGGCGCGTGGCGTGGTGCGCGTCGTAGACGGTGCGGTGCTTCTGGCCGGGCGCGACCAGCAGCCCCGGCGCCGCGAGGCCGCTGGCCGCGCGCTGGCCGCGCAGGAAGGCCGAACGTTCCACCTGCTCCAGCAGGCGTCGTCGCTCCGCCTCGTCAGCCTCGAGGGCCAGCTTGCGCAGCATGGCGGAAGGGATGATGAAGCAGGTGCAGGCGGGCGTGTGGATGTGCATAAGACCTCCGGCTAAGGAGCACGGATGGGCGCGTGCTCGTCGCGCCGAGCGTAATCCACACGGCCGCGTTGCGGCGCACAATAGCGAAGGTAGCGAAGGCGGTGCGAGGTCAGTCCGGGTCGACGGGCGTCAGCGCGCGGCCGCTGCGGAACCACGACCGCACGTTGTCCAGCATGAGCTGCGCCATCGCCGCACGGGTCTCGTGCGTGGCGCTGCCAAGGTGCGGCGTGAGCAGCACGTTGTCCAACGCGAGGAAGCGCGCATCGATGTCCGGCTCGTTGTCGAACACGTCCAGCGCGGCGCCCGCGATGGCGCCCGTTTCCAGCGCGGCGAGCAGCGCCCCTTCGTCCACGAGCGAGCCGCGCGCCACGTTCACGAGGTAGCCGTTCGGTCCCAGCGCGCCCAGCACGCGCGCGTCGATCAAATGCCGGGTATCGGGTCCGCCCGGTGCCGTCACGATGAGAATGTCGCAGTCGCGCGCGAGCGCCGCGAGGTCGGCCTCGTAGCGCCACGCCAGCCGCTGGTCCGTGCGGCCGTGGTAGGCGAGCGCCACGCCGAACATCTCGAGCTTGCGCGCGATCTCCTTGCCGATGCGGCCCATGCCGACGATGCCCACGTGCTTGCCCGCGAGGCTCGTCGCGAGGGGGAATGCCGCGGTCTTCCAGCGGCCGTCGCGCACGAAGCGGTCGGCCTGCGGCAGGCGGCGCAGCAGCGCCAGCAGGGAGCCGATGCACAGCTCGGCCACGGCGGCGTTCAGCACGTCCGGCGTGTTCGCGACGACGATGCCGCGCTCCGCCGCCAGCGCGCGCGGGATCAGGTCGTAGCCGACGCCGCACGTGGCGATGATCTCGAGCGCGGGCAGCCGGCGCACGACGTCGGCCGGCACGTCCTGGTTGCTGCGCGTGACGATGGCGGAGACGGTGTCCGCCACGCCCGGCTCGCGTTCGAGGTCCGCGAGGTTCAGGCAACGGAATTCGGCGTCGAGCTGGGCCTGGATCTCGGGCGCGAAGCCTCCGATCTGCAGCACAGTCTTCATGCCGCGGCGCCGACGACCAGCTCGAACGTGGTCACGCCGTCGACGCCGCCGCGCACCTTGTCGCCGGGGTTCAGCGCGTCGACGCCGGCCGGCGTGCCCGTGTAGATCAGGTCTCCGGGCGCCAGCGCGACGAGGCGCGACAGCGCGGCGATCACGTCGGCCACGGGCCAGATCATCTCGTTCAGGTTGCCCTCCTGCTTCAGCTGGCCGTTCACTTCGAGCCAGATGCGCGCGTCCTGCGGGTGGCCCGTGCGTTCGGCGGGGACGAGCGGGCTGCACGGCGCGGACGCGTCGAAGCCTTTCGACATGTCCCACGGGCGGCCGTCTTTCTTGGCGATTGCCTGCATGTCGCGCCGCGTGAGGTCCAGGCCCACGCCATAGCCCCATACGAGGTCCAGCGCGTGTTCGGGTGCGATGTCCTTGCCGCCGCCCTTCAGCGCAACGACCAGCTCGACCTCGTGATGCAGCTCGCGCGTGGCGGGCGGATACGGCACGGTGCCGCTGGCCGGCACGACGGCGTCGGCGGGCTTGGTGAAGAAGAACGGAGGTTCGCGGTTCGGGTCCGCACCCATCTCGCGCGCGTGGGCCGCGTAGTTGCGGCCGACGCAGAACACGCGGCGCAGCGGGAAGACCTGGTCGGAGCCGGCCACGGCGAGGGCCGGGACGGCGGGTGGCGTGATGACGAAGCCAGTCATGTGATTCCTTGTATTGACGATGTCCGATGCGTCCGGACGATGGCCG
>Ga0207657_10004186_pt1 | contig 15286 bp, 8 predicted proteins | sample KBSC33metaG_FD_184316 | JGI IMG/M metagenome (GOLD analysis project Ga0207657, IMG submission 184316) | Corn rhizosphere microbial communities from Kellogg Biological Station, Michigan, USA - KBS C3-3 metaG (SPAdes) (version 2) | ecosystem: Host-associated > Plants > Roots > Rhizosphere > Soil ... | reverse complement strand
ACGGCGGCTCCCGCTGCGCCCGGAATCCCTGCTGACCTGGCGTACCCACCGGCAAATTTCCCCGGATACAAGGAGCGGGTGATTCAAGATCGCGATCGCGAGTGGTGGGCTTTTAAGAAACCTGTCCGCTATCCCCTGCCTGCGGTGAGCGATGCCCGCTGGGCCAAGAATCCTATCGACGCGTTTGTCAAAAAAGAATTAGAAGCTAAAGGCCTCGAACCGGCTCCGGAGGCTGACAAGAGAACGCTGATTCGTCGTGTCTATCTGGACCTGGTCGGACTGCTGCCGCCTACCGGTGCGGTCGACGCCTTTGTGAAGGATGATTCTCCCGATGCCTATTCGAAGTTAGTGGATAAGCTATTGGCGTCGCCGAATTATGGCGAGCGCTGGGGACGATTCTGGCTGGATGTTGTGCGCTACGCCGATAGTTCCGGATTTGAGTATGATCGCGATATTCCCAACGCCTGGCGCTATCGGGATTACGTCATCAAAGCGTTCAATGAAGACAAGCCGTTCAACCAGTTTATCGTCGAGCAACTTGCTGGCGACGAGCTGGATAATCCCACGAATGACAGTTTGATTGCGACGACTTTTTATCGCATAGGTCCGCGCGTGCGCTTCCGTGAAAAACAGAATCCAAGCAACCGCTACGACTATATGGACGACATGATCCGGACCACGTTCCAGGGATTCATGGGACTTTCCGTAAATTGTGCGCGCTGCCACGATCACAAATTCGATCCCATTACGCGCATGGATTACTACCGCTCCATGGCGATGATGTGGGGTTATGTCGATTACGATCAGCCGCTCGCGCCCAAAGCACAGGTAGAGCAGTACGAAAAGGTGAAGACGGAAGTGACGCAAGAAACCGCGCCGCTGCGGGCGGAAATCGCGCGCATCGAAAAGCCGTACCGGCAAGCGGACTTGAAGCGGAGACAGGAAGAAGCCTTGAAGAAGTATCCGGAAGATATTCGGATTGCCGTGCAAACGCCTCCTGAAAAACGCACGCCCGGTCAGAAGCTTCTGGTTACCCAGCTCCCCCTCAATTTTGACGATCCCGACGCGGCAGATGTCGTTCCGGTGCAGGTTGCCGACAATCCGAATGGCTATCATCAAAGAACCATCAAGGTCAGCGACGAAGACGAGGCCAAGCGCAAGGACTTACAGGCGAAGATTAAAGAGATCGAAAAGCGCATGCCGCCTCCACTGCCGATGGCTAATGGCGTGCGCGACGGCGACTACTGGCTGACTCCCGACGATTTGGGCGATAACAACCTTGCGAATAACGGCCGTTTCAAATATGACAAAACGTGCTGTTTCGTTCCCGCCATGGGAACCAAGTATGAAGTGCCGGAACTGCATTTCAAAGCGACCGGCGCGGATTTTGAGGCAGACAAGAAAGCTCCTCTTGTCCAACCGGGCTTCCTGACGGTATTGGTTAAAGGGACGCCTCCTCCCACCTCGCATGTGCCCAATCGCCCGGGATATCCCACCAGCGGACGCCGCCGCGCATTGGGCGAATGGATCGCTTCGCCCGATAATCCTTTGACCTCGAGAGTTATCGTAAATCGCATTTGGGGCTGGCACTTCGGAACCGCTATCGTTCCCACGCCAGGTAACTTCGGAAAGATGGGGTTGCCGCCATCGAATCCCCAATTGCTCGACTGGCTCGCCACGGAATTTGTCCGCCAGGGCTGGAGCATTAAGCAGATGCACCGCCTGATCATGAACTCGGAAACCTACAGGATGGCTTCCAGCTTCTATCGCGACGAGGATGCGAAGAAGGATCCGACCGACGTCTACCTATGGAAATTTCCGCTGCATCGTGTAGAAGGAGAGCTGGTGCATGACATGATACTCTCCGCCAGCGGAGAACTGAATACTCAGTTCGGCGGCAAGCCCTTCTTCCCATCGGTGCCGGCATCGGTTCGGTTGGCGCAACCCCGCGGCATCTGGAAACTCACTCAGGAAGGTCCCGACACCTGGCGCCGGGGCGTTTACGCCTATGTGCAGCGCGGACTGCGCTACCCGATGTTCGAGGTGTTCGACGAACCCGATCTGAATATCACCTGCGAGCGGCGCGACGTAAGCACAGTGCCCACCCAGGCGCTTACGTTGCTCAACAATAATTTTACGCTGATCCAGTCGAAATTCCTGGCGCAGCGTGTTCTGAAAGAGGCCAGCAGCAGCGACCCCGCCGAGCGGATCAAGCAACTGTATCGCATCACTTTGAGCCGGGAACCAACCCGCGTGGAGTTGAATCTGAATCTTGCGTTCCTCCAGAAGCAGCGTGCGTATGCATTAGCGCACGGCGCTGCCTCGGACGACGTGGCCGATTTGGCGGCCATGACCGATTTCGCCCAGGTAATTCTGGACTCGGACGAGTTTATTTACATAGGTTAGTTGAGACAGGAGATTTCCATGGACAGACTGAGCAAAACTTCATCGAGTACTAAGCGGCGGATCATATCCCGCCGGGATTTCTGGATGAACGCGGGAATGGGAATCGGCGGTCTGGGATTGATCGACCTTCTGAATCGCGACAAACTCTTGGGCGCCGAACTAGGACAGGCCTGCACCGCATCCGCCGATCTTAATTCTCCCTACGCTCCGAAGCCGCCGCACTTCAAGCCCCGCGCCAAGGCCATGATTTCGCTTTTCATGTGCGGAGGCATGAGTCACATCGACACATTCCAATACAAGCCGGCGCTTGAAAAATACAATCGGATGCCGATGGAAGGCCACGGCGACATCGTCGTCCGCCAAGGCAATCCCGGGCCATTAATGAAGACGCCCTTCAGTTTCAAACAATATGGTCAATCGGGCGCGTGGGTATCGGAGATCTTCCCGAATATCAGCACCATCGTCGATGACCTCGCGTTCATTCACTCCGCGCACGGCACTTCTAACGACCACACGCTGTCGCACCTGGAATGGAATACCGGCAACATTCTGGTTGGGTATCCGAGTGTCGGATCGTGGGTCACTTATGGCTTAGGCACCGTGAACCAGAACCTGCCGGCTTTCGTGGTCCTGTTCGATCAGCGCGGCGGCCCCTATGGCGGCCCGCAGAACTGGGGTTCCGGCTACTTGCCGGCCGCCTACCAGGGAACGGTGTTCCGCTCGCAGGGCGACCCGGTCCTCGATCTGTCGCCTTCCTCCGAATACACCAATCTCGACCGGGAGAGGGCGCGCCTGGATCAACTCGCCAAACTCAATCAAGAACACGCGGAACGTTATCCCGGAAGCAGTGAGCTCTCGGCCCGCATCGCTTCTTACGAGCTCGCCTACCGCATGCAGGGTTGCGCGCCTGAGGCGGTGGACATCTCGAGCGAAAGCGACGAGACCAAGCAGCTCTATGGATTAAACGATCCGGCTTCCGAACCGTTCGGTAAGCAGTGCTTGCTGGCCCGCCGCCTGGTCGAGCGCGGCGTGCGCTTCGTCCAGTTGATCAGCGGAGCTTACGTCAATACGAACGTCACTGCCTGGGATGCTCACGACAGTATCGAATCCAACCATCGGGAGCACGGCAAGGAAGTCGACAAGCCGATCGCGGGGTTGATTACCGACATGAAGCGCCGCGGTCTTCTCGATGAGACGGTGGTCATGCTGCACTCCGAATTCGGACGCATGCCGATCTCTCAGCGCGGCCTGGGACGCGACCATAACCCAGGAGCGATGACGGTCTTCCTGTGCGGAGCGGGCATTCAGGGCGGCCAGGCCATCGGGAGTACCGATGACGTAGGTCTGAACGCCGAAGAGCAGCCGACCTCAAATCATGATATCCACGCCAGCATCTTGTACCTGATGGGCATCGATCACAAGAGACTCACCTATTATTTTAACGGCCGCAATATGCGGCTGACTGACGTATCTGGCGAGTTGGTGCCGCAGATCACGGGAACGCCCAACACGGCATAACCGGTGGCAGCTTTAACAGGCGGCGTCGGCATTGCCAGGCGCCGCTGCGGCTCTCTAATCGGCGGGTGCTTCCTTCGGACCCGCCTTACCTGACGCCCGGGCGCCCTTATCAGCGAGAAACTGGGTTACGCTTGCGTATTTCAAGGACTGGGCAGCGTCCAGCGCAGTTCGGCCGTCGGTATTCGCGGCATTCACATCCACCCCAAGATCGGCGGCCAACTTGGCGGATTCCAGCGCCAGAGCCTCGCGTTTGGACTTGGGGACCGGAATCCACGCCGTCCCGCCACCCATGCCCATCGCGGCCATTAGTGCCGTGGTCTCTTCTTTACGGTGATTGTTGCGCCCGGTCATATAGTCGGATTTCAAGACAACCTTCGGGTCAGCGCCGTGTTTCACCAGCATCCGCATCACTTCAGGCTCGTTGAAGCGGGCCGCGAGCCAGAAGGGCGTCGCTCCTATCAAAGCCGGGGAAAAATACCAGTCGTGCGAGGAGCGGCGAATCGGCGTCCAGGTCTTCAGCGGAGCATTGGCATCCGCGCCATGCTCAAGCAAAGCGCTCACCGTTTTTTCGTCGCGGCGCATGATGGCCACGTCGAGGGCCGTGAAGCCCGCCTCGGCTTTATTCGGGTCGGCGCCCTTTTCCAGTAGATAGGCAACCAGATCTCCATAACCCGAGTGCGCCGCTAAAACAGTCGCGCTGACGCCCCAGGCGTCCGCATCATTCACGTTGGCGCCGGCTTCCACCAGCAGCTTCGCCGAAGCCAGATCGCCCACCCGTGCCGCGAACATCAGTGCGGTCTCCCCGCCATGCGGGATGGCTTTGTTATAAGGAAGATAGCCGTGGGGAGGCACCGCCATCACTTCGCTCCAGACGTCAGATTTCGCCTGAATATCCACTCCGTGCGCAAGCAGCACCTTAACCACTTCGGGATGCTTCTGCGACACGGCCCACATCAACGCCGTCTGGCCGCGCGAGCCATGCGCGTTGACGTTCGCATCCTTGTTGGCCAGGATTTCAACCACGTCCGGAAAGCCGCCGCGCGCCGCCACCATTAGCGGCGTCTCGCCCGCCAACAGCGCCGCGTTGGGATTCGCCCCGGCCTCCAGCAGCTTGCGCACCATCGCGGAGCTTCCATTCTGGCTGGCCGCCCACAACGGCGTCGCACCCAGATCATTGGCCGCGTTCACTTTGGCGCCGGCCCGAATCAGCAAATCGGCGCTATCCAGGTCGTCATGGTAGCTGGCCCAATGCAGCGCGGTTGCGCCATCGGCCTCGGCTTGGTTCACATCGGCCTTTTTCTGGATCAGCGCCCGCAATGCGTCTTTGTCCCCATTCTTCGCCGCCTGAACCACTGAAGGCGGGTCGACTGCCGCGCCCATCAAGGTCACGGCGAATATTGCTGGCAATATCAGAACCGCTCTCATGTGCATGGCTTGACTCTCCTAGACCGCAAGCGCGTCGATCGGCAGTTTGCCAGTGCTCGCGCCCATATGATCCACGGGCACGTCCATCTTGTCCATCAATGTCACCAGCAGGTTCGCCATGGAGGGCTTGCCGGTGAATTTGATGTGCCGGCCGCCCTTGATCCGGCCCGCGCTGCCGCCGGCTAACAAGACCGGCAGGTTGTCGCCCGAATGCCGGTTGCTGTTGGAAATGCCGGCGCCGTACAGAATCGTCATATGATCCAGTAGCGACCCATCCCCATCGGGCGTGGCCTTCAGCTTCGCGAGATAGTCCGAGAACAGCTTCACGTGATAGGTGTTGATCTTGGACATGCGCTCGACCAGCGCCGGAAGGTCGTTGTGGTGCGACAGCGGGTGGTGCGCTTCTTGCACGCCGATCTGCGGGTAAGGCCGCGCGCTCTGCTCTTTGGCGATCATGAATGTGATCACGCGTGTCAAATCGGACTGAAACGCCAGCACTTTCAAGTCGTACATCAGCGCCAGGTGATCTTCGAATACCGGTGGCGCCCCGAGAGGCTGCGCCATGGCCGGCAGTTCGACGTCCTTCTGCGCTTCGGCCATCTGAATACGGCGCTCGACGTCGCGAACCGATTGCGTGAACTCGTCTACTTTGACCTGATCGCCCGGTCCCAGTTCCGTCTTGAGAGTTGCCAGCTTCTCGGTCACCGAGTCCAGGATGCTCTTATGCTGCATCATCCGTGCTTCGCGCGCTGAACGCACGGTGCTGCCGCTATCCCCGAACAGCTTTTCGAACACCACGCGCGGATTCCATTCGGTCGGCAGCGGCTGCGTAGGGCTGCGCCAGGAAAGCGTGTGAGTGTAGACGCAACTCAGATTTCCGGTACAGGCTCCGGCGTTATTGGGAGGATCCATCGATAGTTCGAGAGATCCGAGCTGCGTGTCCCGGTCGAAATGTTTCGCCAGCAGTTGATCCATCGACACGTCGGCAATGATTTCGACTTCATTCCGTCCGCCGCGTTTGGTTCCGGTCAGAAACGATCCAGAAGCGCCGGCATGGATATAGTTCCAGCTCGCCTTGAGCCCCGACAGCACCAGGGTTTGATCGCGATATGGCTTGAGGGCCTGAAGAATGGGCGAAAACTCGAAAGCCGTCCCTTCGCCGGTGGGAGTCCAATATTCCATGGCCATCCCATTCGGAACATAGAACGCCTGGAAGCGGTGAACGGGCTTTGCGGCGGTCTGCCCGCGCAGCGAGAACGGCGCGAACATCGCGTCCAGAAACGGCAGCGCCAACGTGGTACCGATGCCTCTCAGTACGGTCCGCCGCGGCAATGTTTTCGCAGTCAGGAAAGCCATGTCTATCATCTCCTCAAAATTAATTCGATTCCGTGGAAGGTTCCCACGTTAAGAAAGCGGGGCTCTCGACAATCCCCATAATCAGCGACGACCAACGGTACTGCTGCGCCGCCGCATCGCGGACAATCTTTCGCACCGCCGGCTTATCGTAATATTCGAGCCGGCGCCCCAAAGCATATGCCATCAGTTTTTCCGTAACCGTGCGCGGAAATTGCTCGGGTTGATCGAGCAGCAGCGCGCGCAGTCCCGGAAGTCCATTCACACTGGTGCCGCCGGCGGTAGTACCGCTCGCATCGACCGGCTTGCCGGCTTCGTCGATCGTCCGCCATCCGCCAATCGCGTCAAAGTTCTCCAGCGCAAATCCCAGCGGATCGATCACCGAGTGACAACTGTTGCACGTGGGATTCTGGCGGTGTTGTGCCAGCCGCTCTCGAATGGAGGTCGGCGGCACACCGGGCTTCTGTTCGATATTGGTGTCCACACCCGGCGGGGGCGGTGGAATCGGTATGCCCAAAATATTATTCAGCAGCCATTTGCCGCGCAGTACCGGCGACGTTCGGTCGGGATAAGAAGTTGTGGCAAGCAGCGCGCCTTCCGCGAGCAACCCGCCGCGCTGGTCGTGGTTCGGCAGAGTAATGCGACGGAACCGGCTGCCATAGACATTTGGAATCCCATAGTGCCGGGCGAGCCTTTCATTGACGAAAGTATAATTCGCATCCAGCAGATCTGAGACCGGGCGATCCTCCCTAAAGGTGCTGGCGACGAACATCTCGGTTTCCTGCTTAAATGCCTGCAGCAGACTTTCGTCGTAGTTGGGATATTTAGTCGGATCGACCACTACTTCCTCGACCCGGCGCAGATTCAACCACTGCGCTGCGAAATCGTTCACGAATGCGTCGGTCGCGCGAGGATCGGCCAGCATCCGCCGTACTTCCTTTTCGAGCGTCGCCGGATTTGAAAGCTGCCCGCGTTCGGCGAGCCCCAGCAAACGTTCGTCAGGGATGCTACCCCAAAGAAAAAACGACAAGCGCGAAGCTAATTCGACATCGCTGAGACGATAGGCGCCGTTGGCTGCCGGGCCTTCGGACGCGGCGGGGTGCAACGCTCCGTGAGCGGTCTGTCCTGCTTGATAGGCTGCAGGCTGCAGGGTAGCGCCTTGCTTCGACGCAACCGGAGTGCGCGCCGTCTTGTTCAGGTGGATGCGCAGCAGGAAGTCCGGGTCCATCAGCATCCGTTCCAGCGCAAACTGAATCCCGGCGTCGAAACTTCCGCCATCATGACGGCCGTTATCGAAAAACTCCATTAACGTTTGCACGTCGGCTTTGGTCGCGGGACGGCGGTAGGCCATCGTCGCCATCCGCGCAAGAATCTTGGTAGCGCAAGCGTGCTCTTCGGCGGCTGCGCTGCTGGCCGGCTGGCAAACGAAAATCGCGCGCCGGCTGGGAGTGTCCTTCGCCGGCCCGGCAGCCTGATACGGTCCACCGATCAGCACCGAGCCCACGTTCGCGTAATCCATGTACACTTGGTCATCCGCGATCACACGGCCCCGTTGCAGCGGTTGAGGAAGGCCTTCGGGCTCCCATTCTTCCCTCACGAAAGACACGCCCACCACCCGCGGACCCGCTTTCACCGGCACTCGAACTTCCAGCCCCTCATCGCCAGTGACCTGCATGTAGGTTTCCCATTCGGGAGCGCCGGCAAATCCCGGTTCGCCACTGCCGGCGTAGCTGGCCGCCGCAGGTCTGCCTTTGGCTGCCCCGCCCACCGTGAAACGCTTCAACAGCTTGCCATCCAACCGGACATCCAGCTTCTGCGGCCATCCCATACCCTTGAGGTAATCCTGATATTGCCGCTGGAGCTTGACCGTGATCAGATACTCGCCGTCTACCGGAAAATCTTTGTGGATCGCGATGCCGCCGCGCGAGCCGAGCGGCAGGTCTTCGCTCTGCCGGTCATCCTGCATTATGAAGAGCGGAATCTCGTAGCGATCGATTCCCGGACTCGCCGGAGGCAAGCCCACCGCCAGCCGCGTGACCTGGCGGGCCACCGACATGTACCGTTCTAAGTGAGTAGTCGAAACCGATAGAACATCCGCAAAGTTGTCGAAACTGCCATCGGCCGTCTCATCGCCGGGCAGCAGCGGCTTCACGTCGAAGTCCAGCGCGAACATGTCGCGGACCGCATTGTTATATTCCACGCGGTTGAGGCGATGTACCGCGCTGATCCGGCCCGGATTCGGTTTGGCTGCCCAGGCTTGATCCAGTTCATTTTCGAGCGTGCTGGCGATCACCCGATAGGTGGCTGCGTCGGCTCGCGGCATCTTCGGGGGCGGCATAGATCCCGCCCTCAGCTTCGCCACTACGCGCTCCCACACTTCGGCGTTAGCGCCAGGATGCGTGATATCCAAGGTGTCGAACGCGAGGCCGGCGGTGTGGAGTTTCTGATTATGGCAGGTGACGCAGTAGGTATTGATAAACGTCTTGGGATCAAGGTGTTGGCTGGCCGCCGGCGTCGCCGGCGTGGGAGCCTGCGCTCGCAGCCGCATTGTCATAAATACGCAACCACTGAGCAGCAGCGCGAGAACTAAGCCGCGCACCACGCGTTCCCGCGATGCTACTTCCGCCTTCCGCCTGAAGGACCGCATCTTTGCCACCTCACCTAGCCGGAATTCCGTCGTGGAACTTTCCGAACATCATGAAGTATACACCTTGCAGCGGTCGAGCACCACGGTCGAATGGCAGGCTGAAACCCGCCCAAGCGATTGACAAAACAGGACCGTGAGCGGCCGACGGCGGCCGCCACCATCGACGTCTATTGCGCCTTCACGAACAGCACGCACACGGGCTTCGGAACGCTGATCGGTTCCCCTGTAGGCGTCAGTTTTCCGGTCTCTTGATCCACCTTGAATGGAACCACCGTGTCAGAGCCTTGGTTGGCGGCGAACAAATACTCGCCGGTCGGGTCGAGCGAGAAATTACGCGGCGTTTTACCCAACGTCGAGGCGTGCTGAATCGGCGTTAATTTGCCGGTGGCCTGATCGACGGAGAACACCGCGATGCTGTCGTGACCGCGGTTGGAGACATAGACGAACCGGCCCTTCTTGTCGATTTGAATCTCGGCCGTCGCGTCACGCCCCTTGTAATCCGCCGGGATCGCCGGGACTTCCTGGATCTGCTTCAAGTTGCCGCCGTCGACTGCGAAAACGGTGACAGCCGGCCGGCTTTCGTCGTTCACATACAGGTACTTCCCGCTCGGATGAAACGCCAAATGCCGCGGTGCAGTTCCAGGAGTGACTGAAACAAAAGGCGGATCCGACGGCGTCAGCTTGCCTTTCGCCGCGTCCAGGCTATACGACCTCACTTGATCGAGCCCCACTTCTCCGACGAATACATGCTTGTTGTCGGGCGAAACGATGACGCCGTGTGAATGCGGGCCTGGTACCGGATGCACGCTTTTGCCGCGATGCTCGAAATACGTCGTCGGCTCGCTCAGCTTGCCATCGGGTTCGATCAGATACCCGACAATGTTGCCGCCTGTATAGCTCACCGCCAGCAGCGTCTTGCCGGTGTGATCGATGGTCAGGTTGGTCGGCATCTCGCCCTTCGAATCCTGTTTGTTCAGGAACGTGAGCTTGCCGGTTTTGCGGTCAATGGCGTAGGCGCTGACCGTATCGCCTTGCTTCTCGCGTGCGTCTCCCTTCCAATTGACGGCGTAGAGGAAACGTCCGTTGGGGGTAGCAACCAGAAAGGCGGGGTTAGGTGTCTCCGCCATCAGCCCGATCGACGTCAGCTTGCCGGTGGCAGGCTGGAAGCGGTACGCGTAAATGCCGCGCGCGGCTTGGTCGGTATAGGTACCGAAATAGACCAAGTATTCTCCAGACTCCGCTTTGGCCCAGGCTCCCAGGGACTGCAGACCGATCGCTGCGAGTCCAGCTTTCAAATACGTTCGTCGTTTCATCATCGTGCTTGCTTACTCGCCGCCGCCGCGAGGAACCTGCGGAACCGGCACCGCTAAACGGGTCAGGAAGGCCATCAGGTCCTGAAATTCCGTCGGCGTCAAGCGCTTGTCGAAATCCGTCGGCATCAGACTCTTGGGAACGTAATAAACTTCCTTGAGCTTGTCGCGATCCAGCAGATAAAGCTGGTTGTCGGAGCCGAAGACTTGCAAAGTGAAACTATCTTCGTTGCGCAGCACGCCATTGATGACCTTGCCATCGCGCATCGTCACCCGCACTGGTTGATACGTTGTCACCGGAAATAGCGCCTGCGCGTGTGAACCGCCATCCGTCGCGACGCGGTGCTTAACCTTGGTCAGCGCATCGATGATCGAACTATACTTACGGATCGCGGCGAGATTCGAAAGGTCGGGGCCCGAGAGGCCGCCCTTTCCATTGATCATGTGGCAGTCGATGCACTTGCCCTTGCCCGAGAAAATCTCTTGTCCGTGCGCCACATCGCCTTTGGCGGGCGTGTCGATCGCCGTACCGCGGAGACCATGGATGTAAGCCGTCACCTTCCAGGCGTCGTTTTCGGGCAAGCCGTTGGCCGGCATCATAGTCCCCGGAATCCCCTTCTCGATAGCATCGAAGATTTCGGGATCGGTACTCCGCTGATAGCGTCGCGCCGGTGCGCCCAAGGCTAGCGCGCGGTCCCCTGCCTCGCCGTCTTTTCCATGGCAAGCCGTACAGATGCGATTGTAAATTTCCCGACCCTCGGCGATGGCATCGGCATTATTAGCAAAAGGATTGGGATTCGGTGCCGCAGCCCCCCGATTGCGCTGAGCTGAAGCAGGAAGAGCGATCAGCAGCCCCGCCGCTAGTATCTGGAGATATCCGTAAAGTTTCATGGAAGTGTCCCCTTATCTGGTCGCCGCGTCAGGCAGCGCAAATGCAAACACATTCGCATACGACGCGATCGAGACGTATTGTTTTCCGTTGACGCTGTAGGTCATGGGTCCGGCGGTAATCAATCCGCCAGTATTGAAATGCCACAGCACTTTGCCCGTCTTAGCATCGAGAGCCGTAAACTGCCCTTGCTGCTCGCCCGCGAAGATGATCCCGCCGGCAGTCGACAGCAATCCCGGACCATAGTGGTTTGAATCCACTTGCATGTAGCTCCATACGGTTTTACCGCTTAGATCGAGAGCCTTCACGTAGAGCTGCCAGTTCTCCTGGTCCGCCGGGCTCTCCATGTAGCCAGTGCCGCTGCCTGGCATGCCGGCTTTGAAGTTGCTGCTTGATTTGTACGTAATCCCGCAGCCTTCCTGAACGATCACATAGAACAGCTTAGTGTCCGGATCGTAGGTTGGCGCGGGCCAGTTCGTTCCACCCGCGGTCGAGGGGCAAACCCTGCTGCCTCCGACGGTCGGCTCACTACCGGCGACCACAATTGGGCGCCCGTCCTCGGTCATGCCGTTCGACCATGTCAACTTGCTGATAAACGGCGTTCCCTGCAGGAACTTACCGTTGGTCCGATCCAGCAGATAGAAATAACCGTTCCGATTGGCTTGAATGAGCATCTTGCGCATTTGGCCTTTAAACGGCGCATCCACCAGGACCAGCGCCTCTTCGGAATCCCAATCGTGAGTATCATGCGGCGTGTTCTGGAAATACCACTTCATTTTGCCGGTATCGATGTCGAGCGCCACGATGCAATCGGTATAGAGGTTGTCGCCCTTGCGGATGTCTCCTACGAAATCCACACCGGGCTGCCCCGTGCCCCAGTAAAGGGTGTTCAAATCCGGATCGAAGCTGCCAATGTTCCAGACGGGACCGCCTCCCAACTTCCACGAATCGCCTTCCCAAGATTCAACGCCTTTTTCGCCCGGCTTGGGGATCACGTTCCAGGTCCAGGCATGCTTGCCTGTGTCGGCGTCGAAGGCTTGGAGCCAGCCGCCGCCTCGGCCGCTGCCGCCCATAATCACCTTGCCCTTGGCGATCAACGGAGCCGCGCCCTGCATGCGTCTGCCCTCGCCCTCGACCTTAGTCTCCCAGATCAGGTTGCCGGTCTTGGCGTCGAGCGCCACCAATGACGAATCTACCGTGCCGACGTAAACCTTGCCCCCGTAAACTGCCACGCCGCGCTGCCAGCCGCGCGTCTGCGGAGGCCGCATGTATTGCCAGATCAACCGGCCCGCGCGGGCATCGAGCGCCTCGACGCGGTTCCACTGCGAGACGTACATAATGCCGTCAACTACGATTGGCACCGCTTCCAGATCCACTGCGCCGGTCATGTGATACACCCAACTCGCCTGCAGAGTGGCGATGTTACTGGTATTGATCTGATTCAACAGACTGTGCCGCTGCGCATCGTAGGTGCCCGAGTACTGAAGCCAGTTGTTGGGGTTGGGCTTCAGCAGATCTTGGTAAGTTTGCGCCGCGCCCGTGGAAATAGTGCAGGACAGCACCGACGCCAGCAGCAGCGCGCTAGCCGGATGCGTCCCAGCGTAGCTCAGAAATTTCATTCCGTACCTCCCGGTCTTGGGCCGGGGCCGATCGTTCGGAAACGTCACCGTTTATTACCCCGCCGGGGGCGAGTTTAGCACATCGATAGCGATATCTGAAACGCAGCAGTTCTCGTGAATTGCAGCGCGCGGCCTTGCGCAGCGCATGGTGTATGATTCTGAGGTGAATCCGCCCCAAAGGTTCTTGCAAAGCGCGTTGCCGTTAGCGACCGCTGTCCTGCTGGTGGCCCAAACCGCGGACTTTGACGGAAGACCCGCCGTTGTTCTGCGGAATGACAAGATCGAGCTGACAATTCTCACTCGCGGCGCGACGCTGGCGAATCTCATCCTTCGCGATGACGCCGAAAAGCTCAGTCCTTACTGGAATACGGATCGGGCGCTGAAACCGCATGGTCCTCCGCCCTCCCCGCTCGCGGGAGCCATCGGTCACTTTCTCTGCCTCGACGGATTCGGCGCGCCGTCGGATGAAGAAGCGGCGGCCGGCATCCCATTCCACGGCGAGGCGAGTAAGCAGCAGTTCGAAACTATCGCTGGAACCGCCACCACCATCAAGCTCAAAACTCGTCTGCCCCTAGCCCAGGAAGACATCACACGGACCATCACGCTGTTGGATGGGGAGAACGTGGTCTATGTGAATACCGAAGTAGAGAATTTGCTCGCGATTGACCATCCGATCTCTTGGGCCGAGCATGCGACTACCGGACCGCCATTCCTATCGCCGGGTCAAACCATCATCGATATCCCGGCGACTCAATGCCGCGTGCGTCCCCAGAAAGCCGGGTCCACCGGGAAACTGGCATATGGAAAGGATTTCGTCTGGCCAATGGGTCCGCTGACGAAAGGGGGCAGCGTGAACCTGACCACCGTGCCAGCGAATGAAACGTCGCTGGATCTTGCCTCCTGCATCATCGACCCGTCGCGAACCTACGGCTACGTCACGGTGCTTCGTCCCGACAAACACTTGATCTTCGGCTATGTGTTCCGCCGGGAGGAGTTTCCGTGGCTGATGAGTTGGATGAACTATAGCGGCGATGCGCGCGCCGCGCGAGGATTCGAATTCTCCACCCAGCCCTTCGACGTTTCGCATCGTGAAACGGTGGATATACATGAGATGTTCGGCACGCCAACCTACAAGTGGCTGCCGGCGAAGGCCAAGCTCCACGCGAGTTTTTTGCTGTTCTATAGCAAATCGCCCGACGGCTTCGGAAGCGTCGCCGACGTGAAGTTTGATAATGGCCGGATACAGATCCTCGACAAATCGGGCCAGATGATCACGCTAAAGGCCAGCCGTCCGTTATGAAGAAAATAATTCGTCTCATTGTTCCCGCCTTACTCGCGGCGGTCTCGTGTTTCGCGCAGGAGGGTTCGCAAGTCTACATATCGCACTGCATCGAATGCCACTCGCCCGCCAGCGCGAGTCATGCTCCCTCTCAGGAGGCGCTTTCGCAGATTCCTTGGCAGGACATTCTGAAAACACTCGACACCGGAGTGATGAAAATCCAGGCCCAGAACCTCTCGCAAGACGAGCGCGTTGCCGCCGCGCGTTACCTCGGCAAAGCCGGTGGAGCACCGGTGTTGCCGAAAGTGAGCGGGTTCTGCCCCGCAGGATCGCGTCCGTCCGCAACCAAAGCGAGTTGGAACGGATGGGGCGTCGACAATCTCAACACGCGCTTCCAGCCCGCATCGGCCGCCGGTCTAACCGCGAACCAGGTTCCCGGCTTGAGGCTGAAATGGGCCTTCGGTTTCCCCGGCGCCAGGACCGCCTACGGCCAGCCAAACGTCGTAGGCGGCCGCGTTTATGTCGGCAGCAACGACGGCACCATCTATGCGATTGACGCGCGCACCGGATGCCTTTACTGGATGTATCGCGCGAAGTCGATGGTGCGTTCAGGTGTGGTGGTTGGTCCCGATAAGCGCGCCTACGTTGGCGACCTGGACGCGAACCTGTACGCCCTCGATACCGAAACCGGCAAGCTCATCTGGCAGAAGAAAGCCGACGATCAGCCGTTCGCGCGAATCACGGGGACTCCCAAACTCTATAACGGGCGGCTGTACGTGCCCATCGCATCGCAGGAAGAAAATGCCGGAGCCAACCCGATCTACCCGTGCTGTAAGTTTC
>Ga0207657_10004180_pt1 | contig 15299 bp, 14 predicted proteins | sample KBSC33metaG_FD_184316 | JGI IMG/M metagenome (GOLD analysis project Ga0207657, IMG submission 184316) | Corn rhizosphere microbial communities from Kellogg Biological Station, Michigan, USA - KBS C3-3 metaG (SPAdes) (version 2) | ecosystem: Host-associated > Plants > Roots > Rhizosphere > Soil ... | reverse complement strand
CGCCAGGCCCTGGGCCTTGGCATCCACGATGAAGAAGCCGGGCGTGCCTTCGATGTCCGCCATGACCACGATCTTGTCTGCATCGGCTGCCTCGACGACGAACGACTTTTCCCCGCTGATCGTCCAGCCGTCCCCCGCCTTCGAAGCGGTGGCGCCATGTGACAGGCCGTTTACGTCGCCATTCGGGTCCGCGACTGCCAGCGCGAGTGAAAGCTCGCCTGCGGCCACCTGCGGCAGCAGAGTCTGCTTCTGCTCTTCGCTGCCGCAACGTTCGACAGCCCAGGCGCCCGCCAGTGTTCCGAAAAGAGCCGACGGCGCGAGGGTGCGGCCCGTTTCACCGACGATCATGACAAGGTCGATATAGGTCAGGCCCAATCCGCCATAAGCTTCCGGGATGACGATGCCGGTCCAGCCAAGCTTCCGGATTTCATCCCAGAGGCCATCACGCGCGACAGGCTGCTCATTTGCCTCTGGTTTGAGATAAGGGTCGAGCCTGACTTCCTTCGAGAGGAAGGCGCGCGCATTGTCCCTGAGAGCGATATGCTCTTCGCTGAGGGTGAAATTCATTGGATAAGTTCCCCGGTCGAGGGCCGATGTCCTGGCGTTTGAAGGGTCGCGGACATCGGCGCGATGGATGTTTCAGGCCGCCAGTTGCGGCCGCCCGATTTCACTGAACGGCAATTTTGCCGACGGATCGATGTCGCGCGGCAGGCCAAGGATGCGCTCCGCGACCGTGTTCTTGAGGATTTCCGTCGTGCCGATACCGATCGTGCCAGCCGGTCCGAACCAGTAGCAATAGTCCCAGCTGTTGAACAAGCCATAGTCCTGCTTGGGCAGGGGCAGTTCATCCTCGTCGCGCAGCATCCCGGCTATACCCTCTGTCCGTTTGGCCAGATCCGAGAGGCGCTGGCCGTGAGGCGAGGCAATCATCTTGCCAAGGTTCGCCTCAAGGCCGGGCGGATTGCCGTTGATCCGGTTACTGAGGTTGCGATCGGCCAGCAGACGGAGCAGTTCGCCCTCGACATAGAGTTTCGCGGCTTCGTCCCGAACGAGCGGATCATTGATCTTGCCCGTCTCGATCAGGCCGGAAACAAGCTCCCGCGCGGTTGGACCAAAACCCCATACCGCGCCCGGTTTCACCATTCCCATCCGCTCGGTCTGCAACTGTTCGAGAACAATCCGCCAGCCCTGGCCTTCCTCGCCGAGCCGGTTGCTGACAGGCACCCGGACATCGGTCAGAAACACCTCGTTGAATTCAGGTGCATGACCGGACATGTCGAGAATCGGGCGTACCTCAACGCCCGGGTCCTTCATGTCGATGAGGAAGACAGTCAGGCCGCGATGCTTCGGCACCGTGGGGTCGGTCCTTGCGATAACAACGCCTACCTGCGAAATATGAGCATTCGAATTCCAGATTTTCTGGCCGTTGATGATGTAATGATCACCCTCCAGCCGTGCTGAAGTGCGCAGGCCGCCCAGGTCCGATCCACTGGACGGTTCTGAAAACAGCATGCACCAGATGTCGCGACAGGCAAGCGCTGGCGGTAGGAACTTCTGCTGCATCTCTTCAGTGCCGTATACCAACAGCGACTGGCCACATTGGTTCACGCCAATCGGATTGAGGGTATGAGGATGCGTGATTCCGGCGCGCTTGATCTCCTGCTCGATGATCAGCTGCGTTTCGGGATCCGCCGAGAGGCCCCATGGCGCCGGCCAGTGCGGAACGGTGTAGCCCTTCTGCGCCAGTTCCTCATAGGTTACGTTAGGGTGCGCTTCGAGCCACTTGCGCACCTCCAAGCGGCGCGGATCATCGTCGGCGGGAAGATTGAAGTCCATACTCACTCTCCATAGCAATGGCCGGCGCGATGCCCGGTGCCTTGTAATTCCATAATCCTGGCAATGTGCCATTCGTTTGCCCTGAACCAGTTCGCTCAGAATGAATGGCCACATATAAAGCGCATGTTCTATCTGTTCGAAGCTCGCCCTCGCTGTCAAGCTGAAACTGTGCGGGCTTTGGGGCTTGTGGAGTGGCGCGGTGAAATCGGTTGATCGGACTGGTCGTACAGGCGGTTTGGAAATGCGCTACAATCAGCCATATTCGCATGGAGCGCTCGATGTGAGCGGACTGTTGATTCCCTACGGACGACTCCAGGAATTCAGCTCTGTTCACGTCCTGGGCCGAGTTCGTGGAAAAGTAGGACCATCGCCAACTTAAATATAGGCCATATGCTTTAATATGGATGCTGAGGCCAGCATGTCGAGCGGTTCATCGTCTTGCAGACTGCAAGGAATCGATTGTCCGGGAAATCTTGACGCGGTGGCGTTTGTCAGCGAACGGAAATCCGACAACCATTCTTGAGACAGCGGAGAAGCGGAACCCCTCGGCGCCTTGGGGATGTGCTCAGCGTCATCGGAAAACGCGGTACGATGGCGCCAACATTTCACAGACGCATGATTTATGCGCAGGATATAAGGTTCTCAGACCCCGCTTCGCGACCGCTTGCGGGGTCTCACGCCTAAGGCGGCCGTGCGCCGGCCGCGGCGGGCGCACGGCGTGTATTCTGGACGGTTCAGGGCCGCGATACGAGGAAGGCTTTGGTCGAGTTGAAAATCCACGTTTCAACGAAGCCGATCTCGTCGGGCTGGCTGCGACCCAGTTCGTTCAAGGCGCCAACGAGGCAGAACCAGTTGAGGACTTCCTGCTGCCCGCTATCTTCGATTGCGGAGGCTGGATAGTCGCGCCAGGAGGCATAGTCACCGCTCGCCATCGGCTCGAAGAGGGAACGATCAGCTTCGATGTCCGGCCACAGATAGTGATTCTTCTTGGTCAGAAAGGCGTGCGACCAGCTCGACGATGCGATGATGGCGACCCGATATTTGGATTGAGACAGAATGCGCGCCGTCGCGGCTCCCAGATCGAACAACCTGGCCGGGGTGGGGGCCGGCGGATCGAGATCCGCTTCGGTAAGTTCCTTCGTGAAAGAGGGCAGGCCGCCCTTCTGGCAGATGACGTGTCGGCCATAGCAGTTGATGGAGACCGGCAGGATCGGGTAATTGAAGCCTTTGCGGTCATAGTCCAGATAGAAGATCGCGTTCGTGAATGCGTGGCCGAGCGGATGATGCAGCGGCTTGTATGAATAAGCACTGTCGAACCCGGCTGAAATCAGTTCGCTGACCAGATGCTTGCCTGCCTCGGTCACGCCGGGCAGCACGAACTCCTTGTCGACGGGCTCTCCCCAGATATTGTTCGGAAAGTTGTGAAAGCGGAATTCGGGGTGTGCATTCACGCAATAGGGCGGGACGACATCTTCGCGGAAATTCTCATATTGATCGTCGCCCCACAAAAGGACGAAGTCGGGATTGAAGTCATCCAGAGCCTGTCGCGCTTTGCGGGTCCAGTCGACCATTTTCTCGCGATGGAGGGCTGCTGCTGCCTCGCCGTCGTCGTTGCCCCATTCCTCTTGCATGGCCGCTGGCCATCCGGCCGCGCTCTTGAGCGGCTCAGGCAGCTTTGGATTGGTCATCATTTGCTTGAGCAGTCCTGACATGTTCTTGTCGGGCCACAGCAGCATCGGATAGTGGCTGATGCCCAGCGCCAGAATTTCGGCCATGCGTCTTGTTCCTTCCATAGGTCTGTTCGGTTCAACTGGATAAGCGGATCACGCCTGAATCGCGGGGTGCGTCTTCCAGTTCTGGCCAAGGCCGGTCTCTGCTGGCCCAGCTTCATTGCGCTGGCAGGCGGGCGCCTGTCACCACCCTGGTGCCAAGAAGCTTGGAACGTCCGAGCGGCCCGGCATGTTCGCTCCCATATCCACTCCATGATCGTTTTTGCGGCAGGCATCGCGCAGGGCAATGTGCCTTATTTAGTCAAACGTTTTACATTGTCTAATGGAGAGCGATTTGCTTGCCAACACGATTCTGCATCGGGCCTGTGGGTGCGTCCACCAAAGGAGCGGGCAGAAGATCCGTCCTGCGGATTGCGGCCTTTGATGCAGCCGCACTCGCGCCAGTTGGGGCGTGCAGACGCTGTCTCAGGCCGTCGGCAGGGCTGCCATCGCGAGGGTGCGCCGGGCGCCCTCCAGGTGCAACCGTTCAACCATCTGGCCATCAACCTGTATCGCGCCCTTCGCCTGATTTTCAGGGGCGTCGAACGCGGCGATAATATGCTGGGCCCGCGCAATTGCTGCATTGTCGGGCGTGAATGCCCGGTGACAGATGGCGATCTGGCGAGGATGTACCAGGGTCTTGCCGTCGAATCCGAACAGCACCGCCTGTCGCGCCTGGGCTTCAAAACCCGCTTCATCGTCGAGGTGATTATATACGCCATCGAGGATCGACAGGCCATGTGCGCGTGCCGCCGCGACGGCGAGGCCAAGCGCGCCTGTGAATGCCGTGCGCATCGTGTCGAGCGTAGCGCCGGTCTCTCTCGCGAGGTCGTTGGTGCCCATGACGAAGGCGCGCAGGCGCGTGGACTCGGCGGTAGCCGCTATGCTTTCGAGTCGGAACAGCGCCAGCGGTGTCTCGATCATCGCCCACAGGTCGACATCGTGGCCCTCGAGCAGTGTTGCATATCGAACAATGTCCTCGGCCGTGCTGACCTTGGGCACCAGGATAGCGTCAGCGCCGGCTGGTCCGATCGCGCGCAGGTCCGCCTCGCCCCATTCGGTCTGAAGGCCGTTCACGCGCACGATGAGCTCACGCCGCCCGAAGCCGCCTTCCGCAAGTGCAGCGACAGCCTGTTCGCGGGCAAGATGCTTGACATCTGCGGCGACGGCATCCTCAAGATCCAGGATGACCACGTCGCAATCGAGCGTGCGCGCCTTTGCGATGGCCTTGGCATTGGACGCGGGCAGATAAAGGGCGCTTCGACGAGCTATTATGGTCATGCAGACCTCCGTTACTGGGCTGTTTGATTGCGTCGCGCTATTGCAGCGGGTCGGATTCCTAAGGCGCGATTGCGGCGAGGCTCTTGATCAGGGCGGCGCGGGTATGCCGTGAGAAGCGCAGCGCTGAAGAGGACAACGCATGACCCTTTCGCGTAAGAATGCCCAGCGCACGGGTGAGTGGCGGAGAGCCGATCGGCAGGGCTTCAATGTCCCTGTCCAATCGATCCGGCAGTGCGAGCCGGGGGATTACCGCCGCCCCGACCTCGGCCCGCACCATGGCGACGGCCGTATGGATGTGGCGCACCTCCGTCCGCGATTGAAGCTGGAGCTGGTGCGACTGCATGGCCTGTTCCAGCTCCGATTGCAGCAGCACCGATCCTGACAATGTTATGAGCGGCAGCGTAGCCAGATGCATGAGGCTCATAGCTTCGCCAGTGGGCGCGCTCAGCTTGCGCGAGATGACGATGCACAGGGGCTCGGCGACGGCCGGGGCGAAGCTGATTCCTGAAGGCGTGGGCGATGGGCAGGGCGCAATGCCGATATCCACGCGCTGCTCGGATAGGGCTGTAACGACCTCCGGCGAGGTAAGCTCCTCGACATCGATCCGCAGGGTGGGGTCATACTGCCGGAACGAGGCGATGATCGCCGGCAGGCGGCTGCCGGATATCGAAGGCACGCAGCCGATCACCAGCCGTCCCTGCCGCATCGCGGAGATGCTGCGGACCGTCGACAAGCCGTCGGCAATCTCCGCGAAGCCGCTCTCCACGCGCTTCAACAAGGCTGCTCCAGCCTCCGTCAGGGCGACCTTTCGCGTTGTCCGTTCCAGAAGGCTGACCCCGAGCTGCCGTTCGAGTTCGCGCACCTGCATGCTGAGGGTCGCCTGGGATCGGCCGACTTCCGTCGTTGCGCGAGCGAACGAGCAATGCCGCCCCACGGCAAAAAAGGCACGCAAGAGATTGAGGTTCAAACGGGCCAGTTCCTGATCCATGCTTTGATCTTAGAGCGTCAACGGTTCGCTGGGAAGGCGATCAGCCGCCGGATGTCGATGGATTCCTGATTCCCAGATTGTCGCGAAGCGTGATGCCTTGATGATCCTTGCGGAACAGGCCACGGCGTTGCAGTTCGGGTACCACGAGCCGGACGAAATCCTCGTAGTTGCCGGGAGCATAGCCCGCCGCAAGCACGAAGCCATCACAGGCGGAACCGAACCACTCTTCCATCTGGTCGGCGACCTGCTTTGGCGATCCGACGAAGGTTGGGAACTCGGCGAGCGTGCCGCGCTGCGTAAAGCGCACGAAATCGGCCGGCGTGGGATTGGTGCGCCCGCTCAACCGGACGACGCGGTCGCGGAACGCCTGTATGCCGGATATTGCATCCATCTCCTCGCTCGTGAACGGCTCATCATAGCCCTTCGTCGAGAAATCGAAATTGAGCACCTCGGACAACAACACCAATCCGTCGATCGGCTTGGTGAGGCCGTCGATCAGCGCCTTCTTATCCTCCGCCTGCGCCTGCGTCTCGCCGACGATGGCGTAGACGGCGGGCGTGATCCTGACCGAATCCCTGCCGCGCCCGATCTGGTCCAGCAGGTCCTTGAATTCGCCATAGGACCGGCGTCCCACCTCCAGGTTCGGATAGATGACGAAAACGAGCTCGCCCCACTTCGCCGCGAAGGCCCGGCCACGCCCACTCTGCCCTGCCTGGATCAGGACCGGCTCGCCCTGCGGCGAACGGGGGACCGTGAAGGGTCCGCGAGACTTGAACCATTCCCCGGCATGTTCCAGGCGGCGGACCTTGCCCGGATCAGCGAACAGGCCGCGCTCCTTGTCGATCACCAACGCATCGTCATCCCAACTGCGCCAGTGTCCCTGCACCACTTCCAGAAATTCCTCGGCGCGATCGTAGCGCAGATCGTGAGAGAGCGCTGCATCACGGCCGAAATTGGCTGCTTCTGAATCGTTGAGGGACGTAACGACGTTCCAGGCCGCCCTTCCGCCCGTCAGTTGATCGAGCGTGGCAAAGGTCCGCGCCACATGGATGGGCTCGTAATATGTCGTGGAATAGGTAACGCCGATCCCAAGATGGCGCGTTACATGACCCAGCGCGCTGGCGCACAGCATCGGATCGAGCTTCACCGCACGGATACCCTGCTCCACGGTCATGCGATAGTCGTCGCCGAAGACGTCCGGGATCGCGAGCCGGTCATCAAAGAAGGCGAGGTGGAATTTCCCTTCCTCCAGGGTGCGGCCGATGCGCTGATAATATTCTGGCTGCAGGAAGTCGGCCGCCGCCGCCGGATGCCTCCACGACGCGGGAAGATTCGAGCAGTTTTGCGCTTGAAGGAATGCGACAAGCGCCATCTGACGATCTTGGGCCATGAACACCTCTTTCCCTTGAAAATCTGCCGCATGCTCCATGGCCTCCGCCTTGGCCCATGCTCATTGCTGTGCACCGCTTGTCTCTGAACCGAGGGCGCCACGACGCTTCTGAAATCGATCGCCGTCTGACGGCGGCCATCTGACTTTCTGCCGAAAGGCATGGCTACGAAACTGCGAAGTACGGTTTGATTATTAGAAATATTCGATAAATCCACACCGGTGCGCGTTGTCGCGAGAAGTAGGCTGCGGCGGCGCCAAGGCGATCAGATAAAACAATCGATCATCAAGAAAATTGAATATGAGTTTTCCCGTGACCGATGATGGAACATCGTCTTATATGCAATATATGAGGTCGGCGCGAGATCATGACATCTCAGATTAGATCGATCGTTCTAGGAGAATAGCTTCGTGTCATCGACTGAAGCCAGCCTGAAGCTGGAGAGCGATATGCCGGCCGCGGGCAGTGAGGAATCCCCCATGAAAGGAGCAGGGATCACTGTCGCCCTGCTGACGCTGCTTTATGCGGTTTCTTACGTCGATCGCAGCATCCTGGCGCTTTTGGCCTTGCCTGTATCCCAGTCGCTCGCCCTGGATGATCGGCAGTTGGCCCTCCTGCTGGGCGTTGGCTTTGCATTGTTCTACGCCGTGGGTGGCCTTGTTCTCGCGCATTTCGTTGATACGCGCAACCGACGCATCGTGGTGACTGCCGGAGTGGTCGTCTGGAGCCTCTCGACGATCCTGTCCGGCTTTGCGAACGGCTTTTGGATGATGTTGATCCTGCGCAGCGGCGTTGCCCTTGGCGAAGCGGTGCTGACGCCCGCGGCGATCTCGCTCATCGCAGATCTCTATCCCCGGCACAGAAGGGGCATGCCCGTGGCGATCTTTTCCTCCGTCGCCGGCGTCATGGCGATTGGTTCATATGCCGTGGGTGCGGCGGCGATGGACCTGGCGGCCCGGATGAGCGGCCATACGGGCCTTGATGCCTGGCGGATGACATTCATCTTCGTGGGCCTGCCTGGGCTGCTGCTTGCGGCGATATTCGTACTGATCGCCACAGTGCCGACGCGGCGCGAGGATCGGAACGTGCCGGTCGCCGATGCCGACATACGCGTTGTGTTCACCTATCTGCGCGCGCGTTTCGGCTTCTTCGGACCGCTGCTGTCGCTCACCGGCCTGAACAGCCTGTACAGTCTCGCGATCATCGCCTGGCTTCCCGCACTGCTGGCGCGTGAGCAGGGGCTGAGCCCATCCAGCGCCGGCTATCTGATCGGCCTCGTCGGCGTGCCAGCCGGCCTCGTCGGCAATTTCTTCTGGCAATGGATTGCCACCCGAAAGCAGTTGGCGGACCCGACGGGCGGCATCGTACGTACCTTCAGGCTTCCTGCCTTGGTCGCGGCGCCCGCCTTTGCCGCGGGGCTGATGATGGATTCGCTTGTACCGCTGCTTTGTGGCTTCGGGGTCGGGATGTTCTTCAGTACCGCCTTCTCGGTGGTTTCGCCGCTGAGCATCCAGCTTTTCGGTCCCCCGCAGATGCGTGGCCGTGTGAGCAGCATATACCTTCTGATCGTGGCTGTGCTCGGCTATGGGCTGGCGCCGCTCGCTGCGGTGGAACTCGGCGCGGCCGTGGCCGGGGAGGGGCATGGGTTGCGGGAGGGATTGGTGATCCTGTCGCTCCTGGTCTGGCCAGTCCTGATCTGGATGTCCTTCCGAGTCGCCGGCAAGACCCACCTCGTCCAGATCCAATGATCCGCGGCGCCAGCCGTTGCGCCGCACCTACGCTCGATCGGGTTCAATATGGCTAGTTCAAGGGAGACAGGCATGGCCAAGGTCGTTCGTATCCATGAGTTCGGCGATCCCGCCGTGCTGCATATCGAAGACATGGAGGTCGCGGCGCCGGGAGAGGGCGAGGTGCGAATCGCGGTGGAGGCGATTGGCATCAATCGCCTGGAAGCGACGATCAGGAGCGGGCAATCACCAATGAAGCCGCCGCTTCCCGCGATCCTCGGCACCGAAGCCGTCGGCCGCATCGCCGCCGTCGGCAAGGGTGTGACGGGCTGGCCAGTGGGAACGCGAGTAGCGACGCTTTCGGCCGCTTCAGGGACCTATGGGACCTATGCGAGTGAAATTCTCTACCCGGCGACCGGTCTAATCAGGTTGCCCGACGTGCTGGATTCCGTTGACTGGGCGGCGAGCTGGGTTGCCTTCCTCACTGCGTGGGGCGGCCTTCGGGACAGCGGCGGGCTTAAGGCGGGGCAGACCGTCATAATCACTGCGGCATCGTCGGCAATCGGAGTGGCGGCAATGCAGATCGCGCGCAACCTGGGCGCCAATGTGATCGCAACGACGCGCACGGCGGCGAAGATCGACCAGCTAGCCAATTTTGGACCGCACCATATATTGGCCACCGAGGGCAACGACGTCGTCGGTGAGATCCGGCGGATCACGGGTGGTCGCGGCGCCGACCTGATCTTCGATCCGATCGCAGGCGCCTTCGCAGAACTGTTGATGGACAGCCTGGCGGAGGAGGGGACGCTGATATTGTACGGCGGTTTGTCGCGGGAGCCCACCACCTTTCCCCGGCCCCTCGCAATGCGTCGCTGCCTGACGATGCGCGGCTTCAACATGTATTCATTGCTGAGCGATCAGGATCGCGGGCCTGCGGCGATCGAAGCCCTGCGGGGCGGGATCGCCAGCGGCGCCTATCGCATGCCGGTCGCTTATCGCTTCCCACTGGAGAATATTGCTGACGCGCACCGCGCAGTGGAAAGGGATGCGCATGTCGGCAAGGTGGTCGTCACCGTGCAAGGCCCGGATGAATGGCCGAATGGATAAGCGCAAGCACCATGCTGCGCCGCTCGGATTCGCGTTCTTCATCTGTGAATGCCGGGCAGCGCAGGAGCAGCGATCCACCGCCGCCACCGACCGAAGGAAAGATCGTCAAGGTGAATGGGAATAGTTCGCACAACGAGGCAGTTGCAAAGGCCGCCGATCCTGAGAGCGGACTACGGCCTGGCTCGGTGCGCCGCACCAGCTCACTGCAAAGTCTGTGGAGTCTGGGTAACGAGCAGATCGTGACAATTGTCGGCCGTGCGCGTGATGTCAAACAGTCGCCGGACCAGCAAGCTGCCATTGTTGCCGAAGATCATCTTGAGGCAAAGCTCGGCCTTGACGGCCGACTGGTTTCGCTTGGCGGCAGTCGCTGCCAGCTTCAACTGGGTGGCTTCGCTGGCCTGAAGCCCGGCGGAGAGATGCGAAAGGCGATGTCCAGCGTCTTGTCTGACGAGGCAATGAATGCGACCTGCCTCCATCGGCTCCTTGACGATCTTGCCGGGGCCGCGTTCATGGCTTTCGCCGCCTGGCACGGGTGGGAGGGCGGCCTGAATTCCCATGTCGAACGAACCGGCATGCCCTCTCCGGCGGACCGCGATGTGACGGATGTCTGCATCAGCTACGCTCCTGGTTCACCTTCGATCAGGGCCGACGGCCGCGGCAGAGAGGACATCGCCAGGCAGCCGGAAGGACCGCCGGCGGCTGCGTTCACAGATACACAGGCGTTTCACGCGCTGACGAAGCACGATGGTCCGGACGAATGGAGGCTCCGGCGCACCGATGTCTGGCGGGACGGCAATGCGCTCTTCGTCGATGCCTGGTTCCAGGACAGCTGCGCCATCTTCGGCAATCCAGACAAGCGGCGAATATTCCATGAATATGGTTTATTGGCCAAGGTTGATGCCGAAGCGCTCACACTGGAGTCGGTTGATGTCACGCCGCACGTCTTGCCCTATCTGACATGTGAGGCGGCTCCTGCCACGGCTGCAATGCTGCTCGGCCACCATGTTGCGGAATTGCGCAAACAGGTGCCGGCGCAGCTGCGTGGCCCATCGGGCTGCACACATCTCAATGACATGCTGAGGTCGCTGCTCGATGTCGTGTCGCTGGCGAGGCAGGTCCGAGGGAGGATTTCATGAAAATGGACTATCAGGATCAGCTTGTCGTCGTCACGGGAGGCGCTTCCGGTATCGGATTTGCGACAGTTCAGGAGTTTTCATCGCGCGGTGCAAGATGCGCGCTGATCGATCGGAACGGAGAGGCCGCAAGAGAAGCAGCCGGACGAATCTCAGCGCAGGGCGGATGTGCGAAGGCTTATATTCTGGACGTGGCCGATCGCGACGCATCGCGTGATGTCGCCGCAGCCGTCCGCCGGGAAATGGGTGACGCGTCGGCGCTTGTAAACAACGCTGGTGTGGCTGGTCTCGCGAGTTTTGGCAGTCCAGAGTCAGCGATCGAATGGGATCGATCAATTTCGGTCAACTTGACGGGATCTTACAACATGACCGTTGCATTTCTGGAAGCCCTGAAAAATACGAAGGGGGCGATCGTCAACATATCTTCGATCGCTGGCCTCGGCAGCGGTTTCAGCAATGCCGGCTACGGCAGTTCAAAAGGGGGCGTGAAAGCCTTCACCCAGGCCTTGTGCCGTGAGCTGTCGTCCTTTGGGATACGCACAAATGCCGTCGCGCCTGGTTACACCGAGACACCTCTGGTCAAATCCGCGTCTGAGACACTTCAATCCTGGCTGGATACTCATTGCCCCATGAAGCGGCTGGGGCGACCGGAGGAAGTCGCAAAGGTTATTGCGTTTCTCTGCTCGAGCGATGCAAGCTTCGTCAATGGCGTCACTATTCCGGTCGATGGTGGCTACATGGTCGTGTAGGGTTTTGTCGGTCAACCCGGTGCTTCGTGCGTATTGAAGTGGTTGGACCTACCGCAGGAGGCAATGCGAGATCGCATCACCGCCCTATTCATCAAAGATTAGCTCAAGCATGTTGGTGACGAGCGCGGGTTTTTCTGTCCCCTCCAGTTCCACCACGCATTCCAGCGTGACGAACAGGCCGGCTTCCCGCCGTTCCGCCCCGCTTATACGGCCGCGTAGCCGGATCCTGCCACCTTCCGGCACGGGAACGGGAAACCGAAGCCGGTCATAGCCATAGGACAATGCCCGGCCCACATGCTCGAACTTGATGAGTTCATAGAGCAGGCCGGGAATGAGTGATAGGGTCAGAAGACCGTGCGCGATGGTGCGTCCGCCCGGCAATTCACGCTGAGCGCGTTCGACATCCAGATGGAACCAGGCGTCGTCGCCGGTCGTCTCCGCGAAACGATCGATCAGCGGCTGGTCGATAAGCATCCATCGGCCGGGTCCGAACCCGGTTCCGACCAGATCGGCGTAATCATGTGGCGAATGGAGGGTCAGCACGGGACTGTCCATCATGTTGTTTTCCTTCACCTTGCTTCCTTGACAGCAATCCTGACCGGCAGAGGTTCGCCGCACCGTCGTCGCAGGGGAGGGGCGGTATAGGGCCTGTTCGACGCGTTCATGGATGTCCCGGGCGGCTCCAGGCGACGGATCATGGCGGCAAACTCGGCGGGCTCTGCCCGACCACTGGCTTACGCTGTCCGGATCGTTCAAACGGTTGTGGATCAAGCGGCCTTTCCGGCGAGGAAGCCGCCGTCGACGGCAACGATCGATCCGGTGGTAAAGCTTGATCGAGGAGATGCCAGGAAGACGACCGCATTGGCAATTTCATGTGGTTCGGCCACGCGATTCAGCGGATGCGCCGCGTTGGTGCGTGCGACAAGCTCCGGAACGCTCAGCAGATGGGCGGTCAGGTTGGTCGCCACCGTGCCGGGGGCGACGGCGTTCACCCGGATATTATGCGGCGCGAGTTCCAGCGCGAGCGTCTTGGTCAGCCCGACGACACCATGCTTTGAGGCGACATATGAACTGCGGTTGACGACCCCTGTTTCCCCCGCAACCGATGCGATGCTGACGATCGAGCCACTGACCCCTTGATCGATCATCCGACGCGCGGCTATCTGGCTGAAGAGGAACACTGACGTCAGATTCACGTCGATGACGTTCCGCCAATCATCGACCGGGATATCGACAAGCGCGCGCCGCTCGCCGATGCCTACATTGTTCACGAGCACACGGATCACGCCGAAAGCAGCTTCCGCTTCTGCCATCGCGCGGCTTACGTCGGTCTCCTGGCTGGCGTCGGCGATGATCGCGATTGCGCGTCCTCCCGCTGCATTGATCTGATCGGCAACGGCCCTGGCGGCGTCGGCATTCTTGTCGATGATGGCCACAAAGGCGCCGTTCTCGGCGAGCAGCAGCGCGGTGGCGCGGCCGATTCCGGATGCCGCGCCAGTCACCAGCGCGGGAACCCCAGCAAGCCCAAGATCGAAGCCCGCGGTCATGCGAGCGAAGCTTTCGCACAGATCGACGACAAGAAGCTACATATCGTAAAGTGGGCGCCGGTCATAGGTCACTCATCCTCTCAATCCTATTATCTAGTTCATATGTTCTAAGTTCGCCCATATTATGAGTCCACAGATTTTTGGAGCGTGTACGTAGACCAGAGCAGCGGCTGGCCTCGCAAGCAATCTAGGCCGCTTCTACATATTGTAATTTAACATAAGATATATTATCGAGCTTTTCTAGGAATGCCGGTGAAGATCGATGGGTGTCGGTTGGTGGGGCAAAGCTCAAACGTCGCCCTGCTCAGCCCGGCGGAATTCCGGGCGCGCGGCACGCTCGAGTTCGTGAAGGCGCGCTAAAGCGGTTCTGACCGAGCCCGCTGCCTTCGCAGCGGGTCCGTGCCCTTCTCCACCACTGTCACGTCATCAGCAGGGTCTGCGCGGCGCTATCCCGAGGGTTCTACGCAGGCTCTGCTGTCATTTACGGTGTCATTTCTATCGGGGACGGAAAGTGTCTTCTCCAACCCGCAGGAACATAGCGGGCGTTCAAGCTATGAAGCCTGAATATCAGGGCCTTGGGGGCCTGCTTTCAGTTGCCGTTGCGGGCTGCCTAACTGGGGTTGTCCTGACGGCCTTGCCGGAAGGCCCTGTTCCAAAAGGAACAGGGCTGCCGTCCTGCCCGGATACCCGATCCGTTTTCAAGCCGCGAAGTTGCTTGGCCGTTTTGTGCAATTCCAAACGGTCCTTATTTCTCGCCATTGTCCTTCACACCCACTGTCGGAACGTCGATGGTTTCCTTCTTGGTACCTACGACCACCGCCTTGGAATCTACGTCGACCTTCGGAAGTTCCCCGCCCTTTACGCTGACCTCGGGCACATCGCCGCCCGACACATCTGCCTTCCAGAAGCCGGTTGCGAACAATATCCCCACGACCGCCAGAACCAGGATCAAGGCGATTGCGACGGTTCGTCCGCCCCGATGTTTATGAACGACAACCCGCTCGTCAGTGTAACGATCTGTATGAACATCAACCATCGCCATCCTCCTCCTATGAGAATGGAGAAACAATCAGCTGTTAACTCTTGTTCCACTCTGCTGAACGCATCGTCGAAGGCGGACTTCCGCGAAGCAGCCATAGTGGAGCGCCAGGCCTGACCGGGATTGATGCCCCGCCACTCGATTGTGACGATCGGCTCCCCCGCCCCCTTCAGCGATTTGGAGCCCCTCCATCTATCGCAAATCGATTGCCTTCCGCTTTGCGCCGGGCATAGAAAGCCGTCGAAAAAAATATGGGGGCGCATTCATGAAGATCGGATCCTGTGCATTGGTGCTTGCGATTGGAGCAGTTCTACTGCCGATGACAGCGCATGCGGATGATCCCAATGATCCGACCATGCGCAGCACTGCGGCCCGCGCGCGCGATCGGGCAATGATCAAACGGATGAACCAGCAGCAGTTGGCCTATGTCCGGGAGCGCGACGCGAAGATCATGCAGAATTATCGCCGAGCCCAAGGGCAGGGTGATGGCTATGCGGATGCGCGAGGCGAATATGCGCGCAAGATGACGGAGTGGCGGCGCGCCGTTGCCGCTTGCAATGCCGGGCGTTGGGAATATTGCGACTAGGACGCATAAGGAATGTCAGGTCGCGTTCCTGACGGTAACCGCCACATTTCCAGCTATCACTATCAACAGGCGACATCTGAGGGATGGGCCTTCACATCCCCTCGACAACCATCGCTATCCCCTGACCGCCACCGATGCACATCGTGATC
>Ga0207657_10004179_pt1 | contig 15300 bp, 4 predicted proteins | sample KBSC33metaG_FD_184316 | JGI IMG/M metagenome (GOLD analysis project Ga0207657, IMG submission 184316) | Corn rhizosphere microbial communities from Kellogg Biological Station, Michigan, USA - KBS C3-3 metaG (SPAdes) (version 2) | ecosystem: Host-associated > Plants > Roots > Rhizosphere > Soil ... | reverse complement strand
GCGGTCGTTCCGGTGACCGGAGGCACATCGGCCGCGAGCAGAGCCGCGTGGAGCGGGGCCGGCGCGCTGCCGACGCCGTACATCGGCAGGCCGTAGAGCTCGGCCTCCGAGAGGGCCTTCTCGTCGTAGTTCGAGAACGCGACCCGCGAGAGGTAGTACTGCCGCTTCGCCTGCAGCAGCGACTGTCCGAGAGTCGTCGAGCCGCCGAGCTTGCCGGCGAGGTCGGCCATCAGCTCTTCCGAGAAGGCGACGGTGTTGGTGTCGCCCAGCCCGTAGCCGGTGTTGCCGACGAAGCCCGTGTTGTGCTGGGCGAAGTACTGCGGCCAGTCGAGCACGGTCGACCCGACGACGGCGTCCGTCGTCTGGAACCCGGCGTGACAACCCATCGTGAAGAAGACGCCGTTGTTGAGCCCGGCCGGGACGCCCGAGGTCGAGAGGATGTCCCCGTTCGCCATCTGCGCGCGGTAGTTGTCGTAGTGGCCGTTCCAGGAGTTGATGTTGGCGGGGCTCGCGCCGGTGGGGAAGGCAAGGCCGAGCAGATCGCTCAGGGAGAACAGCGACGTGGGGCTGCCGAGCGTGGCGACGGCCACGTTCCGGTTTCTGAGGTTGGTGGCCACCTGCTGCGCCCCGTCGGCCACGAAGTCGTACCCGGAGACGAACCCGGTCGAGCTCCGCAGCGTGCCGGGCGTCGGTGCGCTCTCGAACGCACTCACCGCGTTCGCGATGTCCTGGGCCGTCTCGACGAGGCGCCCGCCGGCGAGGTTCGGCGGGAAGAGCTGCTGCCCGCTCGCCGGCACGGGCTGCGTGTCGAGGTACGGGTCGTCGCTCAGCAGGTCGCCGGCGGCGAGCGAGCCGCGGTACTCGTTGGGCCCGAACTGGCTGGCGAAGCCGCTTTCGTTCGCGATCAGCGAGAGATCCGGGAGGCGGAAGAACGGGATCTGGTCGTCGCCCCCGCCGAAGACGACGTACTTGACGCTCGGCCGCGCGGTCACGATCGCGTTCACCTCGTCGGCGATCGCGTTCGCCACGGCATTCGCGGCGTCCGGATCGCACGGGTTGGAGTCCCAGGTGTCGTACTGGCTCTGGGCGACTCTCTCGACCGGCACGACGACGCCGCTGACGCCGAGGGTCGAGTCGCCGGCGAGACGCTGGAGGGCAGCGACGGCAGCGGTCTCGTCTGCGGCGCCGTACGTGTCGCCGAGCCGCTTCTCGTCGACGAGGATGATCGTGTTCAGGTTCGCCGGCAGTGAGGTCAGAGCGGGCAGAGAATCCGGCGTCGTGCCGGCACCGGCGTGAGCAAACGAGCGCGCGGCACAGATCTGGGTCTCCGGCGGCGCCGACTCCTTCACCCGGAGCGTGTACGGCTTCGGGCTGAACGCACCGTTGTAGCCGTAGACGGCGATCGTCACGACGCCTCCGCCGCCCGGCGAGACCATTCCGACGTCTTCGTCGTCCTGACGGCGGTTGTCCGAGCGCTGGACCAGCGGGATGCCGAGATCCGGAGCGTCCTCGAGGCCGGTCGGCGCCAGCTGGCCGCTCGAGCCGCCGTTCAGGTCGACCTGCGTGTCCGGGACGATGCCGTCCTGCAGCGGCGGCGCGACGTTGGTCGTCGTGCGCACGGACGTCGTGCGCGGCGAGTAGAGCGCGAGGTCGTAGTCGGCCGGGAGATTCGTCAGGTGCACCTGGATCCGCGTGCCGGCGGCCGGCATCGGGATCGTGTAGTAGTCGACCGCGCCTGCAGTCGCGAGCGTCGACAGCTCCACGGACCCCTGCCCGACGGTCGGGTCCACATCGGCCGCGCCGGCGGCCGTGTCGTTGCCCGGGAAGCTGTCGGTGACCGAGAACGCGGCGATGCTCGAGTCGGAGAAGCTGCCTGAGGTGATCGTCTCCGTCGCCTGCGCCGGGCCGACCGTCGTGCCTGCGAACGCGTCGAAGCTGAGCGAGTAGGACGTTCCCGCGTCCACGGCGTCGAGTTGCCACTCGAGCGTGTAGCCGGAGCCCGCCGTCCCGGTGATCGTCGGCTCACCGAGCGAGCTCTCGTTCAGCGCGGCCGAGCCCGGGACGTAGTCGAAGCCGGCGGGAAGGTCGATCTTGACGTCGGCCGGGACCGTGCCCGAGCCATGAACGGTGAACCCGGCGCTCATGGACAGCTGCTGCCGGTTCGGGTCGAAGATCGCCAGGAGGTTCGCCGGCAGCGTCTCCCACTGCACGTCGTTGGCCCGGAGGTAGAGGCCGACCAGATCTCCGAAGTCGGCAAGGTCCTTGTAGGCGCTGTTCGGACCGAGGACGTTGTCGAGCAGTTGCGAGATCGAGACGGGCGGTACCGCCGTGATGCCCGGGGCCGCCGCGACGCCGATGAAGAAGTTCCCCTGGTCGAGGTCGCCGACGGTCGTCGAGGGCCTGATCGCACCCGCCCTCTGCGCATCGGCGAGCGTGCCCGTCGAGCAATCGAAGAGCGAGCAGTCGAAGAGGGTGTCCGGCACGCCTGCACCGAGGAGGTCGACCTGGCGATTCGCCATGCCGAGACCTGGGGTCAGGTCGAGCCGGCTCAACTGCATCCCGACGATCCCGGATGCCGAGCCCGCGAGGTGGCCGACGGGCGTCTGATTGAGCTGGGTCTGGTTCAGCTGGGTCTGATTGAGCTGCGTCTGGTTGAGCTGCGTCTGGTTGAGCTGCAGGCTCTGCACAGGCGCGCCCATCAGGGTGAGCTGGATCAGGTTGAAGTAGCCGATCCCGGGCCCGCCGACATCGGGGCCGGGGCTGACGGTGGCGTGCCCGCTGCAGAAGTGGTTCGGATCGCCAGCGGGAGCGAAGCTCAGGCACCACTCGTTGAGCTGGCGCTCGATCGGGTCCGTGAGCCCGCTTCCCAGCTGGTTGATGTCGAAGTCTCCGAGCAGGAGCGCACCGAGGCTGAGCTGCGCGAGCGAGGTCGACTGGATCTCGAGATTGGCGAACGTGAGGTGCTGGATCCTGTCGATGACGTCCTGGGCCGTCGTCCCGGTCGGAAGCGGCGGGACGACGTCGGCCGTCGTGAGCGACATGACGTCGTGGAGCGTCAGCGTCTGCAGCGGCACTCCGGCGAGGTCCGTGTACTGGAGCAAGCCCGGCCAGCCGTCGGGGAACTGGGTCTGGTTGAGCTGAGTCTGGTTGAGCTGAGTCTGGTTCAGCTGCGACTGGTTCAGCTGGGTCTGATTCAGCTGCGTCTGGTTCAGCTGGGTCTGGTTCAGCTGGGTCTGATTGAGCTGAGTCTGGTTCAGCTGCGTCTGGTTCAGCTGCGACGCGAGCGGAGAGGTTTGGTTGAGCTGGGTCTGGTTCAGCTGGGTCTGGTTCAGCTGGGTCTGATTGAGCTGCGTCTGATTCAGCTGGGTCTGGTTCAGCTGGGTCTGGTTCAGCTGCGTCTGATTCAGCTGCGTCTGGTTCAGCTGCGTCTGGTTCAGCTGTGTCCCGTTCGTCGAGATCGGCGGCGCGCCCGCAGGCTGCGGGTCGAACGCCGAGAGCGGGATGCCGCCGATCGGCACCGTGCCCGGCATCTGGACCGTCTGCCCGGAGCTGAAATTCGCCGAGGCGCCGGTCGCACTGCCTGCCGGCTCGTTGCCGCGCAGGCCCCAGTTCGGGAACGAGTTCCGCTGCGGCGCCGTCCCGTGGGTCAGCTGAACCTGATTCGTCCCGTCGGCGTTCGCCGTGAAGACGTTGAAGTTCTGGCCGCCGAGGTCGCGCACGAAGGCGATGTGCGTGCCGTCGGGCGACCACGCGGGATCGGCGTCGAAGACCGTCGCGTTCGTGAGGTTGTGCTGATTCGTCCCGTCCGCATTCACCACGAAGACGGACTCGCTGGAAAAACTGGTGAAGGCGTTGCCGGCGTAGAGGATCTGGGAGCCGTCGGGCGACCAGTGCGGGTTCGTGTTCGGCCCGCCTGACGTGATCGGCCCGCTGACGGTGCCGGTCCCGACGTTGACCTTGTAGATCTCGTTCGTTCCGCTCGAGGTGTCGTTGATGGCGACCTGCAACCCGTCCGGGCTCCAGCCCGAGCCGCCGACGTTCCCGTTGGTGTGGGTGATCTGCGTCTGGCCCGTGCCGTCGGGGTTCATCACCCACAGCTGGAACGAGCCGCTCTGGTTGCTGTCGAAGGCGATCTTCGAACCGTCCGGAGAGAAGGTCGGCTGCTGATTCGTGCCCTGCGTCGTGAGCTGGCGCGGGTTGCTGCCGTCGCTGTCGATCGCCCAGATCTGGTTCCCGTTACCGGCGTCGCGCTGGTAGACGATCGTCTGACCGTCGGGCGAGATCGACGGCAGCGAATCGGTCACTCCAACCGGGTCGTTCGTGAGCTGGACGGCGCTCGACCCGTCGGGATGCATGGCCCAGATCTCGGAGCTGCCGTTGCGGTTCGACTCGAAGGCGATCTCCTCCCCCTGCGGCGCGACGGTCGAGCAGTTGGAGAACTGCGAGGTGTCGTTCGTGATCTCGTCGGTCGCGGTCGCGGTGATGCCCTCGCCGTTGGTGAGGCCGCCGACCGACGCCGTCCACACCTCACCCGGCCCGGCCGTCACGAAGGTGGCGAAGGTCTTGCCGGCTCCCGTCGAGTACGGGGCGTTGCAAGACGGATTGACGAAGATCTCGATGAATGCGTCGCCGTTCCCGGAGAAGGTTCCGGAGACGGTGCTCCCGTGCGCGGACGTGATCACCGGCGCCGGCTCGCCGTTGTTTCCGCCGTGGAGCTCGATGCCCAGGCGGGCACTGTCGAAGATCGAGTTCGCGACGATGCGGTTGCCGTCCGACGGAGCGCCGTCGCCGTCGTCGTAGACGAAGACGCCGTCGTCGGTCGAGTGGGCGATCACATTGCCCGGGCCGATCTGGTTGTTCGGAGAGTCGGAGACCTGGATGCTGTCTCCGTTGCCGGCGGTCTGGGCTCCGCTGCGATCGACGCCGAGGAAGTTGCCGGCCGCGATCGTCCCGAAGGTGCCGTCCTCGATGTCGATCCCGCTGAAAGAGCCGGAGATCACGTTGCCGAGCTCGGAATGCGCCTGGACGTCGCCCAGGCCGCCGGGGCCGTCGTCGTTGCCGACCACCGTGCTGGCTACGCCGTCGAGGAAGACCCCCTCGGCGTTGTCCTCGAGGAGATTCCCCTGGATCGTCGTGTTGAGCACCGGGATCCCGCCGCCGATCTGGCCGACGAGGATGCCCTGGTTGCTGCCGGCGACCCTGTTCCCGAGAGCGGTGGCCGAGCCGCCGATCTGGTTCCCGTTGCCCGTTACCTCGATTCCGACGTCGCTCGGAGCCAGTGAGCTCCCGTCCGGCCCCACGCCGATCCAGTTGCCCGTGACGAAGTTGTTGTCCGACTCGACGGAGATGGCCGTGCCCGGGAAACCGCCGGCGAAGCCACCGAAGGAGAACCCGTGGACGCTCGACCCGCCGGAGCCCGGCCCGAGGTCGAGCCCGGCGAAGGCACCACTGGAGACCAAGGCGACGCCGGGCGTGTGCACCAGAGTGCCGGGCTGCGTGCTTCCGTCGATCAGGACCGGGGCGGTGACCGCGTCGAGCGGCGAGCTCAGCGAGATCGTCGGCGCCCCTGCGCCGTCGATCGCGAACTCGATGGCGCCGCCGCCGAGACTGTTGACCGCGCGGATCGCGGCGCGGAGCGAGCAGAGGTCCGAAGGCGTGTCGCAGGACGTGACCTCGGGATCGCCCGCGGTGTTGACCGTTGCGACGAACAGCTCGGATGCGCCGATGTCGCAGTGCGCGCCCTGCGGCCGCGCAACGCCGCGCTGATCGGTTGCCGCACAGGTCGCGTCGTCACCGGCATCGAGCGCGGGGCTGCCAAATCCGAGCGCCATCGTGGGCGTCGGGCCGCCGTTGTCCTGTAGCGGGCCGAGCAACGGGTTCTTGCCCTGCTGGTCGCTCGCGTCGCTGAACTCGCAGCTCGAGTCGCTGTCGAGGTTGTGGCCGGCCGACGTCATGTTCGGCCCAAACGGGTCGGTGCAGTCGCCGCCGGCGTTGTCCGCAACGATTGTGTTCGAGGCGGTGACCACGTCGTTCAGGGAGAGCCCGAACCGCTGGTTGGCGGCGATCGTCACGTTGTTCAGGCTCATGCCGCAGCAATCGTTCACCAGCCCGTAGCCGTTGTTGTCCGAAATCGTGGTGTTGACAGCCGTGAACGGCGCCTCGGAGTAAATGCCGCCGTTGGTGTCGAACGAGATCCCGGGATCGCCGTTGCCGGTGATCGTGCTGTTGTAGACCTGGAGGCCGGCGTTCGTCGACTCGACTCCGAGGCGGGGGTTGCCCTGCACGACGCTGTCTTTGAGGACGAGGTTCCCGTTGTCGTCGATGCCGTCGCTCGTGCCGTTCTGGATCGTGACGCCCTCGATCGTGCTCACCTCGGAGCCGCCCACGTCGACGACGTCGGTGGACTCGTTGTTCCCGTCGAGGATGGTCGATTTCGCTCCGGCGCCTTCGAGCGTGATCGGGCCTCCATCGGTCGGGTCGACCTTCGCCGTCGTCGGCTGGCCGAACTGGTTGAGCGTGTTCCCGAGGTCGTACTGGCCCGCTGCTAGATGAACTGTCGCGGGCACGCCGTTCGCATTCGCGCTTGAAAGCGCGGCCACGAGCTCCTGCGGCGTCGAGACGAAGTAGTCGCTCGGCGGCGGCACGAACTCGACCGCGCCGATGTCGCAGGCAGACCCTTGCGGCCGATCGGTGCCGATCTGGTCGACGCTCGCAGGACAGGACAGGGCCGCATCGATCGCCGGACTGCCCAGCGTTAGCGGCAGTACGTCCGTCGACCCGCTCGTGTCCAGTGCTCCAAGCTTCGCGTCCGGGACGCCCGGCTTGTCGCCGAACGCGTCCAGGCCGCAGCTCGAGTCGTCGTCGAGATTGCTCCCGTTCGAAACGATCCCTCCCGCCGAGCAGTTGCTGTTCGCCGTGAGCGTGCCGTTCTGTGCCAGCAGCGTGTTGGTGAGTTGGATGGAGCTGCTCGTGCCGGCGATGCCCCCGCCGGTACCGGTGCCACCGTTGCCCGCGAGGTTGTTCGCGATCGTGTCATCCACAATCGTGTTCGCCGAGCCCCCGAGGTACAGGCCGCCGCCGTCGGTCTGCGCCTGGTTGCTCGCGACTGTGCTGTCGTCCAGCCCGAAGGTGGGGCCGAAGCTGTCGATGCCTGCGCCGAACCCGGCGGTGTTGTTCTCGATCGTGCTGCCGGAGACGAACAGCGTCCCGTCGGAGTCGATGCCGCCGCCTGAGGTGTCGGCGTGGTTGAGGGCGACGATGAGGTTCTGCGTGTGGAGCGTGGCGCCGCTCTGGACGTAGATCCCACCGCCGACGCCCGCGTTGTCCTCCGGGCCGTTGAGGAGCGTGTTCCCGCCCTCGATCGTGAGCCTGCCGAGGAAAGCGCTTCCGGAGGAGACCTCGAGCACGCGCTGGCCGAGCGAGTAGCCGCGGATGTCCGTCGAGTGCGCGCCGGCGCCGACGATGTTCAGGTCGCTGGAGACGTTCAGCTGGCCGAAGTTCGCGTTGAGGTCGTATACCCCCGCCGGGACCTGGATGTCGTCCGTGCCGAGGCCCCGCTTGCACCCGGCCACGACGGCGTCCGTATTCGCGGCGGCGATGGCCTCGCGCAAGGAACACGCCGGTGCCGACGGGTTGTCGTCGGCAGTCGTGTTCACCACGATCGCGTTGTGGACGCCGACGCTGACGCCGACGCCGAACTGGCCGCCGGAGGTCTGGCCGATCGAGTCGACGGCCTGCGCATACAGCGTGCACGACAGGTTGTTGCAGTTCGGCAACGTCGTCGTGTCGAAGCTGAAGTTGAACGGCGCCGTGTTCGCGGTCCCGAGAGTGATGACGTTCCCGTCCCCCGGGTTGAAGCGGTAGATGACGTGGTCGACGCCGACATCGTCCTGTGCGTCGACCGTGACTGCGGCAGTGCCGCTGAGGACGGTTCCCGCGGTCGGCGACGTGATGGTCAGCGTTGGGGGGTTGTCCGCCGCCGCGCTCGCGGGAAACGCAAGCACGCCGAGCACCGCCAACACCGGTAGCAGCCGCAGCAGCCTTGTGCTCAACTCATCCCCTCTCCCTACCCTCCGAGGGAGGATGCGCCGCTCCCCCGCGTAAGTCAATAGGCGGCGCCCCGAGCCAGCTCGCTAAGAGCTGCAAAAGCGTGGTCAATCGGGGAGCGGCGTAGGATCGACCGATGGAGCGCAAGCAGCCGGACCTCGTGCTCATAGTGGCCAGGTCGTTCGCAACGAAGCTCGCGACGCCGACACTCGCCGACTCGCGCGGCAACCTCGTCTTCTTCAACGACGCCGCCTCAGAGGTGATCGGGCGCTCGTATCTCGACGTCGGGAAATTGCCGGCCTCGCGTTGGCAGGAGCTCTTCGAGCCGCGGACGTTCGACGAGCAGCCGCACGACCCCATGCGCTCGGACCGGGCGCTGGAGGAGCTCTACGACGGGGTCGCCGAGGTGCTCCGGGACGATCAGGAGCCACCCCTCATCGCGCGGAAGGGGTTGGAGATCGAGCTTGGTGCGGCTCCCTGACCAGCGCACAATCCTCGAGATGACGACCACCGACAGCGACCGATCCGAGAACGCGGCCGAGCTCGTCTCGTTCGTTCCCCGGCTGACGCTCGAGTGGTTGCGCTCGCATCCCGAACGGCAGTGGCTCGAGCTCGACGGGACGCTCGCCTTCGTCGACATCTCCGGTTTCACCGCGATGTCGGAGCAGCTCTCGAGCCGTGGGCACGCGGGCGCCGAGGAAGTGACGTACGTGATGAACTCGACCTTCTCGGCGCTGCTCGAGAAGGCCTACGCGCTCGGCGGTGGCCTGCTCAAGTTCGGCGGGGACGCGCTCCTACTCCTGTACGAGGGCGACCGACATGCGGAGCGCGCGGCGCTGGCGGCGTTCGAGATGCGGCGGACCCTGCGATCGATCGGACGCCCGCGCACGTCGGTGGGAACCGTCCAGCTGCGGATGCACGCCGGGCTCCACACCGGCCGGTTCCAGTTCTTCCTCGTCGGCGACTCGCATCGGGAGCTGCTCGTCACCGGGCCCGCCGCGAGCCGAACGGTCGAGATGGAGGCCGCCTCCGAAGCCGGCGAGATCCTCGTCAGCCCGGAGACCGCCGCGCAGCTCGACCCCTCGACGCTCGGCGAAGAGAAGGGGCCTGGGCGCCTGCTGCAGGCAGCCCCGGAGGTGTCGGGCTCGCTCGAATCGTTACCGGAGCTCGACGGGTTACCGATCGAGATCGCCGTGCCTGCGCCCCTGCGCGCGCAGCTGCTCGAGGTCGGGCCGTTTGAAGGCGAGCACCGCCACTCTGCAATCGCATTCGTCCGTTACTCGGGTACCGACGAGATCATCACAACAGAGGGTCCGGACGCGGCCGCCGAGGCGATCGAGGTGCTGGCGCGGGCGATCGAGCAAGCGGCGAACGACCATCACGTCACGTTCCTCGAAAGCGACGTCGACCGTGACGGCGGCCGGATCATCCTCGTCGCCGGCGCGCCCCAGACGTACGGCGACGACGAGGAGCGCCTGCTCCGTGCCGTGCGGGCCATCGTCGACACGGGCCTCCCCTTCCCGGTGCACATCGGGGTCAGCGAGGGGCGCGTCTTCACCGGTCAGGTCGGGGCGCCGTTTCGGCGGACGTACACGATCCTCGGCGACACGGCCGCGCTCGCCGCGAGACTGATGGCGAAGGCCCCGGAGGACGAGATCTGGGTCGCGGCATCGGCGTTCAAGCGGGGCGGCGCACGGTTCGCCTCCACCGAGTTGGAGCCGCTCCAGCTCAAGGGAAAGTCGGAGCCGCAGCAGGCGATCGTGCTCGGCGAGCTCCGGCCGGAGACCGAGGGAGAGGCCGGTGGGGGCGAGAAGCTCCCGTTCGTCGACCGTGAGCGCGAACGCGCGGTGCTGGGCGCAGCCGTGCAGCCGGTCCGCATGGGCTTCGGGACGATGGTCGAGCTCATCGGGGAACCGGGCATCGGGAAGTCGCGTCTGGCCGACGAGCTGCGCGAGAACTGCGCCGACATGGAGCGGATCACGCTCCGTTGCCAGCAATACGAGTCGTCCACGGCGTATCACCCGTTCCGGCCGCTCCTTCGCTCCCTCCTCGACGTCGAGCTCAACGGAGGCGGCGAACACAATCGCACCGTCCTCTCGGAGCGGCTGACGACCATCGACAGCGAGCTCGTGCCCTGGGCACCGCTGCTCGGCGCGCCGCTCGATGTGCAGGTCGAGACGACGCCCGAGGTGAACGATCTCGATCCGTCCTTCCGCCGCGCGCGGCTTCACGGTGTGATCGGGTCGCTGCTCGGCAAGATGCTCGACTCGCCGACGCTCCTCGTCTTCGAGGACGTCCACTGGATGGACGATGCCTCGTCGGATCTCCTCCGGCACATCGGCACACAGCTGCCGACGAAGCCCTGGCTCACGTGTACGACACGCCGGGCCGAGGGCGAGGGCTTTCTCGCGGCTGAAGGAACCCCGCCCCTGCCGGCACTCACGCTCCGGCTCGAGCCGCTGCCCCCCGAGGACGCCAAGAAACTGATCCGTGCCGCGGCCGGCGAGCGGAGCCTCAGCGACGAGGAGCTCGCCGCGATCTTCGATCGCGGTGCCGGAAACCCGCTGTTCCTGCAGGAGCTCGCGTCCCCTGAGGGCGAGGGCGAGGAGCGGATGCCGGACACCGTCGAGTCGCTCGTGGCTACCCGGATCGACCGACTCGCGCCCGGCGACCGTGCGCTTCTGCGCTGGGCATCCGTGCTCGGCGTCTCCTTCTCCGGATCCCTGATCGCTGCGGTGCTCGAGGGCGATTCGACCTCCGCTTCCGACTCCGAGGCCTGGGACCGGCTCGCCGAATTCGTCGAGCGCGACCCGGAGGTGGCGGGTGGGTTCCGTTTTAGGCATGCGCTGATCCGCGACGGTGCGTACGTGGGGCTCTCCTTCAGGCGCAGACGCGAGTTGCACGCCCGCGTCGCCGAGGTGCTGGAGCAGCGCGACCCGGAGGGTGTCGAGCTCCTGTCCCTGCACTCCCACCGTGGTGAGCGTTGGCCGGAGACGTGGCATCACTCCGTAGCGGCGGGACGCCGTGCCCAGACGAAGTGGGCGAACTTCGAAGCCGCGGACTTCTACCAGCGCGCGCTCGAGGCCGTGAAGCACGTGCCGGACATCCCTGTGGGAGAGATCGCGCAAGTCTGGGAGTCACTCGGGGACTGCCTCCACCTCGCCGGCCGGTTCGACACGGCGGCAGACGCCTACGCGGGCGCACGAGAGCTCCTGCCGCAGGACTCGGTCGCCGTCATCGAGCTGCTGGCGAAGGAAGGCGCAGTGCAGAAGAACATGGGCAACTACGAGGAGGCCATCGGCCGATACAACCGCGGCCTCGAAGCGACGGAACGCGTCCCCGACGAACGCGCGCGCACGGGTCTGCGCGCGACGCTGAACTTCGGCCTCGCAGAGGCCCGTTTCCGCCAGGGGGCGATGGAGGACTGCATCCAGCGCTGCAACACCGTCGTCGAGCAGGCGCTCGAGATCGGCGACAGCGAGCAGTTGGCCTGGGCGTACATGTTCCTCGAGATGGCCCATATGCTGCTCGGATCGGACCAGACGGCCGCCTTCCGCGGACTGGCCCTGCCGCTCTTCGAGGAGGTGGGCCATCTCAAGGGGCAGGCGACAGCGTTGAACAACCTCGGGATCGAGGCCTACTACGAGGGCGATTGGGAGAAAGCTCTCGACGTCTACGAACGCGGGCGCCGTCTCTTCGAACGCATCGGGGACGTAACGAGCGTGGCCATGTCGACGAACAACGTCGGCGAGATCCTCGCCGACCAAGGGCGGTTCGACGAGGCCGGGCAGTTGTTCGAGGATGCGCGACGCGCTGTCGATTCCGCTGGACATCGCGCGCTCTCTCTGATGGCGCGCATGAACCTCGGTCGCCTCGCGGCCCGCCAGGGACGCCCCGAGGATGCACTGACGCTGCTCGGCGAGGCGATCGAGGGTTTCCGCGAGATCGAAGCGGCGAGCCTCGAAGAGGAAGCCCGCATCCGCATCGCAGAGGCCGCCGTTCTTGCCGGCGATCACGAACGGGCGTTGCGGGAGGCAGACCTCGCGGACCACACCGGGGAGGGAAGCCCCCCGCCGGCGCTTCAGGCGGTCCTTCACCGCGTGCGCGGCTATGCCCACCTGCAGCAGTCGCGACAGCCCGAGGCGGTCGAGGAGTTCCAGCGCAGTCTCGCGGCTGCGCGGAGCGGGGACGCCGTCTACGAGATTGCACTCACGCTGAACGCGCTTGGCCGTCTCGGTAACGCGAGTGCGGCTGCGGAGGCGAAGGTTTTGCTCGGAGCGCTCGACGTCGCGCGGCTGGCCGAGGTTCCGTTCTAGGAGTAGTGGGGCGACCGAATCGGCCGCCCCACAATGGTCGACGCCTACTTTCCGCCGACGTACGGATCGCCTACGAGGCTAAGGATTACCTGGAGCGCTCCGCCCGTCACCCGCTTCTGGTCGAAGACGCAGTCCACGGTCGTGCCTGCCGGTGCCCCGCACGACGGAAGCAGCGCCCAGCTGGCGCCGTCGTCGGTGCTTTCGCAGAAAACGAAGGCGTTCGCGCTACCGGTCCCGGAGGTCTGCTTCGAGTAGACCAGCGTCACCTGATACGCCACCTGATCGCCGGGATTGGAGGTGCCGTGCGGCGCGATCGTGATGACCGTGTTGCCGAGCGGCACGTTGCCACCGTTACAGGAGAACGGCACCACCGGGTTGAAGCCGACCCCGAGGCTGCCCTGGCCAGGCCCGTGGGAGCTCGCGTTGATCGAGTTACCGTTCGCCCAAGTGCAGGAGATGTCGACGCTCGTGCAGATCCTGTCCTGCGTGTCGAACGGAGCGCTCGTCCCGCTGATACCGGTCAGAGAGTCCGTCAGCGCCAGGGTTCGGTTCGTCTCGGAGATGTCGGGCGCGATCGAGACGGTGCCGACGCCACTGGCCGACCACGGCGAGGGTCCTGACACGGCAGCCATGTGGCCGCTGTAGGTCAGTGTCGTCGGTCCGGCGTAGCCCGCCTTCGCCGCGCCGCACGAGTCGAGCGCGTGCACCTTCGGGCTTGGGCTCGGATAGCCGGCGGCATTGGTGGTGTATAGCGCAGGCGCGAAGACGCCGTTCACCGTGGTTCCGACCGGGTCCCAGGCGAGACTGCCGAGCGGCGTCAGGTCCGACTTCGCCAGCAGCGGCGTGAACGAGTTGTTCGTCCCGTTGAAGTCGTTCGACTGCTTCACCTGCGCCAACCACGTCGCGCTGGAACAGGTCGTCGGCAGCGTCGGCGACGCCACATGGACCGACACGGTCATCGAACGCCCCGGCGCAAGAGCGTCTCCCGAGGTCGCCGAGCGAAGCTGAACCACATTGCCGACGGGCGTTGCCGTCCAGCCCGGCTGTGCCGTGCTCGCGGTGTCGACCGCGAAGCCCGCGGGCGGCGAGATGTTCGCCGAGCCGAGGGTCGTGTTGCTCGACGCGTCGTTCGCGAGAGTGATTGTGAAGTTCTGCGGGTTGACGGGGCCGCTCGTCGGCTTCGTCACCGCCACCTGCACTGTGAAGTTCTTCTTCGAGGGTGCCGCCTGGGCCGAGGCGACCGCCACGACGGCAGCGAGTAGCCCGCCCAAGACGAGCACCGCGGCCGCATTCCTACGAGAGCCCAGCCGTTTCATGATTCTCCTCCCACCGCAGTACCCCTAGGAGCTCGAGGGCTCCCGGCCTTCAGTTAAACAGGTTGTGGAAAGAAGTCCTAGCCTTTTCTGCCGTTTTCGTGAGAAATCGGGTGAACCGCCGCCTTTCCACAAGCCGCCGTCAGATGAGCACAGAGACTGCAGCCCGTTCCGCCTCGAAGACCGCTTGCTCGACGTCTCCGAGGTCCTCGCCGTCCACGTGGAGCGGAAGCGGGACGTCGCAGCGGATCTCGATCCGGTCGAGGTCGTGCTCCCGAATGAAGCGGCGATCGTGGGCGTGGCCGCTGAGCACCCGGGCCGCTACCGACGGCAGCGCAAGCGGCGCGACCTCGATCGGCGCAACGAGGTCTAGTCCGCGATCGAACTCCGCGTCGCGCGCGATCGGCAGCGACACGGGACCCGCGTAGGTGTACGGGCTGCCGTTCGCGACAAAGGCCGCTCCCGCCCGGCCGTAGCCCTCGATCTCTAGCTGCGGCTCGATCCGGCCGCGCCGTTGGGCGAGCTCGCGGACGATCGCCCACGCAAACGCGAGGTCGCTGGGGCGCCGGCCGTCGCCGCCCCGGCCGAGGGCGTCGACCCGGCGCACGACGTCGGCAGGCAGCCCGATGCCCGCCGCGAACGCGAACCGCCTGCCGTTCACGCGGCCGAGCGAGATGCGCCGCGCCCGCCCCGCCGCCAGCGCATCGGCGACCTGACGCGCCGCCGTCACGGGATCCCGCGGCAGCCCGAGCGCTCGCGAGAGCACGCTCGTGCCGCCGCCGGGGAGGAAGCCGATCGGCAGGTCCGACTCGAGCCCGTTCAGCGCCTCGTTGAAGCCGCCGTCGCCCGAGAAGACGACCACCGCTTCGACACCGCCGCGGCAGGCGCCGGTGACGAGCTCGGTCGCGTGACCAGGGTGCTCGGTGAGGAGGACTTCGAGCTCGGCGACTCGCTCGAGCTCTGCGGTCACGGCCGCGAGCCGCTCCTCGCTCACGCGGGTCGCGAACGGGTTGACGACGAGGGCGACGCGCATGCCCCGAGCTTGCCACGAGGCGGGCCGCCGGGAAACTCCGGCGGCCGCGCCCCGCATGGCGGTTGCCCGCTACCTCGGCAGCAGGAAGTCGAATGCCGGCGTGTTGTCGAGCTGGGTCATCCAGCCCTGGGTCGCCGGGTCGGCCGATGCGTTCTGGAACGAGAACGCGGTCCCGTCGTAGAAGCGCGAGCCGGACTTGGCCGCGGTCTGCGTCGGCCGGCCGAACTGGTCGTTCGCGCCGAGCGGATGCAGCAGGCTGGCCGGCACGACGAGCGTGATCGTCCCGGTCCCCTGGTTGACCGACCCCTTGATCGCGGTGTCGCCGGGGTAGATCTCGCACTTGCCGCCCGGGCCGGTGCCTCCGCAGGTGCCCGGATCGGTCGTGTAGTCGTCGTACCCGAACGACCAGCCGTCTGCCGTGCTCCACTTCGCGACCGCGGCGGCGTCCTGCCACCCGTTCGTGAAGCGCCACGCATAGACGAGCGAGCCGGCTCCCGCGGCCTGCGAGAGCGCCGCATTCGAGAGGTTCGCGACCTTCAGCGTGACGGTGAAGCCGTGCGTCGCCGCGTCCTTCGAGACCGCGGCCGAGGTG
>Ga0207657_10004176_pt1 | contig 15303 bp, 11 predicted proteins | sample KBSC33metaG_FD_184316 | JGI IMG/M metagenome (GOLD analysis project Ga0207657, IMG submission 184316) | Corn rhizosphere microbial communities from Kellogg Biological Station, Michigan, USA - KBS C3-3 metaG (SPAdes) (version 2) | ecosystem: Host-associated > Plants > Roots > Rhizosphere > Soil ... | reverse complement strand
GCGAAGCGGAAGCCTTTCTTGCCGAGCTGTTCGTCGAGCTGGGCAAGGAACACGCCGGTGAGGTCGCCGACCGTCTTCGCGTTCAAAAAGTAGAATTGCATGAACCGCTCGACCGCGGATTTTCCCGGCCGGTCCGCATAGTGCATGATCTCGGCAATGCGCGGCTGATAATCGAACGTGAGCCGCTCCTCGGCGCGCCCCGCCAGCACGTGGAGGTGACAGCGCACCGACCAGAAGAAGCGCTCGGCGCGGTCGAAGCGGCGGAACTCGGCGGCGGTGAGCAAGCCGGCTTTCACCAGGTCCCCGGGCGTTTCGACGCGATGGACGTATTTGCCGATCCAGTAGAGCGTGTGGAGGTCGCGAAGGCCGCCCTTGCCGTCCTTGACGTTGGGCTCCACGACATAGCGGCTGTCGCCCATCTTCACGTGCCGCGCATCACGCTCCGCGAGCTTGGCGGCGACGAATTCGGCAGCAGTGCCAGCGACGACTTGCTTGCGGAAGCGCGCAACGGCAGCATCGAACAGGGCCTCGTCGCCCCAGAGCCAGCGTGCCTCCAGGACCGCCGTGCGAACCGTCATGTCCTTCTTGGCGAGCGCGATCAGCTGCGGGACCGAGCGCACCGAGTGCCCGACCTTCAGCTTGAGGTCCCACAACAGGTGAAGCACCGCCTCGGCGGCGCGCTCCTGCTCCGCCGTCGGCGGCTTGGCCGTCAGGAACATGAGGTCGAGATCGCTGTACGGCGCCATCTCGCCGCGCCCGGTCCCACCCAGACCGACCAGCGACAGACCGGCAGTCGAAACGTCGTGGAGCAGGCGGGTGGTGACGAAGTCGTAAGTCAGGCGCACGAGCTGGTCGTGCAGGAACGCCGTCGCCTGCGCCGCCGCACGCCCGTTGCCCGGCTCCTCGGCGAGGCGCTTGACGATCTCGGCGCGGCCATGATTGAGCGCCTGGCGGAGGATCTGAGCGGCCTCGCCGTTCAGCTTTTTGCCGGCCTTTAGCGCAGCAAGGCGATCGGCGAGCGCGCGGCGGTCGATGATCGCGCGCTGGTCCGCCGGGCCTTCGGGTCCACGTGACGCCATGGCTCCTAATCGCATGGCCTGCCCCTTGCGCGACAGACTCAATTTTCGACTGCCGGACGACAGCCGCCGCCGCACGCACGCCGCTCTCGACCATCTGCTCCCGGCTCCCCTAAAGTGGCGCGATGATCTACGAGCAAGCAGAAGCCGTGCTGGCGGAGACGTTCGCGCCATTGACGACGGACGACTTCTTCAACGCGATCGGCAAAGCGAGCTTCGATTCGCAAGGCGGCTCCGCCCATCCTCGCCGGCAACTGTTCGGAGACGATCCGAAGCGCAGCCTGCTCGACGGCTATCTCACGCACGCGACCAAGCTCGATTGGCATGCGCGGACGCCGACCCAGCCCCCGCCTCCGCTAAGACCCGTATCGAGCGTCGAAGAATTTCTGGAGTTGATCAGGAGCTTTCACGACCGCGGCTATACGGTTCGGGTACCCGACGTCGTCCCCCTCTCGCCGAAGCTGCAAATATTCGCCCGGGCTCTCGAATTCATGCTTCGGCAGCCGGTGAGCGCGTCGGTGTTCTGGAGCGCGGCCGGAGCACAGGCGATCGTCCACTATGACCGGCCGCACAACCTCATTGTTCATTTGGAAGGCAAGAAGCGCTGGTACATTTCGACCGATCCGGCGGGCCTGCAAAACCAATGGCTGCAGATTGGCGAGCTGCCGCCGAACCTGGAGCGCCATCGCGTCCTCGATGTCGAGCCCGGCGATCTCATCTATATTCCTGGAGGGACTCCGCACACGGTCGATTCAACGACGGAATCGCTGCACCTCGCGATCGTCTTCGAACCGATGACGCTGCGGGAAGCGATGATCGCCGCCATCGATTTTCTCTCCGACAACGACCGTGCCTTGCGGGAGACTGCCCTGGGCCGGGTACAGGAGGCCGACTTCCAGCGGCTGTCGAGCCAGATCATCGCGGGCTTGAACCGCGTGCTGGCCCACAGTCATTCGGCAGATTTCGTCAAAGCGGCCATGGATCTGCGCTGGGCGCGGACTACGGCAGAGCTGCCGCCGCTTGGCAAGTCAACGGGTGCCGTTGCAGTCACTCGCGAGACCAGGGTCAAGCAAACGCCGCTGGCGATCAGCCATCTACGTAGCGCGTTCGGTTCGCTCGATTTCAGCCAGCCTGGCGAGCGCATCGCCGTCCATGCGGGCGTGGCGCCGGAGCTTCAATTCATCGCGTCGACCGAGTCGTTCCGGGTGGCCGACATGCCGGGCGCGTCCGGCGAGGACGTGAAGATCGCGCTTGTGACCCGGCTAATCGGAAGCGGGTTCCTCGAGATCGCCGCTTAAGCGCTTCAATTCATAGAGCGCGTCGAGCGCTTCGCGCGGGGTCAGCCGGTCGGGGTCGATCGCCTCGAGCGCGGCGGTCAGCGGGTCGGGACCATGCACGGGCTCGGCGGCGGCCGCGAACAGTGGGAGATCATCGAGCCCAGCGGCAATCCCGCCTGTCGCATCGCGCCCGGCCTCGAGTTTTGCGAGCACCGATCGCGCACGCGCCACGACGGCCGGCGGCAGGCCGGCGAGCTTCGCCACGGCAATGCCGTAGCTGCGATCGGCGCCGCCATCGGCGACCTCGTGCAACAGGACGAGATCGCCCTTCCATTCGCGCGCGCGGACGTGGTGAAGCGAGAGGCCGTCGAGGCGCCCGGCGAGCCGGGTCAGCTCGTGATAGTGCGTGGCGAACAAGGTCCGGCATCTGACCTCGTCGTGCATCGCCTCGACCACCGCCCAAGCGATGGCGAGACCGTCATAGGTCGACGTCCCGCGCCCGATCTCGTCGAGGATGACGAGACTCCTCGGCGTCGCCTGGGCGAGGATTGCCGCGGTCTCGACCATCTCGACCATGAAGGTCGAGCGGCCGCGCGCGAGATTGTCCGATGCACCGACGCGGCTGAACAGCCGGTCGACGATCCCCACTTTCGCCCGGCTCGCGGGCACGAACGCGCCAGCCTGGGCCAGGACCGCAATCAGCGCGGTCTGGCGAAGAAAGGTCGACTTGCCACCCATGTTCGGGCCGGTGATCAGCCACAGCCGGTCATTGGATCCCATCGAGAGATCGTTCGCGACAAAGCGGTCGCCCGCCTGCTGGAGTGCCGTTTCGACCACCGGGTGGCGGCCGCCCTCGATCTCGAGGCACGGCTCGTCGGTGAGCTGCGGTTGCGTCCATCCGCCCTCCGCCGCCCGCTGCGCGTGGCTCGCGGCAACGTCGATGCGGGCGATGGCCTCAGCCGTTGCGGTGATCTGTGAGGCTGCAGCGACCGCAAGGCGGGTCAGCTCCTCGGCATGCGCGGCTTCGGCTGCTACCGCGTGGGCGCCTGCCTCGATGACCCGGCTTGCTTCCTCGTGCAGCTCGGGGGAGTTGAAGCGGACCACCCCGGCGAGCGTCTGGCGATGCGTGAAGCCGCTGTCGGGCGCCATCAGCCGGTCGGCGTGTCTCGCGGAGACTTCGACATGGTAGCCGAGCACGGCGTTGTGGCGGATCTTGAGCGAGGCGATCCCGGTTGCGTCGCGATATTTCGCTTCGAGTGCGGCGATCGCCCGGCGGCCGTTCGAGGCTGCATCGCGCAGCGCATCGAGGGCCGCGTCATAGCCTTCGGCGATGTAGCCACCCTTGGACGAGTCGATCGGCGGCGAGTCGACCAGCGCAGCGCGCAAGCGGTCGACGAGCGCCGCATGCCCGCCGAGCTTCGGCAGCAGCGCATTTAGAAGTCGCGGCCGATCGCCTTCTTGCTCGAGCTCATTCCTCAGCGCCGCGGCGCCGGCGAGTCCGTCCCGCAGGAGCGCGATATCGCGCGGGCTTCCGCGTCCTGCCGCGAGCCGCGCCAGCGCACGAGCGAAGTCGGGCAAAGCCTTGAGCGTGGTGCGGACGCGCTCACGCCGAATCGCGTCCTCGTAGAGCCAGGCGACCAGGCCTAGTTGCTGCTCGATTGCGGCGCGTGCAGTCAGCGGTGCGCTGATATCCTCGGCGAGCAGGCGGCGTCCCGCCGCCGTCTGGCAGCGGTCGATTTCGCCGACGAGGCTGCCGCTTGCGCTACCCGACGCCGAGCGGGTGAGCTCGAGACTGTCGCGGCTCGCGGCGTCGATCGCCATGTGACTCGCGCGGCTGATGCGCCGCGGCGCGTCGAGCAGGATGCCGGCGCCCTTCTGCGTCGCATCGAGATAGGCGAGGAGCCCGCCGGCCGCGGCAAGCTCCGCCCGCGACGGCGCGCCAAGGCCGTCGAGCGTCGCGAGACCGAACCGCGATTTGAGCGCCCGCTCGCCGGCGAGGCTGTCGAAGCCGCCCTTGCCGCCACTGGTGCGCACGCCGGGAATGGGTGCTTCTGCGATCGTTTCCGCCGGCGACAGCCGGGCCAGCTCGGCGGCAAGCTCCCCCGGGCCGCAGCTCACCAGCTCGAACCGGCCAGTCGAAATGTCGGCGGCGGCGATCGCCCACTCATCCCCGGCGCAGCCGATCGCGGCGAGCCAGTTGGCCGACGAGGATTCGAGCAGCGTCTCTTCGGTCAGCGTGCCTGGCGTGACCAGTCGAATGATCGCGCGGTCGACCAGCGCCTTCGACCCGCGCGCCTTGCGCGCTTCGGCGGGGCTTTCTGTCTGCTCGGCGATGGCCACGCGGTGCCCGGCCTTGATCAGGCGCGCGAGGTAGGACTCGGCCGAATGCACCGGCACGCCGCACATCGGGATCGGCTCGCCCGCATCCTCGCCGCGCTTGGTCAGCGCGATGTCGAGACACGCCGACGCGACCTTCGCATCGTCGAAGAACAATTCGAAGAAATCGCCCATGCGGTAGAACAGCAGGGCATCGCCCGCCTCTTCCTTGAGGCGCCGGTACTGGGCCATCATCGGTGTCGGAGCGTCGGCGCGGGCCATGGGTCTTCGTAGCCGCTCCAGCCGTCATGCTGAACTTGTTTCAGCATCGATTTCCCCACGTTCCACAGGTCTTTGAAATGGCCCCTTAAACAAGTTCAGGGTGACGGAAGGGGAGCGACAAGCTAACCCGCGCGGCCATGTCCGAAAGCAACGTCAGATACACCGAGGAGGAGGCGCTCGAATTCCATTCGCAGGGCCGTCCCGGCAAGATCGAGATTATCGCGTCGAAGCCGATGGCGACGCAGCGCGACCTCAGCCTCGCTTATTCGCCAGGCGTCGCCGTCCCGGTGCGCGCGATCGCCGCCAATCCGACCTGCGCCTACGACTATACGAGCAAGGGAAACCTCGTCGCCGTCATCTCCAATGGCACGGCCATCCTCGGCCTCGGCAACCTCGGCGCGCTCGCGGCCAAACCGGTGATGGAAGGCAAGGCGGTGCTGTTCAAGCGCTTCGCCGACGTCGATGCGATCGACATCGAGGTGAAGACCGAGGACGCGCAGCGCTTCATCGACGCCGTCGAGCTGCTCGAGCCGAGCTTTGGCGGGATCAACCTCGAGGACATCGCTGCGCCCGATTGCTTCATCATCGAGCAGACCCTGCGCGAGCGGATGAACATCCCCGTGTTCCACGACGATCAGCACGGCACGGCCATCATCACCGCCGCGGGGCTGATCAACGCCTGCCTGCTCACCAACCGCAAGCTCGCCGAAATCCGCGTGGTCGTGAACGGCGCCGGCGCGGCGGCGATCGCCTGCACCGAGCTCATCAAGGCGATGGGCGTCCACGGCGATCATGTAATCATGTGCGACCGCAAGGGCGTCATCTCGAAGAACCGCACCGACCTCGACCAGTGGAAGTCGGCGCATGCCGTCCCGACCGACAAGAAGACGCTCGCTGAGGCACTGGAAGGCGCGGACGTGTTCCTCGGCCTGTCGGCCGCCGGCGCGCTCAAGTCCGACATGGTAAAGACGATGGCGAAGGAGCCGATCATCTTCGCCATGGCCAACCCGGACCCCGAGATCTGGCCGCCCGATGCAATGGCGGTGCGCCCCGATGCGATTCTCGCCACCGGCCGGTCGGACTTTCCCAACCAGGTCAACAATGTGCTCGGTTTCCCGTTCATCTTCCGCGGCGCGCTCGACGTGCGCGCGACGGCGATCAACGACGCGATGAAGATCGCCGCGGCCGAGGCGCTTGCCGAGCTGGCGCGCGAGCCGGTGCCGGAAGAAGTCGCCGCCGCTTATGGCGGTCGGGCGCAGAGCTTCGGGCGCGACTACATCATCCCGGCGCCGTTCGACCCGCGGCTGATGGAGGTCGTCGCCTCCGCGGTCGCGGAAGCTGCGGTGCAGAGCGGAGTCGCGCAAAAGCCGATCGCCAACATGGAAGCCTATCGCCAAGAGCTGCGCGCGCGCCTCAACCCGACCATGGCGGTGATGAGCCTCGCCTACGAGAGCGCACGCCAAAACCCGAAGCGCGTGCTGTTCGCGGAGGGCGAGGAACCGAACGTGCTTCGCGCCGCGATCGCCTTCAAGGAGGCGGGCTACGGAACACCGGTGCTGGTCGGCCGCGAGGAGGTCCATGACCTGCTTGCCGAAATGGGCGTCGACAATCCGAAGGACTATGAAGTCCTCAACAGCCGCAACTCGCCTTTGGTCGGGCGCGCGGTCGACTTCATCTACGCCAAGCACCAGCGCCACGGCATGCTGCGCCGCGAGATCGAGCGGCTGGTCAACCAGGACCGCAACTATTTCGCCGCGGCGATGCTGGCGCTTGGCGAAGCCGATGCGATGATCACGGGCACCACGCGGCCGTTCAGCCAGTCGCTGCGCCAGGTCCGGCTGGTGATCGACGACGAGCCCGGCGCGACTCCGTTCGGCGTGACGGTGGTGGTCAGCCGCGGGCAGACGGTGCTGATCGCCGACACGGCCGTGACGGAGCGGCCGACGCCCGAGCAATATGCGGCGATCGCAATGCGCTCCTCGGCCTTTGCACGCCGCATGGGGCTCGAGCCGCGCGTCGCCTTCATGAGCTACACGACCTTCGGCAATCCCCCCGGAGTCCATGTCGAGGCGCTGCGGGGAGCGGTCGAGCTGCTCACGGGCTTCCACGCGGATTTCGAGTTCGAAGGCGAAATGGCGCCGGACGTCGCGCTCAATTACGACATGCAGAAGCGCTACTATCCGTTCACGCGCCTCTCCGGGCCGGCGAACATCCTCGTCATGCCCGGCCTCCAGTCGGCGAGCATCTCGGCCAAGCTCCTGCGCGAGCTCGGCGGCGAGAGCGTGCTGGGGCCGTACATGCTGGGGCTCGAGCACCCGGTGCAGATCGCGCCGATGACGGCGAGCGCGTCAGACCTGGTGATGCTGGCGGTGCTAGCCGGCGGCGACGCCCACGCGCGCGCCAACCGCGAGGCGGCGAGGGTCTAGATCCGTTCGACGGAGCTTACCGGCTCGGCGTCGCGGAGAGCGGCGATGATCGCGTGAAGGTGCGCGAGGTCGTGCACCTCGATGTCGAGGTGGAAGGTCTGGAAGCTGCCGTCGCGGTGGGTCAGCTGAAGATTGACGATATTGGCGTGCTTCGCCCCGAGGATGCCCGACATCGTTCCCAGCGCACCGGGGATGTCGCGCAGGATCACCGCGAGGCGCGCGGCGCCGCCGTCCGACCCTTCGCCCCAGGCGAGGTCGAGCCAGTCGGCGTCGATGCCGCTGGCGAGCGTCTCGCAGCCGATCACGTGGACCTCGATCTCCTCATCCTCGCGCCGCAGCCCGACGATGCGGTCGCCGGGGATCGGATGGCAGCATTGGGCGAGGTGATAGGCGACGCCCGGCGTCAGGCCCTTGATCGAGATGGCCTTGCGCTGGCCGAGCGGCCGCGGCGCGACGTCGCCGCCGGCTGAGCCGGGCATCAGCGCTTCCATCAGTGCTTCATCGCTCACCCGCTTGCGGGCGATGGCGATCATCAGCTCGTCCTCGTTCTCGATCTTGAGCTTCTTCAGCGCCCGCTTGAACGCGTCCTTGTCGAGCTCGGCGGGCAGGCGCTGGACGATTTCGTCGTAGATCTTGCGCCCGAGCTCGACCGTTTCCTCGCGCTCCTTGTGGCGGACGAAGCGGCGCACGCCTGCGCGCGCCTTGCCCGTCGCGACGAAGCGCAGCCAGCTCGGCTGCGGGTGCTGCGCCTCGGAGACGAGGATCTCGACCTGGTCGCCGTTCTCGAGCATTGTCCTCAACGGCACGACGCGGCCGTTGACCTTGGCGCCGACGGTGCGGTCGCCAAGGTCGGTGTGGACCGCATAAGCGAAATCAACCGGGGTCGCGCCCTTGGGCAGCTGGATCAGCTCGCCCTTCGGCGTAAAGGCGAAGATCCGGTCCTGGTACATCGCCATCCGCGTATGCTCGAGCAGCTCCTCGGGGCTGTCGGCGTGCTCGAGGATCTCGACCAGGTCGTCGACCCAGGGAACGGCGATGTCGCCCTTGGGCTTGCCTTCCTTATAGGCCCAGTGCGCCGCGAGGCCGCGCTCGGCCTGCTCGTGCATTTCGCGGCTGCGGATCTGGATCTCGATCCGCATCTTGGAATCGTGGATGACCGAAGTGTGCAGCGACTGATAGCCGTTGCGCTTGGGGGTCGAGATGTAATCCTTGAAGCGGCCCGGGACCATCGGCCAGCGGCGGTGGATCAGGCCCAGCGCACGGTAGCATTCGCCAACATCGGGGACGATGATCCGAAACGCCATCACGTCCGACAATTGCTCGAAGCTGATGTGCCGCTCGGCCATCTTCTTCCAGATCGAATAGGGGTGCTTCTGCCGGCCGGTGACCTCGGCTTCCAAACCATTGTCGGCAAGGTAGAGCTGCAGGCCGAGGCCGATGCGGTTGACGAGGTCGCCGCCCTGCTCGGTCAGCTGCTTCAAGCGCCGGGTGATCGACGCGTACGCATCGGGCTCGAGCTCCCGAAATGCGAGCGTCTGCATCTCGGTCATCATCTCGTACATGCCGATACGCTCGGCGAGCGGCGCGTAGATGTCCATCGTCTCGCGCGCGATGCGGCGGCGCTTGTCCTCGGACGGGATGTGGTGGAGCGTGCGCATATTGTGCAGCCGGTCGGCGAGCTTCACCAACAGCACGCGAATGTCGTCGCTGAGCGCAAGGAGGAACTTGCGGAGGTTCTCGGCGGCGCGCTCGTTCTCCGACTGCGCCTCGATCTTGCTCAGCTTGGTGACGCCGTCGACGAGGCGGGCCACGTCCTTGCCGAACAATTTCTCAATCTGCTCGGTGGTGGCGAGCGTGTCCTCGATCGTGTCGTGGAGGATCGCGGTGGCGATCGTCTGGTCGTCGAGCTTGAGGTCGGTGAGGATCCCCGCGACTTCGATAGGGTGGCTGAAATAGGGATCGCCCGACGCGCGCTGCTGGTCGCCGTGCGCCTTCATCGAGAAGACGTAGGCGCGGTTGATCAGCCCCTCGTCCGCATCGGGATCGTAGGAGCGCACCTTTTCGACCAATTCGTACTGGCGCAGCACCCGTCTAAGATGGGGGCGCGGAGCGCTCTTGTGCAAGCGCGAAAGATTGGGGCCGCCGAGAGGGAGTCCGGCAGCCCCAAAGGAGGTTACTGGGAAGCGAGCGCCTTTCCGGGCTCGATCCTCGCCGCAGCGTTGCACTTGTCGAGCTCGGCGCTGCCGAACGCGCGGCCGTCGACGGCGAAGCTCTCGACCTTGCCCGCCTGCTTCGCCAACGCCTGGCAGAGGACCACCGGGCGGCTCTCGTCGGTCGCGCCCTGGCAGCTCTCGCCGGCGCATGCCCAGTTCATGTCACGAGCGACGATGTGGCCCGACGCGGGCGATGAAAGCTTCGCCGAATAGGTCGCAGCGGCGGCCGGAGCAGCTGCAAAAATGGCGGCAGAGGCGATCAGAACGGCACGAAACATCGCTTTTCCCCTATGTTCGTTGCGATTTGCAACGGAATAATGTAATCCGTTTCACTTGGCAACTGTTTTTTGGAACCGTTTTGTGGTTCAAGGGCATGTACGAGGGGAGAAGAGGCGCGATGCCGGCTGATACGCTGACGTCGGGGATCGATGCGTTCAAGAAAGCGGCGCTGTCGTGCCCGCTTCCGCCGACCGTCGAGCTGATCGGCGAAAAATGGGCGTTCCTGATCCTTCGCGGCGCGCTCAACGGCCTGCATCATTTCGAAGAGTTCCAGGCGGGACTCGGAATCGCCCGCAACATCCTCTCCGACCGGCTGTCGAAGCTCGTCGCGGGCGGAATCCTCGAGCGGCAGGCGGATCCGGCCGACGGGCGGCGCGTGATCTATTCGCTCACTGCAAAAGGCGAAGACCTGCTCCCGGTCGTGCTGGCGCTGCGCCAGTGGGGCGAGAAATGGGGCTACGGCAGCATGAAAGTCGTGCTGGCCGACGCCAAGGACCACAGGCCGGTACGCAAGATCTGCGTGCTGTCGCACGATGGGCGCGAATTGAAGCTCAGCGATCTGACCTGGGTCGAACGCGAACGCGCGGAGGCGCTGCGCACCGCGGCCGAATAGTCATTCCAGGCTCAAGACATGGTCGCGCAGCGCGCGCGCATCGTGCAGCGCATTGTGCGGCACCCGGCTGTTCGCCGCCGTGCTGAAACCGCTCAGCGGCATGAACTGGAAGCGCATCGGCGGAACTTCCGCCATCACACCAGGCCCCGTCACCAGCAGCGCGTTGAACAAAGCGATATCTTCCGGCCAGTCGGCGACGATCAGCGGATCGCGATCGCCGGCGAGATAATGGGCGACGGCGCGTGCCGCGTCGGCGCGGCTCATCCGCGGCGAAACCAGGCTCTGCGGGACCGAGTCCAGATAGGGCACGACATTCCGCTCGACCCATTGTTCGAGCGTCCCTTCCCAATCGAGCGTCAGGTAGAGCTCTTCGCCGTCGTCCGGCACGAGTGCGAGACTCAGCAGCGCGCCGCCCCAGCCATTATATTCGGTGTCGAGGAAGTACCTCAGCGCTGCACGACCGCCGCGCAATTGTCGGTGGGCAACGGCTGACCCTTCGCGCAGCGCTGTTGCGCCAGGCGGATCTGACGCCCACGCTCCTCGTCCTGCTTGCGCGCTTCCTTGCCGCGCTTCTCGTCGGCTTCCTTCTGGCTGGTGGTGACGGCATCGACCCCGGCCGAGGCGGCCTTCACCGGCAAGGTGACGACGTCGACAGCCGTCTTGGCGACTGTCTCGACGACGCAGCCGCTCAAGGTGAGGGGGAGGGCGGCGAGGATGGGGAACGCGTTACGCATGGGCTCATCCTCACCTGCCTTGCCGGCGCAAGCAACTCTAAAGCGACGAAAAGAAGTTCCACATCAGATCGTTGGCGCTGATTGCCATGCTCGGCTGCTTGCGCCCCTGCTGAGTCCCGCCGCCGGGCCAGCTGTGTCCGCCCGTGTCGGTGACGCAGAGCTCGACGGCAGCGCCCCCGGGCTTCGCTGCGTGCAGGTCGCAATGCGCGCCGGCGACGGTCAGGACTCGCCGCGCGTTCGAATCGGCGTGATCGAGCTGGACCCACTTGGCCTGCGTCGCCGGAACCGATGCGAAGGCGGTGTGCGACGGCCCGACTCCGACGCCGCCGGCGAACGGCACATTGGGATCGTCGGCGGCGTGGAACTCGATCACGGGCACCGGGTGCGCCGGCTTGCAGGCGGCGGTGTTGTCGGTGCCCTCGACCGGAGCGATCGCTCGGACCTCCGGCGCTTCGCAGGCGAGGCGCCAGGTCATCATCGCCCCGTTCGACATGCCTGTCGCAAACACTCGCTTCGGATCGATATTCGCCTGGCGCTCGACACGGTGGATCACCTCGCGGATGAAGCCGATATCATCGACGTTGTTCCTCTCCGCCGCGCCGCAGCAGGAACCGGCATTCCACGTCGCCAGCATGCCGCTGGGAAAGCGCGAGTAGCCGTTGGGGAACACGGCGACGAAGCCTGCCTGTTCCGACTTGCTGATCAGCCTGTATTTGGAATCGTCCGCCTGGAAGTCGGCGTCCCCTCCGCCGCCATGAAGCGCGATGAGCATCGGCGCCGGCGCGCCGTGATAGCTCCTCGGTACATGCACCAGATATTCCCGGGTCATCCCGTCATGGACCAAGCTGAAGCGGTAGTCGCCTGGTCCGCGAATCGGCGTCGCATTCGGATCCGCCGCTTGGTCGCCGCGGAGCTCCTTCGCGCGCTCGATGACTTGCTGCAGCCGCTCGGCGCGCTGCGCGATGGCGCTGCCGCCAATTGTCACGGCGACAGCGCCAAGCAGCACGGCACCGGTCAGAAAACGAGACTTCATGTTCAACAACCCCTTTGATGACCTTCGCGGACCTATTTTCATTACGGCTGTTGAACGAAAGCTGATGCGGGTGTTGGACGCCCGTTCAGGAACGTTGATGCGCCTTAACCAAGATGCATCGCCTCCTCGGCGAGCGCCTCGGCGTGGGTCAGCAGAACCTCATCGGCCTCCGCTCCGGCCGGCAGCGCCTCGCGCCCGACGATCACCATCAGCGGCACCGCCATCGGCGTGATCCGTTCGGTCTCGACGTGGAGCATGGTCGCCGCCGCGCGGTCGACCAGGCGCACCAGGCGGCCAAGCTCGGTCATGCGGCGCCGCGCGTCGTCCCATGCGGCGCGGAGCAGCAGGTGCTGCGGCTCGTAGCGCCGCAGCACGTCGTAGATGAGGTCGGTCGAGAAGCTGACCTGCCGACCCGACTTCTTCTTTCCGGGATGATGGCGTTCGACGAGCCCGCCGATCACCGCGACCTCGCGGAAGGCGGTCTTCAGAAGGTACGAGCTTTCGACCCAGTCGATGAACTCCTGTTCGAGGATGTCGGCCGAGAACAGGGCTTTCGGCTCGGTGATCGGCTCGAGGGCGTAGCAGGCGAGCGCATAATCGTTGGCGACGAAGCCGAGCGGCTTCAAACCCGCGCTTTCCATCCGCCGCGTGATCAACATGCCCAGCGACTGGTGCGCATTCCAGCCTTCGAAGCTGTACGCGACCATGAAATGCTGGCCCTCGTGCGCAAAGGTCTCGACCAGCAACTGGTGCGGCTCGGGGATGACCGAGCGCTCGGACTGGACTTCGAGCCATTCGCGCACGTCGTCGGGGAAGCGGCTCCAGCCGTTGCGGTCGGCGAGCATGTGCCGGACGCGGTTCGACAGGTGAGTCGACATCGACATGCGCTGCCCGCCGTAGGTGACGATCCGCGCGCGCTTGGACGAGGCGTGCACGATGATGTCGGTGTCCTTGAACTGCTCCACTTCGAGGCTGAGGCCCGAGAAATAGAAATGATCGCCGGGACTCAGCGTCGAGGCATAGCCCTCCTCGATAGTTCCGAGCTTGCGGCCGTTGCGGAAGCGGACGGTCAGCAGCGGCTGCTCGACGATGACGCCGGCATTCAGCCGATGCTGCTGGGCGACGCTCGGCTTGGCGATCCGCCACATGCCACCCGGCTCCGGCACGAGCCGGCGGAAGCGGTCGTAGGCTTTGAGCGCATAGCCGCCCGTGGCGATGAAATTCAGGATCTCCTCGAACGTCTCCTGCTTCAGGCCGGAATATGGAGCCGCCGAACGCACCTCCGCGAGCAGCTCTTCCTCCTGAAAGGGCGCGGCGACGGCCATGGCCAGGATGTGCTGCGCAAGCACGTCGAGCGCGCCCGGGCGGAAGACCTCGGGATCGAGCTCGCCTTCGTCGATCGCGTCGAGCGCGGCGCGGCCTTCTAGATATTCGAAGCGGTTGCCGGGGACGAGGATGCCCTTCGACGGCTCATCGAGCCGGTGGTTGGCCCGGCCGATCCGCTGCAGCAGCCGCGATGAGCCCTTGGGCGCACCCATCTGCACGACGAGATCGACGTCGCCCCAGTCGATGCCGAGGTCGAGGCTCGCCGTCGCCACGAGGCCGCGCAGCTTGCCCGCGGCCATGGCCGCCTCGACCTTTCGCCGCGCCTCGACCGCGAGACTGCCATGGTGGATGCCGATCGGCAGCGCATCGTCGTTCACCGCCCACAGGTCCTGGAAGATGAGCTCGGCGAGGCTGCGCGTGTTGCAGAAGACGAGCGTCGTCTTGTGCTGCTCGATCAGGTCCATGACCTCGCGCGCGGCGTGCCGCCCCGAGTGCCCGCCCCACGGGATCTTGTTTTCGGGGATCAGGATCGACAGGTCCGGCTCGGCGCCCGGATCGCCGAGCACGAGGTCGACAAGCTCCATGTCGGCGTCAGGCGCGAGCCAGGAGCGATAGGCGTCGGGGTCGCTGATCGTCGCGGACAAGCCGACCCGGCGAAGCCCCGGCGCGAGCGTCTGCAACCGGCTCATCGACAGCGACAGGAGGTCGCCGCGCTTCTCCTTGGCGAAGCCGTGGAGCTCGTCGACGATCATCGTCCGGAGATTCTCGAACATAGTCGCGGAATCGGGATAGCTCAGCAGCAGGCTCAGCGACTCGGGGGTGGTCAGCAGCACCTGCGGCGGCCTCACCCGCTGTCGTGCCTTGCGGTCCGACGGCGTGTCGCCGGTCCGCGTCTCGACGCGGATCGGCAGCCTCATCTCCTCGATCGGGCCGATGAGGTTGCGCTGCACGTCGACCGCGAGCGCCTTCAGCGGCGAGACGTAGAGCGTGTGCAGCCCTTCGCTTGGCTCTTCCGCCAGCTCGCAGATGGTCGGCAGGAACCCGGCCAGCGTCTTGCCCGCGCCGGTCGCCGCGACGAGCAGCGCACTTCGTGCGTGACGCGCCAAGTCAAGCATCTCGAGCTGGTGCCGGCGCGGTCGCCAGCCTTTCGACTCGAACCAGCGTTGAACGACGTCGGGAAGGTCGCTCAGAGGTCGTCAGTCCCCTCGCGCCGCCGCTCTTCCTCCTCGGCGTAGAGCTCGCGAGTTCCCTCCTCGGCGCGGCGGTTTTCCGGCGTGTTCCGGTTCGACCGGACGCGCAGCACGAGCCAGACGAGGACGATCAGCAGAATCGCCGGCAGGATGATGTCCATCACCCACCAATTGGCTTGACCCATTTCTCTCTCCTCCCGCGGAACCGCGCCGCCTTTATGCTTATATAGCTCCCCATGGCGCGATTGGGTTCCTGGATCGAGTCCCACCCCGAGGGCATTTATGTGCGGCCCGCCGACGCGTGGATCGACCCGTCGGAGGCGAAAGCCAAAGCGATGATCACCCATGGCCATTCGGACCATGCGCGCGGCGGGCATGGCGCGGTGCTGGCGACGGCCGAGACGCTGGCGATCATGGAATGCCGCTATGGCCGGCAGCCGGGGCAGGCGGCCGCCTATGGCGACACCCTCCGGGTCGGCGAGGTCGACGTAAGCTTCGTCCCCGCCGGGCACGTGCTCGGCTCGGCGCAGATCGTGCT
>Ga0207657_10004175_pt1 | contig 15310 bp, 15 predicted proteins | sample KBSC33metaG_FD_184316 | JGI IMG/M metagenome (GOLD analysis project Ga0207657, IMG submission 184316) | Corn rhizosphere microbial communities from Kellogg Biological Station, Michigan, USA - KBS C3-3 metaG (SPAdes) (version 2) | ecosystem: Host-associated > Plants > Roots > Rhizosphere > Soil ... | reverse complement strand
TCTGAGCTTCATCGAGACCGGCCGCTCCAAGCCCAGCGCCGAGATGGTCGTGCAGCTGGCGGAGTACCTCGACGTGCCGCTGCGCGATCGCAACGGCCTGCTGCTCGCGGCCGGCTACGCGCCCGCGTACGGGCAGCGTGGTCTCGACGAGCCTGAGATGGGTCCGGTGCGCGACGCGATCGACCGCGTACTGCGCGGCCACGAGCCGTACCCGGCGGTGGTGGTCGACCGCCACTGGGGGCTGATGGCCGCCAATCGCACCGTCCCGATCCTCACCGAGGGCTCCGCCGACCATCTGCTCGAGCCGCCCGCCAACGTGCTGCGGATCGCGCTGCACCCGGAGGGCATGGCGCCGCGGATCATCAATCTGGGCGAGTGGCGGGCACACCTCCTCGACCGCCTGGGACGTCAGGCCGTGGCCAGCGGCGACCCGGCGCTGTTTGCGCTGCACGAGGAGCTGGCCGGCTATCCGGGGGGCGGCGGCGGACACTCGGTGGATCTCGAGGCCGGTGAGATCGCGGTACCCCTCCGCGTCCGCGCGGGCGACGCCGAGCTGGCCTTCATCAGCACCGCCACCACCTTCGGCACCGCCGTGGACGTGACGGTGTCAGAGCTCTCGATCGAGTCGTTCTTCCCGGCCGACGACCAGACCGCGAGCTACCTCCACGCTCAGAAGCTCGGCTAGCCGGGACGGCGCGGGGGGCGGCCGAGCCAGGGCCGCGACTCCTTGTCCTCGTGCTCGGGCTTCCGCTGCTCGCGCTCCCGCTCGCGCTCGCCCTCCTCCCGCGCACGCTCCCTGTCCTCACTCAGCCCGACCTCGTAGAACACGAGCAGCACCACCACTCCCAAGGCCACGCTGATCAGGCTGAGGCGGATGATCTCGCCCGTAAGGCCGGGCACCACCCAGCCGCACAGCCCGCCGACCAGCATGAGCGCGACCGCCCCGCCGTACGCCAGGATGCGGCCACGGCGCGACACGCGTCAGTCGCGCGGCTTGCCCTCGGGATAGCGCTCGAGCCCGTCGTCCGGGATCGGCTCCCAGGGCGCCGCGTAGTCCACGAACGTGCGCCAGCTCGGTCGCACGCCCGGGTCGCTGTCGAAGGCGGACATGCGGATGCTCATGTGGGGCGCGCCGTCGGGATCGCGGCTGAACAGATGCGAGCCGCATTCACTGCAGAAGCACTTCTCGAAGCCGCCGTCGGGGTGCCGCCAGCCCTTCACGAGCTCCTCGCCCTGGATCAGCCGGAAGGTGCGGGCGTCGATCCGCGCCTGCGCCGACGACGCCGTGCCGGTCCGCTTCTGGCAGCGCGTGCAGTGGCAGTAGCCGGCCGACCTCGGCGGCTCGGTCAGCTCGAAGCGCACGCCGCCGCAGAGGCAGCCGCCGGTGACGGCCATCAGCGCTTCTCCAGCGCCAGGCGCACGCCCAGGCCCACCAGCACCGCTCCGGTGAGGCGCTCGAACCTGCGCAGCCACGGTCCCTCCACGAAGGCGCGGCGGGCCCGCGCGACCAGCATCGCGAGCGTGGAGTACCAGGCGAAGTCGATCACCACGATCGTCGCCGCCATCAGCAGCGCCGACGGCAGCACGGGCGCGCCGTGCGGCACGAACTGGGGGAACAGCGCGACGAAGAAGGCGGCCAGCTTGGGATTGGCGATCGCGGTCACCAGGCCGTCGCGGAAGGCGGAGCCGCGGTGGCGCGGCTCGACCGCTGCGGGCGCCTTGCCCCCGCGCCCGCGCAGCGACTGCAGTCCCAGGTAGAGGAGGAACGCCGCGCCGATCAGCTTCATCACCGTGAACACCTCGGCCGACGCCGCCACCACCGCCGCGATGCCGATCGCCGCGAACGCACCCCACGCGAACACGCCCAGCGAGCTGCCGACGGTGGTGAAGAACGCGTGCCGGCGGCCACCGCGCGCGGCGTTGCGCACCACCAGCGCGGTGGCCGGGCCGGGCGCCAGGGAGAGCAGAGCGGCCACGGGTGCGAAGGCGATCAGAAGACGGGTCACAGCGGTCAGCGTATTAGGACGAGCCTGAAGCCATTGAACCTGTAGCGGACCAGCTTGGTGCCGTGCCGCGCGGGACGGCGCTCAACGAGCTGGTCACCCCGGAGCGCGATCGACCCGATGCGCGGCCTCACACTCGTGTAGACCGGAAACTGGAGACGCTGGCCGTCACCGCCGACGAGAAGCACTGGTGTCTTTGTGCCATGGCGTTGCTTGAGAAGCAGGGCCATCTCAAACGGGTATCCCGTGCCGTTGTAATGCGCGCAGAGCGCCTGGCGAACCGCGACCTGCCTCAGGATGTCCCGTCTCGGGGGCTGCCCGGGATGGAGCAGGCCCGAAATCGTCGTGCGGAGTTGGCGGAGGCTGGCCTTCGTGCGGGATCGTCCGCAAGGCACCTGCCGGAACTTCGCCATATCAACGGTGAAGGTCTGCGATACCGAACTGGAGTGTCCCGCCCGATCCGTCGCCGTTACCGAGATGGTGTGCCTGCCCGCTCCGATGAAACCTCGAATCGGCTCATGAGTTGGGTGGATGGTGCTCGTGTGGCCGTCAACGTTGAGTTGCACCACATTGACGCCGCTCCCGCTGTCAGTCACCTTGACCTCGAAGACTGCGGGAGTAGCCGGAGGATCAATCTCGATCTGCGGTGGCAACCTGTCGACCGTGACCGGCCAGGGATAGCCGACGCTGCCGGCAGCGTTTTCAGCGATGACGGAGAACGAGTAACGGCCGTCGGGCACTGGGTTGCCGGCAGTATCGGTCAAATCCCACGGCACGACGAAGTCTGCGGTTTCCGGCTGATCCAGCAGCGTCTTGACTGCTTTTCCACTCGCACTGTCGATCTCGGCTGTGACGTGGCCCGGATGCACCACGAAGAAAGACCGGCTGACGGGTCCGGACGCGGGACCTAGTCGCAGCGGCCCGTGCTCCCCGAGCACGGGCGCCTCTTCCGCGACGGCGACGTCGAACTTGGCGGTCGATAGGCCGCGGTTCTGGATGGTGAACCCGCTCAGTCCGCCGAGGCCCTGGAGGTCCAACCCACCGGAACTCGGGAACGGAGTCACGTCCGGCCCATAGATGCGATCTATCTCCCCGTCGCTCCTTGCGCTCAGGAGGTAGTCCGCGAACTCCGGGGCGACAAAGTACATATCGCTGAACTGGCCCGGTGCGAGCTGGCCGCTGAACGATGTCGGTGCTGGCGGCGGCTCGTACCAGTCCACCTCGTAGTGCACGGGCGACGACGCCCTGCCACATTCGATCGTGCCGTTCCAGGGCAGGTTGCCACCCACGCCCCAGAACGTGCTCGCCTGCTCCCAGCCTTGGACGAACTGAAGGTCGGCTGGTCCGGAATCCGACGAGATCCGATAGTCGAGCTGCTCTTCAGGTTCGCCTACCGACGCGGTGAAGGTGCTCGTGCCCACGGCCGGATCGCAGGTGCCGGTAGCGCGGGTGAGGATCGGCGGATCGGCCTTGACCGTCGCGGTGAGGGCAAGCGCCAGCGACGCCGCCGCGGTCGCGAGCACCCCCAGCCGTCCATAGCGAATGCGCGAGTCCACCCTCGCGGCAGATGTTACGGCCAGTCTGTGTGACCGCGCAAGCCAGCCTGAGCAACTATGGACGTTCGTATAGCTGCAGCAGCGCCCCCGTGTACCGCTCGCGGCTGTAGCGCTCGCGCACGCGCGCGATCAGCTCATCGCCCTCGGCCTTGCGGCGTGCCGGCTCCGCCCATAGCTCGCGCAGGCGTTCCGCCATCGCCTCTGGGTCGTCGCGTGGCACGCAGCGCTTCGCCCCCACGAGCTCGGGCAGCGCGCCCGCGCGTGTGGCGATCACCGGCACGCCGGCGCCCATCGCCTCGAGCGCGGACAGGCCGAAGGACTCGTCGGCGCGCGAGGGCACGAGCAGCACCGCGGCTTCGCGCAGCAGCGGCTCGATGGCCACCCGTCCCAGCAGCTCGGCCTGCCCGGCGAGTTCCTCCCGGAGCGGCCCGTCGCCCGCCACCTTGAGCGGCACGCCCGCCAGCCGCGCCGCCTCGATCGCGGTCTCCACTCCCTTCTCGGAAGACAACCGCCCCGCGTAGAGGGCAAACGAGCCCTCGTCGGCGCGCGACTCCGCCGCGATCTCGTCGTCCGGCAGGTAGTGCGGCAGCGATTCGAGCCGCTCGCCGGGCACGCCCAGTCGCGCCAGCTGGCCGACGCTGTAGCGACTCGGCGCGACGAACTGGTCCACGGCTCCGAGCACCTGCGGCAGCTGCCGCGACAGCGCGGTGGCGTACACCGCGGCCTCCGGCAGCGAGCGCCGGCAGTTGAGCACGAAGCCGGGCAGCGTGCGCCCGTGGTGGCAGCGGAAGCACGGCTCGCCGAGGCGAAACGCCACGCCGATTGCGCAGAACAGCCGGAAGTTGTGGAGGTGCAGAACCACACGCGCACCTGCGTCGCGCGCCGCGCGCAGCGACCGCGGGCCGAACAGCGGCTGCATGTTGTGCACGTGCACGACGGTGGCGCCGAGCTCGCGTGCCGCGGCCGCCACCCGGTCTGGGTCGTCGCCGCCGCGCAGCATCGCCGTCGCCGCCTTCGCCGAGCCGGTGGAACCCGATTCGCGGAACAGCGCCCGGTGCTCCACCCCGGCAAGCCGCAGCGCCTCGAGCTGCAGCTCCACCGCCCGCTCCTCGCCGCCGCGCACGCGGTAGCGGTTGTGGACGACCAGCACGCGCGGCTCGCTCATCGGATCCCCAGAGCGGGCAACACGGAGCTCGCCACCACACGCTCCACCACGCCCGGCCGGAACGGCCCCAGCAGCTCGCGCGCGTGCGCGGCGTAGCCGTCGGGGTCGGGCAGGTCGAGCCCGGCGCGCAGCGCGCTCGCCAGATCGTCGGACACGAGCTCGGGCGCAAGCGTGCGCGCCAGCGGCAGCGCCTCGTATGGCCCGGCCGACTGCACCGTGACGAGCGCGCACCCTGCCGACAGCGCCTCGAGCTGCGCGATGCCGTGGTCCTCGCGCCGGGACGCGTTCACGAATACGCGCGTCCGGCCAAGCAGCGACAACCACTCCTCATGCGGAACGAGGCCACGCCACTCGACACCCTCGGGCTCGCGTAAGCCGCGCCCTTCGAGCCACTTCACCCCACGCTCGCGCTCGATGCCGCCGATCACGAGCCGCTCGCCGGGTCGCGCCGCCCGCGACCACGCCCCGCACAGCACGTCGAGCCCGCGCTTGTGCGGATAGCCCGCGTACGCGACCGCATCCACATCGCGTGCGCCTGCGCCCCCGGGCTCCTCCACGGGCACCCGCACCACGATCCCGCCCGTGGACTCCGCGATCTGGTCGCCCCACGGCAGCAGCACGCTGGCCTGCGAGAGCAGCTCGCGCTCGCGCCACCGCTGCCACGCGCCGGACCAGCCGGGGCGGTTCAACGCGGCTGTCGAATCGAACCTCACAGCCCAGGGAACCGAGGGGGCCGGCTGAAGGAGCGCGGCGGTGACGGTGGAGAAGATCAGCGCACGCGCATCGAGCCCCCGTGCCGCGCGCCGCGCGGCCAGCGCCTCCACCAAATCGGTGACCGCTGGATTGCGCCGCAGCGCCGCAGCCCCGCCCCCGATCCGCACCCGCGCCAGCTCGCAGCTCGCCCCCGCGGCGCGCACCTGCTCGGCCAGCGCCGCGTCCGCCCGCCGCAGCCCCGGCGTGGTGCCCAGCGACACGAGCCCAATGTCCACCGTCCCGGCCACGCGGCGCAGGCTAACCTGCGCGCGTGCCTGCCTCCCTGCCCGCGGCGGTGTCGGTGGTCGTGCCGACCCACAACCGCGCGGACTATCTCGCGGTCACCCTCGATTCCCTGAACGCCCAGGAGCTCGACGACCCCTACGAGCTGATCGTGGTGGACGACGGCTCGAGCGACGGCACGGCCGGCGTGGCCGAGCACGCGCGGGTCACCTACATCCGTCACGAGCAGCCGCGCGGCGCCAACGCCGCCCGCAACGAGGGAGCGAAAGCGGCTGAGTCCGACCTGATCGCGTTCGTGGACGACGACATCTTCGCGCCGCCCGGCTGGCTGCGAGCGATGGCAGAGGGAGCCGTCGCCCATCCGGATGCCGAGGCCTTCGGCGGCCCGATCCGCGCGCGCTTCGACGGACCCGCGCCGCGCTCCTGCGGCCGCGAGTCGCCGCCGATAACCACGCTCGACCTGGGCGACCAAGACCGCGAGGCCGAGCTGGTGTGGAGCGCGAACATGCTCGTGCGGGCGTCCGCGCTGGAGCGAGTGGGCTACTTCGACGAGTCACTCCCCACCGGCGGCGACGAGGAGGAATGGCTGCGGCGGCTGCGCGAGAAGGGCGGAAAGGTCGTCTACCTGGCGCACGCCGGGCTGGAGCACCGGCGCGCGGGTGACGACGCACGTCTTAGATCGCTCATGCGCAGCGCCTATCACCGCGGCCGCAACATGCGCGCCTACGACCGGCGCCGCGGTGTGGAGCCGCCGCTCACGAAGGAGCTGACGGTGCTCGCGGGCTGCGGCTGGCATACGCTGCGCCGCGCCTGCCCCCAGGGGCTGATCATGGGCGCGCACTCCGCGGGCCGCACGATCGAGGCGGTCAGGCCGAGATGACCGCGGACCTCCCGCTGCCCGATGAGTTCCTGTCGGGCGAGACGGGTCACGTGGCGGGCACGCGCCGCACCCTGTGGCGAAAGACCGGCGACGCTCTGCTCGACCTCCGCGCGCGCCGCCGTGCCCGCGCGCTCGACAGCCTGGCCGACGCCACGCCACGCCGCTCGGTGCTCGCGCTCTCTGTCTACCGGCCGGACAGCGCGCAGATCGAGGCTTCCGTTCGCGTGCTGCAAACGGCGCGGCACGAGCTGCACCTGGCGCTCGGCTCCACCGGCGAGGCGCTGCCGGGCCTCGCCCCCAACACGGTGGCGACGGACCTGTCAGGCGGCAAGTTCCAGAACCTGAACAAGCTGCTCGAGTCGACGGGCCGCCGCAGCTTCGACTGGCTGCTCGTGCTGGACGATGACGTGGACCTGCCACCCCGCTTCCTCGACCGCTTCATCGCCGTCTGCGAGCACTTCGACCTCGAGTTGGCGCAGCCCGCGCAGTCACTCATGAGCCACGCCGCGTGGCGCGTGACCCGCCGCCGCTCTCGCTCGCTCGTGCGCGAGACGCGGTTCGTGGAGATCGGGCCGGCCACCGCGTTCGGCATGCAGGCGATGGCCGCGTTTACGCCGTTCCCCGATCTGCGCTTCGGCTGGGGACTCGACCTGCACTGGGCGGCCGTGGCGGCCGACCGCGGCTGGAAGCTCGGCATCGTGGATGCGCTGCCGATCCGTCACGAGACCTCGCCCGTGGCAACCGCGTACGCGCACGCGGACGCGATCGCAGAGGCTCAGCAGTTCCTCGCCGGCAAGCCGTTCGTGCGGGCCGCCGACGCTCAGGAAACGCGCGTAACGCACAGGAAGCTCGCGCGATGAGGGTGTGCGTGGTGGCCGAGTACTACCCGCGGCGGCGCGACCCGGTGCTGGGCGTGTGGGCGCACCGCCAGGCGCTCGCGGCGCGCGACGCCGGCGCGGAGATCAAGGTGCTGGCGCTCGAGCGGCCCGTCCCCCCTGCGGCGTCGTTCGCCTCAGCGCGGCGCCTGGCGAGCGCGGTGTCCGGCGCCGTGAAGCAGCCGCGGCGCGACACGCTCGACGACCTGGATGTCGAATACGTGCGCTTCGTGTCCCCGCCGCGCGAGCGCAGCTACCCAACCTGGGACCGCTGGGCTCGCGGACCGCTCGCCAAGGCGCTCGGCAAGCTGCACGCCGAGTGGCCGCTCGACCTCGTGCACGCCCACTACGCGCTGCCCGCCGCGGGCGCCGCGCTCTCGTTCACCGAGCAGAAGGGGATCCCGCTGGCCGTATCGGTCCACGGGGGCGACGTGCTCGGCCCGCTCGTGTCGACCCCGCAGGCGCGCGCTCGCGTGGGCGGCGTGCTGCGCCGCGCGAGCCAGGTGCTGTGCAACAGCCAGGACACGCTGATCCGCTGCGCGTCGCTGACAGGCTCGGCCTCGCGGATGGTGGTCGTGCACCTGGGTGCCGAAGCCCCCGAGGAGCTGCCGCCCAAGCACCAGCAGCCCACCATCGCCACGCTCGGTCACGTCGTCGGCCGCAAGCGCCACATAGACGTGATGCATGCGCTCGCCGTTCTGCCACAGGACGTGCGCTGGGTCGTGATCGGCGACGGCCCGGAGCGCGCCGGCCTCGAGAAGCTGGCGGCGCAGCTCGGCCTGAGCGAGCGCATCGACTGGCTCGGCCAGCTCCCGCCGGAGCGAGCCCTCACGGAGCTAGCCCGCTGCCACGTGATGGCGCTGCCGAGCGTGGACGAGGCTTTTGGGGTCGCGTACATCGAAGCGATGGCGTGTGGGGTGCCGGGTGTCGGGTGTCGGGGCGAGGGCGGTCCGGAGGAGATCGCCGCCGCCGGCCCCGGCATGCGACTTGTTCCCCCCCGCGACCCCGATGCGCTGGCGAGTGCGATCAAAGAGCTGCTGGACGATTCAGAGCTGCCACAGCAGGCACGCAAGACCGCCGCCGACCAGTTCTCGTGGGAGGGCTGCGGCCGCGCCACCGTCAGGGCCTACGAGCAGGCCATCGAGGAGGGCCCGCGCTGAAGCCCGCCGCGCTGATCACGAACACGGTCACCGACTACCGCCGCGAGCCCTTCGAGCTGCTGGCGCAGGAGGCGAACGTGGAGGTGCTGGCCTGGGCCGACGGGGAGATCACCCAACGCGAGGCGGCCGCGCGCGTGGCCGAAGGCCGCTACCGGGCGGTCATCTGCGGCCTGGGCGGGCGCGTCGCGCTCCCCGGCAGCTACCTCGGCGCCCGCCGGGCGAAGATCCCGTTCGTGCTCTGGGCGTCGCTGTGGGGCCACCCGCGCACGCCCGCGCACGCCCTGTCCTACCTGCCGCTCCGGCACATCTACCGCCATGCCGACGCCATCGCCACCTACGGCCCGCACGTAAGCGCCTACGTCAGCCAGTTGCGCGGCAACAGCGAAAACGTGTTCGACGCGCCGCAGGCCGTGTCCGCCGAGGAGTTCGGCACGGACATCCCCGACGAGCTGCGCAGACACGCGCGCGTGCACGCGGGCGCGCCCGCGGATGCCGGCTTTCTCGCGCTGTTCGTGGGCCGGCTCGAGAAGGAGAAGGGCGTGCGCGTGCTGCTCGACGCCTGGCGCGAGGCGGACCTTGGCGAGCAGGCCGTTCTTGCGCTGGCGGGCGAAGGACCTCTGCGCGGCGAGCTGGCGCGCGAGCCCGAGAACGTGCAGGCGCTGGGCTTCGTTCCCCGCGACCACCTGCCCGCGCTCTACGCGGCCGCGGACGTGCTCGTGCTGCCCTCGATCCGGACCGAAACTTTCCTCGAGCCCTGGGGGTTGGTCGTAAATGAGGCCATGCACCAGGGAACGCCAGTGATCACGAGCGATGCGGTCGGCGCCGCCCGCGGCGGGCTCGTCCAGGATGGTCGCACCGGCTTGATCGCCCCGCAGGGAGACGCAGGCGCGCTTGCGGCCAGACTGCGCTCTATTGCGCAAAATGCGCAACTGCGCGCCGCTCTGGGAGCGGCGGCACGCCGGGACGTCGCGCGTTTCACGTACCCTGCCTGGGTTACGGGGATGAGGCGGGCGCTCGACGCCGCCGAGAGGACGTAGGAATGGAAATTGCTAGCCTGCGGAGGGAGCGGCCGTCCACGGCTCTTTTTTTCGCGCTGACCCCAGAGGACCGGCGCCGGTTGAAGGGTTGTGTAGAGGGACGCTCCCCTGGGAACCGTTGTTGTTTGTGATGCGTCGAATCCGCGACATCTTCATCTTTCTTGCAGCGACGGTTGGCGTAACCGTCCCGGCTGTGGCGATCGGCATCGCCGCCGGCACCACGATGCTGGCGGCCCCGAGCGTCGCCCAGGCAAGCCCGCAGCAGGTCATTCGCGACTGTGCGCAGGACGGCAAGCTCGACCGCCACTATTCGCTCAGCGATCTCAAGAACGCCGAGAAGAAGCTGCCGACCGACGTCGACGAGTACACGAACTGCCGCGACGTGATCAACCAGGCCGAGGTGCAGGGCTCGGGCGGCAAGTCGAACGGCTCGTCGCACCCCGGCGGTGGCGGCGCAGGCCACGGCGGAGGTGGCGGCGGCGGCACGCCGTCGAACCAGAACGACGTCAATGCTTTGAACAAGGCCAAGAGCGCGAGCGCCAAGCCGCTGACGCTCCACGGCGAGAAGGTCATGCCGGGCCACGGCGGCGTGTTCAAGACGGCGGGCTCGGCGAACAGCCTGCCGGTGCCCGTGCTGCTCGCGCTGATCGCAGTGATCGCCCTCGCGGTGGCAGGCGCCGTAGTGGCGCTGAAGCGCCGCTTCCCCGAGGTATTCGGTGCGGCGCTACGCATCATCCGCCGCTAGCGTCCTAATCGGCGCTGCGCTGGCGGGCGTAGCCTTTGGAGCGAAGGGCGGGTCCAACCTCTCGTCGCTCACCACGGTCGAGATCGCGCTGGTGATCGCCGGCGCGCTGCTCGTGGCCGCGTCTGTGGTTCACGGCCGCAGGGACAAGCTCGACGGCGGCTCCGCGCTGCTGGCCTTCGTCGCGCTCGCCGTGCTCACCACGGTGTCGGTGCTCTGGTCGATCGCGCCGGACCTCACCTGGGTCGAGGCCAACCGCACGCTCACCTACCTCGTGGTGTTCGCGGCGGGAGTGGCGCTCGCGCGGCTCGTGCCGGGCTCATGGAGCGTGCTGCTCAAGGGCGTGATGATCGGCGCGGCCGCCGTGGTGGGCTACGCGCTCGCCTCGCGCGTGTGGCCGAGCACGCTCGCCGCTGACGAGCTGTACGCGCGCATCGGCCAGCCCTACGGCTACTGGAACGCCGTGGGCGTGACCGCCGCGCTCGCGATCCCGCCGGCCGTCTGGCTCGGCGCGCGGCGCTCCGGCCACGCACCCGCGAACGCACTCGCGTACCCGCTGCTCGGCCTGCTCATCGTCGCGCTGTTCCTCAGTTACTCGCGGGGCGCGCTCGCGGCTGTCGTCGTGGCGCTGGCCGTGTGGTTCCTGGTCGTGCCGCTGCGCGTGCGGAGCCTCGCGGTGCTAGGGGTGTCCGTGATCGGCGCGGCGCCCGTGATCGTCTGGGCTCTGAACCGCGACGCGTTCACCAAGGACCTCGTGCCGCTGAGCGTGCGCGAGAGCGCCGCCGGCGAGTTCGGCCTGCTGCTGATCACGATGGTGGTGGTGCTGCTGGCTGCCGGCCTCCTGATCGGCTTCCGGGTGAGCCGAGAGGCGCCCTCGCCGCGCATCCGCCGGCGCGTCGGCCTCGCGGCCGTGGCGTTCGCGTGCCTGATCCCGCTGGTGGCCTTCACCTCGGTCGCCTTCAGCCAGCGAGGGCTGACCGGCACGATCTCCAACCGCTTCCACCAGCTCACGAGCGAGACGGCCGCCACCAGCGGCGGCCCGCAGCGCCTCACCCAGACCTCGTCGTCGCGCGGCCGCTACTGGCGCAACGCGGGGCACATCTTTGCGGCGCACCCCGTCGGCGGCACCGGCGCCGGCACGTTCGGCACCGCGCGACTGCGCTACCGCAAGGACGTGCTGGTGGCGCGGCACGCGCACGGCTTCTTCGCGCAGACGATGGCGGACATGGGCATCGCGGGGCTGCTGGTGGTGCTGGCGTTCGCGGCGGCCTGGCTCGCCGCGGTGTTCCGGACGCTCGGCGGCCGCCTGCGCTTCTGGCGGCCGGGCGGCGCGCCCTGGGACGCCGAGCGCGTGGGCGTGACGGCGCTGGCGCTGTCCGCGCTCGTGTTCGGGCTGCACTCGTCGATCGATTGGACGTGGTTCGTGCCGGGCTGCGCGGTGATGGGCATCTTCGTCGCCGGCTTCGCGGCCGGCCGCGGGCCGCTGCCGGTGCTCGCCGCCGGCGGGACAGCGGTCGCCACCGCGGGACCGTCGCTCCCGCGCAGCGCGCGCGGCTGGTTCGTGCCCAAGGACCCCATGCGCGCGGGCGCCGCCGTGGCCGTTGCGCTCGTGGCGATCCTCTGCGCGTGGGCGATCGACCAGCCCGAGCGCTCTGACTCCGCCACTCGCGATGCGCTCACCTTGGTCTCGCAGGGCAAGTTCCAGGCCGCGCTCAACAAGGCCGATCACGCGCACAACCTCAACCCGCTTTCGCCCAAGCCGCTGCTCGTGCGCGCCGCCGTGCAGGACTCGGCCGGGGATCACAAGGCCGCGCTGACCACGCTCGAGGCCGCGGTGATCGAGCAGCCGAGCAACCCGCAGCTGTGGATGAAGCTGGCCGACTACCAGCTCAACCGCATGCACCAGCCGAACGCCGCGCTGCAGTCGCTGCGCGCGGCGCTCTATCTCGACCCGCTCGAGCAGGCCGCTCAGCAGCAGTTCCTCGAGGCGAGCGCCGCCGCGCGTGGCGTGAAGGTGAAGAAGCACTCGTCGTCCACGGGCACGCCGGGCACCGGCGGCCTCGCGCCCTCGCCGGGCGAGTAGCTCAGCGCCGCGCCGTCGCGAGCAGCGTGCCCTTCTCCCTGCGGATGGAGCGCACGTCGTAGCCCATCTCGCCGAGCAGTCGCACGAGCGAGCGCTTGCTGAAGAAGCGCAGGTGGGGTGAGAACGGGTCGAAGACCGTGTCGAAGCCGCGGATCAGGATCCTGAGGCCCGTGAGCCGCGAGTGCGCGGGCGTCGTGACCGCCAGCGTTCCGCCGGGGCGCAGGACGCGGCGGATCTCGGACACGACGAACTGGACGTCGCGGACGTGCTCGAGCGTCTCGGCGCAGAGCACGAGGTCGAACTGCGAGTCCTCGAGCGGCAGCGGCGCGTCGGGCGTCAGCTCGATGATCTGGGCGTCGGGACCGAGCCGGTCCCGCGCCCGCTTGAGCGCCACCTGCGACACGTCCGACGCGAAGAGCTTGAGCGCGTCGAGCTCGTTCGTAAGCCGGCCGTCGCCGCAGCCGAGGTCGAGCGCCCGCTCGGCCTGACCCAGCGAGCGGACGAACTTGACGATGTGTTCCGGCGGCCGGCCGCCGCCGAATTCCGGCACGAGCTCCCAGAGCTCGTCGTCGTACGCGCTCCCCATTTGGCGGAATCATGCCATTCGTCACCAGTCAACGACATTAGGGAGTAACGGGACTAGACTAGGCAGTGGGATGAACGAGGAACTGATCCCCATTCCCGCCGGTGCCGAGCTGATCGCCGACTTCGTCAACACGAACGAGCTCGACGAGCCCGACGGCGAGAAGCTGCGCGACCCGGATGCCCTCGGCGCATGGCTCGGCGCGCACGATCTGCTGCCCGCCGGCGCGACCGTGGGCGGCGACGACCTGGAGCGGGCGCTACGCGTGCGCGAGGCCCTCCGGAAGCTGCTGCTGGCCAACAACGGGGCGCCCCTCGACCCGGACGCGGTCGGCGAGCTCAACCGGACGGCCGACGAGTCGCGCCTGCGCGTGAGCTTCGATCCGCGCGGCGCCGCCTCGCTCGTGCCTGAGGAGGAGGACGTGCCCGGCGCGCTGTCGCGCATACTCGCTGTGGCCTACACGTCGATGGCCGACGAGAGCTGGAACCGGCTCAAGGCGTGCCGCCTGGACGACTGCCAGTGGGCCTTCTACGACCAGTCGAAGAACCGCTCGCGCACCTGGTGCAGCATGAAGGTCTGCGGCAACCGCGCGAAGGCGCGGGCCTACCGCGAACGCCAGCGGGCGTAGCTCCGCAGCACCGGAATCTTTAAGAACACGTTGCGCAACTTCCTGTTGCCAGAGCGTGTTTTGCGAGGCACATCACGATCTCTGGGAGGGATCAATATGAAGGGACGTAGTACGCGCCTGATTGGGGCGACGGTCGTCTGCGCTGTCCTCGCAGTGGTGTTTGCGGCGACGGCCATGGCGGCCACCATCATCGGAACGCCGCACCGCGACAAGCTCCGCGGGACCAACGAGAACGACACGATCACAGCCCTCGGCGGCCGTGACGTGGTGCGTGCCTTCGGCGGCGACGACAACGTGGCCGGCGGCCGCGGCTTCGACCGCCTGTACGGCGGCGACGGCAACGACACGATGGACGGCGGCGACGGCATCGACTTCGTGTTCGGTGGCGCCGGCGACGACAACCTGTCCGGGGGCCGGGGACTCGACTTCCTCTTCGGCGGCTCGGGCAACGACCAACTGCACGGCAACATCGGCCGTGATCGTCTGTACGGCGGTCCCGGCGACGACGTGCTGACGGGCAATCCGGGCATTGGCCGCGACCGCATGTTCGGCGGCTCGGGCAACGACCAGATCAACGGCGGCAACGGCCGCGACCGTCTGCACGGCGGCGATGGCAACGATGTGATCAACGGCGCCGACGGCCGGGACTGGATGTCCGGCGGCACCGGCGACGACCAGCAGCACGGAGGCAATGGCAACGACGTGATCTTCGCCAACCAGGGCGTGGACGAGACCTGGGGCGACGACGGCAACGACAACCTCTGGGCGCTCTCACGTAAGGACGTGACCGGCCCGAACGACACAACGGGCGACACCCTGCACGGCGGCAACGGCAACGACACGTTCCACGTCCGCGACGGCGAGCAGGACAACATCGACTGCGGCCCTGGCTTCGACCGCGTGCTGGCCGACTTCCAGGACGTGATCGTGGACGCCACGCCCACCAACCCGAACGGCTCCTGCGAGCGGGTCATCCGCAAGGTGCCGAACTCGACGGATCAGAACGAGGAGAACAAGTTCCAGAATCCGTCGGAGGACCACCGCACGCACTGAGATCCACTACCTCTGGTGTGCGAGTGAAAAGGGCCCCGCGTTCGCGGGGCCCTTTTCGTTTGGCGGTTCGCTGTTGGCAGTTGGCAGAGCTAGAGCTCGCCCGGCAGCAGCGAGAACATCGTGATGTCGGTGCGTTTGCCCTTCATCTCGGTGAACGAGCGCAGCAGGCCTTCGCGCGTGAACCCGGCCCGCTCCGCCACGCGCTCCGACGCCGTGTTGCCAGGCAGGGTGTGGAGCTGGATGCGAGCGAGCGAGAACTCGTCAAACGCCCAGCGGCACATGAGCCGCACGGCGCGAGTGGCGGCGCCGCGGCCGCGGGCGTGAGAACCGAGCCAGTAGCCGACCTCGCCGACGCCGGGCGCCGGGAGCCGCAGGCCGATGGCTCCGAGGAGCTCTCCGCTCTCGGCGTCCACAATGACGCGGGCCATCTCCGCGCGCTCGCCGGCCAGCGTCTCGCGGATGAACGTCCGTGCGTCTTCCTCGCTGTACGGCGAAGGGACGTTGGTCCAGCGCGGGATCTCGGGGTCCTGGCAGATCTCCGCGACGGCC
>Ga0207657_10004172_pt1 | contig 15315 bp, 13 predicted proteins | sample KBSC33metaG_FD_184316 | JGI IMG/M metagenome (GOLD analysis project Ga0207657, IMG submission 184316) | Corn rhizosphere microbial communities from Kellogg Biological Station, Michigan, USA - KBS C3-3 metaG (SPAdes) (version 2) | ecosystem: Host-associated > Plants > Roots > Rhizosphere > Soil ... | reverse complement strand
TCCATCAAATGGCTCTGGCGCAGTTGGTTTATCCGGGAGCCGTTCACACAAGATTTCACCATTCTTTAGGCGCCTATCATTTAATGTGCAATGCTATTCATGAATTAAAAAGCAAAGGAATATTAATTACCAGGGAAGAAGAGCAGGCTGTCAAGGTTGCAATTTTGCTCCATGATATTGGGCACGGCCCTTACTCTCACGCCTTAGAACATGTCTTAATAAAAACGGTAAGCCACGAAGAAATTTCTTTATTGCTAATGCAAAAAATGAATAAGGAATTCGACGGGAAAATGCAGATGGCAATTGATATCTTTAGAAATAACTACTCAAAAAAATTTCTTCATCAGTTGGTTAGCGGACAGTTGGATGTTGACCGTATGGACTACCTGATTCGTGACAGCTTTTTTACTGGTGTAAGTGAAGGGGTAATCGGATACGACAGAATCATAAAAATGCTTACAGTTTGTGATGGAGAATTGATGATAGAGGAAAAAGGTATTAATTCTATCGAGAAGTTTTTGATCTCACGCCGGTTCATGTATTGGCAGGTGTATCTCCATAAAACGGTTTTGTGTGCAGAAAAAATACTTGTAAAAATCATTCAACGCGCCCGTCATATACAAGCGCAATCGCCCTCACCTGTTTTTAATATTTTCCTGAATGAAGCATACGAAAGTGCGAAGATTGAAGATTATCTTGATGAATTTTGCAAGCTTGATGACTACGATATTATGTATTCTATCAAATCATGGACAAATCATCCGGATAAAATTTTATCTTTACTTTGTAAAAGTATTATCAACCGGCATTTACTTAAAATAATATATTCAGCTCACGAAATACCCGGGGAATTAATAAATGGGAAAAAAGATATTGCAATAAAATACCTGAAAATAAACAACGAAGAAGTTGACTATATAGTTTTTACCGGTGAAACAGAAAATAAAACCTACAATAATAAAACAGAACATATTAATATTCTATTTAAAACGGGCGATATAAAAGATATTTCAGAAGTAGATAATGCCCTTATCAATCAAAGTTTATTTGACTCTGTGAAAAAATTTTACATTTGTTTTATTAATATGGATATCACATTATAGCTTAATTTTATTTTTTTTAAAATTTGATCATTTACAATGGAGTTTACTGCAAAGCAAATCGCGGAAAAAATTGAAGGGAAAATTGAAGGAGACCCTGATGTAAAGGTATCTTCCTTTGGGAAGCTTGAAGAAGCCATTGAAGGCCAATTGGCATTTTTGGCGAATCCAAAATACGAAGAATTTTTATACACTACTAAGGCATCTGTCATTATTATCAATGCTTCTCTATCGGTAGAAAAAAAATTGAATGCCACACTTATCCGTGTTTCAGATGCTTACTCTTCCTTCGCTGCCATTTTAACAGCTTATTCACAAATGGAAAAAGCAAATCTGACAGGAATACAAGAGCCATCATACATTTCACCGGCAGTGACTATGGGCAAAAATATATTTGTAGGTGCTTTTACATACATTGGCAATAATGTTATCATTGGAAACAATGTAAAACTTTATCCTCAAGTATTTTTAGGAGATAATGTCATCATTGGGAACGATTCTATAATATATCCTGGTGTAAAAATTCATCACGATTGCGTGGTAGGAAAAAATGTTTCTTTACATGCAGGATGTGTTATCGGTGGTGATGGGTTTGGTTTTGCGCCGCAGTCTGATGGAAGCTTTACCAAAGTACCGCAAATAGGTAATGTAGTAATAGAAGATAATGTGGAAATAGGCGCCAACACTACGATTGACAGAGCAACTATAGGTTCTACTTTTATTAAGGCTGGAGCCAAATTGGATAATCTGATTCAAATAGCTCATAACGTTGAAATAGGAAACAACACTGTGATTGCAGCTCAATCCGGTGTTAGCGGAAGTACTAAAATCGGCAAAAATGTAATGATTGGGGGCCAGGCAGGAGTGGTGGGACATCTCCAAATTGCTGATGGCAGTAAAATTAACGCACAAAGCGGGGTAGCTAAATCCATAAAAACTCCTAACACTTCTGTAACCGGCTCTCCGGCTTTTGATTACGGGCATGCGCTTCGCAGCCAGATATTAAGCAGGAACCTTCCTGAAATGGAAAAGAGAATTAAAGAATTGGAGCAAATGATGGAACAGTTAAAAGCCGAAAAAGTTACACAATGATTTGATAGCATTTCAAGCCTCCCGATAAAAATTTTAAAATTTCCAACATTCCCTTTATAATTTAAAGAATTTCTTTTCATACTTTCGTGCCCATGGAGAATCGTACCAATCCTAAGGAGAAGTTTTTTCAACACACCATTAAGAATACTGTCGCTATCTCCGGCGCTGGAATTCATACGGGAAAGTCAGTTACTATTCATATAAAGCCGGCCGAGCCTAATACAGGCATCAACTTTCAAAGAATCGACCTGCCGGGAAAGCCTGTTGTGAAGGCTGATGTTGATAACGTAATCGAAACCAACAGGAGCACCGCGATTGAAGCTAATGGCGCCAGAATTGGAACCATTGAACATTTGATGGCTGCATTAATGGGAATGCAAATTGATAATGCTCTTATAGAAATTGACGGAGATGAAGTACCCATCCTCGACGGAAGTTCCGAGGTGTTTATTGACCATCTTTCTGAAGCAGGAGTCCAGAAACAAGATGCTGAAAAAGTGTATTACAAAATTCAACATAATATATCGTATATAGATGAAGAGAAAAAAGTGGAAATGGTTGCGTTACCCTTTGATGGATATAGAATTAATACTTTGATAGATTTCAACTCGCCAATTTTGGGAACGCAACATGCGGATTTACGTGATATTAAAGATTTCAGGAGTATGATAGCGCCCAGCCGTACATTTTGCTTTTTTCACGAGTTAGAACAACTTATAGCCAATGATCTTATAAAAGGTGGCGATATTAATAATGCTATTGTGGTTGTAGATAAACCCGTAAATGAAGAACAGGTAAAAAGAATTTCAAAAGTATTTCACAAAGATGATGTAAAAGTAAGTGAAGCAGGTATTTTAAATAATCTAACCCTTCGTTTTCCAAACGAACCCGCCAGACATAAATTGTTGGATGTAGTGGGCGATCTGGCTTTAGTGGGTTTCCCTTTTAATGCACATATCATTGCCAACAGACCCGGGCATGCCTCGAATATTAAATTTGCAAAAAAGATTAAAGAACACATTAAGAAGTTCAAATACCGGCAGGACATTCCTAAATACGACCCAACTATTCCCCCATTACTTGATATTCAGGAGATAGAAAAAACATTACCACACAGATATCCATTTTTACTGGTTGATAAAATAATTGAACTTTCTGATACCCATGTTGTCGCCATAAAAAATGTTACTTATAATGAGCCATTTTTTCAAGGACATTTCCCTGGAAATTCTGTAATGCCTGGAGTTCTGTTAGCCGAAGCTCTTGCTCAAACAGGAGGTTTTATTGCTATTCCCAGAAATACAAAAGACAAATATGACACCTATTTTCTTAAGATAGATAATTGTAAATTCAAGCAAAAAGTAGTTCCTGGCGACACATTGATTTTAAAAATGGAACTTTTACATCCCATAAGACGTGGCATTTGTGAAATGAAAGGCACTGTATATGTGGGGGATAAAATAGTCACAGAAGCAGTTTTAGTTGCACAAATTGTTAAACGCCCTAATTCGTAGTATGATAAGTCCTTTAGCACATATACACCCGGATGCTCAATTAGGAAAAGATGTTATTATAGACCCGTTTGTGGTAATTGAAGATGATGTTATTATTGGAGATGGCACCCATTTAATGTCGCATACAGTCATAATGAAAAATGTGAGAATTGGTAAATCATGCCAGGTCTTCCCTGGGGCGGTAATCGGCGCTATTCCTCAAGATCTCAAATTTGAAGGGGAAAAAACGACTGTAGAAATTGGAGACTACACCACTATAAGAGAGTGTGTAACAGTAAACCGGGGTACAAAAGATAAATGGAAAACTGTAGTTGGAAACAATTGCTTACTTATGGCGTATTCCCACATTGCTCACGATTGCTGTCTAGGCGATCATGTAATTATTGCTAATTCTGTACAGCTAGCCGGACATGTAGAAATTGGAGACTATGCAATAATCGGAGGCAATGCAGCGGCCATTCAGTTTTCAAAAATCGGGGCACACACTTACATAGCCGGAGGCACAGAAGTAATAAAGGATGTGCCGCCATACATAAAAGCGGGACGTTCTCCATTAAGCTATGTGGGAATTAATTCAGTTGGCCTGCAAAGAAGAGGTTTTAGTTCGGAAAAAATAAACAGTATAACTGAAATTTACAGAAACATATATCTAAGGGGATTAAACATTTCACAGGCCACACAATTCATAGAAAAAGAGCTTCCCGAATCTAAAGAAAAAACTGAGATTCTCAAATTTATAAAAGACAGTAAGCGCGGCATTCTTAAAGTATCTTCCAAAGAGAATACGAATGAGGATTGATCTAACGACAATAGGTAAACGCTTTAACAGGGATTGGATTTTTAGAAACCTGAATTTCACGTTCGATACAGGTAACCACTACGCAATAACCGGACCCAATGGTTCAGGTAAATCCACATTATTACAAATCATCTCAGGATCAACTATTTTTAACGAAGGAAGTATCAGCTATTTTGAAAACAACGAGCCCTTTCCTTCTGAAAAAATTTTCCAAAAAATGTCTCTTGCTGCTCCTTATCTCGATTTGGTAGAAGAAATGACATTAGTCGAATTTTTTTCTTTTCACCATAATATGAAAGGCTGGTTAAATTCATTAAATACTGAAGAAATTATTATTTTATCGTCTCTCGAAAATGCAGCCCATAAACAAATCCGATATTATAGCAGCGGCATGAAACAAAGAGTCAAACTTGCGCAGGCCATTTTTAGTAATGTCCCCATCGTTTTGTTAGACGAACCACTTACCAATCTTGATGAAGCAGGAGTTTTATTATACCATACTTTAATAGAAAAATACTGCAGCAACCGCTTGCTTATTGTCAGCAGCAACGATAAAAAAGAATATTCTTTTTGCGATAAGATAATTAATATAACAGATTACAAATAGAATTTTTACCAGGAAAACACAAAAGGTTTTCAATAACTTTTTTGTAAAAAGAGATACTGGAAACAGTAAACAAACAATTAATCACAATTTCTATCTCGGGATGAAACAGATAAGTGGAATCAGTTAATTGTCACTTTTTATATTAAAATCGAAGTCTTTTTTCCATGATAAAATGCGGAATAGAAACTTCAATAAATTCCGAACCGATAACAGTATATCCTAATTTTTCATAAAAACCGATAGCAGTCTTGCGGGCATGCATTACCATTTTTTTGTAGCCATTATCACGGGCTATATTTTCTGCGAAATTCATCATACTGGCGCCTATTCCTTTTCCCTGCAAATTATCCTGAACAGCCATCTGGCGCAATCTTACACGTTCTTTATCAATCCTCGTAAGAAGGCAGCAACCTAACATTTTATCTTCTTCAAACGCTCCTATAAGAATATCATTTTTCTCTTTATTTAATTCTTCTTTATCAAAAGCCAGGTGTAAAGGTTTACGCAGAATTTCATTACGTAATTTTATCATTTGGTCGTACTCTTTACTTGCAAAATCTATTTGTTTTATAGGCATAAAAGTGAATCTGGATAATTATACTTTAGAAAATTAAAAATACGAATTTTAAAATTCAATCAGGCAAGCTCAAAAGAAATTAAAGGAAGTTAACAACTCGTAAAGAAATTAGATTTCCCCAAATTAAGGATATAGGAATTAGAAAGTGATATTAAAGAACCTGGGTAATTAAAAAATTAAACACAAATTTTTGATGAAAAAATGCTTTTCAAATAGTTATTATTTTTTTTTATCACAAAAAGTATATTTTTGTGGCCACTATTAACTAAACCTTACAATCATGCAAGACGTTGCAACAAGAGTTAAAAAAATCATTGTTGACAAGTTAGGTGTCGACGAAGCGGAAGTAACACCCGAAGCTTCATTCACTAACGACCTGGGTGCCGACAGTTTGGACACCGTAGAATTAATTATGGAATTTGAAAAGGAATTCAATATTTCTATTCCTGATGAACAAGCCGAAACCATCACTACCGTTGGCCAGGCAGTAGCATACCTCGAGGAACATGCTAAGTAACCATCTTTTTTAACTTTGCAGGTAAGCTTATGGAAATAAAAAGAGTAGTAGTAACTGGATTGGGAGCCATAACTCCTTTAGGTAAAAGTGTTCCCGAATACTGGGAAGGCTTGTCTAATGGGGTTTCCGGCGCTGATTATATTCAGCAATTTGATTGCACGAAATTTAAAACCAGGTTTGCCTGTGAGGTTAAAGATTTTGACCCCCTTAATTATTTTGACAGAAAAGAAGCCCGTAAAATAGACAGGTTTACCCAATTATCCCTGATAGCGAGTGACGAAGCTGTAAAGGATGCCGGAATATCAAAAGAGAATGTAAATCCGGATAGAGTAGGTGTTATTTTTGGCAGCGGTATTGGCGGTATCACCACATTCCAGGACGATGTAATCGAATTTGCCCGCGGCGATGGTACTCCAAGGTTCAATCCATTCTTTATCCCCAAAATGATTTTGGATATTGCAGCGGGGCAAATTTCAATGCGTTATGGATTTCGAGGTCCTAATTTTGCAGTAGTGAGTGCTTGCGCAAGCAGTACCAACGCGATAATTGACGCTTATGACAATATCAGATTGAACAAAGCAGACATAGTTCTCACAGGAGGTAGCGAAGCCGTTATTTCAGAATCAGGAGTTGGCGGCTTTAATGCTATGAAAGCGCTCAGCGAAAGAAACGATGACCCCAAAACCGCATCACGCCCATTTGACAGAGACAGGGATGGTTTTGTAATGGGTGAAGCTGCCGGAGTTCTGGTCCTTGAAGAGTTAGAACATGCAAAAGCAAGAGGCGCTAAAATATATTGTGAGATCGCCGGAGGTGGAGCATCAGCAGATGCCTACCACATTACCGCACCCCACCCCGAGGGATTAGGCGCTAAAAACGTAATGCATGCAGCACTAAAGGAGTCTGGTCTTAGTCCCAAAGATATCGATTACATAAATGTACATGGTACTTCTACACCATTAGGTGATATAGCAGAAACAAAAGCAATTTTAAATGTTTTTGGTGATAATGTATATGATTTAAACATCAGTTCCACCAAATCAATGACAGGACACTGCCTTGGTGCTGCAGGAGTGATGGAGGCGTTGGCCTGTATCCTCGCAGTTACAAAAAATATAATTCCCCCAACTATCAATCACTTCAATGATGATCCTGAACTTGATCCAAAATTGAATTTCACTTTCAACGTGGCCCAGGAAAGGGAAGTAAATGCTGCCATGAGCAATACTTTCGGATTCGGAGGTCATAATGCTTCTATAATTGTCAAAAAATACAAGCCATAGATTGAGGATTATCTCCAAATATTCTAACGCAATTATTTTTTTTCCAAAAAGTATTTTTGATATTATTTGTTTTTAGACTGAGAGATCAACAAAAAAATCCCAAGTAAATTTTTAATTTTTCGACAACTAATTATATCCAAATAGCAATTTTCGAGCTGAAATAAGCTGTAAATTCTATATGGTGTTTTTGATTTTTGCAATTATTCCCGGAATGAATTTTCATTTTTTATTTTTATTTGTGAGTTAATAGCGTAACAATCAATTCATTTCTATACAATTTTATTATCTTCGTTAATTAGCGGGTTGTATATCACAATCTGTGAATAAAATGTGGTCTATAGATTATGAACCGAATTAAATCATTAAAAAACAATGGAACAACTTCTCCCAATAATAGTGGGTGTCATCGCATTAATTGCCGGCATCATACTGGGTAAAATATTATTTGCAAAAAACACAAAACAATTATTAGAAACTGCAGAAAATCAAGCAAAACAAATAATTTCCGATGCACAGTCAAAAGCAGAAACTTTAAAGAAAGAGAAACAACTGGAAGCAAAGGAGCATTTTGTGCAACTTAAATCAGAACATGATAAAGCTGTTCTGCAAAGAAATCAAAAAATAGTAGATGCGGAAAACCGCATAAAACAAAAAGAACAGGCAATCAATCAAAAGGATCAGAATGTCGAGCGCCTTATAAAGGAAAACGAGACAATCAAGCAAAATCTCAATCGCCAGATTGAAGTTGTAAATATAAAAAGAACAGAGCTCGAGAAGCACCAGGAAGAACATATTAAAAGGCTTGAGAAAGTTTCGGGGCTTTCTGCAGAAGAAGCAAAAGCTCAGTTAATTGAGACATTGAAAAATGAAGCCAATTCACAGGCGCTTAGTATCCAACAGGAAATTGTAGATGATGCAAAATTAAGAGCCAATAAAGAAGCGCGAAAAATAATCATTCAAACGATACAACGCACCGCGGCTGAGCAGGCTATAGAAAATTCGATAACTGTTTTTAACCTTGAAAGCGACGAAATCAAGGGATCTATTATTGGACGGGAAGGAAGAAACATCCGGGCCATAGAAGCTGCAACTGGCGTAGATCTTATAGTTGATGACACCCCTGAGGCTATTATTCTTTCTTGTTTCGATCCTTTGCGCAGGGAGATTGCACGGCTTTCTTTACAAAGGCTGGTTACCGATGGGCGCATTCACCCCGCAAGAATCGAAGAAGTAGTAGAAAAAACCCGTAAACAAATTGAAGACCAGATAATGGAGATTGGCGAAAGAACGGTAATTGAATTGGGTATTCATGGCCTTCACAAAGAGTTGGTAAGATTAGTTGGCAAAATGCGTTTTAGATCTTCTTACGGTCAAAACCTTTTGATGCATAGCCGCGAAGTCGCCAATCTCTGTGGAATAATGGCAGCGGAATTAGGCATGAATTCAAAATTAGCAAAAAGAGCCGGTTTACTCCACGATATTGGGAAGGTACCTGATGAGGAAACCGAATTAAGCCATGCACTGCTCGGTATGAAGTTGGCGGAAAAATATGGAGAAAATCCTGCAGTTTGCAATGCAATAGGAGCCCATCACGATGAAGTAGAGATGCAATATGTAATTTCTCCCGTTGTACAGGCCTGTGATTCTATGAGTGGCGCAAGACCAGGCGCCCGCAGGGAAATCATGCAACAATACTTGCAAAGAATAAAAGACCTTGAGAACTTGGCGCTGACTTACCAGGGTGTAGAGAAAGCCTATGCGATACAGGCTGGCCGCGAACTACGGGTAATCGTAGAGTCTGAAAAAGTAAGCGACAGCGATAGCGATAAGCTAAGTTTTGAAATCGCGCAAAAGATTCAGACAGAAATGGTTTATCCGGGGCAGATAAAAGTTACCGTAATCAGAGAAAAAAGAGCAGTAAATGTGGCGAGGTAAATTGGGTTATTGGTTAATTAGTTTATTGGGTTATCGGTTAATTCAGAATCCCGGTTATTTGTTGGTTTGCTGTACAGTGACCGAATAATTTATTAATGCAATAATTTTAGTGATGGGTTAATAGGTTTATTTGTTTATTAGTTTTGTAGTAATTTCAACTTATAGATAGAACAATCGAACAATTTAACAACCGAACAATTCAGCAATAAATTGATAAAACAATAAATCATCGAAACAATGCGGGGTTTTATTAAAATTGCCTTACATTTGCAATCCTAAAATTAAAAGCCATGAATGCTGTTGCATTTGTTCACGATCAGTTGACTAAAAAGAACGAATTACCCAAATTTAAAGCGGGTGATAATATTACTGTAAACTATAAAATACAGGAAGGTAATAAAGAAAGAATACAAAGCTTTAAAGGTGATGTTGTAAAACGTCAGGGAGAGGGCGGTACTGCCACGTTTACAGTACGCAAGATCAGCGATGGCGTTGGGGTAGAACGTTTATTCCCTGTTTATTCACCTAATATAGAAAGCATTAAGCTTCATAAAGTAGGAAGGGTTCGGCGTTCTAAATTATATTTTTTACGTGACCGAAGCGGAAAAAGCGCAAGGATTAAAGAAAAGAGAATTAAATAAAACTTATCACTTATTTTTAAAACCGGAAATTTTTGATTTCCGGTTTTTTTATATATTTTGTTCTCAAATAAATCTATTCCCATAGAATAAAGGCTACTTCACCATTTTTCAGGTAATGAAAAATAAATATTTAATAGCAATTCTGTTTTCAATTTTAATGATTTCCTGCACAAGAGGAATTACCCCCTATCAGGCAGCTCATGGTAAGGCAAAATGTGGACGATATCTGAAATAATTTAGGATGTTTCTATTTCATGAAAAGGTATCGGGTAATTAATTAGGTAATATTAATGACCTATCTTTGCAATCTAATACAATCTTAAATGACAATTTTATTATTCAAATCCCAATTTTTATTCGCAATGCCAGGCGGCACTGAATGGATTCTAATTCTTTTGGTAGTGCTTTTATTTTTTGGAGGCAAAAAAATTCCTGACTTAATGCGGGGAATTGGTAAAGGCGTAAAAGAATTTAATGATGCCAAAGATAGTATGAAAGGTGAAATAGATGCGGGTATGAAAGAAAAACAGACCGCCCCTGCCCCTAAAAAAAGTGAAGTAACCAAATAACAAAAATATAAGTTTCACCGCAGCAGGTTGAGATGTGCATTCAAAATTGGATGAGCATCTGAACCTTTTTTATTAAATTGAAATTCATTGTATTCTTATAAAAATATTTCAAGCTACCATCAACAATTAAACGAACACAAGATTTCTTGCCTGGAAGTAGTTGATAATTATTTGCAGAAAATAAAAGACAGCCAACGTCTTAATGCATTCATTGAAGTTTATGACAATGAATGCCGGGAACGTGCAAAGTTCCTGGATGAAAAAAGAAATTCCGGAAAAAAATCAGGAAAATTACATGGAGTAGTAATAGCACTTAAAGATGTTATTTGTTTTAGCGAACATACAATAAGCGCTGCATCTAAAATGCTAAAGGGGTTTATCTCAATTTATAATTCAACTGCAGTTGAAAGACTATTGAACGAAGATGCTATTATCATTGGCAATTGCAATTGCGATGAATTTGCTATGGGAAGCACCAATGAAAATTCAGTTTATGGAAGAGTAAAAAACGCTTTAGACGAAACTAAAGTTTCAGGAGGTTCTTCCGGTGGTTCCGCAGTTGCTGTTCAGGCAGGTTTGTGTATGGTAAGTTTAGGAAGTGATACCGGAGGCTCTGTGAGGCAACCAGCAGACTTCTGTGGAATCGTGGGAATGAAGCCGTCTTATGGCGCCATTTCAAGGCATGGGCTGATTGCTTATGCTTCTTCGTTTGATCAAATAGGCATATTTGCAAATAATGTAGAAGATGTGGCAACAGTGTTGGAGGTTATAAGTGGCCCGGATAAATTTGACAGCACAGTAAACCAACAAAAAACTTCAAATTTCATTTTAAATCATAAGGATGAAAAGAATAAATCAAATACCTACAGAATTGCTTTATTCAAAAACGCAATGAACCATGAAAGCCTTGATCAGGAAATAAAAACAAGCATCTACAAATTAGGAGAGGATTTAAAAAATGATGGAAACGTTGTTGAAGAAATAAATTTTGATTTGATAGATTATATTGTACCTGCATATTATATATTAACGACAGCAGAAGCTTCGTCTAACCTTTCCCGTTATGATGGAATAAGATATGGATACCGAAGTTCAGGTAATGAAACAGATCTCACTACTTTCTATAAAAAAAACAGGGGAAATGGATTTGGTAAAGAAGTAAAAAAAAGGATAATGCTGGGCACCTTTGTTTTAAGCGAAGGATATTATGATGCTTATTTTACAAAAGCCCAGCAAGTAAGAAATTTATTAGTTTCACTTACAAAAGAAATCTTTAGCCAATTTGATGCAATACTATTGCCAACAGTTCCATCTACGGCGTTCACTGCAGGAAGTATGGAGCATGATCCGATAGCTATGTATTTAGCAGATATCTACACTGTATATGCCAATCTCACTGGTATTCCCGGCATATCGGTACCGCTTTTTAAACACTCCAACAATATGCCCTTTGGTGTACAATTACTTACTAACAAATATAATGAGCTAACTTTATTGGAACTGTCCGAAATGCTTTTAAGAAATTATAAACGCTATTAGTAAAATGAAAAAATGTTTTCTTTTATTATTATGCTTTCTTTTTTTTCAAATGCGTAACGTAACCTTCTGCCAAACCTCTGCTTCAATAAGTGATAGTATTCGACAAAAAGCAGATACTACCAGTAAAGTGGAAGACAAAGTGATTGACGAAGTGATCGAATCTGATAAACCAATAAAAAAAGAAAGAGCGCAATACCTGAGCCAGGTAACTCAATACGGCTTTAAAGATCTGTTCAAAAACTATTCGTACAATAGCACTATTCCCTACTCTTCGCAGGTAAATCCGCATGCAGAAAAATACATGCAGGATTATTTAACTTCACACGAAAGTTATTTACAGAAATTAAAAAAAACATCCGTTCCCTATTTCAATTTTATTGATGGAATTCTCACAAAATATGGATTACCGAGAGAGTTAAAATACCTTGCGGTGATAGAAAGTGATCTAAAAACTAATGCATTATCCTCCGCCGGCGCAAGGGGGCCGTGGCAATTTATGACCTATACAGCGAAAGATTATGGATTAATAGTAAATCAACAGCAAGACGACAGAACCGATTATTATAAAAGCACCAATGCCGCAGCAAAATATTTATTATACCTATATAAAAATCTCAAAGATTGGCTGCTGGTAATAGCTGCCTATAATGGAGGACCGGGAAAAGTTTACAGCGCGATTAAAAAAAGTGGCAGCCGTAATTTCTGGAAGCTGCAATATTATTTACCCGAAGAGTCACGCAATCATGTTAAAAAATTTATAGCCACACATTATATTATGGAAACGGGAAATAGTAATGAGAATATAGCTGATTCAAAATTTAATTACTCCAGTCTTAATAGCGATGATAGCAGTTATCGAATCCCTCAACTTACTTCAACCGAAAAGAAAAACTTAGATTCAATAAAGGTTTCAGGAAGGTACCGTGCGGAAGTAATTGCAAAAAATATATCTATGGATATCGGCGACTTTAACAGGTATAATCCCGGATTTGACAACACACTTGCCACAGGTTCAACCTATAATTTGCAATTGCCAGATGATAAGATGAAAGAGTTTTACAATAAAAAATATGAAATTTTAAATGAGAGTGTAGATCAACTTTTAAAAAGTGTAAATATCAATTCCAAAAATAAAAATGGCCAGAAGTATATCGTAGATAAAAAGAAATGATTCTAATCATCAAACGCTGCCTCAGTAAGCAAACAAATATATAGAAATTGTCTTTTTATTTCATTTCAATCAATTATTGAAAACAGTTCCAAATTTTATTTTATATATGATTTATTGTAAGCAAACCATAATTTATTATCTTGCAATTCTATGTTAACTGAATCAAATTGAGCAGCACAATTTCTACAACTAATAAGCCAGTTATTGGATTTTCTTCCGGAGATACCAATGGTATTGGGCTGGAAATCATTATAAAATCTCTTTCTGATAGCCGAATCCTGGATTTTTGTACTCCCGTTGTTTTTGCAAGCAATAAGGTTATTAATTTTTACAGAAAAGGCTTTCCTGAAATCAATTTCAACTTTACCAGTTTAAAAGATTTTAATAAGATAAATCCTAAACAGGTTAATGTCTTTAATTGCTGGGAAGAGGAAATTGTAATTAATCCGGGCGAATTAAATGAAACAGGCGGTGCTTATGCCATCAAAAGCCTTAAGGCAGCAACCCAGGCGCTCAAAGAGGAAAAAATAAATGCGTTGGTGACCGGGCCAATACATAAAAAAAATGTCCATAGTTCCGATTTTCCTTACACAGGCCATACCCCTTTTTTTAAAGATTTTTTCGGGCAAAAAGATGTTTTGATGTTGCTGGCAGCGGGTGACTTCAGGGTAGGCTTAGTAACAGAGCATGTAGCAGTAAAAGATATATCCCAATACATTACAAGAGAAAATATTTTAAGTAAATTAAACATTCTGCACGCTTCGCTTAAAAGAGATTTTAATATAGACAAACCTAAAATTGCTGTACTTGCTTTGAACCCACATGCAGGAGATGAAGGTTTGATAGGTTCGGAAGAAGAAGAAATAATCAGGCCTGCAGTTAAAGAAGCTAAGCATCATAATATGATTGTTATGGGGCCTTACAGTGCGGATGCTTTTTTTGCCCGTGGTTACCAACATAAATTTGACGCTGTATTGGCCATGTATCACGATCAAGGGTTAATCCCCTTAAAGTCTCTTACATCCGGAGAAGGCATTAATTTCACAGCAGGCTTACCTTTTATCCGCACGAGCCCTGACCACGGTACTGCATTTGATATTGCCGGCAAAAATAAAGCAGATCCATCCTCATTTCTCTCCGCAATATTTGGTGCTTTAGATATTTTAAAAAATCAATTTTCCTATGATGACAACAGAAAAAATCCCATGAAAAAACTTGGCACTGCAGTTGTGCTGGGAAATTCAGACGAGAAAATCTCAGAATAATAGATAAATAAAATAAGTAACAACTATTTTGCGTTAGTAAAACATTAGTTTTTAAATTTTGGATTCAAACTAAGTTATATTTTTGTAAAGAATTTTACTTTTAACTCACATTCATGAATAACATCTTTTTAAGTGGCGGATTGGCTTTCATGATTACGTTTTTTTCAATCCCGGTAATAATTGAAGTAGCAAAAGATAAAAAACTATTTGACGAACCTGGGGGAAGAAAAGTACACAAGGCAGTAATTCCAACACTTGGAGGACTGGGAATATTTGCCGGATTTATAATCGCAACACTCCTGGGTGTGCCACCTTCCGGAATTTCGGTATTACAATATTTCATGGCAGCGATTATGATCATTTTTTTTATGGGTATAAAAGATGATATCCTCATTCTTACAGCTTCTAAAAAGTTTGTTGGACAGTTATTAGCCGCATGCATACTAATAAAATTTGGCGGGATTCAAATTACAAATATGTATGGGTTTTTGGGATTGCATGCGATATCTCCTACGGCAAGTTTCCTTCTTTCTTTATTTACTATAGTTGTAATTACCAACTCTTTCAATCTCATAGATGGCGTGGATGGACTTGCAGGAAGCCTCGGAGTGCTTACCTCTGCTATATTTGGCATCTATTTTTATTTAACAGGACAGGTTTTATATACAATAATGGCAGTGTCATTGGCAGGCAGCCTTATAGCCTT
>Ga0207657_10004169_pt1 | contig 15323 bp, 12 predicted proteins | sample KBSC33metaG_FD_184316 | JGI IMG/M metagenome (GOLD analysis project Ga0207657, IMG submission 184316) | Corn rhizosphere microbial communities from Kellogg Biological Station, Michigan, USA - KBS C3-3 metaG (SPAdes) (version 2) | ecosystem: Host-associated > Plants > Roots > Rhizosphere > Soil ... | reverse complement strand
GCGGTTGCGCGGCGTCCACGTCGTGCCGTCGTCGGTCGTCTCGAAGAGGCTGTTGCCCTGCACGATCGCCCACACGCGATTCGGATCGTCCTCGTCGGCAGTGATTGCGGAGATGCCGAGGTGGCCGGGCGGCTGGTTGGCGGGATCGTCCCAGCCTTCCTTGCCGGGCTGCCCGTCGAGCATCGAGTAGGGCGACCACGTCGCTCCGTCGTCGCGGCTCTGGAAGATGCCGGGCGCCTCGACGCCGACGAGCACACGGCCGTGCGCGGCCGAGACGCTCGAGACCTTCGACATCCGCCGTCCGTCCTCGTAGGCGAGGCCTTCGCTCGACTGCGTCCACGTCTCACCAAGGTCGGGGCTGCGCCAGATCGATGAGCCGTGCCACTCGCTCGCCGCCGCGGCGTAGATCACGCCCGATCCCTTGTCGAAGACGGCGTGGTAGATGGGCCAGCCCTCGCAGTAGGCCCCGCGCATCGACCATTTCTGGCGGTCGGCGTCGCTTTCGAGCACGAACAAGCCCTTGCGGGTCCCGACCAGCAATACCGTTCTTGACACCTTGCTTCACCTCCGGCAGACGACGGGATCAGTCTCTCATTCGACTCCCGTCGTTGCCGAAACTCATCGGTGGCCGGGCGGAGCCAGGAGGGGAGCCCAGCGCTCCTCGAGTCGGGTCACCTTCCAGACGACCGCCGAGGTCGCCCAGGTGACGACGAACAGTCCGGCGATCCCGTAGCCCAGGGTGTTGAAGTTCAGCGCCTCGATGCCGGGAGCGCCGAGTACCTGCAGCAGTTCGACACTGCCGACGCCGAGTGCCACGACGACCGAGAGCGTCGTGACGGTGATGTTGTAGTAGACCTTCCGCACCGGGTTCGAGAACGCCCACGTGTAGGCGTGGCTCATGAACGCGCCGTCGGCTGTGTCCATCAGCGACATCCCGGCCGCGAACAGCAGCGGGAGCGACAGGACTGCGACGAACGGAACGTGGTTCGTCGCGACGCCGGCAGAGATCGCGAGCAGGCCTACCTCGGTCGCGGTGTCGAAGCCGAGCCCGAAGAGGATGCCGAGCGGGTACATCTGCCAGCTCTCGCGGATCCGGTTCGCGACGCGGCCGATAAAGAGCCGCGACATGAGGCCGCGGTCGAGCAGCCGCTGTTCGAGAGCTTCCTCATCGAGAGTTCCCGTCCGCATCTCGCGAAAGACGCGCACGATGTCGAGCAGGACGAGCAGGTTGAGGATCCCGATGATCCAGAGGAACGTCCCGGACACGCCCGCGCCGACGTACCCGCCCCAGTGCTGGAATGACGGAATGTGCGCCTTCACGCTCGCCGCGCCGACCGCGAGCGATGCGGTGAGTGCGAGGACGACGCTGGAGTGTCCGAGCGAGAAGAAGAAGCCGACACCGAGCGGGCGCTTCTCCTCCTGCAGGAACTTGCGCGTCGTGTTGTCGATCGCCGCGATGTGGTCGGCGTCGAACGCGTGCCGCAGCCCGAATGTGTAGGCGAGCGTGCCGAGCCCCGCGAGTGCCGGATTCGACCGCGCGTAGAAGAGGAACAGGCCCCAGCCGGCGAGGTGAAGGAGCGCGACGGCGCCGCCGAAGCCGGAGAGGCGAAGCCACTCGGCACGGGAGAGCGCGGGAATCGAGCGAAGCATCGGGCTACCTCACTTTCGGGAGTGCGTGGACGGTCATCGCGACTCCCGCGACGACGATGACAACAGCGGAGACGGCGGGAAGGATGCGAAGCGCGAGGCCGTCGAAGCTCTTCCGCGCAAATGCAGAGCGCGCGAGCACGGCGACGAGGCCGATGCTGGTGATCGTGAGCGCGAGCCCGAGCGAGAACGCGACGATCAGGACGAGGCCGAACGCCACCCGGTGCAGCGAGATCGCAGCGAGCAGCACGACGAGTGCCGACGGGCACGGCAGCGCGCCGCCGGAGATGCCGACTGCGAGCAGCCCACGGAAACCGGTTCCGGGCTCGGGGGCGTGGTCATGGTCGTGACCGTGGTGGTGGTGATGGTGGCCGTGCCGATGGGCGCGCTCGTGCAACCAGTCGCGGAGCCGGGCTCGGAGCACGGCGGCGCCGATCGCGACGACCGAGATGCCCGCAACCGCGTTGAGCCAGGGATAGAGCGTCTCCGGCACGATCCACTGCGACAGCGCAAGCGTCACGAGGCCGAGCGCGAAAACGCCGATCGTGTGCGTGACCGTCACGATCAGGCCGAGAACTGCCGCGTCGCGAGGCGTGCCACGGCGGCCGACGAGGTACGCGGTGACGATCGTCTTGCCGTGTCCCGGCGACAGCGCATGCGCTGCGCCCCAGAACAGCGCGGCTGCGAGTGAGATGAGGATCACGAGCGCGCTCAGGTGGCGCTCGCCGATCAGCTTGGTGAACCCGCCGTCGGCGACGCGATCCGGCGCCTCGAGCGACCGCCCGGCGGAGAGCTGCGGGGCCGGCGTGTCGGTGGGCGAGATGGTCGCCCGCACGCGAGTCACGTCGAGTGGGCTCTGGAGGAGGCTCTTCGGGTATCCATGCAGCTCGTCGGAGACGCTGTGCGTCGTCGAGCCGACGACGATCTCCTTCCAGCCGATGCGGCCGGCGTAGTTCGTGTCGTGCACGACGACCGACTCGGTGCTGTCGACGGTCGGTCCCCGGAGGATCACCTCGAGCCGCATCGTGTGCAGGCCGGCGACTCCGTGCGGAAATGCGAGCGCACGCGCCGTCGGCTGCAGCGCGACCCGTTGCCCGTCGACGGTGACGTGCAGGCCGCGGGCGAGGCGCCGTGCATAGACCGCGGGGTCGACGCCGTCCTGGCGCGCCTGGTACGTCGGGATCTCGGCCATGTCGAGGACGTAGCGGACGTAGAGCTGGTGGCCGGCCACCTCGACGCGCGCGAAGCGGTTGATCGTGAAGTTGCCGAGCGGATGGGCCGACGCGACCGCCGGTGCAAGCAGCGCCGCAGCTGCGACGAAGACGAGGAGCAGCTTCCTCACGACGAAGCCCCCTTCCGGGCGACCGGCGCCCACAGGATCGAGAAGTGCGGGTTGACGGCGAGTGCGCGGCGGTAGTACGTCCGCGCTTCCGCCGTACGGCCGAGGCACGCAGCGACGAAGCCGCGGTGGAAGATCTTCAGGGCGTCCTTCGTGCCGAGCCGCAATGCGCGGGTCGAGTACGGGAGCGCCTCGGAACAGCGGCCGGCGCGCGCGAGCGCCCAGCCGAGCACGTCGTCACCGACGATGCTCGGCCGCTCGGCGTAGCCCTTCCGGGCAAGCACGACGGTCCGCGCCGGGTTGCGGCCGTGGTCGGCGTCGAACAAGGCGATGTCGAGGTCGTTGCGGACACCGTTCGCGGCGAGCAGCCGCTCGATCACGCCGATCAGCGCGTACTGCTTGGCCGCGGCGGCGCGATGGCCGAGCACCCCCTCGAGGTCGCCGAGCAGCGCGACGTACTGCGGCAGCGGCACGCGCGCGACAGCCTGCGCCTCGAGTGCCCGTGCCCGGCGCAGATGGCCGAGCGCGGCTTCCGCCTGCGCGAGCCCGTCCAGCGCGAACGGATAGCCGTCGAACGAGGCGAGCGCGACCCGCATGCTGCGCGCGGCGGCGACCGCCTGCCCGGTCGAGAGCTGGAGGAGCCCAAGCTGAACGCGCGTCCACGCGTACGCCTCGTGCGCGCCGACGGCGGCCGACGACGCGAGCTCCATCGCGCGTGCCGCTCCGGCAGTGTCGCCGAGCAACTCACGTGCGTACGAGACGCGGGCATACGACGCGACGCTCGGCTTGAGCGCCGTCATCCGATCGAACGCAGCGAACGCCTGCGGGTAGTGACCGAGCTCGATCTCGGCGTCGCCGATGACGCCGTAGACGCCTGCGGTCGTGGGTGAGATCGATCGCGCTCGGAGGCCGAGCGCGAGCGCGCGGCGAAACTGGTGACGCGCAAGCGCGAGCTGGCCGAGGCCGGCGGTCGCGATCAGGTCGCGCGGCTCCACGGCAAGCGCGTCGTGCAGGACGCCGTCGGCCTTCGGGTAGTACGACGCGTCACCGGTCTCGCGAACGCGCTGCAGGTACGCGAGCCCGAGCGTCTCCAGCGCCTTCACATCGCGGGGCCGTAGCCGCAGCTCGCCCTGGAGACCGGCGATCTCAGCCTGGGTGTCGCCGGCGGCGAAGCCGCGCTGCAGCTCCTCGGCGACGCCCGCCGGCAGCCGGTCGGGTGCAGCGGCGGCGCCTCCGGACCGGAAGGCGCCGCCGAGGGTGAGGACGGCGGCGGTGAGCACCGCCGCCGTCCCAGCAACAAAGAGCCTCGTCTTCACCCTACGAGTGCTTCGGGTTGAGGCCGCCGTGCGTGTCCGCATAGCCGCTGAACGGCGCGGCAACGTACGGGAACACGTTCAGGTTCTTGACGTCGTTTCCGTCGACGCCGTCGCCGAGCGGCAGCTTGTGGCCGACCAGCTCACCTGCGACAACGCGTTCGGAGATGTCGATGACGTCGTCGTTCAGCCGCCGGCCGTTCGGATAGCCGGCGAGGTCGCCGCCGATCACGCCCAGGTCGGACACCTTGTTGGCAGCCGTCGGCGGGATCGACAGGTTGAGCCGAAGCTCGTCCGCGAACGTCGGGCCGGTGTAGTTCAGCTTGGGGCTCGCCAGACCGGTGCCGAGGACGGCGACCAGGTCGGTGCGGCCGGTCTGCTTGAACGGGCCGAACTGCGGGTAGAGCTTCTGCAGGACCGCCGCGAGGATCGGGCTCGAGTAGTACTTCTCGAACTGCTTGTCCTGTGCGGGGGTCGTCGCGTTCCAGTGGTCCTTGAGGTTGGTCGGGATGACGACCTCGTTGATCAGCGGGTTGCCGATCCGCGAGACCTGCACCCATGCCGACCGCGCCTTGCCGTTGCGGACCGTCACCTTCTGGCGGTCGGTTGCGGACCAGATGCCGACGACGTGGTTCGACCCGTTGTCGAGCTGCGACTTCGGAAGCTGCAGCGCGATCGAGTGGACCGCGTAGCCCGCGAGGAAGTCCTTGCCGCCGCCGGTGGCGCCGGTGCCCTCGCGGATCGCGACCAGGTCGAAGATGGCGCCGACGTCGGCGAAGAACGGATCGTCACGCTGGCCGGCGAAGACGGTCGAGCCGTCGCCGAGAGCATGGATCCCCTTCGCCGCGAGGGCGTCGTAGTTCGGAGTCGACCGAGGCCCGATGTTGTCGGGCGGCGTCAGCAGGCCGTGCCCGACGACGCTCGACTTCCCGTTCACGACCTTGGTGACCGTGTACGACTGCTGCGTGTTACCGAGGAAGAACTGGCTCGGCAGGTTCTTGAACCGGAAGTACCACGCGATGTCCGGCTTGCCGTCGCCGTTCTTGTCGGCGTAGATGTCGTACCGCGCGGTCGAGCTGAACGTGTAGTAGTTCGGCCCGGCGGCGGGGTCTTCACCCGGGATCCAGTTCGACACGATCGTCGCCGTCGACGGCTTGTCGGGTGACACGAACGCGTACAGGTCCGTGTTGTCCGCAGTCGGGTCCTGCGAGATCAACGGTGCCTCGCGGTGGCTCGATGCGGTTGCGGCGTGCGGGCTGCTGCCGCGCACGGCGACTGTGACCACTGCGGCCATTGCGGCCGCTGTCAACACGACCGCGACAGCGGTCGTCCTGACCTTAGGTCTTCCCATGTGATGACTCCCTTCGGGGTGCGACGGGCGGGTGGAGGTGCCGTCGCGTTGGTTACGCCGCGCATTCGGCGCCGCACCCCAAGCGGTTTGGTCTAGACGTCTATCTGAAGGAGCGCGACGAGGGGCGCGCCCTGCGGCGACGCTTCTCGTCGTACATGCGGAGGTCGGCGCGCGTCATCAGGTCGAGGCCGTCCTCGCGGAGATCCCACTCGGCGATCCCGAACGAGACCGATGTTCCGGGCGGAAGCACGCCGACAAGGCGCGCGACGACATCCTGCGCCGCAACCTCATCGGCGCCGGGAAGAAGGATGGCGAACTCGTCGCCGCCGATGCGAGCAATCAGATCGGCTGCGCGTGCGTCCGCGAGCCAGCTGTCGGCGATGCCGCGAAGCAGGGCGTCTCCGGCTGCGTGGCCCTGGCGGTCGTTCAGCTCCTTCAACCCGTCCACGTCGCAGACAGCGACGCTCAGGGTCTCGTGGGTGCGCTCGGCGTGTGCGATCGCACGGGCGAGCTGGTCGTCCCAACTGCGGCGGTTGGCGAGCCCGGTCAGTGCGTCGGTGCTCGCATGCTCAGTCATCGTCGTGAACAGCTCAGCTCGGGCGAGCCCGGTGCCGATCACGTTCCCGAGCAGGCCGAGGACCCGAGCCTCGTTCACGCCGACCGCTCCGACCGCTGCCGAATAGACCTTCAGGACGCCGGCAGGGCGGCCGGCATGAATCAGCGGCACGACCACCATCGAACGGGCGCCGACCTGCCGGCAGGCCTCGCGATCGGCGCGCTCGTCGGTCTCGGTGTCGGCGATCACGAGTGCCTCGAGGTGCTCGAGGCAGTAGCCCGACGCCGAGCCGGTGGCGGGCAGGCGCAGGCCGTAGAACGGCTCGGCGGATCCGACGACGGCGCGGTAGACGAGATCGTCGCCTTCCGGCAGTTCGACGACGGCCGCGTCGGCGTTCGTCAATGCGAGCGCCTCTTCGACCACCGTATGGAGCACGTCGTCGAAGCCGAAGTCGCTCATCGCGATCGCGCTCTGCGTCTGCACGAGACGATCGAGCATGCGTGCTCGCTGCGCCTCGTTGTCGCCGTGCCGACGCGTAGTGCGCACGCCGTGCTCGGTGACGAGGCCCACGATCGCGGACACGAGAGTCAGCAGCAGCGCACCGCGCCAGCCGGTGCTCGGATAGGACGGGGCGCCGACGACAATGATCGGAGTCGCAAGCGTCGCCGCAAGTGCCGCAACGACGAGGAGCACACTCCGTCGCCCGCCGACGAATGCCACCCAGACGACCGGCAGCACGAGGAGTGCGGCGTAGCCCGACTGGGCGCCGCCCTGCGACTCGCGGAGCAGCGCGACGAGTGTGTCGCACATGAGCGGCAGGAGAAACAGTGCGCTCGCGGGCAGGCGCCGCAGCGCGAAAGCGGCAGCGACGAGCGCGACCGCAGCTACGACCGCCAGGGCGAGGTAGTCCCGGTCAGTGCTGTCCGAGCGAAGCACCGTCGTCGCGAGGGCGACGCAGGCGAAACCGAGCGCGGCCCGGCCGGGAGAGATGACCGACGGGTACGGGAGATCCCGCTGCACGAGCCACATATCGGCGACATCGCCTCGATTCATGAGGCCAGGTAGCGTCCGCGCGGTGCGCCTGCTCCTCCTCGCACGCCACGGGCAGTCTCTTTTCAACGTCGCAGGCGTCGTGAACGGCGATCCAGCGCTGGATCGGGGCCTGTCGGACGACGGCCGGGCGGCCGGCGCGACGCTCGGGGTGGAGCTGGCGGCGGTCCCGATCGACCTCTGTGTCACGTCACGATTCCCACGCGCGCAGGAGACGGCGCGCCTCGCGCTGGGAAACCGCGGCACGGAAGTGCCGCACGAAATCGACCCCGACCTCGACGACATCAGGATCGGCGAGCTCGAAGGTCGGACGCTCGCGGACTATCGGCTCTGGAAGCGCTCGCACACGCGCGCGGATCGCTTTCCCGGCGGGGAGAGCCTCGACGACGCGGCGGCTCGGTACGCCGCTGCGTTCGCACGGCTCGCCGCCCGAACCGAGGACACGATCCTCTGCGTCTGCCATGAGATCCCGGTCCGCTACGCGATCAATTCAGCAGCGAGCTCGCCCGACCCGGACCGGCCGTTCCACGACGTCCCGAACGCGACGCCGTTCCTGTTCGACGCCGCATCGCTTCGACGCGCCGCCGAGAACCTGCGATGAAACTGCAAGCCCTGGCGTTCGCCGTCGCAGCGGCTCTGGTCGCAGGCGTCGGCGCAACCGCAACTCGGAACGCGGCCGGCGCGATCCGATGCACGCCGGGCGCCTCGCGTGCGTACGCACACAGCGTCGGCACGGCGACGCGGAGCAGAAGGGACATCTGGGGCGAGAAGCTCCTCGCTGCGCGCGGCGGACCGACGTACGACGCGGCGACGAAGCTGCTCGCGCCGCTCGTGTACGCGACCCAGCGCGGCCGCCGGCGGCTCACCGCGAGCGGCGTCTACTACGTGCCGCTCGCCTACCCGACCGACGTCTATGCGCCCGCGACCTTCGCGCTCCACGTCGCCGACGGGAGCCAGATCATCTCGCGTCGGGTCGACGGACCGCGCCTCACGGTCTTCGTCGGCCGGACCGGTCGCGAGCGGTACGGCTCGTGTCTCGCACGTACGACGCTCGCGACGTTGGCAGACGGATACCTGCCGATCCTCGAGACGGCGTACGTGGACGCGAACGGCGTCAAGTACACACAGGAATCGTTTGCCGGACGGATCGCCGGCGCACGGTCGATCGTCAGCTTCGTTCACCTGACGGTCGATGCGACCGAGGCGAAGACGGGAGCGGTCGTCCGCCTCGCCGCGTCGGATCCGAAGCGCCTCCTCGTCGACGACCGCGCGCCGATGCACGTCGCCCGCGGGGAGACGACCGACCTCTACGCAGGCTGGGTGCATCAGCTGCCGCTCCTCCAGCCGGTGCACGTGAACGCGCGAACCTACGAGCGGGCGCGCGACGGGGTCGCCGCCTACTGGAACCGGAGGCTGGCGGACGGTGCGCAGATCGTCGTTCCCGAAGCACGGGTCATGAACGCGGAGCGCGCGATCCTCGTTCAGCAGCTCGTGCAGAGCTGGCGGTACAGCGTCGGCAACCCGTACGAGGAGCTGTCCTTCGCGGAGGCGCTCGACACGGCGCAGGTGATGGCGGAGTACGGCTTCCCGACGACCGCCGACGGGATCCTGCGCATTGCGCTCGACCGGCTGCCGCAGCGCTTCTCGAGCTGGCGCGCGGGTGAGCTCCTGCTCGCGGCGGCGGTGAACTACGACCTCTACCGTGACCGCAAGGCGCTGACCCGCGAGACGCCCGACCTCGCGGTGGCAGTCGAGACGCTCGCCGGCCGTCAGTTGACGGACGGTGCCGCCGCCGGCCGCCTCCAGCCCGAGCCGCTCTCGTCCGACCGCTCGGGCGCAGTCGACGGCATGCCGGCACAGGTCGTCGCGTGGCAGGGGCTCGCCGCGATCAGCCGGGTCTGGTCGGTGACCGACCACGCAGAGCTCGCAGCGCGCGCGGGCGCGATCGGGCTCCGGCTCGAACGTGCGCTGCGACCCGCCGTCCGCGCGGCTGAGGTGCGGATGCCCGATCGATCGCTCTTCCTGCCGGCGACCCTCACCGACTCTTCACGCCCGTATCCGCGAATCACGGCGACACGCGACGGCTCGTACTGGAACCTCGTCATGCCGTACGCATTCGCGTCAGGGTTCTTCACGCCGGGCGGCGGTGAGGCGAAGGGGATCCTGCGGTACCTGGCGCTGCACGGCTCGCGCCTCGCCGGCGTGACCCGCGCCGACGCGCACATCGCGTACGGCCGCAACATCGTCGGCGACGGCCTCGGCGAGGTGTACGTGATGAATCAGTCGCGCTTCCTCGCCGACAACGACCAACCCGACCAGCTGACACTGACGCTCTACGGGATGCTCGCGGCGGGTATGACGCGCGACACGTTCGTCTCCGGCGAGGCGGTGTCCCTGCTCCCTGTTGGAACGGCGTACTTCCGGACGATGTACATGCCGCCGAACCTCGGCGCCAACAGCAGCTTCCTGGAGACGCTGAAGCTCTTGCTCGTGCATGAACAGCGCGGTCCGCACGGCGCGCCGCGCAGCCTCGACCTCGCGTTCGCAACCCCGCGCGCGTGGCTCGTCGACGGCGCGGCGATCGATGTGAAGCGCGTGCGCACGAGCTTCGGGCCGCTGTCGTTCTCGATGCAGCGGACCGCGAAGACGATTCGCATCGAGGTCTCGAATCCCAAGACGCCTGAAGCGTCGCGCCTTCGCCTGCGGCTGCCCGCCGGGTTGCGACTGGTACGCGTTCGGGTCGGCGCTCGGGCACTGCACATCGATCGAGGCACGTCGACGGTGACGCTCCCGCGGCGAGCAGGGCGGTTGCGCCTGGTCGCAACGCTCAGATGACGTTCTGCTCGCGGCGAACCGCGCCGCTCGCGAAGCGCTCGACGGCGAACTGCGACAGGTCGAACGTGGGCTCCAGCCCGAGCGCGAGCTGCGCGAGGTGCTCGCCGACCACAGGGCCTTGCTGGAAGCCGTGGCCCGAGAACCCCGTCGCATAGAAGAGGCCTTCGGGATCGGCCGCTGCGCCGATCAGCGCGTTGTGGTCGGGGCTCATCTCGTAGAACCCCCACCACGTCGAACGGATCCCAACGTCTTCGAGCGACGGGAGCCGGCGCGCAGCGATCGGCGCCAGGTCTTCGAGCGTCTTCTCGCGGCCGCCGAAAGCAAGCGCGGCGCCTTCGCGATGGAAGTAGAAGCCGGTCGCGAAGTCGATCGTCAGCGGCAACTCGCGCGGGAACGACGGTGTGTCCTCGGTGAAGAACATATGCCGCGGCTCCCGCTCGACGGGCAGGTCGAAGAGCTCGTTCGACCACACCCCTGCCGTCAGGATCACGCGCTCCGTCGCGATCGTGCCGCGCGTCGTCTCGACGCCGGTTACGCGGCCCCTGTCTGTGACCACGCGAATCGCTGCGCACGACTGTTCGACGAGCGCGCCGCGTTCAGCGGCGTGCCGCGCATACCCTTGCACGACGAGATCGGGCGTGACGTAGCCGGCGCGCTCGTCGAACGCCGCGGCGGCGAGACCGTCCACGTCGAGCTGCGGCACGAGCTCGCGCGCGCCGCCCGGCGTGAGCATTCGCGCCCCGTCGGCAGCGAACCGCGCGGCATCCGCGTCGGTCTCGAGGAGGAAGAGGTACCCCCAGAGCCGCAGGTCGAGCTCCTGGCCGATCTCGTCCTCGAAACGCTCGAGCCGGCGGATCGACTCGTCGCAGATACGGCGGTTGAGGTCATCCGAGAAGAGCGTCCGCACGCCGCCTGCGCAGCGGCCGGTGGAGCCTGATGCGAGCGTCTCGCGCTCGACGAGGACCGGCCGCTCGCAGCCGAGCTCGACGAGGTAGTGGAGGGCCGCCGCACCCATCACCCCGCCGCCGATCACCACAACCTCGCTCCGCCCTGGCAGCACATGGTTGATTCTCATGCATGAGCACCGCTCAACGTGGCCGCTTGTTCGTCGCGCTCGCCGCCGTCGCGTGGTCGTCGGCCGGCCTGTTCCAGCGGGAGCTGTCGGTCTCGACGGCGACGCAGGTCGCCGGCCGCGGGGTCTTCGCCGGCATCGGGCTGCTCGGCTACGTCGCCCTCACGGAGCGCGGTGACATCGTCGGCGCGTTCCGCGCGATCGGCCGTGGCGGGATCGCGATCGTTGTGCTGGTCGCCCTCGCGTCCGGATCGTTCCTCGTCGCGCTGAACCACGCGTCCGTCGCAAACGTGCTGTTCTTCCAGGCGCTGGCGCCGATCCTGGCCGCGGCGATGGGCCTCTTGCTCGGCGACCCCGTCAGCCGCCGCACGTGGCTCGCAATGGCGATCGCGGTCGCCGGCGTCGGGGTGATGGTCGGCGGGCCGGGCCGGCCGAGCCTCCTCGGCCAGGGACTGTCCCTCATCGTGGCCGTGTCGTTCGCGGCCACGTTGGTCATCACCCGGCACCGGCGCGACGTGTCGATGGCGCCCGCGACGTGCCTGTCGCAACTGCTCGTGCTCGCGATCGCAGCGCCGTTCGCGTCGACGGCCGCAGTCGGGACACTCGACGTGACGCTCCTGGCAGCGCTCGGGATCACGCAGATCGGCCTCGGCTTCGTGTTCCTGACGATCGGCGGACGGCTCATCCCGGCCGGCGAGGTGGCGCTGATCACCTTGCTCGAGATCGTGCTCGGGCCGCTCTGGGTGTGGGTGTTCCTCAGTGAGCAGCCATCGACCACGACCCTCGTCGGCGGCGCGATCGTCCTCGGCGCGGTGCTGCTCGAAGCGCGGACCGAGCCCGCGTCGGCGCAGCCCGCGGCTTGACACTATGCCTATCGAGGCATAGGCTGTCGATGTATGGAAGGTGATGCACTTCGCGGGCACCTCGAGCTGCTGCTGCTCGCCGCGCTGGCCCGAGCAGAGCAACACGGTTACGCACTGATCGAGTGGCTGAGAGCTCAGAGTGACGGAGCACTCGACCTCGGCGAGGGAAGCGTGTATCCCGCTCTCCGCCGGCTCGAGGCAGCCGGCTTCGTCACCAGTGCCTGGCGCGCGGACGGTCGCAGGCGCAAGCGCGTCTACCGGTTGACGAAGCGGGGCGAACGGCGGCTGAGCAGCGAGCGCGACGGCTGGCACGACCTCGTTCGCACCGTCGGGCTCGTATTGGAGGCTTCATGACCGACGCCGAGACGTACCTTCGAGAGCTGCGGCGGGCGCTTCCCATCGGGTGTCGCCGCCGATTCGTCGCCGAGGTGCGCGAGCATTTCGCCTCCGCGGTCGCGGCAGAGGCGGAGCGCGGCGTCGGACCTGCCGAGGCAGAGCGGTTGACCATCGACCGGCTCGGGCCTGCGCACGCGCTGGCCGATCAGCTGCTCACCGATCTCCGCAGCGGTGCCCTTGGTCGCTTCGGGCGAGTGTCCGCAGCGGTGACGACGACGCGGCTCGTCGCGCTCGTGACGGTGCTGGCGGTCGCGCTCGCGGCGGGGGCCGTCGTTGCTGGAAAGCGCTCGTCCACAGCGCCACCGGCGCCTCAGCGCACGACGGGCTACGCGGTCGCGATCAACCCCCTGAACGGCGAGGTCCACCCGCTGCTCGTGGCCTTGCAGGCGGGCGTCCGGCGCCATAACTCTGCGGTGCCGCTCCTGGTCAAGCGGGTCTGGGTCTCCACCACCACGACCACGCCCTAGCCGAGATGCGCGAGCGTGGCGCCGTCCTCGGCGTCCGACTCAGTGCGCTCGACGAGCGGATGCCGCGCGAGCTCGTCGCGCACCGCCTTGCGCAGCACGCCGGTGCCGCGCCCGTGCACGACGCGCACCTCGCGGAGACCGGCAAGCGCAGCTTCGTCCACGAGCCGTCTCGCCTCGAGGCGCGCCTCGTGCGCGGGCCGGCCACGCACGTCGACCTGGTCCGGGACATCGCTGCGCGCGGCAGCACGTACCTGCACGACGGGCGTCCGCTCCTCCGGCGTCCGCTCGCGCGACGGGCGCAAGCGCGCCAGAGGAATGCGAACGCGCTGTCCGGCCGCACCGACCACTTCCGCGTCTTCGCCGCGGATCGCAGCGATCGTCCCGCGCACGCCGACGTCGGGCGCCTCGACGGGATCGCCCTCGGCAAGCGGCACGGTGGCTGCCAACGGTTCGACCGTGTGTTGACTCAACACACGCTCGGCTCGGGCCGCCCGATCGGTCGCGGCGCCGAGCGCCCGGTCCTGATCGGACACGCGGTCTGCGCGCCGCGCGTCTCGAACGTCGCCGCGCAGCGCCGAGATCTCCGCACGTGCTTCCGCGAGCTCCCGCTCCACGTCTGCGACCGCATGCCGGCGCGCCTGCTCTGCGGACGCCCGCACCCGCTCGAGCTCGCGTTCAAGCTCCGCCTCACGTGCGGTGACGCGCCGGGCTGCCTCGTCCGCTTCCGCCCGCCGTTCGTTCGCGACACGCTCGGCCGTCTCCGCCTCCGCGACCAGCTCCGCCGCGCGCAGACGTTCCGGCGCCACACGCGATCGGGCGTCCTCGACGACCGCGCGGTCGAGCCCGAGGCGCTCCGAGACCCGAAGCGCGTGCGACGTACCGGGGCGGCCGACCGCAAGCGTGTACAGCGGCGTGTCCGCCTCCACGTCGAATCCGGTCGCGGCGTTCGCGACGCCGACCCGCGAGCTCGCCCACTCCTTCAACTCGCCGTAGTGCGTGGTCACGACCGTCAGCCGCGCCTGGCCCGCCAGCCGCTCGACGAGCGCCTGCGCGAGCGCCGAACCTTCTTCGGGATCGGTGCCGGCCGCGACCTCGTCGAGCAGCACCAACGACCGCTCCGTCGCCGACGCGAGGATCGCGACGAGCGTGCGCACGTGGCCGGAGAACGTCGAGAGGCTCATCTCGATCGACTGCCGGTCGCCGATGTCGGCGAGCACTTCGTCGAACACCGGCAGCGCCGCTTCGGCGGCCGGCGGACGGAGCCCGCACTGGTGCAACAGTGCTGCGAGGCCGAGCGTCTTCAACGCGACCGTCTTCCCGCCGGTGTTCGGGCCGCTGATCACGAGGGCGCGGAGATCGCCAAGGTCGAGATCGATCGGAACGGCCGTGGTGCGATCGAGCAACGGATGCCGCGCACCGACGAGGCGCACCTCGTCGGCGACCTGGACCTCCGCGCCGTGCCAGCTGCGCGACAGCGAGCCGCAGGCGACCGCAAGGTCGAGCTCGGCGACAGCCGTGACGAGTGCACGGAGCGCGTCGCCGCGGCTCGCGACAGCGGACGAGAGCTCGCGCAGGATCCGCTCCGTCTCTTCACGAGCTTCGGCCGCAGCCTCGGCGAGCTTGTTTCCGAGCTCGACGACCGCGAGCGGCTCGATGAACACCGTTTGCCCCGACCCCGATGCGTCATGGACGATTCCCGGCACCTGGTCGCGCGACGACGCGCGCACCGCAAGCACAGGCCGCCCTCCTCGCTCGGCGAGAAACGACTCCTGGAGCGCGTCCCGCACACCGGCCGACCGCGCGATCCGCGCGAGCTCCTCGCGCAGGCGCGCGTCGCCGTTCCGTAGCTCGCGCCGCAGCTTGCGCAACTTCGGTGACGCGTTGTCGCGCAGGTCGGACCCGTCGTCCTCGACGCAACGGTCGATCGTCTCCGCAAGGTGAATGAGCGTCGGCTCGATGCCCTCCGCGATGGCCGCGAGCAGAGGCACGGCGGCGCGACGCGCGTGCACGACCCGACGTGCATCGACTGCGACGCGCGAGGAGATCGCGACCGCGCGCAGATCGGAGGGCGCGAGCGTCCCGTCGCGCTCCGCCCGCTCGGCGAACGAGGTGATGTCAGAGACGCCCGCGAGCGGCGGATCGTCTGCATTGTCGAGCAGCGCGACCGCCTCGGCGGTCAGTGCCTGGCGCTCGCCGACCTGTTCCGCGGCAACGGCGGGAGCGAGCGCGCGCGCCAGCTCCGCGCCGAGCTCGGTAGCGGCTGCCGCCGCAAGTCGCTCGAGGATCGCGGGCAGCTCCAGCGCCGACAGCGCCTCGCCGTCCACAGTGAGGGTCTCCTACTCGGGGCGCTCGTCGCCCGGCCGGAGCCGGTAGACGATGCGGCCGCGGTCGAGGTCGTACGCCGACAACTCGATCCGGACCCGGTCGCCCGGGT